>Ga0206106_100080_pt1 | contig 175309 bp, 133 predicted proteins | sample 1B1ome_FD_148677 | JGI IMG/M metagenome (GOLD analysis project Ga0206106, IMG submission 148677) | Enriched microbial communities from leaf-cutter ant dump, University of Wisconsin, Madison, United States - 1B110A | ecosystem: Environmental > Terrestrial > Nest > Insects nest > Nest dump... | reverse complement strand
AGCTTACCTGTTAAAGTTTTAGTCATCTGCTCTCACAGATCACTGTGCTTCCATCTTTATCCCCAACAAGTTAATGAACTTTATCCCACTTTTCCTCGTGAGCTCGTCGCCTCTCAGCTTCCCTTTTTCCTCTTTCTTCCGCCCCCTCTCGTCGTTTGGGAGTGCAAAGGTAGGAACAATTTTTTACATGGCAAGACTTCCTTCAAAAATTTCACACTTTTTTTCAATCTTTTTTTCTCCGTTTTTCGTATCTCTTTAAGAGTCAGCAAGATGTTCTAAAAATGAAATAAAAACTTTTTTAAGCATAATTACGATCCCCTTAAAGAACCTTATTCATCTTACCCGGGAACATCCCTGTTCCTGATACGGCCACAGCACACAATTTGCGCAAACGTTTGTCCTTCCCCAAAAACCCCTTATCTATACTTAAATCAGCCACTTACATTGTGTCGCGCCATCTTTGTCCTTCTATTCCTTACCAAAGCATATTAATAATATAGTAATTTTGCATTACCTTAAATGCGTAAAAAACAGGTTCCTTCCTTTCAATTATCTAATCTTTTATTTTTTATGATTAAACCTATCCTTATTTCTCTGACGAAAAAAGTAGGGCTGCTCTTACCGGCTGTGCTCTGTTTTTTCGGAAGTTCATTATTTGCACAGGGCATTACGGTTTCGGGAACCGTAACTGACCAGGCAAACGGAGACGCCCTGCCCGGGGTAATCGTCAAAGTGAAAAACACAAACACCGCTACCTATACCGATGGTGAAGGTAAATACTCCGTGGCAGTCCCTGCTAATAATGCCGTTCTGGTATTTTCTTTCCTGGGATATGAAACCCTGGAGGAACCCGTGGGCACGCGCAATATTATTAATGTGAGCCTTAACAGTGACAACAAGCTGCTGGATGAAGTGGTGGTAACCGCCCTCGGGGTGAAAAGAGAAGAACGCGCCCTGGGCTATGCCACGCAGAAGCTGGGCGGCGAAACCCTGAACACCGTAAAAGGGACAAATGTGGCCACCTCTATGACAGGTAAGGTTTCCGGGCTCTGGGTACGGAACAGTACCGAGTTTGACGAAGCCCCCTCCATGCTGCTGAGGGGAGAAACCCCTCTCCTGGTGATTGATGGCGTACCTTATGGCAATATGAACCTCGGGAACATTCCGCAGGATGATATTGAAAGCATTGACGTGCTGAAAGGACCTACCGCAGCCGCTCTTTACGGCTCACGCGGTAGCGGCGGTGCAGTGATCGTAACGACCAAAAAAGGAGCCAAAGGCAAAGGCCTCCAGGTGACCTTTAACTCCAATAACATGATGAACGCGGGCTTCCTGATGCTGCCTGAAGTACAAACCAGCTACAGTGCAGGGCTTGGAGGGGTATACAGCCCTACTGATTACGTATGGGGAGCCAAACTGGATGCCGGCGTAATGGCCAACCAGTGGAACCCCATTACCAAAGAAATGGAAGTGCGCGAGCTGACCTCTGCCGGAAAGAATAACTTCCGGGATTTTCTCCAGACCGGCTTTGTGTCCAACAATAACATCAGCCTGGCTCAGAGTGGTGAAAACGGAAGCTTCCGGATCTCCCTGAACCATATCCTGGACAAAGGCCAGTACCCTAATCTGAAAGCAAATGCTCTTAACTTCTCAGTGAGCGGAGAGATAAAACTATCTGACAAGCTGAATATCTCCAGCACCATGGGCTTTAACCGGAAACAGGCGCCCCAGACTTTCGGAGCGGGCTATGGCGACCAGGGCTACATTTATAACATCCTGGTATGGATGGGCCCCGAATATGACCTCAGCCTTTACAAAAACAATTACTGGCTGATACCGAATGAACAGCAAAACTGGCATTACACTGCCTGGTACGATAACCCCTACATCATGGCGTACGAAAAACTGAGAGGGATAGAGCGGAACAAGATGAACGCCAACTTCTCTATCAATTATAAGCTGTTTGAGGGAGCAAAATTATTGATCCGCCCGGGGTTTGACCTGTATTCCAATACTGATCAAAGAAGAAACCCGCCTAATATCCTGTCGAACAGGGGCTGGGATGCTGCCGGTATGTACTCTATAGGTAAATCTACCGGCTGGAGCTTTAACGGCGATGCCCTCCTGATGTACAATAAGACCTTCGGTGATTTCGGCCTTGACCTGTTAGGAGGTGGTACCATTTATACCTATGTAGATGATAACCTCAGCAGTTCTACCCGGGGCGGGATCACCATTCCGGGATGGTACTCACTGAATAACTCAGTAGAAAGAGCAAATGTAAGCACCAGCATCAGCCGCAAACAGGTAAACAGTCTTTTAGGAAAGGCTTCCTTCTCTTACCTCAACGGAATTTTCCTGGATGTGACCGGCCGTAACGACTGGTCTTCTACCATGCCCAGCTATTCCCGCTCCTATTTCTACCCCTCTGTTGGCGGTAGTGTGGTATTAAGTGAGTTTGTAGATATGCCCAGAGCCGTTGATTTCTTAAAGCTGAGAGGTTCATGGACCGTGTCTAAGTCTGACCTGGGGGTATACTCCACTAACCAAACCTACAGCACCACCCTGGCCGACTGGCTTCCTTATAACTCGGCAGCCTACCCCACCTCTATACGTGACGGGATCGTAAATGCACAAACCAACCGTACTTGGGAAACCGGGATTTCGGCTTATTTCCTGAAGAAGCGGTTCAAGTTTGATGCCGCTTACTTTAACAAGTTCTTCTACAATACCCAGACCAGCGCTACCATCTCTTCTGCGTCAGGGTTTACCAGTACCCTGATCAATACGGAGCAAACTACCGTAAGAAAAGGCCTGGAACTTACACTGGAAGCTGCTGCCGTTCGGAAAGAAGAGTTCAAGTGGGATATCATAGCCAACTGGTCGAACTACCAGACCTACTATAAAGACCTGGATCCTGTGTATTCAGCAGATAATGCCTGGACAAAATCAGGAAAAAGAACAGACGTCTATACCGACCGGGTGTGGCTTAGGGACCCACAAGGTAACCTGATTCATAATACGAACGGTCTGCCGGTAGCCAGTAACTACAGCTATGTACACGGCTATACCAACCCTACTTTTGTATGGGGTCTGGCCAACCAGTTCAAATATAAAAACTTCACGGCTGCACTTAGCTTTGACGGCCGCGTAGGAGGTGTATTGTACAACTATACCTCGTACAAGATGTTTGATACGGGTTCACATCCGGATACCGACAACCAGTACCGGTACGATGAAGTAGTAAACGGAAACCGTTCTTACGTAGGAGAAGGAGTGAAGATCATCAGCGGAACCGTTACCTATGATAACTATGGTAACATCACTTCTGACACCCGTGAATATGCACCTAATGACACAAAAGTGTCTTACCAGTCGTATGCACGGAACTACGGTGACGGTACCCGCGGTATAACCAATGCCACGTTTATTAAGCTTCGTGAGATCGCCTTAGGGTATCACCTGCCTTCACAGGCTGCCAAATATGTAGGGGCAAAATCAGCATCGATATCGCTGACAGGCCAGAATGTATGGTTATGGACAAAGGAATTCAAATTTGCGGACCCGGATAAGGCCAATGATTCTGACCTGACATCACCTTCCATGAGATATATCGGTCTAAACTTACAATTGACATTCTAAACCAATTCATCAAATGAGATCAAGAATAAAAATATATATCCTGACGGTGCTCAGTGTCTTAATGCTGAACAGTTGTTCAGATTTTGAGGAATTAAATTCCAACCCGAATGCAGCTACCAAAGTGACGGCACAGATGCTTGCCACCCGGCTGATCCTGAATATTACCGAATCAGACATCAGCAATACCAAAGGTTTTCTGCAACCGTTTCTTTTAGGAAAAACCATTGTATATACAGAGTTTGATGAGAATTACCAGTACAATCTGCTGGGCAGGGGATCGCTTGACGGCCTGATCGTACTTACTAACGTAGAGAAAATGATTGAAGCCTCCCCTGAAGGAGCCATCAAAAATTCGTATACAGCGTTAGGCAAATTTATGCGGGCGTATAAGTTTTACAACACCACTATCCGCCTGGGCGATATCCCGTATACCGAGGCTCTTCAGGGACAGCAAAACGTTATTGCACCTAAATATGATTCTCAGAAAACGGTGCTTCAGGGGGTATTGAATGAACTGGAAGAAGCAGACAGGCTGTTTGCCCAGGGCGCAAAATTCGACGGAGACCCGATCTATGGCGGAGACGTTACCCAATGGCGTAAAATGGTCAACTCCTTTGAGCTGCATGTACTGATGTCACTGTCTAAAAAAACAGGGGAAGCAGATCTGAGAATCCGGGAACGCTTCAGCGAGATCGTGAATTCAAAGCCTATTTTTCAGAGCAATGCCGACAACTTCCAGCTGGTTTACTCGGATGTGGCCGGACAGCGGTATCCCTGGTACAAGCTGGGCAACTCGTTTATCATTTACCCGGTAAGCTCTTCGGTACTGACCGATGAACTAAAGACTTTAGATGACCGCCGCCTGTTTTATTATGCCAACCCCTCACCTGTACAGGTGGCAGCGGGTAAGCCACAAACCAGTGCGGATGCCTATATTGGCCTTGACCCGGCCATGGTGTATTCTGACATCACCCGGATTTTTGCTACCGGTGACTATTCACCTATCAACAGCCGTTATTCAGAGCTTCCCAATGCCGAACCTGTATTTCTGCTGAGCTATCCGATGGTCAAATTCATCCTGGCCGAAGCAGCGGTGCGGGGATGGATTCCCGAAAACACGGCAGAAGGGCATTATACGGATGGCGTAAAAGCAGCTATGCAGTTTACGGCCAACAACACGCCTGACAATGCCATGTTCCATCACGGTATGCGCATGACCACGGATTACATTAATGATTATGCCGCTTCGGATAAAGTGAAGCTTACCGGTAATACGGAAAACAAAATAAAGCAGATCATTACCCAGCGCTTTATCAGTACCTTTCTTCAGGCACCGTTTGATGCATTTTTTGAAAACCGCAGAACGGGCTATCCCCATTTCAGGATCAACCCGGCCTCTAACGCCAATGTGCCTTCTGACCGGCTGCCGGTACGGTGGATGTACCCTACCAGTGAGCTGAACTACAATACTGAAAACGTATCATCGGCCATCAGCAGCCAGTTTGGCGGGAATGATGATAATAACCAGGTGATGTGGATACTTAAATAAGCGGGAGTTGTCAATTTGTTTTTTTGTTTTTTTCGTCTTTTATCAGGGTAACCTGACCGAATTACGAAAAAAACAAAAAAACGAATTGCCGGTTTCTCAAATTCACCCCTTCCTTATAATTTCCCGGAAAAATGCCACCTTTATCCCACCGGGTAAATCGTCTAAGATAAATACTATTTCCACCCCTTTGAGAAAATGGAACTTTCCAAAGATCACGCAAATAAATAGATGATTATCAATAGGTTAAATTCTATTTAAAATAGTTCTAAATTTTTTCAAGTCCCGAAAATTCACAATGCATATTTTGTTCCCAACTATTCCTCCATTAGTTTTGCAGTCTGGATGAAATAGCAATATTCTGTTAAATATGTTACATACCATTACAAGGAAATTCTTACTTCTGATCACCTTTGTATTTTTGTCGGGCACCGGTGTTTTCGCACAGGAAGCCGCTGCAGAGGCCGCTGCCGGAACAGGTGACCCGGTAGCAGGAGAAACCCTTTTCAAAAACAACTGTAAGCAGTGCCACTCTTTTGACGATAAAATCGTAGTGGGTCCCGGCTTAAAGGGAATAGAAGAAAGAAGGGATTTTGCCTGGATCAAGGCATGGATTCAAAACCCTGATAAAGTCATTAAAAGCGGTGACAAATACGCGGTTGACCTTTTCAATAAGTTCAATAAGCTGTCTATGACCGCCTTCCCGGCTTACGGAGATAAAGAGATTCACGATCTCCTGGCCTATGTAAAGAAAGCTAACGAGGCCCCTGCCGTGGTGCCCGGAGCGGCTGCCGGTGCAACTGCCGGTGCGCAGGATGCCGGCGGTGGAAAATTCTTTAACATTATCCTGGTTTCCCTCCTGGCCATTATGGTACTGGTGCTGGTAGCCCTCCTGGCGGTGATCCGCCTGCTGAGCACGCTTTCCAAAACCGATGAAACCCTGGCACAGGAACTGGCGGAGCCGAAACCTTCTTTCGCCGAAAACCTGAAGACCCTCTTCAGCAACAGCACCGTAAGATCAGCCGTGATCTGGATGTTTATCATCCTGGGCACCAAAGCTACCCTCGACGGCCTGTTCAGCATCGGCGTACACCAGGGTTATGCTCCGGCTCAACCCATTAACTTCTCGCACAAGCTGCACGCCGGTGATATGGAGATCGATTGCGGTTACTGTCACACCGGGGTTTATAAAGGTAAGCAGGCGGGTATCCCTTCTTCCAGCATCTGTATGAACTGTCACAATACCATCAAACGGGAATCTCCTGAAATTCAGAAGATTTACCGGGCTATTGAGACAGACACGCCGATTGAATGGGTACGGGTACATAACCTTCCTGACCTGGCCTACTTTAACCACTCCCAGCATACTGCAGTGGGTGGACTGGATTGTGAAAACTGTCATGGAGATATTAAAAACATGGAGGTGGTTCAGCAAAGACATACACTGACCATGGGATGGTGTATTGACTGTCACCGTCAGACCGATGTTAACTCAAAAGGTAATGCGTATTACGACAAATTACTGACAGCACATGAGCAGGTGTCTTCCAAGCCGATGAAGGTGGAGGATATCGGCGGACTGGAATGTGCCAAGTGTCACTATTAATTACCTTTAACTAAAACTGGAATTTTACTTACATTATACTCATGGAGGATACTAACAAAAGGTATTGGAAAGGTATTGAAGAGTTAAAAAATGATATCAACGTCGTAAAAAACGCCGATAGAGAGTTTAACTTTGATGAAATAGAAGGAGGAACCTACAGAAGGGACTTCCTTAAAGTTCTCGGCTTCGGTATGGCGGCGGTTTCACTGGCAGCCTGCGACGCACCCGTAAGACATACTATTCCTTATCTGAATAAGCCGGCAGATGTGGAGCCGGGTATACCTAACTACTATGCTTCATCTTATGTACAGGGCGGCGATTACGCCAGTATCCTGGTGAAGACAGTAGAAGGTCGCCCCATAAAAATCGAAGGAAACTCCCTTTCCTCCATCTCCAAAGGATGCCTGAGCGCCCAGGTGCACGGTTCGCTCCTTTCGCTGTACGATAACGACCGCCTGAGAGCTCCCCAGAAAAAAGGGAAAGAGATCAGCTGGGCTAACCTGGATAAAGAAGTAATGGCCGGCCTGGCTTCTGCTTCCAACATCCGTATCGTATCGAACACCATCCTGTCACCCACCTTCAAAAAGGTGATCGGTGATTTTGCCGCTAAATACCCTTCTGCCAAACTGGTGCAATACGATGCCAATTCGGCTTACCCGCTGGTACAGGCGAATGAAAAAAGCTTCGGAAAAGCGGTTATTCCTGACTATAAATTTGAAAATGCCGATGTGATCGTAGGCATTAACGCCGATTTCCTCGGCGCCTGGATCAGCCCCCTGGAATATAATGCAGGATGGGTGGTAAACCGGAAGGTGGGCAGTGGCAAAGACGGTAAAAAAACCATGTCAAGGCACTACCATTACGAGCCTACCATGACCCTTACCGGTGCCAATGCCGACTACCGCGGCCGTTACAAGCCTTCACAGGAAGGCCTGCTGGTAGCCAACCTCTACAATAAGGTTTCCGAAAAACTGGGACAGGGTTCTCCGCTGGCCGTTCAGAAAGCCGATTTCGAGTTCCTGGACAAATGTGCGGCAGACCTGGTGAAAGCCGGTGCAAGAAGCCTGATCGTCAGCGGCTCGGGAGATGTTTCCACCCTGGTGCTGGTAAACGCCCTGAACGCCCTGCTGGGTACCGTGGGTACTACCATCGACTTCGGAAACACCGTGAATTACCGCCAGGGAAATGATGCTGAAATGGCCCAGTTCATTGCAGATCTGAACAGCGGTGCCGTAGATGCGGTAATTTTTGTAGATGCCAACCCCGTATACGACCACCTGGCCGGTACGGAAATTGAAAAAGGGCTTAAAAAAGCAAAACTCAGTGTAGCCATCAGCGACCGGGCCGACGAAACGGCTTCCAACTGTACCTACATTGCTTTAAATACGCATTTCCTGGAAAACTGGGGCGATGCCCATCCGAAAACCGGGCATTACTCGCTGATCCAGCCTACTATTTCTAATATCTTCCAGTCTCGCCAACCCGAAGCCAGTATCCTGAAATGGTCAGGCTCAGCTGCATCTTACCACAAGTACCTGAAAGAGAACTGGGAAACCCATATTCTCAGCGGTAAGTCGTGGACCGAGGCGCTTCATGACGGAGTATTTGAGACCGGTGCCGCTCCTGTAGCCGGTGCTGCCTTTACCGGGAATATCCAGGAAGCTGCCGCTCAGGCCACCGCTCCGAAAGGAAACGGACTGGAACTGCATGTTTTTGAAAATACGACTATCGGTACCGGTAAAAATGCCAATAACCCCTGGTTACAGGAAACGCCGGATCCGATCTCCAAAGTAACCTGGGAAAACACGGCTGCGTTTTCACTGAAAACCGCTACCGAGCTGGGTATTGCCCAGGGCGACTGGGTGAAAGTATCTGCCGGAAGCGCTTCTGTGGAGCTGCCTGTGCTGATCCAGCCCGGACAACCCGACGGAACCGTAGCCATTGCCAGAGGATATGGCCGTACCAAAGCCGGTAAAGCCGGTAATGTAGGGGTAGATGTTTCTCCGCTGCTGAAAGGCGCCAAAGGCGCCGGAAACTTCTGGGCTGACGGCATACAGATCGAAAAAACCAAATCAGGCTATACCCTGGCCCAGACCCAGACCCATGAAACCTACATGGGCCGTAAGGCGGTGGTACAGGAGACTATCCTGAGTGAATATGTCAAGAACGTTAAAGCCGGAAGATTTGAGCCGAAAATAGCCACTTCTGAAGGACCTAAACGGCCCAATACCATCACCATGTGGCATGGTCACGAGAAGAAGAACCACAGCTGGGGAATGGTGATCGACCTGAACACCTGTACCGGGTGTGCCGCCTGTGTGGTGAGCTGTCAGGCTGAAAATAACATCCCGGTGGTAGGTAAAGCCGAAGTGGCCCGCGCCCGTGAAATGCACTGGGTACGGATTGACCGTTACTACAGCAGTGATGCCCCGCGTGAAACCGGCTACAACCCGAACGGCTACAAGGCCATGGAAATAGCTTCCGATAACCCGGAAGTGGTGTTCCAGCCCATGATGTGTCAGCACTGTTCTAACGCACCGTGTGAAACCGTATGTCCGGTACTGGCCACTACCCACTCTTCAGAGGGTCTGAACCAGATGACCTATAACCGCTGCGTGGGAACCCGTTACTGTGCGAACAACTGTCCGTATAAAGTAAGACGTTTCAACTGGTTCAAATACTTTGAGAACGACGAGTTCGATTACGCCTTCAACAACGAGCTGGGCCGGATGGTGATTAACCCGGAAGTAACCGTACGTTCAAGAGGGGTAATCGAGAAATGTTCGATGTGTGTTCAGCGGATCCAGGAAGGTAAGCTTATCGCTAAAAAAGCGAAGCGGCCACTGAAGGATGGAGACATCAAGATGGCTTGTGGCTCGTCTTGCCCTACCGGTTGTATCACTTTCGGAGATATGAACGATCCGGAGTCGAAAATATCAAAATTACTGGCGGAAGAAAAAGAAGGCCGTGCCTTCCATATGCTCGAAGAAATTAACGTGCAGCCGCAGTTGAGTTACCTGGTGAAGGTTCGGAACAAAGACAAGGAAGATTCGAAAGTATTGTCATAAGAGAAATTAGTTTTTAATCAATAAAGAAAGCCTAACTTATTTAGGGAACAATTATGTCATCAGTAGTTTCACCCATAAGAGAGCATTTGGTAACGAATGGTAAAACCCACCACGATGTTACGGAAGATATTTGCAGACACGTAGAGGCCAAACCTACCAAAGAGTGGAAGATTGCCTTCGCACTCAGCCTGGTCGTACTGGTATACGGTACGTTCTGGGTACTGAGAACCTGGTGGGAAGGTCTGGGCGTATGGGGTCTGAACAAAACCGTAGGCTGGGCCTGGGATATCACCAACTTCGTGTGGTGGGTGGGTATCGGTCATGCCGGAACCCTGATCTCAGCCATCCTCTTACTCTTCCGTCAGAAATGGAGAACCTCCGTGAACCGTGCGGCAGAAGCCATGACCATCTTTGCCGTAATCTGTGCCGCCTCTTTCATTGTTATGCACATGGGACGACCCTGGCTGGCTTACTGGGCGCTTCCGTTCCCCAACACCTTCGGTTCACTGTGGGTAAACTTTAACTCACCACTGGTTTGGGACGTATTCGCGATCTCTACTTATTTCTCGGTATCGTGTTTATTCTGGTACATCGGTATGGTGCCTGACCTGGCTACCATCCGTGACCGTGCTACCGGTATCCGGAAAACCATCTACGGTATCCTTTCACTGGGATGGACCGGCGGAGCCAAAACCTGGGCCCGCTACGAAGACGTTTCCCTGATTCTTTCAGGTCTTTCCACTCCCCTGGTACTTTCGGTACACACCATCGTATCCTTTGACTTTGCCACTTCAGTGATTCCGGGATGGCACACTACCATCTTCCCTCCTTACTTCGTGGCAGGGGCGATCTTCTCCGGTTTTGCCATGGTACAAAACCTGATGCTGATTACCCGCGTGGTGTATAAGCTGGAAGACTACATCACCCTGGAGCACATCTCCCTGATGAATAAGATCATTACCCTCACCGGCTCTATTGTGGGTATTGCCTATATTACCGAGTTCTTCATTGCGGCTTACTCGGGTGTGGAATATGAAAAATATGCCTTCCTGAACCGGGCTACCGGTCCGCTGTGGTGGTCATATGCTGCCATGATGACCTGTAACGTACTTTCACCACAGGTATTCTGGAGTGCCAGGCTCCGTAAGAACATCGTTCTGTCATTTGTGATTGCCGTAATTGTAAACATAGGGATGTGGTTTGAGCGTTTCGTGATCATCGTTACCTCACTGCACAGAGATTACCTTCCTTCCAGCTGGACCTACTTTACTCCGCGTATGGGAGATATCGGTGACTATATTTTCTCTTTCGGATTATTCGGTACCCTGTTCCTGCTCTTCACGAAATTCCTGCCGGTAATCAACATGGCGGAAGTGAAGGCGGTATTAAAGTCTTCTTCTGAGAGAAAACCAGGTGACAAGCATTAATTTTTAGACATAAAGAACTTATATCAGAATATACAAATGGCTGGAAAAAGATATTTAGTAGGAATCTTCGGAGATGAAGATATAGTACTGGAAGCCGCAGAGTCCGTAAGGAAAAAAGACGTGAAAATACAGGAAGTGTATTGCCCCTACCCCGTACACGGGCTGGATCATGCACTGGGTTATGAAAGACCGCGTATGGGTGTTCCCGCTTTCTTCTTCGGATTAACCGGAACCACCCTGGCTTTTCTTCTTACCTTCTGGACCATGGGCTGGGACTGGCCTATGAACGTGGGTGGAAAGAACTTTATTCCTTTTCCAACCAATATTCCTATCGTATTTGAATTAACCGTACTTCTGGCGGCCTTCGGGATGTCATTCACCTTTTTCCTTACCGAAGGTCTGGGACCCACGGCCAAGCCGGTCATTTTTGATGAGCGCTCTACAGACGATAAGTTTGCCATGGCGATAGATTTAAGCAAAAACAAGATTTCCGACGAAGAGATCACGCAGATCCTGAAAGATGCAGGTGCGGAAGAAGTGAATGTAAAAGAGGTATAAAATTATGAAAATGAACAATAGATTAGCAGGATTAGTACTGTTTACCGCACTTGCTGCCGGTCTCACTTCATGTGATCGTACCCAGAGAACAGGATGGGAATTTGCCCCGAATATGTATAATTCGGTGGGATACGAATCCCAGACCCAGATCGATAAAAATGCCATTAACCCTCACGGCATGAATATGCGTCTTCCGGTAGAAGGCACGGTATCAAGAAGGAATTACAATACCACCTTCAAAACCGGTGACAGCACAGAGGTTCATGACCTGATGATATACAATATTACCCGGAATGATGAGGCTGCCTCTGAAACCCTGGTAAACCCGGTGCCGCTGACCGAACAGACCCTGGCGGAAGGGGAAGTGCTGTACAAGAGAAACTGTTCTCACTGTCACGGAGCTACCGGTGGGGCGGACGGTAAAGTAGCCGATATCTATAACGGCGTACCTACCTATACCTCCGATGCGGTTAAGAATCTGCCTCCGGGCAGGATTTTCTTCGCCATCACTCACGGTAAGGGAAGAATGTGGCCGCACGCCGCACAGGTGAACCCTGAAGAAAGATGGAAGATTGTCCACTTTGTACAAAAACTGCAGAAAGGAAGCTGATATCTATTGAAAAGAAATTTATTACTGGAATATAAGTTAACATTATAATGGCTCACAAGCACGATATACCCTCACTTGACGAATCATTTGAATTCAGTCCGGCCCTCAGAAAGAAGCTGATTATTTCAGCACTGCTTGGGGTGGTCCTGGTTGCCCTGGGTGCATTTATCATTCACAAAGGGTGGTGGCCTCTCGGACATGGGGATCATCACGAAGCAGCGCATCATGTGGATGCACACGCTGACGCTCATGCCGAAGGTGACCACCACGCAGATGATCACGGTGATCACCACGGAGCTACCCTGGCCAGCAGGCTGGTGGCTAACCTGTGGATGAACAGTGTGTATTTTATAGGAATAGCGCTTGTTGGCCTCTTCTTTATTGCGTATAACTACGTAGCCAAAGCGGGTTGGCAGGCTTCGATCAAGCGGGTTGCAGAGGCTTTCCCGGCGTTTGCCATCGTGCCGTCAGTGATCATGCTTGTACTCTTCCTGGTGCCTTCTACACGGCACATGATCTTTCACTGGACCCATGACGGTATAACTGACCCCGCCTCATCCAATTATGATGCGATCATTGCCGGCAAATCATGGTTCCTGAATTTTCCTTTCTTCCTGATCCGGATGGTGGTTTATTTTGTGATCTGGTATTTTATCTGGATACAGATCCGTAAATTCTCCCTCCTGGAAGACCAGCACGGCGGACTGGATTATTACTACACCAGCCGGGCTTATTCAAAAGCATTCCTTCTGTTTTTTGCAGTGACCTCATCTACGGCTGCATGGGACCTTACCATGTCTATTGACACGCACTGGTTCTCTACCATGTTCGGCTGGTATCACCTGTCGTCGTGGCATGCTGCCGGTCTTTCGGCCATGATGTTAACGGTTATCCTTTTAAAAGAAAACGGTTACCTGAAAGCCGTTAACCTGAGCGTAATCCAGGATCTGGGTAAACTGATCTTCGGTTTCTCTATTTTCTGGACCTATACCTGGTTCAGCCAGTACCTGCTGATCTTCTACGCTAACCTGCCGGAAGAAACCATTTATTTTGAAGAGAGAACCCACGGATACGGTGGCCGTTACCTGGCACCTTTCCTGATTAACCTGGTGCTGAACTTTGTGTTCCCGTTCCTGATCCTGATGGCCCGGAACTCAAAACGTAACTTTACTTTACTGAAACTGGCCTGTGCTTCTATCCTGATCGGCCACTGGTTTGACTTCTACCAGATGATCATGCCGGGCGTAGCCAAAGATCAGGGCGGAATAGGGTTGATAGAACTGGGTACTACCCTGACGTTTGCATCCGTATTCATTATTTTCGTGGCTAACCAGTTGACCAAAGCCAACCTGTATGCCAAGAACCATCCGTTCCTGGAAGAAAGTACTCACCACGATATATAATTTTAAAAAAGCGTTATTAATTACAAGATGATATACATAATTGCAATACTGGCCATTCTGTTTGTAGTTCTAACATTTAAAGTTATATCGCAAACCAGAAAGATTATTAACAAAAACAGGGGTACGGAAGAGGATTCCGAATACCTGGGTGCAGCTGACTCCGCCAATAACTTCAATGCCGCGGCGCTGCTGATATTCTGGATACTTGCCGTGGTAGGTACTACCTGGTCTTATATCCATTATTCTCAATACTTCCTGCCCGAAGCCTCTTCGGTACATGGCAGGGAAACCGACTTCTGGTTCTGGGTATCTATGGGCATCATTACCGTGGCTTTTTTCCTGGTAAATACTTTTCTCTTCCTTTTCTCGTATGTTTACAGGTATTCCAAACAAAGGAAATCGGCCTTCTATACCCATAATAACACCCTGGAGATTATCTGGACCACCGTTCCGGCCGTAGTGATGACGGGGCTGGTGCTTTCCGGGCTGGTGGTATGGAACAAGATCACCGGTGAAGCTCCCGAAGATGCGGAAGTGATCGAGATCACCGGCCGCCAGTTTGCCTGGATGGTGAGATATTCCGGGGAAGACGGAGAGTTCGGTAAATCGAATTATAAGCTGATGGATGACGGTTCAGGTAACCCGCTGGGACTGGATTTTGCAGATGCCAATTCTTTCGATGACTTCTCTAACTCTACAGAGCTGCACATCCCGAAAGGAAAGCCGGTATTGCTGAAAATCAAGGCCCGTGATGTGCTTCACAGCGTTTTTATTCCTCACATGAGGGTAAAAATGGATGCCGTTCCCGGTATGCCCACCAAGTTCTGGTTCATTGCGGATAAGTCTACCGCCGAAATGAAAGCCGCGCTGAACGACTCGGAATTTGACTACGAAATTGCCTGTACCGAAATCTGCGGCAAGTCGCACTTCGGTATGCGGATGGTACTGAAAGTAGATGAGCCTGAAGAATATGAAAAGTGGAAAAGAGAGCAGAAACCGGTGCTGACACTGAACCCTGATCTCCTGGTTAACGTTCCTGAAAACCTGAAAGCCAGGGCGTTGAAATACATTGAGACAGAGGCTCCGGCAGCAGAAGCCGCCACCGATTCTACCGCCGCCCCTGTAGCGGCTGTAGCAGCAGTAGAAACTAAATAAGAATTAACAATACAGATATATAGATATGGCAGCTCATTCAATAGCAGAAGGACACCACGGTCACGCTGAACACGGACATGAGGAGCACCACGAACAAGGCTTCTTCAGTAAGTATATTTTCTCACTTGACCATAAGACGATAGCCAAGCAGTACCTGATTTCAGGGATTCTCTGGGCGGTACTCGGCGGATTGATGTCTGTAATATTCCGTTTACAGCTGGCTTTCCCCGATATGGATATGTCTTTCCTGAAGCCTGTGCTGGGGCATTGGATCAACGAATCCGGTAAGCTGGATAATAACTTTTACCTGGCATTGGTGACCATGCACGGTACCATCATGGTATTCTTTGTACTTACGGCAGGTCTGAGCGGTACATTCTCTAACCTGCTGATTCCTCTTCAGGTAGGTGCGCGCGATATGGCCTCCGGCTTTATGAACATGATCTCTTACTGGCTGTTTTTCCTGGCGGGAGTGATTATGTTTGTTTCCATCTTCCTGCCTCACGGGCCTGCCGGTGGCGGCTGGGTAATTTACCCGCCACTCAGTGCATTGGAAGAGGCGAACCCCGGTTCAGGTGCCGGTATGACCCTGTGGCTGACCTCTATGGCCATATTCATTGCCTCCAGCTTACTGGGTAGTATTAACTACGTAACCACCATCCTGAACCTGCGTACCAAAGGGATGTCTATGGATAAGCTTCCGCTGACCATCTGGTCATTCCTGTTCACGGCTATCCTGGGTATCCTTTCGTTCCCTGTGCTTTTCTCGGCGGCCCTGCTGCTGATCTTTGACAGGAGCTTCGGAACCAGCTTTTACCTTTCCGACATTTATATCCAAGGTCAGGCACTGCCTAACCAGGGAGGGAGCCCTATCCTGTTCCAGCACCTGTTCTGGTTCCTGGGGCACCCTGAGGTATACATCGTTATCCTTCCGGCCTTCGGTATCTCTTCTGAGGTAATTTCTACCAATTCAAGGAAACCGATCTTCGGATACAAAGCCATGATCCTGTCTATGCTGGGCATCATGTTCCTGGCGTTCATTGTATGGGCACACCATATGTTTGTGACGGGTATGAACCCTTTCCTGGGCTCTATCTTCATGCTGCTGACCCTGATTATCGCTGTACCTTCAGCGGTGAAAGGATTTAACTATATCACTACGCTCTGGAGAGGAAACCTGATCTTTACACCGGCTATGCTCTTTGCTATCGGTATGGTGTCGTTCTTTGTTTCAGGGGGTCTGACCGGTATTGTTCTCGGAAATGCAGCCCTAGATATCCAGCTGCACGACACCTACTTTGTAGTAGCTCACTTCCACCTGGTAATGGGTTCGGCCGCATTCTTTGCCATGATTGCCGGCGTTTATCACTGGTTCCCGAAAATGTACGGCCGTATGATGAACAGCACCCTGGGGTATATTCACTTCTGGATTTCGTTTATCGGGGTATACATGGTATTTATTCCTATGCACTACATCGGTATTGCCGGGTTCCCGAGAAGATATTACCAGTGGTCAGGCTTCAAGGTATTTGATACCTTTGCCGATCTGAATATCGTGATCACCCTTGCGGCGGTGGTTACCGTGTTTGCCCAGTTCATTTTCATCTATAACTTCTTCTACTCTATGTTTAAAGGGAAGAAGGCATCGGCTAACCCGTGGAAAGCCAATACCCTGGAGTGGACTACTCCGGTAGAAGTGGGACACGGCAACTGGCCGGGAGAGATTCCTACGGTATACCGTTGGCCTTACGACTACTCCAAACCGGGAGCTCCGGATGATTTTATTCCGCAAACCGTACCGTTCTCTGCTACGCCTGAGTCCAATACTCCGGAGGAGAATGACCTGATTGCGAAAGAGAAAGAGATTGAAAATATTAAGTACGACTATTCTATTCATGACTGATAAGGTCTTATAGATCGTGGGAAGATCATTCAGGAAATTTGCTATCATTACAGTCGTTGCCGTCATCTTTCTCATATTTGTCGGCGGATTTGTAAGAGCAACCGGGTCAGGTATGGGATGCCCTGACTGGCCCCGTTGCTTCGGAATGTGGGTACCGCCTACTTCCGTGGAGCAGCTTCCGGCAAATTACCAGGAGGTTTTCGGTGCCAAGCTGAAAGGCGAAGTGGAATTCAACGCTGTCAAGACCTGGACTGAATACGTGAACCGGCTGGTAGGGGTTTCTGTAGGGATTTTCATTTTCATTACGGTGATCTTATCCTACCGGGCCTACTTCAGAACCGACAGAAAGATTTTCTATATCTGCCTGCTGGCTTTTCTGATGGTGGCTTATGAAGGCTGGCTGGGAGCCAAAGTGGTGGCATCGGAACTGGCCCCCGGGCTGATCACCCTGCATATGGTAGTGGCCGTACTGATACTGGCCCTGCTGATCTGGGCAGTTCTGAAGTCGTACCGGGATCATCCCCTGGTACAGGGCACCGAAAAGAAAACCGATATCCAGTTCCTGCTGGTGATGGCGCTTTTTGTAACCATCGGCCAGATCGTATTCGGAACACAGATCCGCGAAGGGATTGACCATGCCCAGAGGCTCCTGGGAGATCATAACCGCCATCTCTGGATCAATGAAGTAAAAGGAAAAGTGATTTTTCATGCAGTACTGTCGGTGATCATTGTGGTATTGCATGGGCTAATATTTAAAAAGATAAAAGGCCGGTTTCAGAGCCGGGTACTGAAGGGGTTTGCGCTATGGGGGCTGATCCTGGTGATCACCGAAGTACTCTCCGGAACCGTGCTCAGCCTGGCAGGCTTTCCCGCCATGCTACAGCCTTTGCATCTTACATTTTCAGTGGTGATCGTGTCTATACAGTTTATCCTGTATTTTACCCTTCACCCGGATAATAACACTAAATGAACAGTACAATAGACATATCAGCAGGAGCAAAAGCAAAAGCTTTTTTTGATCTGACCAAGTTCAGGCTTTCCATGACGGTGGTTTTCAGCAGCTGTTTCGGGTATGCATTGGCTTCTCCGGAACTGAATACCTGGAATCTCCTGGTTTTCGGGTTTGCATCCTTCCTGGTAACGGCTTCGGCCAATGTGATTAACCAGATCAAGGAGAAAGAACTGGACAAGCTGATGTCAAGAACGCAGCACCGGCCCCTGCCTTCCGGGCGCCTTTCGGTAACAGAAGCTGCCGGGTTCAGCCTGATCTGCGGTATCATTGGCCTGGGTCTTATCCTCTCGCTCTTTAATTTTTATGCCTTCCTCCTGTCACTGCTTTCCCTTGTGCTGTACGGCTTTGTGTACACTCCATTGAAACGGGTAGGGCCTATTGCCGTGGCCGTAGGAGCTTTGCCGGGGGCGTTTCCTCCCATGATCGGCTGGGTAGCCAGTACGGGACACTTCGGCCTGGAGCCCGGGATACTCTTTGCCATCCAGTTTTTCTGGCAGTTTCCCCACTTCTGGGCCATTGCCTGGGTATTGGACGATGACTACCGGAAAGCCGGCTTCAAGCTGCTGCCTTCCAAAGGAGGCAGGGATCTTTCTTCCGCCTTCCAGATCATGTCTTATACACTGTTTTTACTGCCCCTCTGCTGGGTGCCTTATTACCTGGGCATGACGGGCATCAATTCAGCGGTGATTGCGCTGCTGTCAGGGATACTGTTTCTGACCCAGACCCTTCACCTGATGAAAGAACAAACCAACAAAGCAGCGCTGAAGCTGATGTTCGGATCGTTCCTGTATTTACCTGTAGTACAAATTGCTTATCTGCTCGACAAAATATAAATGATGGCCAAAACGCAAAATATTAAACCTATCTATACGGTAAACCCCTGGAAGTTTATCATATGGCTGTTTATTATCTCTATTATTATGCTTTTTGCCGCCTTTACCAGTGCCTACCTGGTGAGAAGGGCAGAAGGTAACTGGACCGAGTTTGATATTCCGGTCATCTTTTACGTAAGCACGGCAGTACTGCTCATCAGCAGCATTACCATGCATTTATCTGTAAAGGCGGCTAAAAACGATGATATAACCCGGCTGAGAACCCTGATCAGCCTGACCCTGGCCGGGGGCATTGCCTTCCTGGTGCTGCAGGTGCTGGGCTGGCAACAGCTTCAGCAGGCAGGGATCTATGTGAAAGGTAACCCGGCCGAGTCGTTTTATTATGTGCTCACCGGTGCGCACCTCTTTCACATTATTACGGGCCTGTGTGTGCTGCTGTATGCATTTTACAGCACATTCCGGGGGAAAATCCGTGCCGGAAATACCACCCAGATAGAAGTCTGTGCCACCTACTGGCACTTCCTGGATATCCTTTGGGTGTACCTGTTCCTGTTCCTGATATATTTCAGATAGTAGTTTTTGAATTAAAGTAATAGATTTATAAATTTGTTTGAATTTTTAACGTACACTTATGGCAGTTGAGAAAACATCTGTAAACCCTCCTCACCTTCTGTGGCAGGGCGGTACCCAACCCCTGAAGGCAGGCTACGGTAAATTAATGATGTGGATATTTCTTCTTTCCGATGTATTCACATTTTCCGGCTTTCTGGTGACCTACGGAATGATCCGTTTTGGTTATCCTACTTTCAGCGAAGTAGTGGCCGGAATGACCCACAAGACCTTTGAGTTTTCTCAACTCTACTGGCCCATCCCGGAGAAGGTATTTAAAGCGGTACCCCTTCTTCACGGCGTAGATGCGCCCCTGGTTTTCGTAGGGATCATGACCTTCATCCTGATCTTCAGTTCGGTAACCATGGTACTGGCGGTAGAAGCCGGTCACAGACGTGACAAAGCCGATGTGGAAAAATGGATGCTGTGGACCATCCTGGGCGGGTTTATCTTCCTGTCGTCACAGGCGTGGGAATGGAGCCACTTTATTCACGGAACCGAACACGGCCTGACCCTGGAAGACGGCACCACTATTTTTGGGGCCAAACTGGGCATCAATGAGTACGGCCCGCCGAATTTTGCCAACCTCTTCTTTTTCATTACCGGGTTCCACGGATTCCACGTATTCATCGGGGTATTACTCAATATTATGGTATTCTACAATGCTGCCAATAATGTTTACGAAAAAAGAGGACATTACGAAATGGTAGAAAAAGTAGGCCTTTACTGGCACTTTGTGGATCTCGTTTGGGTATTTGTATTTACCTTCTTCTACCTGGTTTAAAACATTAAAATAAGATTGAAATGGCAGAGCATTCATCCATAGAAAGACAAAAACCGAACACCAAACACCTCTGGAAAGTATTCTGGATCCTGCTGGTTCTTACGGCCCTGGAGTTTGTGGTAGCATTTACCATTGATGCAGATCATTATAAATGGACCAAAATCGGGATATTTGTATTCATGACCATCGTTAAAGCCTATTATATTGTAGGGATATTTATGCACTTAGGCAGTGAAACCAAATCTTTTATCTGGACCATTGTGCTGCCTATTATTTTTGTACTCTGGCTGATTGTGGCCCTCCTGGTAGAAGGCGAGTACTTTGGGATAGAAAAGTTTTTCTAAATGAATAATAAGCTGAAGGCCGGAATACTCTTTGCAATACTGGGTATTCCGGTCTTGACATTTATATTTCTGAAGTTGTTCGGAAAAAACAATTTCGACCTCCCCTATTTTTTCCCGGAAACGGACGACAGTGGTGAGGTGATAGTAGTGGAGCAGGACACGGTTTTCTCCCGGATGGCTCCGTTTACCTTAGTAAATACCAAAGGGGACAGCACCACGGTGCAGCCCGGCGGAGTTACCGTGGTGAATTTCTTCTTCTCCCGCTGCGGAACCATCTGCCCTATTGCCAACACACTAATGGTGAAAGTGGCAGAATCTTTTAAAAACAATTCCGGCGTGCATTTCTACGGCATTACCGTAGACCCGAAATACGATACGCCTGAAGTGCTGAGGTCCTATGCCCGGGCTTTGGGTATGGACCGCCTGAAATATGATCTGCTCACCGGCGATAAAGCCTATATCTACGATCTCTCGATAAAGGGCTTCCGCCTGCCGGTGGCCGATGCCTCCGAATACGACAGCAAAATCACTAATGTGGATGAAATGTTTATCCACTCAGACAAAGTCATGCTGATAGATCAGCAGGGCTATTTCAGGGGGATTTACAGCGGTACCAGGAAGAGTGAGATGGACCGGTTGAAGGTGGAGATAAAGGTGTTGTTAAGCCATGAGTTATGAGCTGTAAGCCGGGAAGGGGGATGACTAAAAACTCATAGCTCTTAGCTCAAGGCTCACAGCTAAAATTAAAAAACATGAATAGGATCAAAGATAAAATAGGAATACGGACCATTAACATCATCTCAGTGGCAATTGTGCTGGTAGTGATGATTATGCTGGGGATGCGTCAGAAACCCTACATCGGGGAATGGACCAAACAGCTCACCTTCGTCAATGCCATTATCAACTCCCTGACCGCCTTTTTCCTGCTGCTGGGCTTATATTTTATCCGGCAGCGGAACATCCGGGCGCATAAGACCTGCATGTCGGCCGGCTTTCTCCTGGGAGGCCTGTTCCTGGTCTTTTATGTACTGTACCATATCAGCAACGAAGAAACCCGTTTTGGCGGAGAAGGTGCCGTACGGTATTTTTATTTCTTTATACTTATCACGCACGTTCTGGCGTCGTTTGTTGTTTTACCTTTAGTGCTGCGTGCATATTACTACGGATGGCAGCGCATGGATGACAGGCACCGGAGAATTGTCAGATACGCCTACCCCATCTGGTTATATGTATCCGTCACGGGGGTAATTGCCTACCTGATGATCCGGCCTTATTACACTTTCTGAAAGACATGAAAAAGAAGCTTATTTTAACCGCACTGTTCTTCTTATTCACCCTGGGCGATATAATGGCTCAATGCGCCATGTGCAGAGCCACGGTAGGCTCTAATTTAAGCGAAGGGAGAAACACCATCGGCACGGGACTGAACTTCGGTATCCTTTACCTGCTGGTGATCCCCTACCTGATAGTGGGCCTGGGTGTATTTTTCTACATCCGGGCGGCTAAACAGCGGCTGAAAGAACAGGCCGTAATCTGAGAGGATTAGAAATGTTTCTTCTATATTTACGTTCTGAAGAACAAAACCCTGACCAATGAAAAAAGCCTTCCAACCCGGCCGTGGTGCCGGAAAGAAAAAATGGGTAAAACCCGAAATGGCGGAGCTTTCGGTAAATGCCGGCGCTAAGGGTATCCGTGACTTTTTTGCGGATACACAGGCCAGCTAAAGCGTCAAAAGTACCGTTAAATAAATTTTCGTGGAGATTTCACGAAGAAATTTTGCTATTCCTTCCTCTCTATGGTTACTTTGATCATAACAATAGCCATGAAGAAACGGATTTCAGTATATACCTCGCGAAGTATATTTCGGGAAGCATTTGCTACGTTTATCTTTTGTATATGCGTTTGATACCGTAACATCCCTTCCTGCCAGCTGGTCTCTTCATCATTGTTGTGTTCAAATTTCTATTCTCAAACCTTTAAACACTTGTTATTATGGATGGGTACTTAGCTGTTATTCAGATGTTTATCGGAAACTTCGCTCCAAGGGGGTGGATGTTCTGCAATGGACAAATTTTATCTATCGCTCAAAACAACGCACTTTTTGCGCTGATAGGGACCACCTACGGCGGTGACGGGATCACTACTTTTGCCTTGCCTAACCTCCAGGCCCGTTTCCCTATTCACACCGCAAATACAATACCCCTGGGCCAAATGGGCGGCGAGCAGGCGGTGACTTTAAATGCCACCCAGATTCCATCGCACAGCCACACCATCAGCCCCCTCAGCATAGAAGGTACGGCTAAAATAAGAGCCAGTGATAATTCTGCGAACAGTTTCGTGGCAGAAGACAATGCCCTGGCACAGGTGACACAAAAATACACGCCCACCTCGCCGGATAACGAGCGGCCCCAGGTTTACAGCGCAAATGCAACATTTGCGGAGAACAACTACCTGGATACCCGCTCCATAGACACCAGTGAGCTGAAAACCGTAACGGCCGGCACAGGCGTCGCCGGAGGCTCTGCCGCTCATAATAATATGCCCCCTTACCTGGCAGTAAATTTCATTATTTGCGTAGAAGGCATATACCCTTCGCGTCCGTAACCTTAAAGCAGCATGACACTGTTTCTGTCATGCTGCTTTTTCCGGCCAATGCTTATATCACACTGCCCTCCCTGCCCAGGTCTCCGCCGGTATTGTTTTCATAGTTAATGGGCAGGGATGAAAGTTCCGGTTTTACCCATGCTTTCTTTTCCTTTTCCGGTAGCTGACCGGAAAGGTTCTTCTGATTCTTCATAGTTTTCATGTTTATATGTGTTGATATACAAAATTAAGCAATAAAAATGCAAAATTCCAAACTTGTTTATTTCAGCCGGGTTAGAAAATAACCGTACATCAGGGTTTTTACAAAGGTTTGTTCCCGGATCACGGGGCCGGGTTGCTCCTGCCTGATGGCGGTCCATGCGCCGCGCAGCCGGCCGGTATCCAGCACTTCAGCAGCCTGCGGGTCGCTGCACACCCGGTTCAGTAGCTCTTCCACTCCACCGGCATCTTTTATGAGCCGGTATTTCAGGTCAGAAGCCTGCAGGCCTTTGCGGGTACTGTAGAGCACATCATCCGGGAGATAGCCCTGCATCATATTTTTCAGCACCTGTTTTCCACGCAAGGAATCTCCGAAAAACGCATCGTTAGACACAGACAGACAGTACGTTATGACATTTATATCACCGGTGGGGTCACGGAACTCCACTCCGAATTCATCACCGATCAGCTGCCCCAGCCGGCACCGCGGGTTATGACCCACATCCAGGAGGTGCAGCATACCCGCTGCCGCATCCGGGTAATACCGGCTAAAGCCTGTTTCCTCTTTCCGTATAGCAGCTTCCGCCTCTTCGCGGAAGTGGGCCTGCACAAAACTGCTCCGGATATAATCTAAAAGCCCGTTTTTCCGCCGCCGGAAATACCCCGGAAAATACTGCAGTACCAGGGGCTTGGCCAGGTGTTTCAGCCAGCCCTTCACTGATGATGCAGCCGCCCGGTGATACCAGGGCAAAAGATAGCTTACGCCGGGATAAGAAATGGTGGCATTGCCCATCTCGCCTGACAGTAGCGCGCCGTATCCCCTTTGAGCAACTTCACCAGGCAGATCCATCAGCCAGAAGGCATTACCCGCCCCGTGGAAACAGGTTCCTGTCTTTTCAACCGCCTCTATAATACCCTCTACAGGGCTTATACGGGCCGAGTCCAGTAATACCGGTTCTATATTGCCCGCATGCCTGGTCACAGACAGGATATGCGGGGTTTCATCTGCGAGTCTCCTCCCTCCGCTTTCACGCAGCACCTCTTCGCGGAAATGAGGCACATGACTGAAAGTGCTGAGCACTTTCTCTTCCTGCTTCAGTAGGTGTGCCGCTATGGCCGATACCGATCCGGAATCCAACCCTCCGCTCAGCATAGAAGCTACTGGCCGGTAACTTCTCAGCCTCACCCGTACCGCCTCTGCAAAGATCTCCCGTAGTTCTTCGGCATAGTCACGCGGATCTTTGTATTTTCTCAGGGGAGTGTTTTCCGGGAACCAGTACCGCGAAAGCTCCACCTTTCCGCCTTTAAAAGACAGGGTATGGCCGGGAGGCACGTTGTAAAGATCCTCGTAAATCTCTGTGTTAGTATCTTTTTCCGGCCAGATCAGAAGCCCGCCAAGGAAATGCCGCATATTCACCCGTTTCCGGAAGCTTTCTACGGCCAGGATAGCCTTCGGAGAAGACGCAAACACCAGGGTTTCTCCGTCCTGGTAATAATAAACCGCCGTATATCCGTGAGGATCCCGCGCCAGGAAAAGCTCCTGCTCCCGCTCATCGTACACTGCAAACGACCAGTCGCCCTGCAGGTGATGCACACACCCTTTCCCCCATTTTCGCCAGGCCTGCCTGATCAGTTCGCCGTCAGGAACCTCAGGGTACAGCCTTACTCCGCACCCGCCTGCCACCTGCCCGCGGTTATCCAGGCGGGCCTCGGAAGTGATGAGCACCTGCTCTTCGGTATCATAAACCGGCTGTTTCTCAAACAGGGCCTCCGGGGTATTGTAGGTAAGTAAGTGACCAAAGCCAGCCTTCTCCCTGGCCAGCACCTGGTATTTTTCATGCGGTATGTGTCTCATGGCCCCGAACATTCGGTTCAAAACCGGGCCCACCTCACCCGACTGCTGACTGTATATTCCAAAAATAAGGCTCATACCGATCCGACTTTCAAGGTACAGTGAATGATCTCCTCTTCAATAGCCCGGCTGAACGTGTCATAGCTCTTTACACCGGCGGGCCGCCGGGCTTTCCAGGCCGGCAGAAGCCCTGCCAGGGCGGTGGTATATTGAAAAAGCAGCTTCCCCTTATTCATTCCGTGTATAAACCGGATCACATAGGTGTTATCATTCAGGCATCTCCAGGTTTCCATAACACTCATGGGCGCTACATGTACTTCGGCGCCTTCCGTTTCCAGGAAAACAATCCCTTTTACTTCTGCCCTTTCCGCGCTGAATGAGCGGTCAAACCGGTAGGCAAATTTCTCTATCGCCGGCCTCACCCTTCTTTTCTCGTCCTGTACAAACTTCTCCCGTATTTCAGCCGCTTCTGCCCACAGGCGGGTTTCGGGATACGATGCCCTCGCATAGCATTTCCCGTCCTCCATACTCAGCAGCGCCGTATCATCCGTAAATAGTGGGTAACCCAGCTGTTCCAGCATCAGGGCGGTAGATGACTTCCCGGCTCCCGAAGGGCCGGCTACCAGAAGCACCTCTCCCGGGTTGATAAAAACCCCGGAAACGTGCAGCAGCACCCGGTTACGCTGTAGCAGGGCTATGGGTATGCAGTTACTGTAAACAAAAAGCGCAATTTCATGCCTGTCTGCCGTTTCAGGGGCTACCATCACCCGCTTCCCTCCTGTGGTATAATAACGGGCCACCCCGGGAACGGTGGTGAGGCATTCATGTTCATTAAATACACTGAAGTAAGACTCCCCGGTGCCCGGCTCCTGCAGTGTTAAAGGTACGGGGCCTTCCTGTATATAGATGGGGGCCTCAGGAGTTTCTCCCGGTATTAAAGCCGGTAATTCCAATGTTGAAACCACGGTATGTCCGTAGATCTGGTAGGTATAATGCATTTATGGCTATAGATTTTTCAAGCCTCCCGCCAAAGCGTAGAGAAGTAAAACAAAAATACAGGATGGGTGAAGAAATTCAAGCCCCGATCATCAGAATTTTACAGAGCAGGATTTTCTTCAAAAAAAAAAAACTTCACTTGTTACTTCCTCCAAAAGCGTCTATCTTCACCCACAAATTTTAACACCCTATATGAAAACTAAAGCAATGCAGGCCAACCCACCGGCCACCAGGAAAAACTGGACCAAACCTGAGATGAAAGAACTAACGGTGAATGCAGGAGGCGGTGGCAATGCCGATGGCCTGGGCGGCGACTCAATGGTGCCCTAAGCAAACTCCTTTCACCAGTCAACCATGAACACCTGACGGAGCCGGGTGCCTGACCGGGTTTTGCAGGATCTATCTCCTTTCTGCACTTCTCTGGTATTTTTATGCGTAAAACCAATTAACACCCTATATGAAAAATCAAACTAACTCACCCTGTAACCAGGCTATAATGAAAAAATGGGCAAAGCCTGAAATGAAAGAGCTAAAGGTCAACAGCCACCCTGTTTTATCCGGGTTTAGCCTGTCCACCGGCTCTGTATAACCAGATATTCTCTGAAAGAATGCCGGTCCGCTTATTCAAAAATTATTCTATTTTAAACCTTCTAACTGATTTTCTTATGAAAACTATGGCAAATTCAGCCTGCAATGAGGCTGCAAAGAAAAAATGGGCAAAGCCCGAAATGAAAAACCTGGCCATTTCAAATGACTTGGGAGGAGTGACAGATGGCACGGGGTTGCAAGCTTCCGGCCCGGGTTGATCTAGGTAGAAAATATTCGTACCCATATTTATTCCTGTCACAGCATACCCTGTGGCAGGTTTTTTATGCATATACACCTTGCACGGTATATTCTTCCGGATCACAGAAACCGGTTACAAACTCTCCTTTGATGAGGGTCCATGCGTGGCCTTCTATTTCTCCCGATTCCTTATTCTTCCGGAACCCTACAAAAATCTCGCAGGGAATACCATAATAACGGCAGAGATACAAAGCCTGCCAGGCTTGGTGCCGGCACACATTCTCCCAGGGAACATACCGGTTTACCGCAAAAACAGCCCAGCGAATATCACTTACCAGGCGGGCATCGGCCTCCCTCTCAGGCCCTCTTTTTCTTCGTTCAAAACGGGCACTTTTCCTGAAAAACCGCATTAAAATCCAGCTGCAAAAAGACAGGACCAATGTAGCAAAAAGCAGTAACTTTCTCCGCCGGCTTAAACGCAAAAACCGGCGCATCACCGGCATATGAATTTCCGCTCTTCCAGCTTCCCAATGGCCTCTGTGACATCTTTCCGGCATTGTTCCACTGAAACCTCGTAGTCTTCACAGAGGCGACTGATCAACGCCTCCGTATCCAGACCTTCTCCCAGGTATTTCAGGATACTGAAAAATGTATCGTTTAAAGAAACATATTCATTTTTCTCCATATCATAGATCACTCCTTCATCGCCCAGCTGCGTAAAGAGCACTCTCTCTTCATTCACTTTGTATTCCATCTTCTTTGTTTGCAAAATTTACCTGTCAGGCACCTGAAACAGGTCATCGGTAGCCGGTTCATAGTTTTCAGGCTTGATGGCTGACAGGGCAGATACCTGCTGTCAGTCTCTGCAAAAATAGTTTCCGGCCGGAAATAATCCAAACAAAAAAGGGAGCAACCCGTGCTCCCTTTTCCTTATAATCTTATTTCTTATTTCAGAATAAACTCAGTTCTTGAACCAGACTTGATACCTGCAGCATTTACATAGGCATTGTTCGGGTCTTCATCAGCGGCACCTTCGTAAGAAAGTCTTGATTTGTCAATACATTTCTTGCTCAGGAAGTAGTTATAAACCGCAGCTGATCTTGAAGTAGCCAGTTTCAGATTTTTCGCATCTGCAGCACCGTCATTATACGTACGGATGGTCAGTTTTGCGTCTTTACATCTTTTGATCACATCACAGATTTTCTGAAGCTGGGCATTGGATGCCGCTTTGATTCTGCTGGTTCCGGGATGGAACTCGATGCTTTGTGCCGCATAGCTCAGGATGTCCAGCTCATCTTTGGTGATAGAGCAGCCGCTGGCAGATTTGAAGCCTTTCAGTAATGGCACCCCGTCTCTGTAATCTTCAGGACAACCGTCGTTCGTAGTCAGACCCGCCAGGTTAGGACATTTATCCGCTACATCCGGCACGCCGTCGCCATCTGCATCAGGACATCCGGCAGCTGCGGCTGATCCTACCCGGTTAAGGCAGTTATCTGCAGCGTCAGCTACACCGTCACCGTCTGCATCAGGACATCCGTTCAGTTCTGCTGATCCGGCAGAATAAGGACATGCATCATCTTTATCGGCAATACCGTCACCGTCTGAGTCAGGACAGCCGTTAGCTGTTCCGGCCTGATCAGGACAGGCATCATCTTTATCCGCCACACCGTCACCGTCTCTGTCAGCACAACCCTGTAATGACGCCAGTCCGGCTACATCAGGACAAAGATCATCTTTATCTGCTACACCGTCACCATCTGTATCAGGACATCCCTGCAGTCCGTGAGAACCGGCTACGTCAGGACAAAGATCAAATTTATCAATGATACCGTCACCGTCACGGTCAGGACATCCCTGGAATTTAGGAAGACCGATCTCATCCGGACACATATCACACTTATCTACTACACCGTCACCATCGCTGTCTTTATCACCGAAACGGTAAGATGCCAGTACATTACCCAGGAAATAACCGTCTTTACGGTCCGGGTTACCAGCCAGTGAAAGACCGTCCAGGTAATCAGAGGTAGAGAACCGGTATCCGGCTTCCACTCCTAAGGTCCAGCGGTTAGACATATTGTATTTCACACCCACACCAACAGGGAAAACCACACCCAGGCGATTACCGAATTTATCCAGGTGCTCACGGTCTTGTGCCAGCAGAGAAGCATTTACGGGGAAAGTAGCCCCGGGCTCCTGTGTAATGGTAGGATTAGAGTAAGTTACACCCACTCCTCCGAATAAATACGGAGAAAGGCCGTTCTTGAGGAAGCCGTCACAGGTAAAGCGACGCTCACGGAAAGGATAATACTCTCCGAGGATAGCTGCCTCTACAAAAGGCGATGAATTGAAGCGTAACCTTCTGTAGTCCCACTGGGCAATCGGGCTGTCTAAGTCCCTTCCTGCCAGGCGGCCTACCAGGATCTGCGGTCTTAAAGAGAAGAAATCGTTCAGGTGTCTCCGGGCGAAAACGCCGCCCATAAAGCCGTTTTGCGAAGCATATGGCTTGCTGCAGTGCATATCACCGAAATATTGGTTAATGCCCGCAGTAACACCGATTTCCCAAGGATATGGCTTACATACCTGACAAGAGTCCTGTGCATTTACGGCAAATGTACCGAAAGCAAAGAAAGCTAGAATTAAACCTCTTAACTTGTTCATTTTGTTAGTAAGTAATATAAATATTGTGAATTAAAATTAATTTAAAATATCAACTTTTCCTCTTTAACCTCTCCAAAGTCCTGCACAAAAGTAGAACAAAAATAGTTTTTATTAAAATTATTTACGCAATTATTGTTCAAATTTATAATTTATTATTTCGCCAAATTCAGTAAAAAGGCGTATTCCAATGCCAGTGTCTTTAAAGGGGCAAATCTTCCTGAAGCTCCGCCGTGGCCTGAAGTCATATCGGTATGAAGCAGCAAAAGGTTATTATCTTTCTTCAGCTCCCGGAGTCTGGCCACCCATTTGGCCGGTTCCCAATACTGCACCTGGCTGTCCTGAAGCCCCGTAGTCACCAGGGTATTCGGGTACTCTTTTTCTTCTACATTATCATAGGGAGAATAAGACAGCATATATTCATAAGACGCTTTATCCTTGGGGTTTCCCCACTCCTCAAATTCTCCGGTGGTCAGCGGAATAGACTCATCCAGCATAGTGGTAACCACATCTACAAAAGGTACCGCAGCCACCACTCCCCTGTAAAGACCGGGGGCGTCATTCATCACAGCCCCCATCAGCAGTCCGCCGGCACTTCCGCCCATAGCAAAAAGCTTATCAGGTGCCGCATATTTTAATTGAATAAGCGCACGGGAACAATCCACAAAATCATGGAAGGTATTCTTCTTCTTAAACATCCTCCCTTCTTCATACCAATGCCGGCCCATCTCCAGCCCGCCCCGGATATGCGCAATGGCATATACAAAGCCCCGGTTCAGCAGGCTCAGGCGGCTGGGACTGAAAGCCGCATCCATGGTGGCCCCGTACGACCCGTAGGCATACAGGAGCAACGGGGCCGTTCCGTCTATGCCGGTATCTTTGCGGTACACCAGCGATACCGGCACCCGGGCGCCATCACGGGCAGTTACAAAAATCCGATCCGACCGGTAATTGCTTTTGTCAAAACCGCCCAATACCTCCTGCTCCTTCAGCAGGATCTTTTCACGGGTTTGCATATTATAATCAAAGGTAGACCGTGGTGTGGTCAGCGAGGTGTACCCGAACCGCAGCAGCGGCGTATCAAATTCCGGGTTTATACTGATAAAAGCCGTATAGGCCGGCTCGCCGAAATCAAGGTAATGCTCCTCCCCGCTGCGCTGATCCATCACCCGCAGGTGGATCAGCCCTTCTTTCCGCTCCTGTACCACCAGGAAGTCCTTAAAAATCTCCAGCCCTTCCAGGAACACCTCTTCCCGGTGCGGGATCACTACTTTCCATTCAGAGGGATCATGCGCCGCCTCCTCTTTCACTTCCATCAACTGAAAATTCTCTGCCCCGTTCCGGTTGGTCCGGATATAGAACCGGTCTTCAAAGTGCTCTACCGCATACTCATGACGATCTCCCCTGGCCAGGAAGGTCACCGGCCATGCCCGGCTGTCAGCAGCATCTATCAGCTGAAATTCACTGGCCACCCCGATATGTTCCGAGGCTATGGCAATGTATTTCCTGGATTTCATCCGGAATATCCCCATATAATACTGGTTATCAGTTTCCTCATAAACCAGCACATCTTCAGCCGGATCAGTACCCAGCACATGCCGGTACACTTTATTTCCCAGTAAGGTTTGCTGATCTTTTGAAACATAATAAAGGGTGTGGTTATCTGCTGCCCAGGCATAATTACCGCCTTCCGTATTCCCGATCTCATCCGGCAGGATTTCTCCCGTTTTCAGGTTCTTCACCTTCAGGGTATAATTGCGCCGGCCTACGGTATCCACGGCAAAGATCATTAAATCTTCATTATCTGACACTTCCATTCCCCCCACATGAAAATACTCCGCTCCTTCAGCCATTTCATTACCATTCAGCAGCACTTCTTCCGTTTCAGAGCCCACCTTCTTCCGGCAGTAAACCGGGTATTCTCCCCCGCTTACAAAACGGGTATAGTACAGGTAATTCCCTTCTTTATAAGGAACCGACTCATCCTCTTCTTTGATCCGGCCCTTCATTTCAACAAACAGCTCCTCCCGGAGGCCTTTTACAGGGGCCATTACCTCTTCCAGATATTCGTTTTCAGCATTCAGATAGTCAATCACTTCCGGGTTCTCCCGCTCTCTGAGCCAGTAATACTTGTCGATCCGCGTATGTCCGTGGGTAGTAATCTCGTGTGTTTTTTGTGCCGCCCGGGGCGTCTTTTCAGAAAGGATATCCTTCATATATGCTTGTTTTCATTTTTTCACTAAAGATATATTTAAACAAAATACGTATCTTTAGGCACAATTTTTATACAAAGATACAAATCATCAGTATAACATGAAGAGACCCTTACTGCCTGTTATAATTTTACTTGCTACGGTCTGCGCATTTACGGTAAAAAACGACGATCTCCGGCGGGTCTTTGACCGGATCAATGCCGACGTTCTGTCTAATGGCCGGGCTTATGAATCGCTGGGAACTGCCTCTGAAACCATCGGACACCGGCTTACGGGGAGCCCTAACGGCAAGAAGGCCGAAGAATATGCCCTGAACCTGCTCCAAAGCTACGGCTACACCAACGCCCGCTTCCAGGAATTTAACGTAGAGGCCTGGTCACGCGATACCGTAAGCCTGACCCTGGTGCCGGAAAACAGCGATAACTTCGTGGATTTTGAAGTGGTGGCCCTGGCCCATTCCCCCGTTTCTTCCCATATTACCGCTAAAATTGTAGACGTGGGCGACGGCCTGGAAAGCGACTTTGAAGCGGTGAAAGAAGAGATAAAAGATAAAGTAGCCCTGTTTAATATCAATATCCAGGATGAAAAAAACAAAGGCAAAAAGAATCTCCACCGCTCGGAAAAAACCGCATTGGCCATTAAATACGGCGCCAAAGGCGTGATTATTGCCAATGCCGTACAGGGCGGGGTTTTACTGACAGGAACGGCTTCGGTTACCGGCGAACTGATCCCTATCCCGGCCGTTTGTGTATCGGTGGAATCGGGTAAAAGCATGCGCCGGTGGATCAGGGACGAGAAAAATATCCTGGCGGTGATAGATATGATGAACTTCAGCCGGCCCATCAAAGCGCGCAACGTGATCGCCACCCTGCCCGGTACTTCCAAAAAACATAAAAATGAAAAAATAGTGATCGGCGGCCACCTGGATTCCTGGGATCTGGCCACCGGAGCCATGGATAACGGCGTGGGCTCATTCTCTATTATGGACATCGCCCGTGTATTCAAAAGCCTGGATCTTAAAACCAAACGCCCCATTGAGTTTGTACTCTTTATGGGAGAGGAACAGGGCCTGCTGGGGTCTAAATATATGGTCAAAGAACTGGAAAAAAGCCGTGAAATCCAGAAAGTGGGACTGATGATGAATCTCGACATGGTGAATAATGTACGCGGATTCAATGCCGGCGGCAATGATCTCCTTAAAAAGCGGATGGAAGAGATAGGACAGGTCATCCGGCAGGTAGACAGTACCTATGCCAATGCCGTGGGTAACGGTGCCGGGCTGCACAGTGACCACCAGCCGTTTATGCTCAGCGGGGTTCCCATCTGCTCACCTTCCGGATCTTTTCCTTTAAAAGCATACGGATGTTACCATGCCAACTGCGACCGCTTTGACCTGATCAACAAAGACCAGATTAATAATAATGTGCGCTACACGGCCATGATGCTTTATGCACTGGCCAATGACGATGTTCTTCCCGCTAAAAGGCGGAGCAGCACCGAAACCCGTGATTTCCTGATCAAACATAACCTGAAAAATGAATTGATCATAGGGAAAGAGTGGAAGTGGGAGCATTGAGCCTGTTCCTGTGGTGAAGAATGAGATGGAGGCTGCCTTTTCAGGCAGCCTCTTTTTATATTTACTTCTTATAGCACATTTACAAAATTTGTCAACTTCTTACCACATATAAACTTATAACTAATTTATTTTTAATCATATAAAAAATATTTTTGACAACTTTTTGAATTTTCATCACCACAATCCCGTTATATTTTCATAACTTCACAAACCCAAACTCTTTACTTAATGGATACACAGATACAACCAACTCATACCCAAAAATATAGCAGCGAAGAGGCTTTTGCCGCTGCGTCAGACTACTTCAAAGGCGATGACCTGGCTGCGCGGGTCTGGCTTACCAAATATGCGCTGAAAGATTCGGAAGGGAACATTTATGAAAAGTCGCCCGCCGATATGCATACAAGAATTGCCGCTGAAATAGCGCGTGTGGAGGCCCGTTACCCCAACCCCATGAGCTATGAAGAGGTTCACAACCTGATTAAAGATTTCCGGTATATTATTCCCCAGGGAAGCCCCATGACGGGCATCGGCAATCCCTTCCAGATTGCCTCGCTCTCCAATTGTTTTGTGATCGGGAACGAGGGCGACAGTGGCGATTCTTACGGCGGCATCATGAAGATTGACCAGGAGCAGGTGCAGCTCATGAAGCGGCGTGGCGGCGTGGGGCATGACCTGTCGCATATCCGCCCCAAAGGCTCACCGGTGAAAAACTCGGCCCTGACCTCCACCGGCCTGGTACCCTTTATGGAGCGATACTCCAACTCCACCCGCGAAGTGGCCCAGGACGGGCGCAGAGGGGCACTGATGCTGTCGGTTTCCATCAACCATCCGGACGCCGAAGACTTCATTGATGCCAAGCTGGAGGCCGGAAAAATTACCGGTGCCAACGTTTCCGTGCGGATAGACGACGAGTTTATGCGCGCCGTAAAAGAAAACCGTACCTACATCCAGAAATACCCCATATTCAGCACTAAACCACTGAGCTGGAGAGAAATTGAGGCAAACCGGCTGTGGAAAAAGATCATTCATAATGCCTGGAAATCTGCTGAACCCGGCATCCTGTTCTGGGATACCATCCTCCGGGAGTCGCTGCCCGACTGCTATGCCGACCTGGGCTATAAAACAGTTTCCACCAATCCCTGCGGGGAGATTCCGCTGTGCCCTTACGACTCCTGCCGGCTGCTGGCCATCAACCTGTATTCTTATGTAATAGATCCGTTCACTCCCGGAGCACGGTTTGATTTTGAGCTGTTCAGAAAACATGTAAATGCGGCCCAGCGCATGATGGACGACATCATTGACCTGGAGCTGGAAAAAGTGGATGCCATCCTGGAAAAAATAGACCAGGATCCGGAAGACGAAGAAGTCAAAAGAATAGAAAAGAACCTCTGGCTGGAGATCCGGAACAAAGCCCGGGAAGGCAGAAGAACCGGTGTGGGCATCACTGCCGAAGGTGATATGCTGGCCGCCCTGGGTATCCGTTACGGAAGTGAAGAAGGTATTGCTTTTGCCACACAGGTTCAGCAGACCCTGGCCCTGGCCGCCTATCGCGCCTCCGTAGAAATGGCGAAAGAGCGCGGCACTTTCCTGATCTTTAATGCCGAAAGGGAAAAAGACAACCCCTTCCTGCTAAGGATAAAAGAAGCAGACCCGGCCCTGTATCATGACCTACAGGAATATGGCCGCAGGAACATTGCCCTGCTGACCATTGCCCCTACCGGCAGCACCTCTATCATGACACAGACTACCTCGGGCATTGAACCCGTCTTTATGCCGGTATATAAAAGACGGAGAAAGGTGAACCCAAACGATAAAAACGTACGGGTGGACTTTGTAGACGAAGTAGGCGACTCCTGGGAAGAGTATGTGGTATTCCACCACAAATTCAAAACCTGGATGGAGGCCAACGGACTGGATACTTCCCGGAATTTTTCTGACCAGGAGATCAATGAGTTGATTGAAAAATCGCCTTACTATAAAGCCACTTCCAACGATGTGGACTGGGTAAACAAGGTAAAAATGCAGGGCCGGATTCAGAAATGGGTGGACCACTCTATTTCAGTGACCATCAATATCCCCAATGAAGCCACCGAAGAGCTGGTAGATGAACTGTATATCACCGCCTGGGAGGCTGGATGCAAGGGAGTGACCGTGTACCGCGACGGCTCCCGTTCAGGTGTACTGATCAGTGCCACCGAACCCAAAAAAGAGGAAGAAAAAACCACCCTGCCCTTCCCGCTGAAGCGCCCCCAAGTGCTGGAAGCCGATGTGGTGCGGTTCCAGAACAAAAAAGAAAAATGGATTGCCTTTATAGGTAAAATAGATGAGCGCCCCTACGAGATCTTCACCGGGCTGGCCGATGACGAAGACGGTATATTGCTGCCGCGCTGGGTAAATGAAGGACTGATCATCAAAAACCGTGCGGAAGACGGCAGCTCGCGTTACGACTTCCAGTTCACCAATCAGCGCGGGTACAAAACCACTATCGAAGGGCTTTCCCATAAGTTTGACCCGGTATTCTGGAATTACGCCAAGCTGATTTCCGGCGTGTTGCGCCACGGTATGCCTACGGAGAATGTGGTGGAGCTGATCAATTCCCTCCAGCTCGACAGCGAGTCGATCAATACCTGGAAAAACGGGGTGGTTCGGGCGCTGAAGAAGTTCGTTCCTGATGAAACCGAAGTAAAAGGACAAAAATGCCAGAACTGCAATTCCACGAACCTCATGTACCAGGAGGGATGTTTGACGTGTAAAGATTGCGGCAGCTCGAAGTGCGGGTGAGTTTTTATAATCTGTTTTTTTAACATGAAGGAATGAAGGTTCATGAAGGCGTGAAAATTACGCTGTTTCTTAATGAACCTTCACTTCTTCATGTTTAATATAGAAAAACATGCCGTTTACCTGAACCTTATAGCACATGTTTTTGTTTAAGTCAATACTACAATATCCATAATATATGTTATCCACAACTAACGGAGCTGCCGTATACGGTGTTAACGCCACACTTATAACCGTAGAAGTCAGCGTATTGAAAGGCGGATTTGGCCTGAGCGTGGTAGGTTTACCCGATAACGCCGTCCGCGAAAGCCTCCAGCGTATTGACGCCGCCCTCAAAAATGGCGGCTATGACCAGTCGAGGTACAAAACCATCATCAATCTTGCGCCTGCCGACATCCGGAAAGAGGGTTCTTCCTATGATCTTCCCATAGCGCTCTGCCTCCTGTCACTGGGAGGGAACATGGTGTATGAAAAAGACCTGAAAGAATACGTGATCATGGGGGAGCTGGCCCTGGACGGAAAGTTACGCCCCATCAAAGGCGTGCTGCCCATAGCCATCGAAGCCCGGGCCAAAAAGCTGAAGGGCTTTATCCTGCCCAAAGAAAATGCCCTGGAGGCCTCTATCGTCAATAACCTGGAGGTGATAGGCGTAGAGACCCTGACCGAAGCGGTAGAATTTCTGACAGGTGAAAAAGACATTCTCCCCACTGTCACGGATACCCGCGATCTCTTCTATCATACTGTCAACGAATACGAGGCGGATTTCTCTCACGTTCAGGGACAGGAAAATATCAAAAGAGCCCTGGAGATCGCCGCAGCCGGCGGCCACAATGCCATTATGATCGGCCCTCCGGGGGCTGGTAAAACCATGCTGGCCAAACGGCTGCCGGGCATTTTGCCGCCACTTACTCTCTCCGAGGCGCTGGAAACCACCAAGATTCATTCCGTAGCCGGAAAGCTGGACAAAATCTCCTCTCTCATTTCCCGGAGGCCCTTCCGGAACCCTCACCATACCGTTTCCGATGCCGCCCTGGTAGGCGGCGGGAGCTTCCCCCAGCCCGGGGAGATTTCCCTCGCGCATAACGGAGTTCTGTTCCTGGACGAGCTTCCCGAATTTAAGCGCTCCGTACTGGAAGTTATGCGTCAGCCCCTGGAAGAAAGAAAGGTGGTCATCTCCCGTACCCGCCTGGCCGTGGAATTCCCCGCCAGTTTTATGTTGATCGCCAGTATGAATCCATGCCCCTGTGGCTATTACAACCACCCGGAGAAGGTCTGCTCCTGCCCGCCAGGTGCCGTAGAGAAATACCTGAATAAGGTATCCGGCCCTCTTCTTGACCGGATTGACCTGCACGTGGAAGTCACCCCCGTAAGTTTTGAGCAGATCTCCAGTACACGCAAGAATGAAACCTCCGCCGTCATCCGGGAACGGGTGGTCAGTGCCCGGCAGATCCAGATAGAGCGTTATAAAGACCTTCCGGGCATTCACTGTAACGCCATGATGCCTCCTGAAATGGTCAAAAATATCTGCGAGATCGGGGATGCGGGCCGGCTTCTGCTGAAAAGAGCCATGGAAAAGGTTGGCCTTTCAGCCCGCGCTTACGACCGCATTCTGAAGGTATCGCGCACTATTGCCGACCTGGCGGGCTCAGAGGAAATCAGGATTGAGCACCTGGCGGAGGCGATACAATACAGGAGTCTGGATCGGGAGGATTGGGCCGGGTGATTTAACCACATAGATACATAGATCATGGTGACTAAAAAATACCTGGACAGCCTCACCTATAAAATAATCGGCGACACTATTGAATATTTCAGGACTCTGCCCGGTCAATAAAACTATGTATCTATGTGGTTAAATTTCAGAACAGCCACCTCCTTTCCCTTTTACCCGCCAGGGCTTAAATACCCGCATAAAAATCTGACTATTTTCCCTTATCTTTGAATCTCGGCCTGCGGATATCCGTAAATTCATGAATGAAAGGAACCGGAGCACAGCCTGAATTGCTTTAATAAATAAGATCTGAATACAAAATGAATACCTGTACGGGTTCGTCTTCTCCCGGCTTGCGGTTCCGGGAAGCCATGCAAAAGGAAAACCCTCTCCAGATTGTGGGAGCTATCAATGCTAACCATGCCCTGCTGGCCCAACAGGCCGGGTTCAATGCCATCTACCTTTCGGGCGGCGGAGTGGCGGCGGGCTCCTTGGGCGTGCCTGACCTGGGAATTACCACCCTGGAAGATGTGCTGACCGATATTCAGCGCATTACGAATGTCTGTGACCTGCCCCTGCTGGTGGATGTGGATACGGGTTTCGGCCCTTCAGCCTTTAATGTGGCCCGCACGGTAAAATCACTGATCAAAGCCGGAGCAGCTGCTTTGCATATCGAAGACCAGGTGGGTGCCAAGCGCTGCGGACACCGCCCGGGCAAAGAGGTAGTAAGTACGGAAGAAATGTGCGACCGCCTGAAAGCCGCCGTGGATGCCCGTACGGATGAAAACTTTGTGATAGGGGCACGAACCGACGCCTTTGCCGGTGAAGGACTGGAAAAAACCCTGGAAAGAGCGATAGCCTACAAAGACGCCGGCGCCGATTTCATCTTTGCCGAAGCCGTACCCGACCTGAGCTTTTACCGTAAATTCACGGAGGCTACCGGCATCCCGGTATTGGCCAATATCACTGAATTCGGCATGATCCCCCTGTACACGGTTGACGAGCTGAAGGAGGCCGGAGTAGGGCTGATTCTTTACCCGCTTTCGGCTTTCCGGGCGGCCAATAAAGCAGCGCAGAATGTATATAACCATATCCGGAAAGACGGCACGCAGGCCCATGTGCTGCACACCATGCAAACCCGTGAAGAGCTCTACCGCAGCATCGGCTACCACGATTACGAACAGAAATTAGATAACCTTTTTAAAAAGAATCAAAATGGCTGACGAAACACCTGCATTTAAACCCAAAAAAAGTGTGGCCCTTTCGGGGGTAGCCGCGGGTAATACCGCGCTTTGCAGCGTGGGAAAAAGTGGAAACGACCTGCATTACCGGGGTTATAACATCCTGGATCTGGCTGAAAAAGCAGAATTTGAGGAGACCGCTTACCTGCTGATTTACGGGTCACTGCCGACTTTTGCGCAGCTGAAAGCGTATAAAAACAAGCTAAAAAGCCTCCGCGGCTTACCTCAGGCCCTGAAAAATGTTCTGAAAAACCTGCCGCCGGCAGCCCACCCTATGGATGTGCTCCGTACCACCGCTTCCGTTTTAGGAACTTTACATCCGGAGAAAGACGACCATAATCTGGCCGGTGCCCGCGATATTGCCGATAAATTACTGGCTTCCTTTGGTTCGGCATTGCTGTACTGGTACCACTATACCCATAACGGGAAAGAGATTGAGACAGAAACGGATGACGATACCATCGGCGGGCATTTCCTGCATCTGCTTCACGGCAAAGCTCCTTCACTCTCCTGGGTGAAAGCCATGCAGGTGTCGCTGAACCTCTATGCCGAGCACGAATTTAACGCCTCCACTTTCACCAGCCGGGTAATTGCCGGTACAGGATCAGATATTTACTCTGCCGTTACCGGGGCTATCGGGGCGTTACGGGGCCCGAAACACGGCGGGGCAAACGAGGTGGCCTTTGATATCCAGAGCCGGTATAACTCTGCTGATGAAGCCGAGGCCGATATCCGCGAGCGCCTGGGCCGGAAAGAAGTGATCATCGGTTTCGGTCACCCGGTGTATACCATTTCTGACCCGCGCAATGAGGTCATTAAAAAAGTAGCTGAAGACCTATCGGAAGAAGCGGGCGACCGGCTCCTGTACGACATTGCCGAAAGACTGGAAACGGTGATGTGGAACGAAAAGAAGATGTTTCCGAACCTCGACTGGTTTTCTGCCGTATCTTACCACATCATGGGCGTGCCTACCCTGATGTTCACGCCCCTTTTTGTAATTTCACGCGTTACCGGCTGGAGTGCGCACATTATTGAGCAGCGGCTGGATGGAAAGATCATCCGCCCCAGCGCCAATTACACCGGCCCGGAAAACAGGGAGTTCGTACCTCTTGAAAACCGTAATTAATTGACAATGGACAGTTGACAATTGACAATGATGGGGTATGAAAGAGAATGCTATTAGGGTGAAATCATTTGAATTTGCTTTGAGAATTGTAAAGCTCTCAAAGCATTTGATGGAAGAAAAAAGAGAATTTGTGATAAGTAAACAATTGATTCGTTGTGGTACAGCCATTGGAGCATTAGTAAGAGAAGCTGAACAGGCTGAAAGTAAAAAGGATTTTATTCATAAACTTTCTATCAGCTTAAAAGAAGCAAATGAAACAGAATATTGGCTGGAACTTTTACACATGTCAGATTACTTAAGTGAAAAAGAATTCAACTCCATCTCGCCTGACCTCAAACAACTATTAAGATTATTAACTGCCATAATTAAAACTTCAAAAGTCAAATCATAACCCAAGTTGTCAATTGTCAACTGTCAATTGTCAATTAAAAAATATCTATAAATGAGTTACATTTCAAATCAACGGCCGCAGCCGGATCAGGTTCTATCCGACATTGCGGATTATGTATTAAATTATGAAATCAAAAGTGATCTGGCCTGGAAAACGGCGCACTACTGCCTTTTAGACACCCTGGGCTGCGGCCTGGAGGCCCTCACCTACCCTGCCTGTACCAAGCTGCTGGGGCCCGTGGTAAAGGGAACCATCGTGCCGAACGGCGCCAAAGTGCCGGGCACGCAGTTTCAGCTGGACCCCATACAGGCCGCTTTCAATATCGGGGCCATCATTCGCTGGCTGGATTTTAATGACACCTGGCTGGCGGCTGAATGGGGGCATCCTTCGGATAATTTAGGCGGAATCCTGGCCACGGCCGACTGGCTCTCACGGACACAGGTAGCCGAAGGGAAAGCACCCCTGAAAATGAAGCAGGTGCTGGAAGCCATGATCATGGCGCATGAGATCCAGGGCGTGATGGCACTGGAAAACTCCTTCAATAAAGTAGGCCTGGATCACGTATTGCTGGTAAAGCTGGCCTCTACGGCCGTGGTGGGCAAATTACTTGGCCTGAGCCGCGACGAGCTGATCAATGCCATCTCCCTCGCATTTGTAGACGGACAATCGCTCAGAACCTACCGCCACGCGCCCAACACCGGCAGCCGGAAGTCATGGGCCGCGGGCGATGCCACCTCCCGGGCCGTGCGGCTGGCGTTAATCGCCCAAACCGGAGAAATGGGTTACCCTTCCGTACTCACCGCCAAAACCTGGGGATTTTATGATGTTTCTTTCAAAGGAAATGCGTTCCGCTTCCAGCGCGATTACGGCTCGTACGTCATGGAAAACGTCTTGTTCAAAATTTCTTTCCCGGCCGAGTTCCATTCCCAGACCGCCGTGGAAGCCGCCATGACCCTGCACGGAAAACTGAAAGCATCAGGAAAAACGGCAGACGATATCCGCAAAATAACGATCCGCACACACGAAGCCGCCATCCGGATCATTGACAAGAAAGGGCCGCTGAATAACCCGGCCGACCGCGACCACTGTATTCAGTACATGGTGGCTGTGCCGCTGATTTACGGCCGCCTGACCGCCGCAGATTATGAAGACAATGTGGCCTCTGACCCGCGGATAGACGTACTGCGCGATAAAATGGAATGTGTGGAAGACGTTCAGTTCACCCGTGATTACCACGATCCTGAAAAACGTTCGATAGCCAATGCCCTGACCGTGGAACTGAATGACGGAACCTTCTTAGACGAGGTCATTGTGGAATACCCTATCGGGCATAAACGCAGAAGAGAAGAGGGAATTCCCGAGCTGATCAAAAAGTATAAGATCAACCTGGCCCGTATTTTCCCGGAAAAACAACAAAGAGTAGTACTCGAAAATACCCTGGATTACGAAAAGCTCGTGAGCCTGGACGTCAATCAGTTTTTGGATTTACTGGTTATCTAACGTTAGGGGAGGCAATTTGTTCGGCGGTGTAAAAAACATAGTTTTATGGGTGGTAAGATGCCTGACTGTGCCGGCTTTCTTCATCACGTTTCCCGGTCTGCATGCCCAGGAGCCCTATGCATTTTACAAAAATTTCGGAACAGACCAGGGGCTCCCCTCTGAGCGCGTTCGAACCATTACGCAGGACCTGAACGGATACATATGGGTGGGTACGAATGCCGGTCTGGCGCGTTTTGACGGAAACCGTTTTGAAACCTTTCAGAACCAGGAGCATATTTCTTCAAGCCTGTCCAGTGACAACATCGTCAAACTGGAGGCGTCTGGCTCACGCCACCTGTGGGTAGGGCACTATGAAGCCGGTGTGGATCTTTTTGACACAGAGACGGCCGAGGTAGTCACCCGTATAAATGAAGGCCTGCTGCCTGACAGCCGCGTAACCGAGATTTGGGAAGAATCTGACAGGAAGCGGGTATGGATAGGGAGCTTCCGGAGTATGTGGGTATGGTATGACTTGCAGAAAAAGGAGCTAACCCGCCCTTCCCCGTCTACCCATCCGCTCAGCCATCTGCCGGTACCTGATGTGAACTCCGTGTACGACATACTTCGCGACCCGGAAATACCGTATCAGTATTGGCTGGCCACCAATGCAGGCCTGGCCCTTTTCAATGAAAATGACAATACTCTCCGATACTTCTATTTTAACGAAGGCAGGTCAGGCCTCAATACCGATGACCGCCTCCGTTCCCTGCTATGGAAAGACGGGTCCCTGTATATAGCAGTTCGCGGTCCTTCCGGGCTTCTTTGCTTTGATCCGAGAGCCTTGCGGCTTCGCCCCCGTCAGCCCGAGCTCCCGCCCAAGACACTACTGGTAGACATAGCCGGAAAAGATTTCCGGCAAATCTGGCTGGGTTCAACAAACCACTCGCTGGGCATTTATGATAGTAATACACACTTCTTTCATAATGACCCCGCCCTTCGTTTCAGTATCCTTCCGGGTGCTGTAGCTGACCTGCACAAAGACCATGCGGGAAACCTGTGGATAGCGACCGTAAAAGGATTGAGTTTCTGGAGTATGGAAAATCAGCATTTCAGGTTTACCTCTCTGGAGAAATATTTAAGTGACTCCAACAAACTGCTTACCTTTTCCGATGACGGAGAAAACCTTTTCCTCGGATTTTCTTCCACCCAGGGGCTGCCGGTCTACTCTATGAAGCAGAAAAAGCTCTCATTTGTCTACCCTTCTGATCAGCCCCGAAATACGCTTTTCAGTATCCAGCGGTTTGCCAAAGATCCCGAAGGTACCTTATGGATGGTTGCCTCGGGAAAACTATTTCGATACCATCAACATCAGCTTCAGAAGATAAACCTGCCCGGTGATATCGGCAATGAACTGCATTCTATCCTTTTTGATCAGGCAGGAAACCTGTACCTCGGAACCCGGTTCAGTGGTTTATATCGATGGAACAGATCTTCACAGCGCCTGGATCAGCTATCCATGAAAAAAGGGGGGCTGGTACACGACCGCTTTCTTCACGAAATGCTGTTTGACCGGAAGGGCAACCTCTGGATAGGAACAGAACGGGGTATAAGTATCATTGACACCGCTTCTTTTTCTGTTAAACGGAATATCGCAGAAGAATATAACCTGAAGGTAATATACCGGATGGCCAGTGACCATAACGGAAATATATGGGCTACTACTGAAAACCAGGGTGTGATGGCGTTTGATCCTGTTTCGTTCCGAAGGGTGAAACATCTGACCAAAGAAGACGGCTTACCTTCCAATGCCGTCCAGCACCTGATGGCTGACAACACCAATAATATCTGGATTGCTACCCAGCAGGGGCTGTGCAGGTACCATCAGCCTTCTGCAGAGCTGGATATTTTTACCCGCAACAACGGCCTGGCAGAAAACCAGCTGGAAGGTAGCCTGAACCTCTTGTCTGACGGCAGAGCGGTGCAGGGTTATGACATAGGATTTGCCATTTTTGATCCGGCTTCCATCCGGTCGGATACTGTTCCGCAAAAACCCCGTATCACCAGCTTTACCCTCTTTGGAAAAAACAGGCACGTAACAGAGAATATAAGATTACATGCTGACGAAAACTTCTTCAATATTCGCTTTTCCAGCATTGATTTCTCAAAGGCTCACCTGATTCAGTATGCTTACCGCCTGAAAGGATTAAATGAAGACTGGGTTTACACCACTTCTCAGAATGAAGTGAATTTTAGTAAAGTACGTTTCGGCGATTATCTTTTCGAGGTAAAAGCTGCTTTTGCCGGCTCTACCCGGTGGAGCGAAGTCACCCGTATGCACATTACCATCGTTCCTCCCTTTTATTTCTCCTGGTGGTTTTTATCCATTGCCCTCATAGGGGTATGGGCACTGTTTTACTATCTTTACCGGAGAAAAATAGAAAGAATCACCCGTGAAGAACGAAAAGCCGCAGAAATTAATCAGCAGGTTTTTACATCGGAGTTAAGGGCTTTACGTAACCAGATGAATCCACATTTTCTCTATAACTGCATTAACTCCATCAAGTATTTCGTTATCACCCATGACATCGGACAGGCTTCAGCTTACCTGAACAAGTTTGCCAAACTGATGCGTAAAATCCTGAATAATTCCCACCATGAGTTTATCTCTCTCGAAGAAGAAATAGAGACACTAAGCCTTTACCTTGAAATGGAACGGATGAGATTTTCTGAAAAAATGACCTTTTCCATCTATACTGACCCTGAAATAACCCTTTCCAGGGTCAGGGTTCCCACCATGCTTATCCAGCCTTTCCTGGAAAATGCCATCTGGCACGGGCTCATGCAAAAGCAGTCTAATGACGGCCGTATTGAACTGCTCGTGGAAAAGTATAGTGAAGAGGGCAAAATGCTGATTTCTATCCGCGATAACGGAATTGGAAGGAGAGCTGCAGCTGAAATTAAATCTAAATCTGCGGAAAAAAATAAATCTATGGGAATCGAAATGACACAGGCCCGGATCCGGCATCTTAATGAGGTCAATCACACAGACATCCACGCCCGTACCTATGACCTCGAAAACCCTGACGGTACAGCCGCTGGTACGCTGGTACAGATCACCCTTAAAATTCTACCCCTTACCTAAGCGCTTTTTCTATTTCTATCGCTTTTTCAGGCTCATCAGTGGTCAGGTAATCAATCCCCTGCTTTAGCAGGCTTTCCATCACCTCCGGTTTATTTACCGTCCAGGCATTGGTACTCAGACCCAGCTCTCTCGCATTTTTCAGCCAATCAGGATTCTTCTCAAAAATGGAAAAATGATAGTCCAGCCCGGGCACTTTTGCAGCCTTTAGCACATCCGGTGCCTTGTCTCCTGTAAGATACTGTATTTTCGCCTTTTTATCCAGGGATACCAGCTTCAGAACGGCTTCATAGCTGAAACTGATGAAAACCGTGCGCTTCAGCAGCTTGTACTTCTTCGCCATTTTATACGTCTCAGCCGCTATTTTCTCTGACCGCTCCGCTCCTGAAGGTGAAGGCTTCACCTCGGCAAAAAGCACGGTTCCGGGGTATCTCTTTGCCAGCTTAAAGAAATCTTCCAGCAGGGGCAGGTCCTCGCCGTTTTTCAATTTGGTCTTATTGAGCTCGGCATAGGTCAGCTCCTCTATTTTGGAGCCGAAATAGTCGGCGTCGTGATTGATCACCAGCACGCCGTCCCGGGTCATGTTAATATCAAACTCGGTTCCGCCGCAGCCCATTTCAAAGGAATGCTTCAGGGAAGCCAGGGAGTTTTGGGGAGCCCCGGTATTTTTCCAGGCTCCGCGGTGGGCTACCACACGGGAGCTCGCCGTACGATTCTGGGCTATTGCCACTTGAGTTATCATCAGAATGAACAGGAAAGAAAGGATACGCATATTTACAATTATTTAGCCCTTAAAGATAGAACAATGAAACCGGAATACCGGTGAAATACCGGTAAAATCTGTATGAACATTTCAGGGGAAATTCCTGCAATAATTATGAATAGCAAAACATACAAAATCAAAGGATTTTACTATTTTTGCTGATTGATCACATTATCAGCTAAGAAAATGAAATTTATTGTTCCAAGTACTGAACTACTAAAAAACCTTTCCTATATAAGCGGCGTGATTGCCCCTAACCCTATTGTCCCCATACTGGAAAATTTTCTTTTTGAACTGGATGGAAGTAAGCTGGTGGTTACGGCGTCTGACATGCAAACGGTTATGGTAGCAGAACTGGAAGTAACCTCTTCCGATACCGCATCCATTGCCATTCCGGCCCGGCTTTTTATGGATACCCTGAAAAGCCTGCCTGAGCAGCCCATCACGGTAAACATCAATACCGATACTTTCGGCCTTGAAATCGTTACTTCTACCGGCCGCTTCAAAATTGCAGGTGAAAACCCGCTGGATTTCCCGCGGCCTCCGCAGGTGAACCGGAACTTTAATATTGAACTGAACTCGGATGTCCTGGCTGCTGCCATTAACAATACCATCTTTGCTACCAGTACAGATGACCTTCGTCCGGCCATGACCGGTGTGTTTATCGACATACAGGCGGATAACACCACCTTTGTGGCTACAGACGGGCACCGGCTGATCCGTTACCGGAGAAGCGATATCCAGTCGTCTACTGAAAACCGGCTGATCCTGCCCCGCAAGGCCCTGAACCTGATCAAGAGCTCATTGCCTTCTGAAACGGTTCCGGTGGTCACGGAATTCAGCAGCTCCAATGCCTTCTTCAGCTTTGGAAATATCAAGCTGATATGCCGCCTGATTGATGAGCGTTATCCGGATTACGACAATGTGATCCCCAAAGCCAACCCGTACAAGCTGATGGTGGAGCGGGCTACGTTCCTGGCTACCCTGAAGCGGATTTCCATCTTCTCCAATAAAACCACCCACCAGATCCGCCTGAAAATGGAAGCTAACGAGCTGACCATTTCTGCCGAAGACCTGGATTATTCCAACGAGGCGGTGGAGAAGATTGCCTGTGAGTTTGACGGGGAATCACTGGAGATTGGCTTTAACGCCAAATTCCTTTCTGAAATGTTAAGCAACCTGTCGTCATCTACCGTGATGATGGAACTTTCGCAGCCTAACCGGGCCGGGCTGATTGTGCCTACCTCCAAGCAGGATCATGAAGATATCCTGATGCTGGTGATGCCGGTGATGCTGAATTCATATTCCTGAGGTATTATGCCCCTTCGGGGCTGATGCTATAATACATGCGGGCATCCTTACACTCCTTTGGGGGCACCCGGGGAGATTTCGGGATTTATAGTATTGCGCCCCCTGCGGGGTGCTCTATGACCCCGGACTGCACCCGGGGTCTGTGATCTTGCGCCCCTTCGGGGCTGGGGGACTTGGAACTATCTGCTGGGAAGTAATATGAAAAAACTACTTGTATTTTGCTTTGTTGGTCTTTTTCACCTCGTGAATGGGCAGGAAGGGCGGCTGGTGGCCGGTAAAGGCAATGTTTATTTCGAAAACGGGCAGCCGGCGCAGCTTCGCGGCATCAGCTTCTCATGGAGCATCTGGGGCGGTGCAAAGTATTATACCCCCGCCGTGGTGGATGAGCTGGTAGATGCTTTTAAATGCAATGTCATCCGTGTGTCGATGGCCATAGAGCCGAATGAGGGTTACCTCCGTGATCCCGAACTTCAGTGGAACCGGGTCATTCCCGTGATTGACCGCGCTCTGGAACGGGGCGTTTATGTAATCATGGACTGGCACGATCACCATGCGGACAAAAATGTACACTCTGCTGTGGAATTCTTTGACCGTTTTTCGGCTAAATATGCCCACACTCCCCTGATGATTTATGAAATATGGAATGAGCCGGAGCGTATCGACTGGAAAACCGTTAAAACCTATGCCGAAACCCTCATTCCGGTCATCCGGAAAAACGACCCGCACAACCTCATCGTAGTGGGATCATCTTCCTGGGATCAGGACATTGATATCGTGGCAAAAGACCCGCTGACCGGCTTTCATAACATTGCTTATTCTTTTCATTTTTATGCCAGTGAACCGCATCACCAGGAAAGCCTGAGAAACCGGGCCACTACGGCCATTGAATCCGGGCTGCCGGTTTTTGTCACGGAATGGGGCGTGGGAGAAGCCAACGGCGACGGGACCTTTGACCTGGAAAAAAATAAAGCATGGATGGACTGGATGGAGAAGTACCGGCTCAGCTGGGCCAACTGGAACCTGACCGACAAGAAAGAAACCACCGCCCTGCTTAACCCCGGTGCCCCTGTCAACGGGAAATGGAAGAAAAAACATCTTACCCCCGCCGGACGTTATATTAAGAAGCATCTGAAACAGCTTAACCGGTAAGCCCGGTTTGCTATTCAGCCATAAAAGCATTAATTTACTCCGTAAAAGATAAAAATACTATGAAATACTTACTGACCACCGCCCTGGCGCTGGCCCTCTCAGCTGCGCAGGCGCAGACCATCACAAAGCTCTGGCAAACCGATACTACACTCGCCACCCCGGAAAGTGTGCTTTCTGCAGGTAAATTACTCTACGTCAGCCTTATAGATGGCGGCCCCTGGGAAGCAGACGGCAAAGGCGGAATAGCCCTCGTGAATACAGCAGGAAAAGTGACCAACGCCCGGTGGGCCACAGGACTGAATGCGCCTAAAGGCATGGCCCTGGTCAAAGACCGGCTGTATGTAGCCGATATCAGCGAAATCGTGATCATTGACACAAAAACCGGGAAAGTGCTGAAAAAGGATAAGCTGGAGGGAGCCGAAGGCCTGAACGATGTAACCGCAGACCCGCGGGGCACCATCTATGTATCTGACTCCCGTACAGGCAAAGTGCTGGCCTATAAAGACGGCAAAGCCGAAGTATACCTTCAGGACCTGAAAGGGGTAAACGGCGTAAAGTGGCATAATAACAAGTTGTACGTAACCGGGAACAATGCCTTTATTGAATATACTCCGGAGACCGGCACCCAGCGGGAGATCTGCAAGCTGGAACATGGCGGAGACGGTGTGGAACCGTACAAAGACGGCTTCTTTGTAACGGCCTGGTCAGGGTATTTATATCATGTGAATGCAGCCGGGAACCGTAAAACACTACGGGAAACCCACCAGACCGACAAGTTCAAAACCGCTGATATCGGCCTCGACCCTGCAAAAGGTATCCTGTATATTCCTACTTTTTTCGGGAATACGGTGGAAGCATGGAAAATCGGGAATTGATGAAACGCAGATGACGCAGATTTTTATGATTTTGTATATAGAAATCATAAAAATCTGCGTCATCTGCGTTCTATCCGGTTAACGTCTCGCCCAGGTACCTTCCGAGATCCAGTCTTTACCTGTTTCTACAGCTCCCTTGAAGTTTCCTCCGCTGAAGAATGCCCCCAGGGTAGACGGGTTAATGGCGCCGGTAGCGGTAGTGCCTACATAACCGTTCATATACGAAGGCTTATCATCAGCACTAACAGTAACAGAGGTCTTGAAGAAGGCATCCTGAACCAAAGTAGCCAGTGAAGATTTGAATGGTTTCGGTCCGTAAAGGTCTGAATTAGCAAATACCAGCTTACCATCCAGGGCATTGCCTACCGTAATATCATGCTGAATATCTACACCGTTATTGAATCCGTAAACCACAAAGTTATACAGCTTCCCACCAGTACCCGCACGAAGCTTCAGGCCTATTGTTTTACCTTTATCCGCATCAGTAGCAGCATCCGGGTTATCGTTGGTTTTGGCTTCTCTTGAACCTACCAGGGTAACGTTAGAAAGTGTAGGAGATGAAAGCGGAGAAAGGCCGTTGTTATCGCCGTTATTGTCTGCTTCAATTCCTCTGTCAGCCACGTCATCGCCCTGGATACCTACCAAGTACTGGCCATTTCCTGCCCAGCCGTAAGTCCAGTCAAACAGGTCATCCTGTGCGCCGTTTACAAAGGCATATTTGATATTGGCAGTACCTCCGAAAAACTCAATGCCGTCATCTGCACCTTTGTATACAGCCAGGTACTCAAGGGTAGTGCCGCTTCCCACACCTTCAAAAGTAAAGCCGTTATGTTCTTTGGAATCACTCTGCTTTTTTCCTGTAAATTCCACCCGTACATACTTCAATATTCCGGAGTTATCCCCGGGCTCATTACCGCCATATTCCACTCCTGTTCCCATCTCTGAAGGGGCTTTCCCGCCCTGAGGATTGATAGGGGCTTTCCCGCAAAGAATGATACCACCCCAGTCTTGCGGAGCAGGATTAGCTGCATTAGAAGTAAACACGATAGGTGCTGTAGCGCTACCCACAGCCTCAATTTTAGAACCCGGCTCTACCAGCAGGTACGCTGTATTGGCGTAATCGGTTTTGCTGTTGGTAACGGCCTTTACGGTAACCCCTTCTTCAATGGTCAGCGTAGCTCCGTTGCTTACGTGAACACCCCCTCTGAGGGTATAAGTATTTCCTTTAGACAGGATCGTATTTTTTGTAATGTCACCCACCATCTCCGCTCCGTCAGGCAACTCCCCTTCTCTGCCTACTTTTTCGTCATCTTTACTGTCCTCACAGGCCATGAACGAAACCATTGCCAAAACTGAAAAAGCTAATCCTCTCAAATTCTTACGTTTCATAAAATTTAGTTTTAGTTAATTCCTTATTTGTTTGTTAAAATGAATAACTCAATGTTGCATTGACCGATACCCCTTTCCGGATATTCATGTACTCCAGGTCATTCGTGGCAAACTCCTGGTTATACACCATACTGGGGTTAAGCAGGTTGTTGAAACCCAGCTTCAGTTCCACATTCTTCGACAGCGTATTATTAATATTGAAATTCAGGGTATTGACCGGCATTTCATAGATATCTCCGGTACCCTGGGCACCTGCTATGAACAGCCGTTTTCCAAAAACATTATAGGTAAGGCTGAAGCTGGTAGCACTCTTTTCCGACCAGTTGGCCCGGTAAACCAGGTCTGCATTTACCAGGTAGGGGGAAGCACCGAACAGCGGCCTTGTGAAGTTAGTAGGATAAAAAGGTACTCCTTTCTTATCCAGCTTATCTTCATCAAACTCTACCTGCGAGTACAGGTAAGAACCGTTCAGCCCTACCGAAAAATCACGAAGAGCAGTGCTTCCGAGCAGGCTTCCCAGGTTTTTATTCAGCTCTACTTCAATACCCGCTACCGTGGCACGGTCAGAGTTAACGTATGAGAACATAGGCTCCGAACCGTTCAGCCTTACCAGCTCAATAGGGTCGGTCAGATGCTTTCCGAATACCGAGAAAGAGATGATCTCACCGGGGTTAGGGAAAATGTCATACCGCAGGTCTGCATTGTAGTTGGAGCCGTTTTTCAGGTACTGGTTGCCCTGGCGTTGTGCGGTACCGGCCGATTCATTGTAACGGAAAGGCGCGGCTTCGGTAAACAACGGGCGGGAGATGGTCTTGCTACCCGCCAGGATCAGGCTGGAGTTAGGAGTAACGGCATATTTCAGCGTTACGCTGGGCAGCAGGTCATTCCCGTTAATGGTATTATTCCGGTAAGGGGCCGTTACCACATCGCGGTCCAGCTTGTAATCAGTGCTTTGAACAGATTTTTCAAAGCGTAAGCCGGCGGTCAGGTTCCATTTTTCAGCCCAGGTAAAGTTAGCGCTGATATAAGGGGCATAAATCTGCATTTCGGAACGGTAACGGTTCTGCTCGTTCGGCACCTCTTTGTATCTCCAGGTAGAAGCATCTCCCTGCCCCAGCCTGGAAGGTGACAATACTTCGTTCAATTCATCCAGGGTAAACAAGGTACGGATGCTCTTTACGTCTGCATCAATCTGGCGCGCGTCAAATTTTCTCTTTTTATACCGGGCATCAAACCCGAAATTGATTTCGTTAAAAATACCCCCCGGTTTTAGCCGGGAATTAATATGGGTGGCCATATCATGATCATGCAGGTCGGCAAAAAAGCGGTTAATATCCGTGATACCGTTAGGCGAGAACTGATAATGAGGCACTTCACCGCCGCGAGACTCCACCATAATCTGTGCACGATCGGGGATACTCCCTGCCGTTTTGGTATAACCGGCTGAACCTGAAAGGCTCCAGGTATCAGTAAGCCGGTGATTTACACTCACCTGCCCGGTAGCCAGGGTATTCTGGATCAGGGTATTTCTCCGGCCGTAAATGGGGCCCAGATCCCAGTTCTCTCCGTAGTTATCCTGCACGCCGTCGCGCGAGTCATTCACAAAAAGACCGGTCACCGACATGTTGGTCTTGGGGCTCGACTTCAGGTAAAGGCTCAGAAGGGCCGAAGTATTGGTCTTATAAAAATAATCTTCGGTGGTGAAATCGTAGATGGCATCCTGCTGGGCATTAAACCAGGCCGATTTACCGGGCTGATAGCTGTATTCATTGCTGTTGCTGACCGTCAGGAGGTAACCAAAAGTACGGTTATTGTTCAGCAGGTAGCGGTTTCCTGATGAGAATGAAATGCCGGTATTGACCGGGGCCGTATAGGCATGAGGGGCAAGCGACGTTTTAAAGCCCGGATCTGCGTTATCGTTATAATAAGAATCATAAGCCCCGCTGTTGGCTACCAGTTCAGGCATGCTCCTTCCCTGCCGTGAAAATCCCAGCAGGTCAGAAAACTCTCTTTTCTTGCCTAGAAACTGTTTGCCTGTGGAAATGGAGTTATACCCGGCGGAAAGAGAAAATTTGGTAAAGCCTTTCTCAGGGTAGTCGCGGGTGACAATGTCGATGGTCCCACCTGAAAAATCGCCGTAATACACAGGATTATAGGATTTCAGCACCTCAATATTCTTCACTATGGAAGTAGGGAAAATATCCAGCGGGATCAGCTTCACATCGGGATTGGTAGACGGGATCGGCAGGCCGTTCAGCGTGGCGTTATTGTATCGGTCGCCCAGGCCTCTTACAAAAAGCGACTTATCGCCTACCATGGCTACTCCCACTACTTTTTTCAGCCCTTCACCCACATTACCGATACCCTTAAGGCTCAGCTCTTCCGAACCTACTTTCTGGAGCACCAGGGAAGAAAGCTTACGGTCGTTGATCAGGGCCATGCTGCTGCCTTTATCTACCCGTGCCGTCACCACCACTTCTTCCAGCAAGCCGAAATCAGCCTGCAGCGTAATACTGAGCTCCGTGGTTTTGCCCGCTTCTATCTTTACATCTTCTACTTTCAGGGATTTATACCCTACATAAGAAACCGTGAGGGTATGGCTGCCTGCAGAGAGCTCGGTCAGCCTGAACTTTCCTTCCACGTCGGTTGCCGTGCCTTTGTTAGCCGCTTCGGCCCGTATGGTGACGCCGATAAGCGTTTCCTGCGATTGGGCATCAGTGATGATCCCGGTCACCGAACCGGTTTGCGCGTGTCCGTAAAACGCAGCAAATAAAAAAGTTAAACAGCTTAAAACGTTCTTATACATATTTGATATTCTGAAATTCTCCGCAAAATTACCCCCGGTGTGTTAACTGAGTTTTAAGCGGCTGCTTCCGAATATTTTGTTTATGTTAAGAATGAACAGAAGAATTTAACACTGAGGTAATGTAAGAAAATTACTACTCAGATACCGTTTTGAATAGCAAATGCAATCAGCTCGGATACTTTCCCGATATTGAGCTTAAAGAAGATATTTTTGCGGTGTGATTTTATGGTTTCATAGCTCAGGCACATGGCCTCTGCAATTTGTTCAGAACTCATACCCAGCCGTATTTGCCTGATGACCTCCAGTTCGCGTCTGCTCAATGAAAAGGTCTTAACAAAGTAGTCGTGGGAATGCCCCGAACGGATTTCCGGCCGGCTGGTTTCAAAAACCGATTCTCCCCCCAATACTCTTTTAATCCCCTGCAGGATATCCGCGCCACTTGATTCCTTGCAGAAATATCCGCCCGCACCCATATCCCTGGCTATTTTTATAAAGGCCTCCTCACGGTACATGCTCAAAAAAACAAGTTTTACTTCAGGGAAGTCGTTTCGGATGACCCTGCCCAGGTCCAGTCCGTTAGTGCCGGGTAAATTGATATCTAAAATAGCCAGATGCGGAAAATGACGCTGAATTTCAAATAATACATCCCTCCCATGGAAGATTTGGGAAACCACGGTAAACTCTTTTTCCAGGGTATATCTTAATCCATCACTATACAGCTGGTGGTCATCAGCAATCAGTATTTTGGTCATAGGGGGTATATTATAAAAATACCTGCCGGGTATTCTTATAATAAATTTATCAAAAAATCCGGTAAATTCCAAATCCTTCCTCCGTTTTTTATTCGCCCGGAGTGGTTTCAAAAACCAGTAAGTAGCCACTTTTGCCGAATTGGTTTTCCAGGATACGGGCGTCGATGTACTTCAGCCTTGATTCAACTGACCTGATCCCCAGGCCTCCCGGCCGGGAAGCCCCCTGTACTTCTCCGCCGGATTCCTCATAGCTTACTGAAAAGCAATCGGTACGGCGTGTCATCTGGATACAGACCTCTTTCGCTGAACTGTGCTTTTTAGTGTTATGGATAAGCTCGGTCAGAATACGGTAAATATTCAGCTCTTTTTCAGAAGGCAAACCGGTGCTTTCTCCGTAAAAAATCAGGTTTATCTGCACCTCTGCTGATTCATTATGCTCCCGGATATATTTCTCCAGAGATTTCCGGAATCCTAAATGCTCAAACTCCTGGGGCATCAGCTGGTGAGAGATAGAACGGAGATCTTTCAGGGCTTTATTGACAATATCCAGCGACGCATCCGACCCACTCACAATTTTATCTTTCAACAACGCCAGAGTTGATCCCAGGTCATCATGCAGGTCAGCAGCGATCTTCTGCCTTTCGGCCTCCTGCGTTTCAATATGCGCCACTTTAAGCTGTTTTTCAAGCCTGTTTTTTTCCAGGAGCTGGCGGATAAAGCTTTTGGATAAGCCCACCAGCAGGATAAGGGACTCCAGGGCCAGTGCCGGTGGCGTAAAATGAGAGAAGTTAACAGGGGTATCCATCACATCAGCCAGTGTCAGCAAACGGTAGACAAGCAAAATCAGCAGGGGCAAAAAGCTGATAATATACAGCTTATAGGCTTTTTTGTTTTTGTTGAAGAAATACACCAGGTTAAGAAGGAATACCCCGCTGAACAGGGTGTACACATTCACGATGCTGTTTACTTTGTAATAAATAAAACCCCAGTCAAAAAAAGTGACGATATTCAGGAAGAGGCCCAGGCCCAGAAATATCAGGCTTATGTATTTATAAACTCCCCTCCAGGGTTTTTCGCCGAACAGCTCTTTCAGGAAGAAGATATTGGCAATGAGGGCCAGGCTTCCATAATAACGGAAGCTGGAATCCCCGTTAAAAAAGTCGATTTTAAAATCCAGCATATTGTACAGCCGGCCGGTTTGCCCCTGAATGGCGATATTCATGAACAGGGTATAGAGGCCATAATATAAATAAATAGCTGACTTTGAAATAATAAAATAACAGAATGCCAGAACTGAAAATGCCATCAGGGTACCCAGCAGCACATTATAGATCCGTTCTTCATTAAGAGTGGATTGAAGAAACGCTTCTTCACTAAGGAGCTTTACATCAAAAATGAGGGTACCTGCCGTATTTCTGAATTTCGCATACACCAGGGCATCTTCTCCGGGTTCCAGCTCTACCTGGAAAGTAGGCCGTGCCACCTCCCTGACCAGGTTTATCTTCCGCTTTTTTTCGTAATTAAAGGCTGCCTCTTTCACAACCTGCCCGTTCCTGACCTGGTACAGCTCCAGGTTATCAATGTAAGGATGGCTGTTCTGAATGTATAGCTTTATGGCTTTGCTCTGAGTGTTTCTGACAGGTAACCGCAGCCAGTGGGTGTTCAGATTACGGCCAAAGTGAGCAGACGGAGAAGGTATCAGGGTAAAATGCCTTGGCGTGCCATGCAGGGCCTCCACAGACAGGGCATTGGTACTGTCTACGTAATATGCATACTGATTCTCAAAGGTTTGCATAGACGCCTCCGGCCTGAAGATTACCTGAATCAGGGGGATGAAAAGCAGCAAAAAGGCTTTTATCATAAAACCGCTAAAATTTATAGATCAAAAGTAGAAAAGAATATTCGCCGGAAAAATCCCCCGAATGGGGGATTCCGCTTTCAGTGGCCGGCCGTAATTTTGTATCGTTAAATACCCTGCAGACATGCCGTTTCTCTTTGCCTTTCTTGCATTTACCATGCCCCCGGATACCCTTACCCCCTATGCCCGCAAACTGGTAAGCACGGCTATGGCAGAACACGCGGTTTATCACCGGGTTAAGGAGACAGACCCGGTTTTCTGCGGACAGATTAAGAAATACTGGCAGGTGGTGGGGACAAACGTTACAGAATGTGTAACCGATCCCTGGTCAGCGGTGTTTGTCTCTTACTGTGTAAAGGCGGCCGGAGCTACCTCCGATGAATTCCGGTTTGCCGACGCGCATTCCCAGTTTGTTTACCAGGCTATCCGGAATACTGACCGCGGAGAAGGCGTATTCCGGGCCCTGCCGGTTACAGCATACGCACCACGCCCCGGTGATATAATCCAGGCTAACCGTACTAAGAGACGCATCAGTTTTGAGCATGCCCGAAAAGACAGCAGCTATGCTTCACATAGTGTCATAGTGGTAAGAACCGGCAAAAGCCTCTTCGGGAAATATGCCGAAACAATTGGCGGAAACGAACGCGACACCGTACGGAAAAGCCGGGTAAAGCTCCGTAAAAACGGGCTGATAAAACAGAGGAAGCGAAAACCCTATATCTGTGTAATTAAAACCCTTAAATAAGCCGGATCAAAACCCCTGCAATAAACCATTAATTACCAGATCATTCCTACTAATGCCAATAACAGTTGTAGTTGTCGAAGATGATATGCAATACAATTCAGCCCTGAGAAAAGTAATTGAATACGACTCAGATCTGCATTGCCAGGGCCATTACTTTGATGGCGTCACAGCCTTCACAGGAATAAAAACCCTGAATCCTGACGTGGCCATAGTAGACATCCGGTTACAGGATTTGAGCGGTGCTTCGCTCATCAGCCGGTTAAGGAAAGAAGGTATATCTACCCGTTTTATCATGTGTACCGTGCATGATGACGACTCCAGCATCCTCAGCTCACTGAAAGCCGGGGCATCGGGGTATCTGCTGAAAGGCGAAAGTATGGACAGGATTATAAATGCCATAAAAGAAGTACACAATGGCGAAGTGCCCCTTACGCCCTCTGTGGCCCGAATGCTGCTAAAGCAGTTTGAAGAGAATACAACCGCCCCTATCCTTACCAAATCCGAACACGAAATTATAGACCATATTTCAAATGGGCTTTCCTACAGGAAAATAGCGGAGCTCCGGTCGGTAAGTTTAGATACCGTACGAAAGCACATCGCCAATATTTACCGTAAGCTGGAAGTAAATAATAAAATAGAAGCTATAAACAAACTTAAAAAGAGGGTATAAATGCTATGAACTACCTGAAACATCATATAAGTGCTCTCGTTTTTGTTTTATTTGAATTATTTATTTGTATAAAAGTAATTCAATGGTCTGTCAAAAATGGATGGGGAACCTATTATCATATGGCTATAATGTTAATGATATGCTCCTCCATAAGTATCTCGAGTGTGATCTCCAAAGCGATACTCAATACCTCGCCGGACCAGTTAATTTTATACATACTTTATTACCTGACATTTGGGGTATATTTCATCTATTATTATTACAAGTCAGGCGTAGTACGTTCGGAGACCGCTCTGATCCTCTTCGTACTGTATAGTGGAGTAGTCATAACAGCCCCCGTATTCCGAAAGGATATTTATTTTCAATTTACCAGTATGTCATTACTCTTGTTGTTTTATTTTTTGTCCGTAAAAGGATTCTTGTATCTTATTAACAGAGAGTCGACTACACATACTATAACAGAGAATCCATTACTTTGGATATCTTGCGGTCTCCTGATTTATGGCCTTATTTATGCAATAAGAGAGTTTCCCCGGTTTTATTTTAACAGTTTAGACCTGGACTATATAGAGGGGGCACTACAGAAGTTTTTACGTAATATGGAGTTTACAGTGAGTCTCCTGGTCTGGTTCCTTTTTTTTATCGGGATACGGAAGCACAGCCCCGCAAATCAGAGATAGAAAGGGTATAATACAGGGATAATTAGTTTTTAAATAAATGAAGAGTATTGCTGCAGTATATATCATTATTACTATTGTAGTTTTGCTTTTAATAGCTTCTATTGTTCTTATTATTGTATTTATTCGCCGTAAACAGCACCTGACTTTACAGCAGCACAGGTTAAAAGAAGCAGGGCTTGAAAAGGAAGTGTTGCTTCAAAAAATAGAGAGTCAGCAGTTATTAATAGAGGAAAGAAACCGTATTTCCCGCGATATGCATGACGACCTCGGTGCCGGTCTCTCTGCCCTCAGGCTCCACCTGGAACTCATCAACAAAAAAATAGAAGCCGGCGCCACCATAAACGAAGACATAGATGATCTGCTGGCTTCCACAGACAGCCTCCACCTTTCCATGAGAGAAATGCTTTGGAACCTGAACAGTACCCATCTGGATACCGGGAGCTTTTCAGACTATGCCGCCCGCTACACCCGGGAGTTTTTAGGCAAAGCGCCTATCCAAACAGAAATCGGGAAGCACCGGCATGCACCGGCATGCACGCTTTCGCCCGAAGCTACACGCCACCTGCTCATGTGCCTCAAAGAAGGCTTAAACAATATCCTCAAACACAGCAGGGCAGACAGGGTTACACTCTCCTTTACACATACGCCAGGCCTTTTTGAGATACAGCTAAAAGATAATGGTGTGGGCGTTACAGGCGCTTCCTCCCGCGGCATGGGTATCCGAAACATCCGTGAGCGTATGGCCGCTATTGGCGGGATGGCGGAGTGGTCTTCTTCGGCTGACGGGTGTTTACTGGTACTGCGGGTGGAGTGTTAAAATCTAAGGTGTTTTTTGTATAAAAATGCACTCCCTTAGTGCAATTTTTCAAAAATAATGCACTCATATAGTGCAAAATTACCTTTCACTTCCCCTTGTACTGTATAATAAAATCACATTTTCATGTAATTGACAGGCTTTGTTTTGGGGCGTAGGTTTGTGGAGAGTTTCAGACTAAGCTCAAAAGTCTAAGCCGGACTATGCCGGATATAATTAACCATGTAAAGTCAAACAGCTGTTACTCTCCCGGAAATTACATCACGGTTTCGGCATCGGGTAAATACATGGAATAACGGAATTTTAACATGAAGAGGGTAACCTGTCATCTTCTTTTTAGCAGTTGGAGAAAAATCCCCCGTTTGGGGGATTGAGCACGGAAGGGAATAAGCTGCACCTTTACAGAAATTTTTCCAGGCCCGAAAACCCGTATACCTTAAAAAGTACTTACCGTAAATAAACCGCCCTATGAAAAAAATAATTCTGTTCCTCCTCCTGCCTCCCTGCCTCATGGCACAAAATAAAGAAGCCCGAAAGTTCTACGGCACTTTTATAGAAAATCAGAAAGTGTTTAACTACGAGTTCATCCATAATCCGGGTGCGGGCCATACGTTTAAGGTGATGCCTGTAAGCCAGCCTGTAGTAAGTATTTCTGAATCCATGAAGAAACTGAAAGATTCCGGAAAAATGGGGGAATTAAATAGCCTGGTAAATGGGGTGGAAGCCTTAAACAACTCAGCAGATAAGTACAAAAAAAACCTGGAAGAGGTAGAATCATTGTTAAAAAGCAAGGGAGCAGAAGACTCAGAAGAGCTCACACTTCTTCAGGCCATAGAAAGATATAACGGCATAGACTCTTCCCTTCAGGTGATAAGTAGCAGCTTGGAAGTAATATTAAATAAAAACAAGCTGACCCAGGATCGTATCTCTAAGATTCGGTCATTTCTTCCTGATGAAAAAATAGCAGACACTTCAGAAGTCAGTGAGGTATTTAGAGCATTAAAGGAAATAGATACCGGCGGTTATTCTGATGAGAACAGCGAAGAATTGGATACTAAACTAAAAAGTCTGGACATAGAAAAGAAAAAGCAGGCCATTGTCGGCCTGATGAATAAAAACAAGCAATCCCTGACCCTTCTCCGGGAAGTACACGAGGAACTCAGCCAGCATGTATTGACCACACTTAACATTTTAGCAGGAAAGGAGCGTCTGGAAACGGCCTTTTATGAATTTGACAGGGAGATTTTTGAGGGGGTATTGGCACAGCAGTTAGAAAGCGTAGACGGGAAATATTTAAAAGGCCTAAAAGAAGAGAAGGTAAATGATAAAAGCCGCTTGGAAGATCTGGCCACACGCCTTTTTTACACCCTGCAAACCCGTCTTGCTTTTGAAGATGAAAAACCCATAGCCGGGGTCTTAATGCTCAGATCAGACAGGGTTGAGGTGTATGACGGACTTAGTAGGGGTAAGCAAAAAAGAAATGGTTTTTATAAAGTAAATGAGGTAAGCCTGGAGTTTGAAGACGGGCTGATTAAGAATATAGAAGCCAAGGTTCTGGTAAATGCGAATTCACCTGACTTCAGGTTCAGAAATCTAAAACCGATAGGAATTACCGGGAAGTTCCACCCTGATCTATTGCAGGACTACGATTTATATTGCCGGGAAAATAAAACCGATTTCCTTACCGTGAGGCTGGGCGACCTGATTGCGTATTACCCGGTGTTACGGTCTTATTCCGAAAATTATGCTCCGGGAAATTCAGTGGTGACACTGATACCCTCCGTGGGGCAAACAGTTATCGAGCTGGAGAAAGAAAAGACTTCGGAGATATTGGATGTGCAAATCTTCAGTGACCTGGCCGGGCTGCGGGTAGGAAACCCACAGGGACTGATTCAGGCAGGGATATACCGGAAGATTATTGTTAATACAAAACATGGGCAGAATACAAAGAAAGATAGATATTTCAATTATACATGGCTGAATTATATAACCCCGGAGTTTTACATCACGAAAATTGATCAGAAAGACCAGGATTATACTTATGAAAGAAAAGACAGCCTGCAATCTACCGAATTATACAAACATCAATTCGTAAAATTTGGAGCAGAAATAGGCTTATTTAAGTTCAATCTTACAAATGCCCAGCTGAACTTTCAGGTTTTCTGGAATACTCAATGGATAGGGAGTAATATCATGGACAAGAAACATAAAGATGTTGTGCCGATAGACTCTACGGCAAATGATAACCGCGTGTTTTCTAACATAAACCATTATGGATTTATGGTAGAATCCAGGCCTGAAAGCCGCTGGGGAGCCAGCTTCAAGTTGTTACTTCCGTTGAGTTACACTATTCTTAAAGAAGATTTAAGGCTGGTGAAAGGAGATTACCTTAACAGTAAAGGTTTTTTAACATTGTCTTTCAATGGTTTCCTGAAAACCTCCCCCTCTAATAAATTCTTTTTCCGATGGTCATATAACCGTCTGGACAGGGTGGCTTTTTTCCACCAGCTGCAGCTGGGAGTTCAATCCAGTTTGCAGCGGTATGTGGAAGACCGAAAGTAAAACAGTAAAAATTAAACATAATACCATTATGAGAATCGTAAACCACAAGATTGTTCAGGAGCCGGGAGATGCTCAGACAATCCTGCAGGAGAGTACTAGCAATAAGGGAGGTAGCATTAATCCGGAATATATTATCATTCATTTCACGGCCGGCAGAAGTGCGGAATCATCAGTAGCCTGGTTCAAAGATTCTTCGGCCAGGGCTTCTGCTCATTTAGTGATAGGAAGGGATGGCCGGATATTTCAGTTAATGGATTTTACCCGGCAGGCCTGGCACGCCGGAAGCAGCCGGTGGGCGGGACTAAAAAACTTTAACAACCTTTCAATAGGTATAGAACTGGATAACCCCGGCCGGCTAACAAAAGTGGGAGACCGGTATGTATCCTGGTTTAAAAAGGACTATACCTCTGAAAATGTAGTAGAAGCTGTTCATAAGCATGAAAGCTCCCCTACCCATTGGTATGAATATACCGAGCCACAGATAGAAGCATGTTTCGAGGTCTGTAAAGCCATTAGAAAAAAATATGATATAAAAGATGTGCTGGGCCATGAAGATGTATCCCCGTACCGTAAAACAGATCCCGGTCCGCTGTTTCCCATGGAAAGCTTCCGGGCCAGGCTGTTTGGAAGAGAAGATGAAGTGATGGACATCTACGAAGTAACCGGTAATAATGTTAACATTCGACGCGGCCCCGGTACGGAATTCAACTCTTTGGGGCAACTGCATCAGGGAACGCAGGTGGAATTTATGCGGGCAGAAAAAGGCTGGTTCTTTGTTTTTGTGCTTGAAAAGCCCGCAAATAATGAAGAAATGCTATACGGCTGGATTTACGAGGGTTTGCTGAGAAAAGTCTGAATGATTTAAGAATGGTCTGTTTCAAATACCTATAACAGTTACAAAAATGAGAAAAATTACACTACTCGTATTCATGCTTTACAGCAGTTTATTATTACATGCCCAAGAAGATGGAGCAGGGAAAGGGGACTGGACGCCCTGGGTTCAAGACCCGTGTTTTAAAAATCTATATTTCTCCGTAAAAAGCAACGGCTATCACAAGGGAACGAACAAGTATTGGTACATTATTAAATTTAAAAATACCAGTAGCCAAAATATTCATTTCAGCTTTAAATCGACTTTTGATGATACCGGCGAAAAATTTATGAGTGGGAGATTTGATGTTAGAGCTGGGGCAGAATTTGTTTGGACATCAATACCTTTTGAAACAGCGCCAAGAATAAAAAATGGAAAAGTTTCATTTCCAATTAGTTACAACATTCACAGTTATCTTGAGAACCCTAAAGACGATTGGACATTACCTTCTTTTGCATGTGATTATACTACAAAAAAGGCATACTGTGACAGTAACTGTGATAAGAAACCAGGGAATAATAAGAACAATTCTTCAGGAGACCAAACCAATCAAAACCAAAACTCCACCTCTCAAACTAACTCCGAAATCGAAAACCTCAACCAGTATCTAACCAAAATTCCGGATAGTGATGCTGAAAAAATACGGATTATCAATGATGCAAACGCAATTACCAACAGTACAAGCCTTACGGATAGTCAAAAAGCAGGGCGAATAAAGGGCCTGACTGATCAGGCCAGGTTACGGGCAGAGCGACTAAGCAGCGAAGAAACCGCCCGAAAGGCCGAGGAAGACCGACAACGTAAAATACTGGAAGAGCGAGACGGGTTTATGCGAAACCATCTGCAAAAAGGCGACGATGCCTACAACTCGGGTCAGTACGCCAATGCCAAAATACACTATAGCAACGCCCTGGGCTTTGCCACCACAGACGAGCAAAGGCAGCAGATACAAGCGGCTATCTCAAAGGCTCAGTTAGCCATCGAAGCCGAAGCCCGAAGGCAGCGGGTAGAGCAAAAACAAAAAGTGGAGCAACAGAACAATACCGCCGCTGCCGGCGGTATCGGCGCCGGGATAGGCATTCTTGCGCTCCTGCACGACGAAGAAAGCGAGGAGTTCTTTTCGGCCAAATTCAGGTTTGGCCTGGGGATAGAGTGGATACCGCTCCTTACCAACAGCACCATAAAGCAAAGAACACGAACCGACATCGTGGCTCCGTATACCCTCTATGCAGGTTTCAAGATGGTGGTAGGCAATGACCGGCCCGTGGCCTTACACCTTTACCCTGAGGGCTCCTACGGTTTAATGGCCTTTATACCGGGCTCTGACGGCTACGCATATAACTACGGGCTCATGGCAGGAGTACATGCGGGGAAACGTCCCGAGAGTATGTTTAAGGCCGTGGCCGAAGCCGGAATCTTACAAAGAGGAGGAAGCCTCAATTATGACGGCGACGCCGCCAACGGAGGTACGACGGCCACTGACGAGGTGTACAACGGCACATTTAATTATGGCGTTACCCGGCTGGGGGGCGGAGTGCTGTTCCAGATCCATGATTATGACGAAATAAAATTCTTCATCAAACCCATGTATTATTTTGATAAGTTCTCGTTTGGCCGCAAAGCCCCCTTTACCAAAATGCTGGGCGTATCTTTAGGAAGCTCCAAGCTGGGTATCCTGGACATTTTATTTTCGACACGCTACGGCATCGCAGGCAGTATAGATTATCCGCAGAGCTTTAACCCCCTGTATCTACCCGGTTACGGGACTACCGAAAACGAAAGCTACTTCCAGATTAAATACAGCAGACAAATACTCATCAGATAATCATCATGAAAAAAATATTATATACCGTAACCTCCCTGTTTATCCTGTCACTCTGTGCCTGTAATGAATACTCCGTGATAGAAGGAATATCCTATGAAACAGAAGAGGAAACAGAAGACTACAGTCGCTTAACCCTGGGATCTCCTGATTCTAAAAACTTCTATTCAAATCAACTCCGCTTTACCGTCTATTTCCGAAATGACGCTGAGGTGGGAGAGGTAACTTACACCTATACAATCTCCGGAATCGCTCATGATAAGATTGTTAAAAAGTCAAGAAAGTATTACCCTAACGGCTTGCAAACATGCAGTGATTATATAGAATCTACTGCCGATTTTACCATTCCTGCTGCTTATATCAATTCGACATTTGTGATTTCCTACACCGCCAAAACTACATCAGGCTTAGAATGGACAGGTGAGAGAACCAATCTTAGTGCCGACAGATGTTACGGAGTATGGCTTACTCACTAATACTTCAATTTTATCATTTATGAAAAAATACGCCTTATTCCTTCTTATAACGATCTTCCTGGGAGCCTGTACCAGGAATGACCCTGCAAAAGCAGACCCTAACGGAACCAGGCCCGATGAAAATACCGGTACCGGAACCCCTACCCCGCCTAAGGGCGAACATACTCCCGTTACCCTTGAAAACAGTACCTTTACCGGTTCTGTTATAGTGACTTTTACCGATAACACCAAGGTAGATGTAGCATTTACGAGTGGCAAGGGCTTTATCCCCCTAAGTTCATCCGGCGACAAAACCATAGCCAGCTTGCAGCCCGCCAATGAGGCGCTGATTTTGATAGGCAGAAAAGAAAAAGCGGATATTACGCTAAATTACTCCAATGCCAAATTGAGTCACCGGGTGGCCATAGATGGTTTTATCCCTATTGGCACCTATGCCGAGTTTCAATTGATCGGCAACGACGCTGGCACCCTGGCCAATAACTATAAGCTGGAAGCTGACCTGGATTTGATGAATATCGAATGGACACCCATAGGTAAATACAGCACTGATCTTTCAAAGGCATTTAAAGGTAATTTTGATGGGGATAACCATCAAATATTTAACCTGAAAATTTCAGTATCTACTTTTAGCTATACCTCACTTTTAGGCGTCGCATCAGGTGCCGAAACTAATTTTATTAAGAACATTATCCTGAAAACAGGAGAAATATCAGTGGGTGCCAATATATCTGCAGCTTCTGTTGTAAATAAAATGAACGGGTATACTATAGAAAACTGTATGAACCACATTTCAATTACAGGTAGTGGCAATGTGGCGGGAATTGGTACGGGAGCAGGAACAGGGGGAAAATATAAAAATTGTCATAATTATGGACACTTAAAGGGGCAGGTAGCTGTTGGGATAAGTGGTCACTCCGGAACATTATTTACAAATAGTTATAGTGAATTAACCGATTGTATTAATCACGGAAAAATAGAAGGAGTGTCTGTAGCCGGAATATCCTTAGAAGGAATAGCTATAAATTGTACCAATAAAGGAGAGATAAAAGGTAATACGATTGCGGCCGGAATTGTAATAAGTGGGTCTGCTAAAAATTGTACCAATGAGGGGAAAGTGGATAGTGAGAATTACGCTGCCGGAATAGTTCACAGATCAGGATATACCGGAGGACATATTCAGCAATCCAATGCAGAAAACTGCATAAACAAAGGGGATGTTACCGGTAATGAATTTGCAGGAGGCATTTTATCCCTATCAGGTGATTATGGTTCTGCTTCTGTCTCAGGTTGTAAAAATCTGGGAGCAGTACATGGTAAAATAGCAGGAGGCGTTGGAGGTGACGGATCTTCAAGCAGCAGGATGACCATACAGGATTGTAGTAATGAGGGGAATATCTATGGTCAAAATGTAGGGGGTATCACAGGGGGTAGAGCTTATTTTGCCAATGGTAGGGACAATCGAAGTGAAATAAGTATAAATAACAGCATCAACAAAGCAAATGTACAGGGGACTGGAGAGTATGTTGGTGGCATTGCCAGCTATGGAGTAGTTTCGGGAAGTACTAATTTTGGTATAGTAAAAGGAGAGGGCAAATATACCGGCGGGATTGTGGGGGATGGCTCTGTAAACAATAGTGAAAACAAGGGAGAGGTGTACGGAAAAGGAGATTACACAGGAGGGGTAGCCGGAATCGGGTCTGTAGTTGAATGTACGAATATCGGAAGAATATTTGGCTATGGAAAATACACTGCGGGAATTGTTACAGGAGAATACCCCCGGAACGGTTCGGCTCAGAAAAGCATCAATCACGGAGAGGTGTACGGAACGGGCGATTATACAGGGGGAATCGTTGCAGGACATAGCGACTCAGTTGAAAATTGTGAAAACAGGGGAAATATACATGGCCTGGGAAAATATACAGGAGGAATTTTATCTTTCGGAAGTTCTAAAAAAAACACCAACTTTGGTGTGGTAAAAGGGGAAGGTGAGTACACAGGAGGAATTATCGGAGCCGGGAGTGCTGAAGATTGCATTAATAAGGGAGAGGTATACGGATCTGTATATACAGGAGGAATTACGGGCTACGGCAGTGCCGTAAGGTGCTCCAATCATAGTAGTGTTAAAGGCGGCTCACAGGAGAATTCATCTACCGGGGGTATTGCCGGATATAATCTCCCCCTATCTCCGGATAATAACTTTGTGCTTTCAAATTACGCCGCTGTGATTTCAAGTTTTAATACTGGAGCGGTTTCTGCCAATAAATATGTGGGAGGAATTGTTGGGAAAGGCGGGAGGGTATATGGATGTTATAACTCCGGGACAGTATCTGGCTCCACTGTAGTAGGTGGGATAAGCGGAGGAGAGTCTTTCATAACCTCAAGCTATAACAAGGGAGCCGTAAAGGGAGTCTCCATGCTGGGGGGTATTGCAGGTATAGATTCCTATATTTTTGGGTGTTATAATATCGGGGAAATCGGCTATGGAGGATATATGGGTATAGGGCCGGTGATCGGTACTGTGTCAGGGAAATATCTTCTCCTCAATAACTATTGGGGAGAAAACGAAAGCCGACCGAATACCAATGAGCGGTTCAGTGCCACACAATGGCCTAAAGCGACTTATCTAAGTGGAATATCCTTATACGTACCTAATGAAGGAACAAAATTTATAGAACTTAAATTAAATCTATGGGCCATTGGGAGTGGCAAAGTTACCCAGGGCTACAATGAGGGTTACTGGAAATCTATTGGAAGTTGGAATAATGGTAATCCGGTCTATCCCAAGCTCCATTTTGAAGATTAGTACCTCTACTACTCCCACACATACCGCTCATCATATTCCACCTTATACTTTTTCAGATACTCCCGGTACTCTGCCTGAAAATTTTTTCTCCGGTGATGCTCGTGCTGGTTAGCGATATACGCCATTACCCGGTCTACCCCACGCGGATTAACGGAAAACGCACCGTAGCCGTCCTGCCAGTAAAAGTTTCTGTATCCGGGTCCTTTGGTCTTGATCCATTTAGAGGAATGCGATTTTACCTCTTCCAGTAGCTTCATCAGGCTTATCTTTTTAGACAACATACACAAAATATGGATATGGTCTGTGTAACCGCCCACCTTTAGAACCTGGCAGCCCAGCCGGTTACAGATACCTCCCAGGTAAGCATGAAGTTCCTCCTCTACGGGAGCATGTATCAGCGGGGCGCGATACTTGGTGCTGAATACAATGTGAATGTAGTTTTTTACGAGCGATTGTCCCATAATGATATGCCGTGTGGCCGGTTGATGTTGGATTATGAATTAAATATACGGATTTTATTTAAAAGTTCATACACCCCGGTAGAAACACACCCCATAAAGTATTGCGCCCCTTCGGGGCTTGGGGCCCTGGTATGCCCCCCCTTACCAGCCAGGGGCATCACCCCTGGTTAAGCATATGATGCCCTTTCAGGGCAAAGAGGAGCCCGTGCTACCTTACCCCCAGGCAAAGCCTCCGCCCGCCCGCACTTATTACCCCTCACCCGCCCAGCCCCGAAGGGGCGTCATCCGCTAACGATGAGGTGATAGCCCATCGATGAGGCGCACCACAACCACCAGTGACGAGCCACCACCCACCGAGACCCGATGCACCCCACCCATGAGGCCCATGCCAGCCCCGAAGGGGCGTAATCCACCAGACGATGCGGTGATAGCCCATCGATAACAATGCGGCGATAGCCCATCGGTGCGGATCATCGCCCACCCCACCACCACCATAAACACCGCGCCCCGGCTCTTACGAACCGGGGCGCTAATATTTAAACCCTAACCGTTATACAGATTATGAATTCTCTTTCTTAATCACTTCATCCGCTATGTTCTGAGGAACAAAGTCGTAGTGAGAGAAAGTAAGGTTAGCCGTAGCTCTGCCTGAAGTGATGGTTCTCAGGTCAGTTACATAACCGAACAGCTCGGAAAGCGGCACATCGGCTTTGATTACCTGCGAACCTGCTTTGGTATCCATCCCTTTCATCATACCTCTTCTTCTGTTCAGGTCACCGGTGATCGGACCGGTATATTCATCCGGAGTGATCACTTCTACCGCCATGATAGGCTCAAGCAGCTTAGCACCGGCGAGTTTTCCGGCCTCTTTGAAACCTAAACGGCCTGCCATCTCGAAAGAGAAGGCATCGGAGTCCACATCGTGGAACGATCCGTGAAACAGCTTCACTTTGAAAGAATCTACCGGGTAGCCGGCCAGTGGACCATTCTTCATGGCTTCTTCAAAACCTTTCTGGATAGAAGGAATAAATTCACGCGGGATCACACCACCCACAATCTTGTTATCAAACTGCAGACCTGGTTTCACCTCGTTAGTACCTTCTTCCGGGTCACGCGGACCGAATTCAAATACGATATCGGCAAATTTACCTCTACCACCGGTTTGTTTCTTATAAACCTCGCGGTGTTCAACCGTTTTGGTGAAGGTTTCTTTGTAAGCCACCTGAGGAGCACCCTGGTTTACTTCCACTTTAAACTCACGACGCATCCGGTCAATGATGATCTCCAGGTGAAGCTCACCCATACCTCTCATGATGGTCTGGCCGGTAGCTTCATCGGTATGTACCTGCAGGGTAGGATCTTCTTCGATCAGCTTGGCAATAGCGGTAGAGAATTTATCCTGGTCAGCCGTTTTCTTAGGCTCGATTGCATACCCGATTACAGGTTCAGGGAAATCCATAGATTCCAGTACCAACGGATGTTTCTCATCAGTAAGGGTATCTCCTGTTTTTATATCTTTAAAACCTACCACCGCAGCGATATCACCGGCATACAGCTGGTCGATCTGGTTCTGCTTATTGGCGTGCATCTGGAAGATACGGGAGATACGCTCCTTGTTACCTGAACGGTTATTCAGTACGTAGGAACCTGACTCGAGGATACCTCTGTAAGAACGCACAAAACACAGACGGCCTACATAAGGGTCAGTAGCGATCTTAAATCCAAGGGCAGCAAACGGAGCGGTAGGATCTGCCGTAATAGAAATCTCCTCATCGGTTTTAGGATTAACCGCTTTGATACCTTTTCTGTCAAGTGGCGAAGGAAGCAGGGCCATTACCATATCCAGCATGGCCTGAACACCTTTGTTTTTGAAAGAAGAACCGCACATCATCGGTACGATTTTCAGGTCAATCACCGCCGCTCTTAAGGCAGCCAGTATTTCGTCTTCAGAGATCGAGTTAGGATCATCAAAGAATTTCTCCATCAATGATTCATCGTATTCAGCCACAGCTTCGAGAAGTTTTTCTCTCCATTCGGCTACGTCATCCAGCATATCATCCGGAATGGGCACTTCGGTAAATGTCATTCCTTTGTCATCTTCGTTCCAAACGATACCCCGGTTATTAATCAGGTCTACCACTCCTTTGAAGTTCTCTTCATCTCCGATAGGCAATTGAAGCGGAACGGCATACGAGCCCAGCATTTCCTTCACCTGGCTTACCACATTCAGGAAATCAGCTCCGGAGCGGTCCATTTTATTTACGAAACCGATACGCGCCACATTGTAGTTGTTCGCCAGACGCCAGTTGGTTTCTGACTGAGGTTCCACACCGTCTACGGCAGAGAACAGGAATACCAGTCCGTCCAATACCCGCAGTGAACGGTTCACCTCTACGGTAAAGTCTACGTGACCCGGGGTATCGATGATGTTTACATGGTAGTTATCGTCCCTGTATTTCCAACCCACCGTTACGGCAGCAGAGGTAATGGTGATCCCCCTTTCCTGCTCCTGCTCCATCCAGTCGGTAGTAGCTCCCCCTTCGTGAGTTTCACCGATCTTATGGTTTACTCCTGAATAGTAAAGGATACGCTCAGTAGTGGTAGTTTTACCGGCATCAATGTGAGCCGCAATACCAATGTTTCTTGTAAATTTTAAATCGCGAGCCATTTAAATAGATATTAATGTTTTGGAGAACTTTTCCCCGATATTTTTCGATAGAAACTTTTAGTACTCTCTTTCGGGCTGCAAAATTAGATAAAAATTCTCTTTTGTTAAAGAAAATCCTTAATTTATAGTTTTTTAAATTTCAATAGGTTCGTTTTTCAACGGGAAGAAATGCAGGCACACGAAGTACGGTGCAGCATGAAAATTTACCTGCGTTTTTTTGACGGCTTTGTTTTTAAATTACTTTTCTGGTTCTTTGCCTTCTTCTCATGAAAGGCTCCCTGGAAGGTCGGGTCATCTTTCTTCCGCTGGTTATCAATAGCCTTCAGCATCTCCTGGTTTTCTTCAAAAGGAGTTTCTTCTATTTTAACCCCTTTCGGGATTTCCAGCTCGGGAATCTGCGTACGGATCAGCGCCTCTATCTTTTCAAAATGGTATTCCTCATGTTTCAGTATGAAGGTCCAGGCCACTCCCCCGGCCTTTGCACGGCCGGTGCGGCCTATCCGGTGCACATAGTCTTCATAAATCAGCGGTACATCAAAGTTAATCACGTGGCTGACGCCGGAAACGTCTATTCCCCGGGCCGCCACATCCGTGGCCACCAGTACCTGCACCTCGCCTGATTTGAAGTCTTCTATGGAGTTGATACGGGTATTCTGCCCCTTGTTGGCATGTAAGACCCGGATGTTCTTCGGCCCTACCACCTTCCGCTCCAGGAATTTAAATACATTATCGGCCACGGTTTTGGTCCGGCAGAAAATAATAGCCCGCCGGATATCGGTATTCTCAAACAAAAACCCGATCAGGTTGATCTTGGTTTTAAAGTTCGGCAGCCGGTACACAGCCTGCTCTACGGTGACTGCTGTGGTGGCTGAAGGCGTGATCTCTATTTTGAGAGGGGCTTCCAGGAACTCTTCGGAAAGGGCCTCCACGCGGGGCTGAAAGGTAGCAGAAAACAGCAGGTTTTTCCTTTTTCTCGGGATCACCTCCAGTATTTTCCGGATCTGGGGCATAAAACCCATATCCATCATTTTATCGGCCTCGTCCAGCACCAGGTATTGCAGGCTCTTTACCGGGATCTCTCCTGCCAGGTACAGATCCATGAACCTCCCCGGAGTGGCTATAATAACATCCACCCCTTTTTTCAGGTTTTCAATCTGTGTTTTCGGCCCCAGCCCGCCGTACAGGGCTACCATACGGAGGTCGGTGTATTTCCCTAAATCCACCGCCGCCTGATGAATCTGCATCACCAGCTCACGCGTAGGGGCCAGCACCAGGGCCCGCATATTACTTCCCTGCGCATATTTGACCTTCATCAGGATGGGCAGAAGGTAGGCAGCCGTTTTCCCCGTACCTGTCTGGGCTATTCCCAGCACATCATGTCCGGCCATGATCAGCGGAATCGCTTTTTCCTGGATTTCGGTAGGTTCGGTATATCCCAGTTCTTCTACAGCGGTAACCAGCTGTTTATTAAGCGCTAAGTCTTTAAACGTCTTACTCATGCCACAAAGTTACGGCATTATTCCCCATGCTCCTAGAGCCCGGTTCTTTTTCAATACCGTGAAAACACGGTGAAAAGATACCGTGTTTTCACCCGGAAGAATGTGCTGCGGGTATCGTAAATTTGCAGTCGGGAACTTCCCATGATAATTTATCCGAATAGGGTTAATTGGTTTTATCGGCTATTAAATTTGCATAATTTTACAGACTATGACCACCGGAGATTTTCCCCGGTGGTCATTTCAGTTTCTGCTCAACCGCTCCCGGTTTTATCCTGCACTTTCCCGGTCGGTAGCCAGCCAGTTGATCTTACCCGTTACATACATCAATGCAAACAAGATAACAAACATACCTACGGAACCTACCAGCAGCGCATAATCTTCCAGTTGCATCAGCACAAAGTTAAAACCAAAAAACAGGGTAAGAATACCGGCAAAAAACAACGCGGTAAGCGTACTTTTCGAGATATTTCTTACAAACCAGGTGATGATGCCGTTGGTGGCAAGAAAAGCAATAAGATAGGCCGTATTAAAACCCAGATGCTCACTGACAGACAAAAGCAGGGTGTAAAAAATAACCAGTGCCGCCCCGATCAGACCGTAATGAATAATATGAAACGGTGTTTTACTGAGGATCTCGGTAAACATCAGGGCCAGAAACGCCAGCACAATCACCAGTATGCCATATTTGAGCGTCCTGTCGGTCTGCTGATACAGGTCTACCCCATCCAGGAAAGTCACTTTGACCACATCCGTAACAGGTTCCTTCGCTATCCCTCTTTCGTTCTCCGCATTTTCAAAAGGTAAGGCTGCTCTCGAAAACACCCACTGCTGCGGAAGTTTCCGGTTAAGGCTTTGTACTGACCAGCGGGCCTGGAAGCGGCCCTCTTTTACCGTCCGTTCTATGGGAAGGTAGTCGCCGTCAAAGGCCGGGCTATCCCATTTCCCTTTAATGGTAATCTCGTTCTCCCTGCCCAGGGGAGCCGTACTTATAAAATCAGACCCCCTGATATCCAGCTTTATGGTGTAAGCCCCCAGGGTGGTCTTCTCTCCTGATAAATCAATGGGAGCCGACAGGTTTTCCCGGAACAAAGCTATGGCAGATTCATTGGTTTCAATTTCTATGCTCTTTCCGTTCCAGCTTAATTCGGGAAAAGCACTCAAACCCTTGAGATCAGATACACCCACTACCAGGCGGGCCTTGTTCCACGCCACCGCTTCGGGCTTTATCCCTTCTTTTTCAAGATTAAGGGAAGAGAAATTGCCTTTCATGTGAGTAACAGAGGTATACACTACCGACCGGTAGATGCCCCGCCGGCGCGTTTCCGGTTTTATTTCCTGCGTAACTTCTGACTTATCAGGCAGTAAATGAATATATTCGGTCTGGTAAGAAACCATGGTTTTGACACCCGCTGCTTCTTTCACCTTGTTGACAATCTCTCTTTCATAAGGAATCACAATCACCGGTCCCGATACCAGCTGGCTTTGACCCCATTTAGATGTAATCTCCTGCCCTACTTCCTGTTTTCTCCTGCTGCGTTCATTCACCAGCTCTGAAATCATGACCAAAGGAATCAGCAGAGCCAGGCCCAGCAGGGCCATGAAAAGGAGCTTCAGGAAACTGATTCCTGCTACAAATTTTTTATCTGTTTTCATCATGTTTAAAATTTAAGCTTTGAGCCGCAGCGGCGGACCGCTGTTTCTCTGTTACAAATTAATAAAAAGTACTTTTATTTTGAAAGTCAATACACAAAAAAATTACCGCCTCCCCTTAATCAGCTGCTCCAGCGCCGTGAGATGGTCCTGGAAGGCCTTTTTACCCCTTGCCGTACTGCGGTACCGGGTGTTAGGCTTCCGGTCTATAAATGTTTTGATCACTTCTATATATCCGGCCTTTTCCAGTGATTTCAGGTTAGAGGCCAGGTTACCGTCAGTGATGTCCAGCAGTTCCTTTAGCGCGTTGAAATCATAGTCTTCATTGACCATCAGCACGCTCATGATCTGCAACCGGATACGGTTTTCCAGCACTTTGTCATATAAAGATAAATCCAGCTTCACGCTCCGTATTTTTTTATGATGACTGCTCCGTAGAGTATATGAAGAACCCCGAATCCCAAAGCAAAGAATAACAGGCCGTAAGGCATATAGGCGTAGGCCAGCAGTCCCAGAACAATCTGCAATATTCCCAGAACCCGTAATTCTTTAAATGAGACGCGGCTTCCTGAATACAGAGCCAGGCCGTAAAATATCAGGAAACAGGGGGCCAGTACAAAGTAATACCCTTTAAGGAGTGACATCACCGCTATCACCCCTCCGGTTAACAACGGCGCGGCTACTGAAACCAGCAGAATCCTACTGGCCGGATTCCAGGCACTCTGCCCTGCCTTTTCGGCCTTCTTCAGGGCCATATAAACCCCGGTGGCTACAGAAACCAACAGCAGCAGGGTTGCCGTGATCACGATAATCCTTACAGGGTGCGCAGACTCCGGATAGAGCATCGTATGGGAACTGCCGAACCTCAGCCAATGAATCTTTAATTTCCAAAACAAAAAAGACACTGCGAGAAGCGTGTACACCCCGGCCAGTATGCCTGAAAGTCCGCTGATGGAAATAAATTTCGTGGATTTTTCCATTAAAGACCGGATATGGCTCAGGTCTTTCAATACATCATCCTGATTCATTAAAAGTACTTTTTGTTTCAAAGTTACAAAGAGAAGTGTATATCCTCCAAATACAGAGCCCGAAAAATGTTTTCCTACATTTTTGCATCCATCAGCCGGTCAGAGACCGAAGCCGGATCTCCGGGCTGCATTTTGATCACAAAAGGCTTTGAGGATTTGAATTTCCGGGGAAGAACCACATCATAATCTAACGATAACTGCATACCGGGATTGATTTAGTGCCAAATTTGATGTATTTTGCGTGTGCAAACGTGTGCACATGTTGTTTTCCTGTGATTTAAAGAGAAGTAAGTGCCAAACAAGATGGCGGAAACAGTTACCATAAAAACCATTGCCTCCCTGCTGGGGGTGTCACCGTCTACGGTTTCGAGGGCGTTGCAGGGAAACCCGCGTATCGGCCTGAGAACCCGGGAAAGAGTATCTGAGCTGGCCCGCAGCCTGAATTATGTCAGCAATTCAGCGGCACAGGTGCTGAAAAAAAACACCACTTTTACAGTGGGCGTGGTAGTGCCGAACCTTCATGAAGAGTACTTTTCTTTAATGATCGAAGGAATTGAAGATGTTCTGGAACAAAATGGGCTGCAGGCCATCATCAGCCAGTCGCGCGACAACATGAACAGGGAAAAGAAGGCGGTGGAGCATTTTTTAAGGGCCCGGGTAGACGGCCTGCTGGTTTCACTCTCCGCCACCACCAATGAATACGATCATTTCCAGAATGTGGAACGCTACGGCATCCCCATTGTCTTCTGTGACCGCACCCCTAAAGGCTTCCCCTCGTTCAGAGTACGGTCTGTAGTAGAGACCGGCCTGAAGTCCGGGCTGGAATTTCTCTATGAAAAAGGCATCCGGAAAATTGCCCTGCTGAACGGCCCGCCCGATCTTTTATCGGCCGACGAACGCCTGAATACCTACCTGCGCGGAATGTATGAGCTGAAGCTGGAAACCTCACCGGCCTATATCCGCACTACCAACCTGTCAAAAGAAGACACCATGGCCCGCATGGAGGAAATCCTGGCGCTGGAGAATCCGCCGGAAGCAGTTATCGCATTTAATGATTATGTGGCTTTAGACGCCATACAGGTGGCAAAGAACCGGGGCCTGATTCCGAACAAAGATATCACTTTTTTAAGTTTCGCTAACCTGCCGATTACCGACTATATGGAGAACGGGCCCATTGCCTCTGTAGAGCAATTTCCCTACAGGATAGGCTTTAAAGCAGGCCAATTGCTCGAAGAAATACTTTCATCCGGTGTTCCCGGCTACCGCGAAGAGCTGGTTTATTCCGTATTGAAAATCCGCGATAAGGCATAATCTGCCGCGAATTACACTGCACTTTTTGTATTTTTCCAATAATCCGTTGCAATTCTGAGTCAAAAGGCAAATTTCTCCCCTTTTTTCTTTGATAATCCTTTCTTCTCATTTAGACTTGTAGAGTGCAAAACAGAAAATTAGCGAATATTCGCTAATAGCGAAAACAACCAAAAAACAGTGGCAGAAGAACTCAACAGATACAGCAAAACACTTACGCAGGAAGTCAGTAATCCTGCGGCTCAGGCCATGCTATACGCCATAGGCCTTCAGCAGGAAGACATGGCCAAGCCCCAGATCGGGATTGCCAGCACAGGATACGAAGGAAACCCCTGCAATATCCACCTGAACGGATTATCCGTACACGTAAAGAAAGGTATACAGGCCAATGGTATGGTAGGACTGATCTTCCATACCATCGGGGTGTCTGACGGGATGACCAACGGAAACGACGGGATGAGCTTCTCTCTCCCCAGCCGCGATATTATTGCCGACTCTATTGAGAACGTGGTTTCGGCCCAGTGGTACGACGGGGTGATCACCGTGGTAGGATGCGATAAAAATATGCCGGGTGCCGTTATGGCCATGGCCCGCCTGAACCGCCCGGGTATTATGGTATATGGCGGTACCGTGCGTTCCGGTTCTTACAAAGGGCAGAAGCTGGATATTGTTTCCGCTTTTGAAGCCTACGGCAAAAAGATCAATAACGCCATTTCAGATGAAGACTACCTGGGCGTGATCCAGAATTCCATTCCCGGGCAGGGGGCCTGCGGCGGGATGTATACGGCCAACACCATGGCCTCATCGCTCGAAGCTTTGGGCCTTACCCTTCCCGATACCTCCTCCTATCCTGCCACACATGAAGGCAAAATAGCAGAGTGTATTGCCATAGGCGCGGCCATGAAAAACCTGCTGGAGAAAAATATCCGTCCGCGGGATATTATCACCCGCAAGTCGATTGAAAACGCACTGACCATCGTGATGGCCCTGGGCGGTTCTACCAATGCCGTGCTGCACTACCTGGCCATAGCGCATGCGGCCGGTGTGCCCCTGAATTATAAAGATATCCAGGATATTTCAGACCGGACACCGTTTCTGGCCGACCTGAAACCTTCCGGCAAGTATTACATGGAGGATGTACTGGCCATAGGCGGAGTTCCGGCCATCATGAAATACCTGCTGAACGAAGGCTTGATTCATGGCGACTGCCTGACCATTTCAGGAAAAACCGTGGCCGAAAACCTGGAGGAGGTTCCGTCGCTGGATTTCGGCACCCAGAAAATCGTTCATCCGCTGAATGACCCTATCAAGTCCAGCGGCCATATCCAGATTCTTTACGGCAACCTCGCCGAAAGAGGCGGTGTGGCCAAGATCACGGGGAAAGAAGGGCTGAAGTTTGAGGGCATCGCCAAAGTATGCGACAAAGAAGAAGAAATGCTGGAAGCCATTGCCAAAGGCGAAATCAAAGAAGGGCAGGTGATCGTGATCCGTTACGAGGGTCCGCGCGGCGGGCCCGGCATGCCTGAGATGCTGAAACCCACCTCTGCCGTTATGGGAGCCGGATTAGGTGATAAAGTGGCCCTGATCACTGACGGCCGCTTCTCGGGAGGCACCCATGGATTTGTGGTAGGGCATATTGCACCGGAAGCCTACGAAGGCGGGACCATCGCCCTGGTGAAAGACGGCGACAGGATCACCATTGATGCCGAAACACGTGAGCTGACCCTGCATGTTTCTGATGAAGAACTGGCCGAAAGACGCAAAAGCTGGAGGCCTCTCATCCCTCCGTTCATAGAAAAAGGAGTACTGAGAAAATACTTTAAGAACGTATCCGCAGCTGATGAAGGCTGTGTAACTGATAAGTAAACAGCTGTGAGCTGTGAGCCAAGAGCTTTGAGAAAAGGCTCAAAGCTCATAGCTCAAGGCTCAAAGCTAACTAAACATATGAAAACAAGCGAAGAAACAGAAATTCTGGAAGCGGTAGAACCTGCTCGATTTCTTTCCGGCGGACAAGCCCTGATGGAGTCTTTCCTTCAGGAAGGGGTAGACCTTATTTTCGGATACCCGGGTGGAGCCATCATGCCTATTTATGATGCTCTTTACGACTACACCGACAGGATCAATCACGTATTGGTCAGACACGAACAGGGCGCCGGTCACGCTGCAGAGGGCTTTGCCAGAACCAGCGGAAAAGTAGGGGTTTGTATGGCTACCTCCGGCCCCGGAGCTACTAACCTGGTGACGCCCATCGCTGATGCCATCATTGACTGCACCCCGCTTGTGGCCATTACCGGGCAGGTATTTTCAGGATTGCTGGGTACAGATGCTTTCCAGGAAACCGATGTGATCGGCGTGACCACTCCCATATGCAAATGGAACTACCAGGTGACCGATCCGGATGAAATTCCGGAAGTGATGGCCAAGGCGTTTTTCATTGCCCGGTCAGGGAAGCCCGGACCCGTACTGATCGACATCACCAAAGACGCCCAGGTGAAGCTGATGACACGTCCTTTTTCCTACAAAAAAGTAGAAAAGCTGATTTCTTACAACCCGCGGATTTCTCCCAAGCCCGACCAGCTGGAAAAGGCAGCAGAGTTGATCAACAAAGCAAAAAAACCTTATATTATCTTCGGCCACGGGGTGTTGATTTCCCAGGCCATGGAAGAATTCAGGGCATTTGTAGAGAAAACTGATATTCCCTGTGCCAGTACCCTCTTGGGAATCTCGGGGATTTCCGTAGACCACCCGAATTATATGGGCTGGCTGGGTATGCACGGCATGTACGCACCTAATGTCATGACCGACAAGTGCGATGTGCTGATCGCCATAGGCATGCGTTTTGACGACCGTGTAACCGGCGATGCCAAACGCTTTGCCCCTCAGGCCAAAATAGTTCATATTGAGATCGACCCTGCCGAGATCAACAAGATCAAAAACGCGGATGCTCCGGTAGTGGGTGACGCCAGAGAAGCGCTGAAGCTGCTGATGCCCCTGGTAAAAGAGGGCGACTTCACTTCCTGGAAAAACGAATTCAAAAAACTGGAAGCCCCTGAGAAAGAGCTGGTAACCGACAGAGATCTGAAAGCAGAAGGCCAGATCAAAATGGCGGAAGTAGTGAAAATGGTTTCTGAAAAAACCAAAGGAGAAGCCTGTATCGTGGTAGATGTGGGCCAGCACCAGATGGTATCTGCCCGGTATTACGACTTCAGAAAACCTCACTCCTACATTGCTTCCGGCGGTCTGGGTACCATGGGTTACGCTATCCCGGCGGCTTTGGGAGCCAAGTTCGGCGCCCCTGACAGGGAGGTGGTAGCCTTTATCGGAGACGGCTGCTTCCAGATGACCATCCAGGAGCTGGGCACTATAGCCCAATCCGGCTTACCGGTAAAACTGGTGATTCTTAACAATAACTTCCTGGGAATGGTACGCCAGTGGCAGGATCTGTTCTTTGAGAAACGCTATTCTTTTGTAGAGCTTCAGAACCCTGACTTTATCACGATCTCCAAAGGATTCGGGCTGGAGGCCAACCGGGTGACCGAGCGGGAAGAGCTTAGCCGGGCTCTGGACGAAATGCTGGCTTCTGACAAAGGCTACGTGCTGGAAGTGGTGGTAGAAAAAGAAGAGAACATCTTCCCGATGGTTCCGGCAGGTACCAGTGTATCCGAGATCAGGCTAAAGTAAATTAAAAACTAAAACAATGACGCAATATACCATATGTGTTTACGGTGAAAATGCGGTGGGTCTGCTCAATAAGATCACTATCATTTTCACCCGGAGACGGATCAATATCGACTCCCTGACGGTTTCTGAGACCGTAAGAAAGGGGGTATCCCGGTTTACCATCGTGATCAAGCATGAAAAACGGGAGGAAGTGGAAAAGCTGGTTCGCCAGATCCGCAAAGTAGTAGAAGTGCTGGCGGTGTTCGGCTACCTGAACCACGATATCGTCTATAATGAGATCGCTCTTTTCAAAATCCCTACCCCCGTTAATGCCAAACCCATTGATATTGATACCATCAATAAGGTGTACAAAGCCTGGGTGGTGTACTGGGAGCTGGATTATGTGGTGATAGAAAAAACCGGTACGGAAGAAGAGATCTTTGAATTCTTCCGCTACCTGAAGCCCTACGGAATCACCGAGTTTGTACGCTCCGGACGTGTGGCTGTGGGTAAAACCCCCCAGGGGCTGGTAGAATACATCCCGGAAGAAATGGAATGGGAGTACGCAGTATAATTAGTAATTTATAAAACAATAGAATAAAAAAATGGCAAAATTAAATTTTGGCGGAGTAGAAGAAGAAGTGGTAACCCGCGAAGAGTTCCCGTTAGAAAAAGCAAGAGAAGTTCTTAGCGGTGAAACCATTGCCGTAATCGGTTACGGTGTTCAGGGCCCCGGACAGGCACTGAACATGCGCGATAACGGGCTTAACGTGATCGTAGGACAGCGTAAAGGGAAAACCTATGACAAAGCAGTAGCTGACGGATGGGTACCCGGTGAAACTCTTTTCGAAATTGAAGAAGCGCTTTCCAAAGGAACCATCATCTGTTACCTGCTTTCTGATGCTGCGCAGATCGAACTTTGGCCTACTGTTAAAAAATACCTTACCGCCGGTAAATCCCTTTATTTCTCTCACGGATTCGGCATTACCTACAAAGAGAAAACCGGTATTGTACCCCCTGCAGATGTAGATGTATTCCTGGCGGCTCCTAAAGGCTCAGGTACTTCACTCCGCAGGCTGTTTGTGGAAGGAAAAGGACTGAACTCCTCTTTCGCTGTATACCAGGATGCCTCCGGCAAAGCCAGGGAGAAATGTATCGCCATGGCCATCGGCGTGGGTTCAGGATACCTGTTTGAAACCGACTTCTACAAAGAAGTTACTTCTGACCTTACCGGTGAAAGAGGTACCCTGATGGGCGCTATCCAGGGTATTTTTGCGGCCCAGTACGAAGTACTGAGGGCTAACGGACACTCCCCTTCCGAAGCCTTCAATGAAACCGTGGAAGAGCTTACCCAGTCGCTGATGCCCCTGGTGGCTGAAAACGGTATGGACTGGATGTATGCCAACTGCTCCACTACCGCCCAGAGAGGCGCCCTTGACTGGTGGAAACCTTTCCGTGATGCTACCAAGCCTGTTTTTGAGAAACTGTACAACAGTGTAAAAACTCAAAATGAGGCTGCCATTTCCATAGAACGTAACTCCCAGGCTGATTACCGCGAAAAACTGGAGAAAGAGCTTGCTGAGCTTCGTGACTCCGAAATGTGGCAGGCAGGGAAAACTGTTCGCAGTTTAAGACCTGAAAACAATTAATGATTCACAGTTGATTGAAAATCCCCGATGCTTCTTCGGGGATTTTTTTTGTTTTGAATCTACGAAAATTTCGTAGATTTGCTCCATGAAAAAGCTGTTACTTCTTCTCCTTCTGTCTGACCCGGTATTTTCCCAGGTAAAAGGCACCGTGGTTTCAGAAACAGACCGCCAGCCGGTTCCCTTTGCCAGCGTGTTTATTAATAATTCCACGCTGGGCACCACTACCGATGAAAACGGGCATTTCAGTCTTCAGCGGCTTACCCCGGGGAAACACGAGCTGGTGGTATCACTGCTGGGCTATGAAAAATATTTTACGGTGATCACCGTACCGCAGGAGCAGCCCCTGACCATCCGGCTCCGTGAGAAAAGCACACAGCTGAACCAGGTAACCGTTAATGCCTACGACAAAGACGGCTGGAAAACCTGGGGTACCTTTTTTACAGAGAGCTTTATCGGCACCTCCACGCATGCCCGGCGTACCGTACTGAAAAATCCCAAAGACCTGCGTTTCCGCCATAATAAAAAAGATAATGTACTGGAAGTATTTGCCGTGGCCCCCCTCAAGATACAAAACCGGGCTTTGGGTTATGACCTGGAATATCACCTGGAGCTGTTCAGGGTAGATTTCAGAAATAACTCCCAGGTTTACGCCGGCTACCCCTTCTTTAAAGAGCACCGGTCGGTTTCCGGAAGCAACCTCCGGAACCGGGAAACCGCCTACCACGCCTCATTAACGAAATTCCTGCGCAGCCTGTATCATAACACCGTACAGCAGGAAGGTTATAGCGTCAGGAAAATGGTGGAGGTCAGAAACCGGGAAAAAGACCGGGTGAAAGCCCTTCGTGACAAATATACCCTCAAAGAAGTGGATGAATCAGGCCGACTGATTACGGTATCTGCTCCTGCCTATCCTGAAGAAATTTATACGGCTGATTCCCTGGCCTATTTCAGAACCGTACTCAGTCAGCCTGATTCCAGGTTTTCGCTGTACAAAGACACACTTTCTACCCACCAACTGGTACGTACCGATACTTCAGGATTAAAAAAGCTCTACTTCAGGGATTATCTCTATGTAGTAAATACCCCGCATAAAGAAGACCCGCTTTACCTGGTGTTTAAACGGGAAAAACGGGCAGCAGGTCCTCAAACCTCTCTTTTAAGCATGGTGGAAAATGAGGAAGTGGAGCTCCAGGAAAACGGCAACTACTTTCCCCCCCTGAACCTGTTCACCGGCGACTACTGGGGCTGGTCCAATAAGATTGCAGACCTGCTACCGCTCGATTATAAGCCCAGGTCATCTACTCCGTAAATCTCATAATTATTAAAATCGATACCCTGGTACGCCTCCGCATAAAAATCCTTGCTCAAGGCCTGTATGGTTTCAGCCTCCCGCGTAGCTATTTTCTCAAATATGGCAGTGGGCGGAGGGTTAAGGAATTGAACACAGGAAGCCGTTTCTCCGTTAAATTTAACAAAGTAATATTTCTTCCGGGGAAATTCTCCTTCCGCTCTGAAATTTGACATGCTTACCGGCATTCCCGGCCAGTCGCCCTCGCTCATCGGGTCAAAATCCAGCTTTTCCAGGTGCACCGATGTCACACCGCTTAAGCGGTTCTCTTCCCGCAGAATTCCGTCAAAAAAAGTGCGTGCCGCCTTAAAAGAATAAATCCCGTTTTCCTCCAGGTACTGTTTCTTTTCGGAATTCACATAAAAAGCCCTTGCATAATTCTCTTCGTAACCTCCCTCATAAACATTATACGCTTCCGTGATCTGCTCCAGTTGCTGGGATTTCAGCCCCAGTCCGCCTTTATAGAGGCCTCCAAGATAAAGCAGGGCAAGAAATACGGTAATGGCCGGTTTTAGCCATCTTACGGAACCAAACTTCCGGCCCAGTATTACAAAAAACAGGAGAATCACCAGTCCGCCGTAAATCTTGTACCGCGATTCCAGTACACTCACATATCCCTCCATCCAGTAGTTATACCTTAAAACCACGATCAGCGCCAGGGATACCGAACAGAAAATGAACAGAAGCTTTTCAAAATCAAGCTTAAACTCCAGCGGGAAAAACAGGGAATAGAACGTATAGAAAAACATACCGGCAGAGACCAGGGCAATTGCTCCCCAGGTCGCAGGGTTACTGATCAGGTTAAAGATTCCTCCTAATGAAAGGAAATACGCATACACCAGCTGCAGGTTATATTTTGCTATATTTTCAAAGATATTAAAATCTTTACTTTCCCCCGAAGCGCTCACCATCAGGATCAGTTGCGATACCAGGAGCAAAGCCGTGATCACCCCGGTTTTCCGGTTTCTTTTATCCAGCAGGAAGCTCGCTACCACCAGCACATTGGCCAGGAACCCGTTAATACTGCCCAAGGGAGTAATAATAAACACCACAAAAAACATCACCCTGAGAAATTTCCCCAGCCGATGGTAATAGGCCGCTGAATAAAAAAGAAAAACAGAAGAGGCAAAAGATAACAGCTGGTAAGCCCCCACGTCATTCCTGAAATACATTTCATAATGCACCAGGTTAAATACCAGCAGCGTGGTCAGAGCCATGCCCCAGTACTCCTTCTTCTTATAAAAATGCACTAAAAGGCAGGTTAAGAATACTACCACAAACAGGTTGCACAGCAGCAGCATATGACTGAAATTCTGCTCTCCGTCAATACCATACTGGAAGAGGGTGATCAGGCGCAGCAGCACCGGGCGGCTTTCATTCTCCGGCAGGGTAATCGCCGCCAGCTTGTCGGGGGAGTTGAGATAATAATAGAGGTAACTGACAAACACCCGGTAATCATCTTTTAGCGGAAAGTTCCTGACATATTTTGCCAATAAGATCAAATGGATAACAATGGGGATCAGTCCCGGCAGTAAAATGCCCGGAAATCTAAATTTCTTCATTTCCAGTTACTTATTATGAGCTAACTCCTGTATTTTCTGATGAATCATTACCTGGTTAGAGGCTATTTTCGAAAATCCGCGTACGTCATCTCCTGACCAGGCATTGTTCATTTCGCCGTAGCTTCCGAACACATCCGACATCAGGTCGTATTCCGAGCGGATGCCCAGCACGGTAAAGTTATACGGGGCCAGTTTTATTCTCACGGTACCGGTTACAGTCTCCTGGCTGCTGATAAAAAAGGCTTCAATATCCCTTAAAACCGGTTCATTAAAGTGCCCTTCATGCAGCAGCATACCGTACCACTCCGCCAGGTTCTGCTTCCAGTACTGCTGCCATTTGGTCAGCACGTGTTTTTCCAGCAGATGGTGTGCCTTGATAATAATTAACGGGGCGGGCGCTTCAAAACCTACCCGTCCTTTAATACCGATGATCGTATCGCCCACGTGGGTATCACGTCCGATGGCATAAGGTGCAGCCAGTTCATGCACCCGCCGGATGGCTTCTACCGGGTTTCTGAATTTCCGGTTATTCACGGCCTTAAGCTCCCCTTTTACAAAATCGAGGGTGATCTCCGCCGGTTTTTTCTTTGACAGCTGGGTCGGATAAGCTTCTTCCGGGAGCGCATCCCAGGAGTTAAGCGTTTCTTTTCCTCCCACCGATGTGCCCCAAAGGCCCTGGTTAATGGAGTAGGTAGATTTATGCCACTCCCGTTCCACTCCCTTTTTCTTCAGGTAGTCAATCTCCGCTTCTCTTGACAGCCGGAGATCGCGGATAGGCGTAATGATCTCTGCATCCGGTACAATGATCCGGAACGCCATATCAAAGCGAACCTGGTCATTCCCGGCACCGGTACTCCCGTGGGCAATGGCATTGGCATCTATAGAGCGGGCATATTCTGCCACCGCTACCGCCTGGAATATCCTTTCCGCACTTACTGACAGCGGGTAAGTGTTATTCTTCAATACATTTCCGAAAATGAGAAAACGGATACACTCTTTATAGTATTTATCAGCTACACGGGCCGTATAATGGGTCTTAACACCCAGGTCATAAGCCTTCTTCTCAATATCTGCAATTTCCGCCTCCGTAAAACCGCCGGTATCCACCAGTACGGAATGCACCTCCATTCCTTTGTCTTCTTTCAGATATTTTACACAAAAAGAGGTGTCTAATCCACCACTGAAAGCCAGTACTACCTTTCTCATCTGTTCAAAATTTTCCGCAAATTTAGGCCTAAACTTGCTATAAAGTATAAGAAGGTGGAAATTATCTCCTGTATTTTGCTATATGTTCCCGTATCTTCGCCACCCGGTTAGCCGGACTGGGGTGCGAGCTGTTAAAATCATCTCTTTCCATTCCTCCGCCTGAGGCCTCGGCCAGGATTTCCATTACCTCCACCATGGCCTCCGGGTTATAGCCGGCATTGATCATATACCTTACGCCAAATTCATCCGATTCCAGCTCATCGTCTCTTCCGTACTGCATCAGTTTCATGTTAGCCACGTACGAGGCAATCTGACCTGCACCAAGATCTCCCGCCGATGCGGTAGCCGCCCCTGCCAGCCCCTGGTAAAACTCGGTTTTGGCCATCTGCTCGGAAGAATGGCGGTGGATCACATGAGCAATCTCATGACCCAGCACCCCGGCCAGCTGGTCTTCTGACTTTAACCTGCTGAGCAAACCGGCCGTGATAAAAATCTGCCCGCCCGGAAGCGCAAATGCATTAACGGTTCGCCCGTCCCGTAAAACATAGAAATTGAACTTATAGGGGTTAGAGATTCCCCGTGCAGAAAGTTCCTGGTTAAAAACCTGTACCAGCCGGTTTCCCACGGCACTTACCTGGCTCTGCACCTGCTGATCAGGATACAGCCCTCCGTATTCCTGAGCCATCTGCGGTGCCGATTGCAGGCCCAGCGCCACTTCTTCCTCAGGAGAAAGGCTAACCTTCTGACTCTCACCTGTCAGCGGGTTCTCCTGCGACTTTCCAATATAGCTGAAATAGGCGATTGCGGCCATCACCAATCCGATGATCAGCCGGAATTTTAAACCATTTCCTCTTTGCATAACCGTTACGATTTCGAATAATTTCCAAAGTATAAAATAAATTTATGGAAATGCAATAAAAGAACCGATATTCTCCCATTTTGCCGCAGAGCTCCAACTTTTGATAAAATATAATTTTTGATTCTAAACCAAACTTCCTATTTTTAATTTCCAAAAAATCCAAAACGGATTATTTTCTTAAATCTTAAAATTTTCACCATGACAGATGACGAACTAAGGAAGATTGAACCTCTTCTGATGGATGATCCTACGCGTTTTGTTATATTTCCCATCAAACACGATGATATATGGGAGTTCTATAAAAAAGCTGAAGCCTCGTTCTGGACAGCCGAAGAGCTCGACCTTTCACAGGACCATAAAGACTGGGCCTCGCTTAACGACGGGGAAAGGCATTTTATCTCGCACGTGCTGGCTTTCTTTGCCGCTTCTGACGGAATAGTGAATGAAAACCTGGCAGTAGGCTTCCTGTCTAACGTACAATACGCCGAAGCCAAATGTTTTTACGGTTTCCAGATCATGATTGAAAACATTCATGCTGAAACCTACTCCCTGCTGATTGATACCTATATCAAAGATACGGCAGAAAGACAGCGGATGCTGAACGCCATTGAGACCATTGATTGTGTCAGGAAAAAAGCGGAATGGGCCATCCGGTGGATCGAACAGGGAACGTTCATTGAACGCCTGATCGCTTTCGCTGCCGTGGAAGGTATTTTCTTCTCGGGATCTTTCTGCTCTATTTTCTGGCTGAAGAAACGCGGACTGATGCCGGGCCTTACTTTCTCTAATGAGCTGATCTCGCGTGACGAAGGGCTTCACCGCGACTTCGCCTGCCTCCTGTATACGCAGCACATTAAGAATAAGCTGCCGGAAGAGCAGGTATACACCATCATCAAAGATGCCGTGGAGATTGAAAAGGAATTTGTTTCTGACGCCCTGCCGGTATCACTGATCGGTATGAACGCGCCCCAGATGTGCCAGTATATCGAATTTGTGGCCGACCACCTGCTGGAGTCGCTTAACCTGAAAAAGGTATATAATGCCACCAACCCGTTTGACTTCATGGATCTCATCTCCCTCCAGGGAAAAACCAACTTCTTTGAGAAGCGGGTGGGAGAATACCAGAAGGCCGGGGTTACGGCAGATAAGGAGAAGATGAATTTCTCGCTGGATGAGGACTTCTGATTTTTAACCACACAGGCACATAAGTTTCTTAAAACCCTAAAGTCGCATAAGTCATATAAGAATTTAACCGTATGATTAATATGACTTGCATGGTTAGGAAAAACTTATGTGCCTATGTGGTTAATCTCTTATTTCGCCGTTACCGACAGAGAAAGATTCACCTGTGCGCCGGCCGCTACACTGATGGCCTTGAGGTCAACAGAGCTGCTGATCTGCAGCAGGGTATTCAGGCCCAGCCCCAGCCCGCTGCCTGACGGCTTGTCCACATGGATTTCGTATTCATCGGAGGGCAGGAAGGCCAGCGTAAAGTTTCCGGAGGCGTCGGTTTTGGCGCTGGAAACAGCATTGGCAAATTTAATTTCACTGCTGCCCTGACCGTTGATCTCTTTGCTGCTGTCAAAAGTCCCTTTCTTATAGACATAGACCACCGCTGATGACCCCAGCGTGGCAAAATTATCGATCTTCCCTTTGATGGTACCGGTTTTTCCTTTGTTTTCTGCCCGTAAAGCGGTTTTCAGCTCATTTTCGGTAACAAAGGTAAAATCACCGTCTTTCTGGCTGATAGCCTTGCGCAGGTCAAAGTCAACCACTATTTCTGTCTGGCCTGATTCGGGGATGGTAAAGTCAGACGGCTTAATATCCATGCTGGCTGTGTTTTTCCCGGCAAATTCCAGTTTTTCTTTCGCACCGCCTGTTTTGGTCACATAGCAGCCCGGGCCTGTCCCTGATGCATCCTTGTCAATATCCAGCACCAGCGTAAGGGTAGAATAAGTATTAGCTGCCACCTCCTGTTTACCTAAATTCAGGGTATTCCCGTTCTGCAGCTCCAGGAGATTGAACGTTTTGGGGCCTTCAAAACCACTAAAGGTCTTACCATCCACTTTTACTTCAGTCACTGTAATAAAAGCTCCGGTTACCCCGGCCTGGTCAATAGGCGCATCGGTAATACTTACCGACAGGCTTCCTTTTGCCGCGTTGGGGTCGTCAATATCATTTCCTTTCTGAACATCATCACTCTCGCAGGCCAGAAAAGCTATACTGCAGAGTGCAGCAATAAAACGGTTTTTCATAACTTTATAATTGTTTTGGTTTAACATAAGAGTCAACGCCCAAAACAATACTCTGCTACTTAAAATCGCATTAAATTGCCCTTAAAGGTATCTTAGAACGGTAGCCCCACTGCAAAATTCCAGATGATGTTTTCCCGGCGCCAGTCTTTGCTTTTCAGGTTGATCTGGTCAAAGACCCAGCGCTCTGATTCTTCCAGCCAGGGTTTCCGGAAGGGGGTGGCCACATCTACGCGGAAAATAAATATACCGAAGTCCAGCCGGAACCCGATTCCGCCCCCTACAGCCATTTCTTTCATGAAATTTTTAGAGAAAATAGCACCTTCATCATAGATAAAGGCGTCTTTGAACATCCATACGTTACCGGCATCCACAAAAAGCGCCGTGCTCAGCAGGGAATTCAGCTTATACCGCAGCTCGGTGTTAAATTCTATCTTTATATCCCCGGTATTGGTGGCCAGGAACTTCTCGGCAGTTCCTTTCCCTTCTATCGTATGGGTTCCGGGTCCCACCCCCCGGGCACGGAAAGCCCGCAGCGAGTTATTGCCTCCTACAAAAAACTGGTTCACAAAAGGCAAAAAGTAGGAGTCCCCAAACGGGATCCCTACGCCCGCTATGGCCCGGTTAGCCCAGGATACGTCGCGGGTGAAGTCGTACCGGTACCTCACCTCATTTTCCAGCCTGACAAACTTACTATACCGCTCTCCGAATACCTTTCCCAGATTCTCCCGGTCTTTATTTAAGCCGTCATAGAGAGAAAGCAGCGCTCCGGCCACATCCACCCCACCCCGGTAGCTCATGGTTCCTTTTTTGTATCGGGCAGGGTTAATCACAATTTCATACCCGGAGCCTATGATGAGATTATTATCCAGGATAGTCATTAACCGGGGGTCGTCAAATATGGCATCCACAAAAGCGGAGGTGAGATTAGACGATTTCACAAACGTAAATTTAAAAGGCTTGAAGGCGTGTTCAATCCCTTTGCCGCGGGTCCAGGCATAGCCCCACTCTGCATTGGCGGAGTTCAGGTTATAAAGCCCCCGTTTAATAAAGTTCTCATAAGAAAGTCTAAGCAGGGTTTTGGGTAATACATTGCTGACCTCCGGGTCGATCCGGATAAACGGAGCAATAAAACGGGGAAATTCCAGCGAGGTCCAGGCCCCCGTACGATAGTTTTCGTTATACTCCGTATTGTCCCGTTTTCCTCCCAGCTGAAATTCAAAGTTACCGTTCACCCCCACTTCAAATTTCTCCGCCCCGCGGAAAATATTGCTGTTTCTCCAGCTTAAGCTCATCTGCGTCCCGGCCAGGCCGCTGGAGCGTGAAAGGGCGTTAGCCTCTACATGAATGGCCTTTCGCTTATTGGTCTGCAGGTTATAATACACGTCTATCAGCGTAGAATCCAGGCGATTCACCACCTGGAACTGGCTCTGGATAGAGCGGAAATTCCGGAGGCTCAGCAGGCGGTTATTGGTCACGGATACCGCATCATTATTGTACAGCATCCCGGGCCGGAAAGCAACGGCATCCAGGAAAATATTCTCTTTGTATTTCTGGGCGGGATCATCCAGCACCAGTCCGCGGAAAAAGTCGAAAGATGAGCTGTTTTCATCCAGTTGTTCCACCTGTGTAGGCGTATCAATGCTTACGTAAATATTATTGATCTGGTACCTTCTTTTCGCCTGCGCCGGAATGTCTTCACGGGGAGCCACCTTGGCAATCAGGTGGGCCGGGCGCTGAGTGGAGTCCACGAGGATATTGATATATTCCGGCCGGAAATAATAGTATCCTATATTCCGCATGGAAGTATACATCTTCTGACGTTCCAGCTTAATCCGCTCCAGGTTAAAATACCGTGGCAGCCTGTAATGCTGTGAAAAGCTCAGGAAGTCTTCGTAAAACTCTCCTTCTGCCGGCGGATCAATCAATACGGAGTCAATCACGTAGCGTTGATTGGGCTCTACCTCGTAGTGGGCAAATCCCAGTATTTTTTTCTCGTTCAGCTCTCCCTGTACGCGGGCGTTAAAGTACCCGTAAGAATCCAGCAGAGACCGCAGGTTAGTTACATTCTGATCTACCATAAAGGCATCTACAAACACCGGCTCTTCTCCCAGGCGCTTCCGTAACCATTCTTTCAGCCCGGTTTCCTTTTTTTTCTCTCCCAGGAAATAATTAAAAGCCACTTTATAGGGATACCCGAACAGCATGGTGTTCGGGGCGGGCCGGGTGGCATCTTCCAGCAGGGTTTTAAACTCCGGCACCTCTCCTCCTGCCAGGCTGTCGTGCCGTATTACAGATACTGAGGCTCCCCCGTACAGGCGTTTCTGCGACGGAATCTTATCCGCCACCTTGCAGGAGAAGATGGCCTGGCTCAGAAGTATCAGTAGCAGTAGTCGTTTCATTTCTTCCTCTTCATCAGTTCTTTCCAGGTGTCATAATCAATAGCAATGATAAAGCCCATCCCGGTTTCTATCACTGAGCCTTCAATAGCACTCTGGTTACGGTTTTTCCGGAAGACCTTCAGCCGGTATCTTCCGTCGGTGGTTATCAGCCAGTTGGCCTCCACGTTGTCAAATATTTCGTCTGACCTCAAATCTTTATTTTCCAGTTCAAAGTTCTTGCCTACCGAAAAGATCAGCCGGTCATTCGCCAGCCGTTTGCTTACCCCCAGGTTAAGGTTGGTACTCCGGTCGCTTCCTCCTTCCACCGCTCCGCCTGAAGACTGGAGCCCTACGTTCAGATCCACTCCTTTAATCAGCCCTGAAGCATACCTTTCCAGCTGGGAAGAGATCATCTGGCTCACATTTCTCCTGGCCAGGTCCTCGTAGCCTGCCCCTCCGGAAGAAGTAAAGCTGTCAAAAATCTGGGCAGCAGAGAAATTGCCTGCTACCAGCAGCATAATGGCATTTTGCTTGAGTATTTCGCGGTTAGCACTGGTCTCGGCTCCTTCACTACCGCTTTTTTTCTCGCCCCGGTCATTAACGATACTCCAGCCCAGCTTCTCCAGTCCGGTAGCTATGGCGCTCACTTCCGTCTCTTTGGCCACGATCTGGAAATCTACTTCCGATAAACTCATCACCTCTCCTTTCAATACGAGGTCTACCCGTATATCGCCAAATGTTTTTTCCACGCTTTTGCCCATCACCTGCTCCAGGCCGGGGTAGGTGCTTATGTCTTTCCGGCCCGGCACTTTGTATTCGGCCGTAATATCCATGATCCCCTTCATGGGGTCACCGGCAAAAGATATGCTGCTTTTGCTGTTTTCCGTAATCTCAAAACGCTTTTTGATGGTCTGGAAAGTCAGCTCATAGCTTCCCTTCACTATGTTCATCTGCCCGATGATAAACAGGTCTCCCGCATTATCAAAGCCGATGTTCAGACGGGCATTTCCCGAGGCAGAGAGCATATCGCCGGTAATGGGGTTCATCAGCATATTGATGGTGGATTTCTCGTCTACCATCACATTGATATTAACCGCATTAGCCAGAGACAGGGTACTTTCCGTTTTTCTCCTGACGGCCTTCTCCTGGTTCCGGAAATCTACAAAAGTCACTACCGAGTTCAGATCTTCTCCCACACTTTCATCCGGTAAAAGCAGAGTAAGATTGGTCTTATCTTTTGCCGTGATATCCCCCGTAAGCCGGAACTCGCTGTTCGTGCCCCGTATATTCAGCTTGCTGTCCAGGTAGGCCGTTCCGTAAAAGAGCTCACTCTGTCCGCGTTCCGAATCAGCAATCAGGAAATTGTCCGTGGTAATTCCCAGGTCATAACGGAAATCAGGTAAGCCAGAAAGGTCCACGTTACCGTTAATCACCATATCCCGGCCGTTTGCATCATTGACCAGCAGCTTTTCAAAGAGAAGCTTCGACTGTTCAATTTTAAGCGTCTGTTCTGTAATACGAAGCAGCGCCGCGGTCTCTTTGATCCGGAACTGTGTGGTTTCAAATGTCATTGTACCGTCTATCCGGGGTTTCATGGGCGAGCCCTTAATCGTTACATCGCCTTTCACGCTTCCTGTCATATCATAGGTCACTTCCTTGAGGAAAGGTTCGAGGGCTTTGATGTCAAGGCCACCCATATCGAGGGTAAAATCAAGCGACTCCTCCTTTTGTGTAAAATAGGCTCCTTTGAGCTCAAAATCATTGTTCAGCCCGCTCAGCGTAGCGTAAACCGTTATTTCCTGCAGGTTATCACTCTCGGCTCTGGCCCTCAGGTCACCCAGGGCCACCTGGTTAAAATGGAATTCATCAATATCTACTTCCCCGGTAAAAGCCAGGTTTCCGTCTCCCATATAATTCACCAGCTGCAGGTCCAGATCCAGGTAGCCGGAGGTCAGGGTGGAATCCTGAAGTATGGCCCGGGAAAGGAAATTCAGGTCCAGTTTTTCGGCAAAAACCATTAAGGGGCTATTGGGTTCCTCATTAACGCTGTTCACCCGCAACACCTGCCCTCCTGATGAAAACACCACGTTATTCACGTATAACCCGGCGGGTGAATAGTCAATATAGCCATACGGGTTCCCGCCCCAGTCTTCATAAAAGAGCATACTGCCGGTTTCATCAAAGCTGATCCTCACCCGGGAGCCGTCGCTTTCCAGGAGCCCCGCCAGGGAGTGGATTTCCTTATCCACACTATCCTTTACAGCAAGGTCAAAGGAGGCCACATTATCCTGCAGTTTCCCGTGCAGGTCGGCTTTCCTGAGCCGGAATGAAGGGGTGGAGACCTGGTCGGAAAGCAGTCCGTACTCTATCCGGGTACCGTCGCCCGTAAAATCAAACGTCGTATTCACCACCTGAATGGAGTCATACATCAGGTAAGGCACCGCCACATGGCCTGAAAATGGAATCTCTCCCTCACTTTTGAGGCTTGAATTAATCGTCACCGGCTTGAAATTCTTCAGTGAAGGCACAAAGGCCGTGAATACAGGATCGTAGCTGATGGTACCTTTAATATCAAAGTAGTAGTCCAGGGTATCGCTTGCCGGCTGGAAGTCAGGGAGCTTAAAGTATTTGTTTACCTCCGTCATCAGGATGCTCTGCAGCTTGTCGTACTCAAAATTACCTGACAGCGACAGGTTCATAAACCGGGTGGTCAGATCCAGGCTTTTCTGCGTCTCGCCGTATTCGGTCAGCACAGTCAGGTCGCCTATGGGATAAGCAGCCGAATCTTTCAGGATTGTGATGTTTTGCCCTTTAAAATCAATAAACGGCTTTTTCAGATCCGCCACCAGTTGGTTAATGTCAAAATCACCTCTCAGCGCCAGGTTTTCTTCCGTTACTCCCAGGGCTTTCAGATCTAAGCGGTCTATCTGCGTATTCCCGGTAACGGTAATCTGCTCATTCTGCATATTTACCACCACATCCAGCCTGAGCCGCGCCCTCGGATCATTCACCGAGCCCGTAGTGGTCACCCGGTTATTTTCCAGGTTGCCGTTCAGCGCAATGTTCCTGTACACTTCTCCGCCATAACCGGCCTCGTCAACTACCCCGTCAAACTTTACAGAGGGGTTATCAAAACCACGGCCGTCAAAGGTCACGGTCCCTTTCAGGTTCCCTACCTCCGCATTACGGATCAGCTGGCCTACGGCAAAGTCTTCTATCGTAAGCGTACCTGAATAAACCGGCACTTTGGAAAGATTTTTCAGGCTTCCCGTCAGGCGGGCGCCGCCCTGGCTCGAATTAAGAAAGAGCTCCGCGGCCAGGTCTTCCATATTCCCTTTTACCGAACCGTTCAGCACCAGGCTCTCGGGCAGCTGAATACTTTCCGGTAGTTGACCGCCGGCAAACTTCGTCAGGTCGCTGCGCGTGGTAGAGAAGTCTCTTATCTGCAGATCCATGCCTAACACCTGGCGGTTAACGATTTTGCCGTTCAGGTTCAGCCGGGTGTTGGAAGTAGCTGTCAGGTAAATATTTTCCAGGATCATTTCCTCTGCTGTTCCGCTGATTCTTCCTTTTCCCCTGATTACGTCATTCTTAACCGGCGCAAGGGTTTGGGCCAGGCTTTTTTCAAAAAAGAAAGCCTCTGACGGCGCCAGTTTCAGGCCGGTGATCACCGCGTCAAACCGGCTGCGGGCGTAATTGGCCGTATCCAGGTCAGCCTTTACCGTGGCCTGCAGCTCAGACGCTGCCGTGGCCAGATCCACACCATCCAGCAGCAGCGTGCTGCCGTTCAGAGAGGCCTGTACATTCAGCTTCCTGAGCTCCAGCCCGCTCCTCTCCCGGAAACTGAACCCGGTCACCTTTCCGGCCATTATACTGTCTTTCATCAGCAGGTCTTCGGCAGAAAGCTTCAGGTCATTCAGCGCCAGGTCGCTGAAGTTGATTACTCCGGCTACCGTAGCCGGGGCAGCTTTTTTATCTTTAAAGGTAACCTGCTCAAACGAAGAGCCCAGCCGGGCAATATCCAGCTGCATGGCCGGGAGATTCAGTTCCCGCAGGTCGGCGGTCAGGTTAGCCCGGCTTCCTGAGGTGAATTGCTGGCCCAGATCCAGGTCCCAGTTGATATTCTGAGCGTTCAGTCCTTTCAGCCGCACATCCGGCAAAGGCCCGGAAGAGGTGGTGTCTTCTGTTGAGGCTCCCAGTTTTCCGCTCACATAGAGGGATCCGATTTTTGTATCTTTCAGGTCATAAACGGCCTTCCCCGGATCCAGCCGGTTAAAGCCGGAAACCAGCTCTCCCAGCCTTACCCGGAACAGGTGACCGGCATCTGCATCTTCATACTTTACCCGCAGGTTTTTCACATCTATCCCGTTCAGCGTAATCTTCATGGGAACGGAGGTGGTGTCTGCCGGGGCGGGAGTACCGGAAGAAAAGGCGTTAATGATATAATCAAAATTAAAAATCCCGTCTTTCCGGTCAATCTTCGCCACGGTATTTTCCAGCTCTACCTGCTCAATCAGGAGTTCATTTTGGAAGAGGCGAAACAGGGCTACATCAAGGTAGGCCTTTTGAGAATAGAGAAGGGTATCCTGCTTCTGGTCAGTGATCAGCAGGTCATCCAGGTGCACCCAGTCAGGGATGGAGAAACTGAGCCTTCCCTGCACCGGCGTACCGATTTGTTCTGACAGCCGGTTGAAAATGAGATGACTAAGTTTTTTCTGACCGGGGGCGGAGTTAAAGTAGAGAACCAATACCAAAAGCACAACCACCACAGCGAGAACAGCTATGGCCAGTATTTTCAGGGATTTACTGAGGATTTTTCCGGTCATACTACGGCTTTACACCACAAACTTAGTAAGTATAGAACGAAGATAATACTAAAAACGGGCTTTCGAGGGGTGGAAATTATATTTCAGTTCGGAAATTTTATGGGATTGGGTTTCTTTGCGCCCTTCGACAAGCCGGGCCGCGCAGGCTCAGGGTGACAATGGTAACGCATGGGGTACCCATTGTCACCCTGAGCCTGCGCGGCCCGGCTTGTCGAAGGGCACTTGAATTAATCTTTTTCAGGCAGCGCCTTTAACTCCCCTTACTTCCCTACCGGCATACTCAGCCCCAGCGAAAACCCGAAGTTACTGGTCTTGGAATCTACCCTTAATATTCCTACATCGCCCACGGCATTCGTAAAGCTATGACGGTAAGTAGCCTCCACAAAACCTTTGATATTGCCCCGCACCGGCATTTCGTAACCAATACCGGCCACTCCGCCGAAATCCACCTCTTTATAGTTCAGGTCAAGATTATATTTGGGTTTAACTAAACCCAGCAGGTCATTGCTCATGCTGCTCCCCACCTTAAAACCTACGGAAGGTCCGGCTATAAGGTAAGCGCTTCCTCTTTCGGGTGCGGTTGAGAACTTGTATTGTATTAAAAGAGGCACATCTATGTAATCAATGTTTAAGCGGGCATTGGTCAGGTTCCCGATGATCGTCCCTATGGTTCCGCTGCCCAGATTCAGACGGTCAAGCTTCCCTCCTCTCCGGTTATAGGCCACTTCCGGACGGAAGCTGAAGTTCTGATCCAGGGGAATTTCAGCAAAAAGTGCGGCTCCGCCCGTAGCCATGTATTTAAAGTCCTGTCCTAATGCCTCCACTACCGTGAAGTTGGGAATATTGGTCAGATTCAGGCTTCCTTTTACTCCTAAGCGGATATCCTGGGCAGTGGCCAGGTGGAATGAGAATACCATTAACAGAGCGGTTTTGAAGAATACTTTCATTGAATAAATCATTTATGGTTTGCAGGTATTAGACCCCGCTTTTGAGCAGAAGTCTCAGTAATTTTAGTTAAAACTTTGTTAATTAACTGATGTTACGCATTTCGTAAAATATATTTAACCACATAGATTTTATATAGAAAAGGAGAGATTAGGAAAATTAATTTCCATCACATAGCTATGTGAAATAGGTTTACATGTCCTAATGAAATCTTTTTTATCTATGTATCTACTGTGGTTTGATAATAGTACGTAACATCAGTTAATTAAAATCTCTACTCTTTTTCCTGGCTTCTTCTACCTGGTTCTCCAGGGGCCAGAATTCGGCATCACTCATCACCATCCGTGCCCTGACCAGGGCATCTTCAGCGTAGTCAGTCATAGAGAGATCCAGGGCTTTACGGATATAGGAAGCCAGTAAAACAGGAGAATCCGGCAAAAATTCCAGGGCATAAAATACGGTATTGTAGGCTTCCTGGCTCTTATTATTTTTACTAAGAAAATCAGCTGCTTTCACCAGGAACCACGGATTCAGCGGTGCTTTATTCAGCAGCTCTTCCCGGTTTTCAAGCGTCAGCTCCCCGGCCAGTTGCTCTGCCTGCGCCCGGAGCTTTTCATCCATCTGCGCTTTCAGGTCTCCCCCCGAGAGCAGGCGTACGGAAGAAGTGTCTCCCGCTTTTTCCAGCCTTTTCAACGCTTCGGAATACACTCCTTCCCGCATAAGCCAAAGTCCCAGGTTCTGGTTATACAAAGGAACCAGCCGGGAGGACGACTCCGCCAGCGAGATCAGCTGACGGATACCCTCTGTTTTATTCTCACGGTAGTATTTCTGGTTGGCCGAAGCCCATAGCAGCTGCTCATAAAGTGCATCATTCGCCGGCTTTTCCCGGAATGTGCGCAACGATTCAGAGGTAATTCCGGCTTTGTTCTGTAGAGACACACTGCTCATGGCATTCAGCAGATAAGCCGCGCGGCCCATATCGAGGGAGGAGTCAGGGGCTGTACCGAACTTCTCCACCACGGTTTCAGCACCGGTCAGTCGCTCCAGGGCCGCCCGGTTCGCCAGGAAGCTGTAGCTGTCAGGCTTCCCCGCCAGGGCCTGCATCTCTGCCAGCTTCTCCGGCCGGCCGTTTTCTATCCAGAAGGCCAGGAAATTCACATTCTCCGGCCCGCAGTTTTTACACAGCTGCAGCGCCCGGTCCAGGTTCAGCAGTACACTGTCAGTCATGCCGGCCCGGGCCTGCAAATGAGCCAGGGTAGTATACAGGCGGTGGTCTTCAGGGAACTGCCTTACCCCTTCTTTCAGGAGGAAGACCGCATCAAAAAACATATCCTGCTGTTCCAGGTTCCTGCTTTTTCCGATGATCGACACAGCATTGGGTTTCTTCGCACCGGCCTGCTGGTAAAAATAGGTGGCGCTCACGCGGTCACCCGCCTGTTCTGCCATGGAAGCCAGCGAAAGGTTAGACCGCTGGTTATTCAGGTCATAGTCGGCCCCGTTCTTATAATAGGCTTCTGCCGACCTGAAATCTCCTTCTTCCAGGTAAAAATCGCCTATGGCATTGCTGATCCCGGCCCGAAGCTGGAAATAGGAATACCGGTTTTTCAGGGAGAAAAGAAAGAAGATCACAAATACGGCCGCCACACGTGCCAGCAGAAAAGGGCTGAACGGCGGCTTGTAAATAACTTTGTGAAACGGCAGCCCGGCTTTGATCAGGGGCCAGAAATTCAACCCTGTATATACAAAGAAGCACAGGCCTGTAGATAAGAATGCTATGCTGATATAATCTTCCAGCAATTCTGTCAGCGGGGTATTGGCCGTGGCATAAGCCATACCCAGTGTGGCCGTAGCGGTCAGGGCCATGCCCAGGTAAAGCCAGGCCCCTACTCCCGGAAAGCTGAACCAGCTACGCTGACCCGAAAGATTCCTGAAGCCCCACCAGCCTGCTATCATACTAAAGAAATAAAGTAACAGCGGAGGTACCACAAAGCTGCTTTTATCAATACGCTGAGCATTTTCCAGGTAGATCAGAACGGCATTCACCAGGAAAACCGCCGTCACTACCAGCAGCTGAAGCAGGTTATTTTTCCCTTTTTCACTGTTCCGCGACACCAGCCCGTACAGTGCCGCAAGGATTTCATGCGAGACCAGGAAAATGAAAATAAACGTGATCACCAGTCCTCCGGTCACGCCAAAAGCCGCCACCGACAGGAAAGGCTCATTAATGACCGACAGCCACTTTACTGCCCCCGAAAAAACCAGCCACACCCCCAGCCAGATCAGGCATGTTTTTACAATATCCAGTTTTCGGGCATAGAGATTGGTGAGAAAGTAAGTCCCGCCGGCCAGGCCGAATGCCGCCAGGAAAGGCCAGTTTCTGCTGACCAGGAAAATGCTCTCCAGGCGAAACGAAGACAGAACCACGCCCAGCAGAAGCGCACCTGCCAGGAACCACGCCCCTCTCAGGCGGGAAAGTCCCGCCAGGATCAGCGAAACACCCGCCAGGATACCGGCTAAAAGCAGGACATAGGCCGTTCCGTTGATTTTCAGAGGCGAAGGGGCATAAGACTCCGTTACATACCATAACGGTGTGGTGGCTGAGAAAGAAAACTGGTCAAAGTATAAAGCCGGGGTCTGTATGGCCTTCTCTTTCAGCTCGGTGATCACATCCCAGGAGATCACATTTTCAGTGCCTCTGAACCAGCCCCAAAAAGTGAAGGCGGAAAGCAGGATGACCATCAATGTCCCAAGAAAAAAGGGGGCCTTTTCCCGCTTTGTCCATGTTCTCCAGAAAAACCAATCTTCTTTCATCAAATCTGTTACTATATTTGCCGTATAAAACGCCGGGATTACTAAATAAATATATCAATTATGACTATACATAAAGAGGGTACGGGCACTTTGCTTGTCACTGTTCTGACACTGGCCGTTATTAACGGGGCGGCCTGCTACTTTGCTCCGGACAGCAGGATACTCCACATTTTCCTGTGGGTAGCCAGCGCCGTATTATTCCTGATTGTATTACAATTCTTTCGCAAACCTACAAGAAAAACCCCAATAAACCCACAGCACATCATTGCCCCTGCTGACGGGAAGGTGGTGGTCATAGAAGAGGTAACAGAAACCGAGTATTTTAATGATCGCCGGATACAGGTGTCTATTTTTATGTCTCCTTTCAATGTACATATTAATTTCAACCCTCTTTCAGGCATTATCTCCTACTTTAAATATCACCCCGGGAAATACCTGGTGGCCTGGCACCCGAAAAGCAGTACGGAAAACGAAAGAACCACCATTGTTACCCGCCATGAGAACGGTACGGAAGTGCTGTTCCGGCAAATCGCCGGCGCCCTGGCCCGCAGAATCTGCTGGTACGTAGACAAAGACGTAAAGGTGATCCAGGGCCAGGAATTCGGGTTTATCAAATTCGGATCCAGGATAGATATCTACCTTCCTCTTACGGCTAAGATCAGGGTTAAGCTGGACGACCGGCCCGTGGGCGGAGAAACGGTGATTGCCGAGCTGTAAGAATGCTGCTCCGCTGCTACAATAATACATGTGTGGAGGCCGGCCTGGACGAAGCCGGCAGGGGATGCCTGGCCGGACCTGTGGTAGCTTCTGCGGTTATTCTGCCGCCCGATTATGAAAGCGAGCTGCTCAATGACTCCAAACAGCTGACCAAAGAGGAACGAAACCTGCTCCGCAAAGAAATTGAACAGGTAGCGGTGGCCTGGGCGGTGGCGTCTGCCACCAATGAGGAGATTGACCGCATCAATATCCTGCAGGCCAGCTTCCTGGCCATGCACCGTGCAGTAGACCATATCCTGCCCGTATGCCGGCCTGAGCACCTGCTCATAGACGGCAACCGGTTCACGCCCTACCCCATGATTCCGCATACCTGCGTGGTCAAGGGCGACTCCCGCTATATGGCCATTGCCGCTGCATCTGTACTCGCTAAAACCCATCGCGACGAGCTCATGGAAAACCTGGCCCGGGAATACCCCTGTTACCGCTGGGAAGAAAACGCCGGCTACCCTACCATTTTTCACCGGAAAGCGATATTGGAGCACGGGTATACGCCGTATCACCGGCTCACTTTCCGGGTGAGAGTGTGATTTAAGTTAAAAATGAAAAATGAAAAATTAAGGAAAAACTACCTTAATTTTTAGTTTTTCATTTTTCATTTTTAACTTACTCACACCGTGCTGTCATGCACCACCACTTTGGTCCAGAATTTGGAGAAATTATTAATGGCTTCCAGGTGAATAGGGTGGTTTTCGTACACCCCTACATCTTTCAGGGTATCAAAGATTACAATGAGGTTATAGGAGAAAGAGTTATCTACCACAGGCCGCGGGTGAGTGGCCGCCGGTTTCCCGTAGCTCAGTGATTTTATGCCGGGGATACGCTTCAGCTCTTCAAAGAAATAAACAAAGTTCTCCTCTTCTTCTTCTGTCAGGTCATCTCTCAGCCAGAAAAGCACATAATGAACTATTCCTTTGAGTTCGGGCAGCTCATCCTCCTTTTTACAGGCCTGAAGGGCGGCCAAACCACCCCCTGACAGGGCCAGACTTCCTACAAAGTTTCTTCTTTTCATATCTATAAAACGGTTTTGAGGGCGGAAATATAGGAAATTTTATACAATACCTGCCAATTATTACTATTTTTAGTCCCCCGTTCGGGGTTTGTCCGGCAAGGGCATTATATTTAAGCACTTTTAAAATTTTCAATAATATCATAATGATCCGGTATTCTATTTTCTTCCTGTTTCTTTGTTTCCAGGTTTCTGCCCAGATTAAGGCTCCCCAGAAAGAGTGGATTTCCCTTTTCAACCAGAAAAACCTGGACGGCTGGGACATCAAGATCAGAGGCTATGAGCTGAATGACAACTATGCCAACACTTTCTCAGTGAAAGACAAAAAGCTGGTAGTCAACTATGACGGCTACGAAAAATTTGATCAGAATTACGGCCATATCTTCTATAAAACCCCTTATTCCTACTATGTAATACGGGCAGAGTACCGTTTTACCGGTGAGCAGGTAAAAGGCGGTGAAGGGTGGGCCACCCGTAACAGCGGTATTATGGTACATGGTCAGCCGGCCAGTACCATGCTGAAAGACCAGGACTTCCCCATCTCCATTGAAGTGCAGCTGCTGGGTGGCCTGGACAAGGGCGAACGCACCACCTGTAACCTCTGTACTCCCGGCACTAACGTGGTTTTTAACGGGAAGCTCGATACCCGCCATTGTATTAACTCTACTTCCAAAACCTATCATGGCGACCAGTGGGTAACGGCCGAAGTAGAAGTATTCGGGGATTCACTGATCAGGCATTATGTAAACGGAGAAAAAGTACTGGAATACCTTCAGCCGCAGATTGGCGGCGGAAACGTTTCACCGTTTGACCCGGCGGTCAAGAAAGACGGCATGCTTCTCAGCGAAGGCACCATCTCCCTGCAAAGTGAAAGCCACCCGGTAGAATTCCGGAAAGTAGAATTACTCAACCTGAAAGGCTGTATGGATCCGAAGGCTAAAAATTACCGGTCGTACTTTGTGAAAGAAGATAATTCGCTTTGTAAATATTAGCAATTGGAAATTAGGTATTAGAAATTAGCTATTAGATCTCAGGATAACCTCTAATACCTAATTTCTAATACCTAATTTCTAATACCTAATTTCTAATACCTAATTTCTAATAGCTAATTTCTAATAGCTAATTTCCAATTGCTATTCTCCGCCCCTCTTACCGATCTTTTCATTCAGCCACCGGAGCGACTCATCAAAGGTTTTGAATATCTGCTCTTTCGGGATCACATTCGGGATGATCTCAATTTTAGAGATCATGTAGCGGGGCTGCTCCTGTAAACCAATCAGCAATACTGCCTTCCCCTGCCGTTTGAGATCGGCAAAAATATCTTCCAGGGCGTAGAGACCGCTCTGATCCATGTACGGTACCCGGTCCATCCGGATGATCACGTATTCAGAGTCGTTGGGAATCTGGTTATACAGGTTTTTCAGGTCGTCGGTATAGCCAAAGAAGATGGGCCCGTCGAGGCGTTTAACATAAACTTTCTTCAGCAGTTCTACTGACAGCCCTGACTCATCGTCCCAGGGCAGCTTTTCAAACTGGTCGAGGCTCTGGAGCTGGGAGCGGTCGGCCGAAATCTCCCCCATTTTCTTCATAAAGATCAATGCCGAAATAATCAGCCCCACGCCTACGGCAATCACCAGGTCCCAGAAAATGGTGAGAAACATCACCAGGAACATCACGAAAACGTCGCCCTTCGGCATCTTGTTAATAGCGCGAAGTCCTTTATAATCCAATATGCCGATACCTACCGTAATCAGTACCCCCGCCAGCACCGCATAAGGGATGCGCGAGGCCAGAGGTGCCAGGAACAGCAATATGCTTAAAAGAAGGGTAGCGGCAAAAATCCCCGAGAGACGGGTCTTACCCCCGGTTCGCATGTTCAGCAGCGTACGAATGGTAGCACTGGCCCCGGGGATACCCCCGAACAGGGCAGACATGCTGTTTCCCACCCCCTGGGAGATCAGTTCCTGGCTGCTGTTATGCCGGGTATGGGTCATATTATCTACAATCACCGACGTCAGCAGGGAGTCAATAGAGCCCAATAAAGCCAGCGAAAAAATAGCGATCAGGTGGGGCCGGATAGCCTGGAAGCTGAAGTCGGTAAACACAGAGGCATGGAACCCCGGAAAGCCCTGGGGAATCTCGGAAATGGTATTTAGCTTTACCCCGGTTAAAACGGCGATCAGGGTAACCACCACCAGGGCCACCAGGGTATTGGGCAGGCTGGAAGCAATCTGCTTCAGCGCCCTGAACACCACCATGCGGTCAGGCAGAAAACCCACCACTTTCCGGAAACCGTAGATCACCACCACCGTCATGCTCACAAACAGGAACTCCAGCCAGTTGATATTCTGAATTCCCCGGTTAATATTCCGGATCACGCCCCAGGTAGATTTCACCTGTGCTTTGGATATGGCCTTGGCTTCCTGGATAATATCTTCTTCCGTGATATTCCGGGCCTGCCTGACCTTCTCCTCAATAACGGCCAGATCGGTCTTGGTCAGGTTTTCTGCCGATTTCAGCTCCTGGAAGATCTGGCCCATGAGCTTGGACTCTGCCCGGATCCGGTTTTTTTCAAGCAGTACGGGGTCTTCTGCCGCCACATACCCCAACAGGGGAAAAAGCTGCGTGATGATGATGATCACTCCTATGCCGGTCATGAATCCCGAAACCACCGGGTAAGGAATATACTTAATGTATTTGCCCACACCCACAATACCGAGCACTACCTGGAGCATGCCTGCCATAAAGAAAATAAAGAAGATGGAAGGCAGCGCGCGTTGCACGTCTCCGTCAAACCCCTGGATCACCTGGGAGATCACCACCACACTTACGGCGGTCATGGGCGCGGTAGGGCCGCTGATCTGCGGCTGGGTGGAGCAGAACATCGAAGCAAAAAAGCCGATGAAAATAGCGCCGATAAGACCGGCACCGGCACCCAGGCCCGACTGTTCACCGAAAGCCAGCGCCAATGGCAGGGCCACTATTCCTGCAGTAATTCCGCCAAAAAAATCGCCCCTTACATGTTCAAAAGTCAGGTATTTTTCTTTAGCAGTGGTCATTTTTCATGGTTCAATGTTTTAACACTTCGTGAATTCCACAAGATACATCCTTTTTCCGGTTCTTTCAACTGTTCCTCCCCTCGCGAATCAAAAAAATGTGTATATTTACCCAATCAGACCTTAAATAAATGAAAGTAATAGCGGCTATTGACCAGGGCACCACCAGTACCCGGTGTATATTTTTCAATAAAAAAGGGGAGATTGTCTCCATGGCGCAGAAAGAGCACCGCCAGATTTTCCCCCGGCCGGGCTGGGTGGAGCATGACCCTGTGGAGATTGCCAAAAATACACTGGAAGTGATAGCACAGGCCAGGATCAGTAAAAATATCAGCCTCACCAGCATTGTTGCCTGCGGTATCACCAACCAGCGGGAGACCGCCGTAATCTGGAATAAAAGAACCGGAAAGCCGTATTATAATGCACTGGTATGGCAGGACACCCGGGTGGGAGATAAAGTGGAAGAGCTGGAGAAAAGCACAGGATCCGCCTATTTCAGGGAAAAGACCGGCCTGCCCGTTTCCACCTATTTCAGCAGCCTGAAGATGGTCTGGCTCCTGGAGAATGTACCGGGCCTGAGAGAAGACGCCGAACAGGGCCTGGCGCTCTTCGGTAATATGGATACCTACACGGTATGGCACCTCACGGGCGGCGCACTTCATATTACCGATGTCACCAATGCCTCCCGGACCCAGCTGATGAACCTCGAAACCCTGGACTGGGATCACGATATTCTCGACAAGCTGAATATCCCGGCAGCTATCCTGCCCCAGATACGGTCCAGCTCGGAAATTTATACCCACATTACCGCCGAGCCACTGGCCGGAGTGCCACTGGCCGGTATCCTGGGCGACCAGCAGGCGGCCCTGGCAGGGCAAACCTGCTTCCAGCCGGGCGAGGCTAAAAACACTTACGGCACCGGCTGTTTTATGCTCCTCAATACCGGTGAAAAAATCGTGCCTTCCACCCATGGCCTGCTTACTACCGTAGCCTACCGCTTCGGAAACGAAAAAGCCTGCTATGCGCTGGAAGGGTCAGTGGCGGTCACCGGCTCACTGGTACAGTGGCTGAGGGATAACCTGGGCATCATTAAAAACAGCAAAGACATTGAGTCGCTGGCCCAAACCGTGGAAGATAACGGCGGCGCCTATTTTGTACCCGCGTTTTCAGGGCTGTATGCTCCCTACTGGGAGTCTTCTGCCCGCGGGGTTATTGCCGGCCTTACCCGTTTTGTGAACAAAGGTCATATTGCCCGGGCGGTACTGGAAGCCACCGCTTACCAGACCCTGGATGTGCTCCAGGCCATGGAAAAAGATGCAGGCATTACCCTTACTTCACTTAAAGTAGACGGGGGTATGGTAGTGAACGAGCTGCTGATGCAGTTCCAGTCTGATATGCTCGGTGTACCGGTGATCCGGCCCGTGATGATAGAAACCACCGCCCTGGGCGCTGCCTATGCCGCCGGCCTGGCCACCGGGTTCTGGGAAAACCGGGAGGAACTGAAAGAAAACTGGGGCAAAGACCGGGAATGGACACCGGGTATGCCGCAGGAAACGCGCACCAAATACGTGGGGGGATGGCGGAAGGCGATTGAAAGGGCAAGAAACTGGGAAGATTAGTTCCGCGGGAACTTTCACCAATAATATAGAACATTCTGACGAGGAAACATTTAACTTTGCCGGGCTAAAAAATACAGCCCTTGAAAAACTCGTCCAAAGGATTAATATTCATACTGATCACAGTGCTTATTGACGTGATCGGTATCGGCCTGATCATTCCTATCATGCCGGCACTCTTCCAGGAGCTGACCGGCGGTACGGTAAGTGAATCTTCCACCTGGTCTGCCTACCTGGTCTTTGCCTACTCCCTGATGCAGTTTATTTTCTCACCTATTATCGGTGGCCTGAGTGATAAATACGGGCGGCGGCCGGTGCTCTTGCTCTCCCTGTTCGGGTTTGGGGTGAATTATATTTTTATGGCCTTATCGCCTACCATCGGCTGGCTGTTTGTGGGACGCATCATTGCCGGCATTACCGGGGCCAGCTTTTCCACGGCCAATGCCTACATTGCCGATATTACCCCTTTTGAGAAACGTGCACAGAGCTTCGGGCTGGTAGGCGCCATGTTCGGACTGGGCTTTATCATCGGGCCGGCCCTGGGCGGGGTACTGGGCGAAATGGGCACCCGGATGCCGTTTTATGTGGCGGCCGGCCTTTCCCTGGCCAACTGGCTCTACGGGTATTTCTTCCTGCCCGAATCTCTTTCCCCTGAAAAAAGGAGAGATTTTAATATCCGGCGGGCCAACCCCATCGGCAGTGTGGTGAACCTGCGGAAAAACCCTTTCGTGTTTTCTCTTACCACCGCGCTGTTCCTGGTGTATGTTTCGGGTTTTGCCACCCAGGGCACCTGGTCTTTTTATACCATTGAAAAATTCGGATGGAGCGAGGCCGAGATCGGCCTTTCCCTGGCCTTCCTGGGCCTGATGGCCGCAGCGGTACAGGGCGGGCTCATCCGCTACACCATACCGAAGATCGGGCCGGAGAAATCGCTGTTCCTCGGCCTGGCCATGAACAGCCTGGGCCTTCTGGGCTTTGGCCTGGCCTCCCAGAGCTGGATGCTCTATGCGGTCATGGTCTACAACGCCCTCAGCGGACTGGCCAGCCCGGCGTTCCAGGGAATTATTTCCAGCCATGTGCCCCCCAATGAACAGGGCGAGCTCCAGGGCGGACTTACCAGCCTTATGAGCATCGCCGCCATCATAGGCCAGCCCCTGATGCTGGGACTGTTCCGGATGTTCACCCGCGAAAGCGCCCCTTTCTATTTCCCGGGCATGCCTTTCCTGGCAGGAAGCCTCCTCAGCACCATCAGCATTATTCTTGCTTTCCGGATCATCTATAAGAAAAACTCTCCGAAAGTTGCACAGAATAATTAATATTGCTACATTTGCACCCCAATCTACAGGTATAGTTTAAAGGTAGAACTGCGGTCTCCAAAACCGTCGGTCTGGGTTCGAGTCCTAGTACCTGTGCAAAACGAAAGCATTTTTCCTTAAAAACAAGGATACGTATGAACAAGGTTATTCAGTTCTTTAAAGACTCCTGGCACGAAATCGTGAACGAAGTAACGTGGCCCACGTGGAGCTCGCTTCAGTCAAGCGCTACTTTAGTGCTGGTGGCGTCTATTATCTTCGCCCTGGTGGTAGGAGGAATAGACTTCCTGATTACTAACGCAATGGAGTTTTTGCTAGAATCTATCTGATATATCATCTATGAGTGATTTCAACTGGTATGTGGTCAGAGCTGTTTCACAGCAGGAAAAAAAGATAAAAAACTATATCGAGAATGAAGCGGCCAGGAGAAAGCTTACCGACTTCATTCCGGAAGTACTTATCCCCACAGAAAAAATAATTGAAGTAAGAAACGGAAAAAAAAGGGTACGGGAAAAGAACTTTTTCCCCGGCTATATCCTCGTAAATGCCGACCTGAACAATGGTGAAGTACTTCACCTGATCAAAAGCATTCCCGGCGTGATCGGGTTCTTAGGAAAAAACGGGGGCGCTTCCATTGAGCCCGAGCCTTTGAGACAATCAGAAGTAAACCGTATCCTGGGTGTTCAGGAAACTTCACAGGAAGAAGCTATCGACTCGGGTATGTCATTTGTTACCGGTGAAACCGTAAAAGTGATTGATGGCCCTTTCAACGGCTTCGAAGGAACGGTGGAAGAAATTTACGACGAGAAGAAAAAACTCAGCGTAAGTGTAAAGATCTTCGGAAGAAGCACCCCGGTAGAACTGGGATACCTGCAGGTAGAGAAACTACAATAATCTTTTATAATACAATCAGAGAAGCTGCCTGAGCAATCGGGCAGCTTTTTTTAGTTTTTAACTTTTAACTTTTAGTTTTTAATTTCTTCTCCCTTTTCTGTAACTTTTTCCTTTTTAAAAAGTTCTTATAGCAGGATGCAACTCAAACGTTTTGTTCTGCATCTTTTAACAAAAGCTGTTACAAACACTGTTTTTATCCATTCAAAAACGAAAACCGACCATTCAAACAGAAAAGCTTTTCCTGTAAGATGTGAGGTACTAATTTTGAAAACGAAAAAGCAAATAAAACTTACTTAAAATTATGAAAAAGCTATTTAAAACCTTCGCCGTACTGGCGGTCAGCAGCACTTTGGCCTTTGCTAACGTAAACCCTACATCGTTTAAAGTAGGCATGTACAACGTACAGAATACGCATACCCTGAAGGTATTCGTAAACAAGGAATCTTCCGATGCCCTGCTTCTGCAGATCAAGGATGCCAAAGGAACAATTATTCAATCGGAAAACATTGGAAAGAACAAGTACAAGATGGGGCTGAGCCTCAACCTGTCGAACCTGGAGTCGGGTGATTACACCGTGGAGCTATCCGACAAGACCTCTACTTTCACCAAAGACATCCGGTTGGAAAAAGAACAGAAAGAGGAGTTAAAGATTGTTATTTAGTTAGAAATCAGACAGGGGCTGGCTTATGGTCAGCCCTTTGTTTATAAAGCCGTATATTTTTTCCGGATCCACAGATAACGAAGCACCCCGAACAACAATAATACCGCCAGCGGCAGCACAATATTCAGAAGACGGATCTGCGTACGGTTATCCCTTATTTTGAGCGCATCCAGGGGCCGCATACCCACCGTCTTGGTCCTGGAAAGCAGAATCCCTTCCCCGTCGGTCAGGTAGTTCAGTGCATTCAGCAGGAAGTCTTCATTACCGTACCAGTGTTTAAAATACTTGTCAAATCCCAGCGGGTAAAACGTCCCCTTTTCAGCATTGATCTCGTTCCGGATCACGTTGCCGTCAGCTACCACCAGTATTTTGGCAGGTTCCGATTCCCGGATAATATCTTTTTCAGAAAGCCGGTTTCTATAGAGCGATCTGAACCTGCCCTCCACCAGGTAACCTACGGCCCGGATGCCCGCATTATATTCTCCCTCTTCGGTATCTTTCCGGGCTTCATTAAAGGTGATCAGGGCCGGGGCATTCAGCACCTGCGTATGCGGCGAGGTGAGTAATAAAGGCGTCTTGGTCAGACCGTCACCGGCATTCACCGTGTCAATGGTAGCGGTATATTTGGTGAGCACCATCCCGATATTTTTAGTGATCAGGCTGTTTCCGAAGTTATTGATCAGGGGAAAATACCGGTAAACCACCGGTTGAATATTGGGGTCATCGCCCATTTGTCCCACCACCAAAGGAATAACGGCGGCATTCAGACCGTCTTTCACGATATTTTTATTCACCCTCAGCCCATAGTTGAACAGCAGGTCATCGATATTCACATCCAGCGGCTGGGCATAGGTTCCCTCCAGTCCCACAGAATCTACTTTCAGCCCGTCTACAAAGAAAAGCACCGATCCTCCGGTCATGATAAACTGGTCGATTTTGAATTTGGTGCTGTCATCCAGCGGCTTATCCGGCCCGGGAACGATAAGCGCATCCAGCCCGTCAAAGCTCCTGGAAGCTTTGGCATCAATAATAAAAAGATTATACCGCTCTTTGAGCGCATCAATCATGCCCCTGAACTCCAGGGGGCTCACTGAGGTGAACTCCGGCAGCAGGCCCACATTCTTTTTTTCAGCGGCGGTCAGCTTCTGTATGGAAGCGGCCAGCTCATATTCCACATTCTCGTACGACTGGTTCAGCTTTTCTTCCGGTGTTACGGAGGTCACCTGGTTCGACTTCAGCAGCAGCACCACATCTTCTTTTCCACCGGCCTCTACCACGGCATACGGGAAAACCGCAATCTCCGTCTTTCTTCCTCCTTTCTGGTCAAATACATTGGTAGGCAGGATTCCTTTTTCCGCAAAACCGGCAAAGCGGGCCTTTTTCTCTTCATCACTGCCTTTTTCCGGGTCTACATAACGTACGGAGATATTCTTTCCTGCGTAATAACGGAATTCTCCCAGTGTTTCTTTCACCGCCCTTCTGAGCCGCTCAAACCCTCCGGGCAGCTGGTTTCCTTCCAGGTAAACCGTCACCTTCACCGGCCTGTCCAGCCCTTCCAGCAGGTTTTTAGTAGCTTCGGCTACAGAATAACGTTTATCTTCGGTGAGATCCCACCGGAAGTACACATAAAAGCTCACCAGGTTCAGGAGGAGTATTCCCCCGATGATCACGGCCCGTTTCCCCATAGTCAATTGCTAAATGAATTACAAAAATACGATAAAATAGCGATGAGCCATGAGCTGTCAGCTATGAGCTATGAGAAAACATGGCCCACTAAGAGGAGTGCCACCCGCAGTCGAGGTATAAAAACTCACAGCTCATAGCGGTCCGCCGCTGCGGCTCAAAGCTTAATTTTATACTCAATGAATAAAATGTTATTTTTGCACAAACATCCAATTGTAATGATTCAGAGAATTCAATCCGTATTTTTATTGATTACTGCCATGGCCCTGGCGGTATTCCTGGGCACCAACGCCTATACCCGAACGCTGTCTGCTTCGGAGTCAGTGATTGTAAACCCTTATCACGTTTTGCACAAAGTAGGCACTCTCGGTACTGAAAAACCTATATTTTATGTAGCCGTCATGGCCTGTATTTCTATCCTGGTGACTATTATTGCCCTTTTTCAGTATCGTAACCGTCTGCGGCAGATCCTGTTTGTAGCTTTTAATGCCCTGATGATGGGGGTAACGCTGGCCGTAACCGTATACCATATTGTGAAAGATGCCAAACAGGTGGGCACAGGCGGTGAAGAAACCTATGAAGTAGGAATTTTTGCCATGATTATAGCCCTGCTAAGTAATTATATCGCTAATTATTTTATTAAGAAAGACGAGAAGCTGGTTCGGTCGGCCGACCGCATGAGGTAATATGAGGATTGTGTTTATGGGAACGCCCGACTTTGCCGTGGCTACCCTTCAAAGGCTGGTGGAGAATAATTTCGAGGTGGTGGCCGTGGTTACGGCACCCGATAAGCCTGTAGGCCGGGGGCTCAGAATGAGCGAATCGCCGGTAAAGAAATATGCCGTTTCTCAGAACATTCCCGTACTTCAGCCTGAAAAGCTTAAAAATAAGGCATTCCTGGAAGAGCTGGCCGCCTGCCGGGCCGACCTGCAGGTGGTAGTGGCGTTCAGGATGCTCCCTGAAGCCGTATGGGCCATGCCTCCCAAGGGTACCATTAACCTGCACGGTTCATTACTGCCCCAATACCGGGGTGCGGCCCCCATCAACTGGGCCGTTATTAACGGCGAAAAAACCACCGGCGTAACCACCTTCTTTATTGAAAAAGAAATTGATACCGGGAAAATCATCTTTACCGACAGCCTGGAGATCGGGGAAAACGATACGGCCGGCGACCTTCACGACAAAATGATGTGGACAGGCGCTGACCTGGTGGTGAAAACCGTGAAGGCCATTGAGGCAGGACACTACCCTGAACGCTCCCAGGACTTCAGCAGCGAACTGAAGGCCGCACCCAAGATTTTTAAAGAAACCACAGCGATCGACTGGACCCGGGATGCGGCTTCTCTCCACAATTTTGTACGGGGGCTCAGCCCCTATCCCGCTGCCTGGACCTCGCTGGCCGGCAAGCAGCTGAAAATCTTTGAAACCCGACCGCTGGATACTCTCCCGGGAAACATGGAACGGGTACAAAATGAAGAATACCCGCTTTATACCGATCATAAAAAAAACCTGGTGGCCCAAACCGGAAACGGCTTCCTCAGCCTCCTTTCTCTTCAGCTGGAAGGCAAAAAGCGGATGACCGCGGAAGAGTTTTTAAGGGGGTACAGGTTTAATTTGTGAGCAGGGCTCAAACGATCAGCTCCGAAATTGCTTTTAAAATATTGCTCACGGTACTCTTTTCCATTTTAGAAAAAGCAAACCACTTTTTACCCAAATCTTTTAATGAGGCCCCTAGATGATATATTTCCATATCATCAATGATCAAAAAACGGTCGTGGCTTTGAGCAAAGGGTTTCAGTGTAAAGTTTCCGTATTGCTGGTTGGCTTTTTGAAGGTCAAGGGTTTGCTGTTTGCCGGTGGATTTGGTTAATATTAATACACTTACCTCCTTTTTCTTTTTGGCTAGATGCGTCAAGGTACTTTCGTCAATGTAATTGTCTATCAGTGTAATACTTTGTTGGGCAGAGCGTATTATTTTAGAGGCCAGTTCGTAAGCATCAAACACTTGCCCATCAAAAAACACACCTTGTGCGGGAATTGTATTAACCTCCAAAGCCTTAAATATCCGTTCGACCTTTTGGTCGGTTTCCAATTGTTTCCGTTCAAAACTGTCCATTCGCTGCAACAAGCCGCTGTGCGAGGATATCATTTTTCGCATTGCTACAAACACATCCATGATTTGAATACTTACTTTTATGGCGACATCGCTACGTAAAACTGCCGATAACATGGCTACCCCCTGTTCATTAAAGGCATAAGGCAGGTATTTGATGTTTTGTCCACGCTTATCGTTCAAGATCACAAATTGTGATCTTGAACCGGAGGTCACCATGGGTGATTCCGGATTTCCAAACCGGTCACGATTTGTGACCAGTTCACTGGTTTCTTTTTCGGTTAATTGAAATCGAAAGTTTTCAGGGAAACGCTCTATGTTTCTTTTTACAGCCTGATTTAAAACTCTTACCTCTACCTGATACATTTCGGCCAGATCCCGGTCAAGCATGACCTGCATTCCCCTGATCGAAAAAATGCGGTCTTCAATGTGCGCTTGTGTTATGGACAGTTCCTTACTCATTTGTTGTGCCTGATTTTAAAGTTATGCAAAGTAAAACTACAAAAACTTTACACTCCCTTCAAAATCACTTTTCATTTTTAGTTTTTCACTTTTCACTTTCCTCCCTCACTGCCTCCCTTTATCTTTACACCAAAAAACTCCAATGCTCCTCAGCGATATCCTTTACAATGTTTCTCTGAAGTCTGTTTCGGGAAAAACAGATGTGGAAATCTCCAAAATAGAATTTGATTCCCGGAAGATAGAACCGGGTACGCTCTTTGTGGCTATTCCGGGAACACAGTCAGACGGGCACAGCTATATCAGCAAAGCTATTGAATCAGGAGCAGCGGCTATACTTTGTGAAGTTTTACCCCATGAACTGGCACCTGACATTACTTATGTGCAGGCGGAGAACTCGGCCCGGGCCATGGGCATAGCCGCTGGCAACTTCTACGGTAACCCTTCCCGCAGGTTAAGCCTGGTGGGCGTGACCGGCACCAACGGCAAAACGTCTGTGGCTACCCTGCTCTTCAGCCTGTTCAGGAGGTTAGGCTATAAATGCGGGCTGCTCTCCACGGTTCAGAACCAGGTAGAAGATGAGGTGATTCCCTCTACCCACACCACCCCTGATTCGGTCAGGATCAACGAACTCCTGCACCTCATGCACAGCCGGGGTTGTGCCTTTGTATTTATGGAAGTAAGCTCGCATGCCGTAGTGCAGGAAAGAATTGCCGGCCTTCATTTTTCAGGCGGGATTTTTACCAATATCACCCAGGATCACCTGGACTTTCATCATACTTTTGACGAGTATATCAAAGCCAAAAAAGGTTTTTTTGACGCCCTGCCGGCTTCAGCTTTTGCCCTGACCAACACCGACGACCGGAACGGAAAGGTCATGCTGCAAAATACCAAAGCGGAAAAACATTCATACTCCCTCAAAAATACAGCAGATTTTAAAGGGAAAGTGCTGGATTGCGGGCTTTTCGGGCTGCAGATGGATATAAACGGGCAGGAGGTATGGTTTAAGCTGATCGGCAAATTCAATGCCTATAACCTGCTGGCCGTTTACGGTGCTGCCCTGCTGCTGGATGAAAACCCGGAGAACATCCTGACCGAGCTTTCCCGGCTGACCCCGCCGCCGGGCCGGTTTGAGCAGGTCATATCGCCGGGGCATATCGTGGGAATCGTGGATTATGCCCATACTCCTGACGCCCTGAAAAATGTGCTGGAAACCATTAACGACCTCCGCCAGGGGCACGAAAAAATCATCACGGTGGTAGGATGTGGCGGAAACCGCGACAAAGGCAAACGCCCGCAGATGGCCGCCATAGCCTGTGAACTTTCAGACGCCGTTATTCTCACCTCTGATAACCCCCGGAACGAAGAGCCCGAAGATATCCTGGCCGATATGCAGGCCGGTGTGCCCATCACCAAACGCCGCAAGGCAGAACAGATCACCGACCGCCGGGAGGCCATTCGCCATGCCGTTTCACTGGCCGGCCCGGAAGACATCATCCTGGTAGCCGGCAAAGGGCATGAAACCTACCAGGACATAAAAGGGGTGAAGAGCCACTTTGATGACCGGGAAGAGCTAAGGGCGGCATTTAACCTATGAACCTTTTCAGGGGCAGTCAGCTCACTACGGAATCTCCGGAAGAGGGTTCTGATATCACTTTTGCCCGCCGCCCCGGCTTTTTCGTGACCTTCATGGATGCCCTGCCAATTCTGAAAACTTTAGCCTCTGCAGGCCGGACCGGCCGCGTAAATCCAAAGATGGAAAAACTGAGAATGCCCGTTACTAGCCAGAAAAGATCTGTAGCCCACACCTGTGTATGAGCAGTTTTCCAGAGCCAGTCGCCGGTGCTATACCCGTTCACCAGGGGTACAAGCAGTGAGAAGAAGCCGCCCATCCATAAACTGAACCGGGTGATACTCTTTTCCGATTCCAAAAGCAGAGCAAACAGCGTCATCATCAGCCAGGAAATAAAGAATACCGTATTTACCCAATAGGCATGATTTTCTATCTCCGGCACCAGCAGCTCAGCTGAAAACAAGAGGGCTGTAGCCGGAAATAAGGTAAAACAAATAGCCAGGAACACTTTGGTTACCCGCCGGTGAAATTGTTTCTGGGAAGTAGTATAGCGGCTGTTGTTCCGGGCCTCTTTCCAGATGAGTATACCGCTCACAAAAACAAAGCAGGAGAAAAGGGCCATGACAAAATAAACCGCTTTAACAAACAGCCCCCCGAAAGAAGCAAAGTGAAGGTGCATAATCGATTCTATCACCTTATACGTAAACTTTTTATTACCGGGAAGCGAATGAAAAACCTCCTGTCCGTCTTTTAAGCGGTAGCCCACATAGGCGTTAGAGAAGAATACTTCAGGGTCTTTACTAACCATACGGAAAGTCATGCCCGCGTCTTCCTTCAAGAGATGATTAGCCTGCACTCCCACCAGCCGGTAATCGCGGCCATAACGGGCCTCCCACTCCTCAGAGATTTTTTCGATGTTACCCGTATAATCTGCTGCTGCTGCATGATCACTGTATTCAATATTATACATGGGATACGCCAGCCGGAAAACATTTTCGGGTGAGCCCCCGTAAAGCAGCATCACCGTGGGCATCAATACCAGCACCAGGAGCAGGTAAAAAGCACCTGTTACCGCATACATCAGCTGGTAAGGTAAACCCAGCAGGCCAAATACGGTGTGGCCGTTGGTCCAGATCTGTTTCCACGTTCCGGTAAACCCGTAGGCCCAGAATTTGGTCAGCATGTTTTTCCAGTGCACCAGCACGCCCGTAATGGTAGCAAATATGAAAAACAGCGATACAAAACCGGCAATCCACCGGCCAGCGTACGGTACCTGGTCAAAAAAATGAAGCTTGTACAGGGTTTCTCCCACCGTACTTCGTGGTTTTTCCATTATTTTAAGGCTCACCGGGTCCATTTTGCCCGCATAATGGATTTCGGCACCGCCCTCTTTTTCAGGCTGAATGTGGGCATAAATCTGAACTACAGGGCTCTCTTCGGTAGGTACCGATATAAACGTTTCATCGTTCATATCAAACTCTGTTTCAGCATTTTTCAGGGCATGGATGGCCCTGGCCAGTGTAAATTCCTGAATATCCGTTTTACGCGCTACAGGGTTTTCCCAAAGGTAAAATTCAGATTTAAACAAGGTAAACGCCCCGGCAAAAAAAATCACAAAAAGGGCTACGGCCAGCACGATCCCGCTTACCGTATGCAAATGAAAAAATATATTATACGGCCGGTTGGCCAACCCTTTTAATTTCATGACCACACATTTTTTAACATCCAGAATGCCCCGCCAAAAACCACGGTCAATGCCAGGAATAAGCCCAGGGCATTCCATGCATTTTTAGCCAGGAATACCACCACCATTAATCCTCCCCAAACCAGGAAGAAAGAAAAGCTGGAAAGAATAATGACCGTATCACGGGTAGCCGGAAATACCGCCAGGAACAAATGAAATGTGGCAGACAGGAGGTATCCTCCTACAATAGCAGTCACAATTTTCACTGCCCGCTGCCCTTTGGTAGTCAGGTATTTGCTGTTAGCTGGCATCAGAATAACAAATCAATTATTAAAAAAAACAATAGAAACCCCAGGGTGATTAAAGTATACTTACGGGGGAGATTCAGTACAAAAATCAAAAGACAATACGCCGTGGGAATGATCACGGTAGCCATAAAAAGACCCATTCCCGTACCGTACTGCCAGATACAAAGCCCGGTAGCCGATAGCAAAAGAACCGCTCCCAGGCTCACCGGTATAAGGCTTTTGAGGTTTTCGTATGCTGACGGAAAATACTTCGACTTACTGTAATACGCCAGACCTCCGAGCATTGATAGTAGTAATCCTGCCATAAATAATTTTCTTATTCCGTTGCAAAGATCAATTTTAATCAGACTAATTCAAAATAAATTCATTTTGAATTTATTTAGACTAATTTTAATTAATAAATTGCAGCCCATTTTATAAACCAGCGGGTGACTGATTCAAATTTTCACGGGTTCTCCAGCTCTTTGAGCTGCTTACGGAGAGTTCTTCTGCTCTTCTTCGTACCTTTTCTGTCTTATGCGCAGCATTCCGTATTTACAGGGCAGGTTTTTTCTCCGGCAGGTCAGCCTTTGAGCGGTGTAAACGTTATCCTTAACCGTACCGGGGCAGCTGCGGTGACCGACTCTGCCGGCCGTTTTCTTATTTCACGCCTGGTAGCGGGCCCCTACACGGCTGTCCTGTCGTATACAGGTTTCGAAACCCTGGAAACCCGTATCACGGTGCCGGTAAATGGTACGCATAAGCAGGATTTTATATTAGTGCCGGCCAGCCGGGAACTTGGCGAGCTTACGGTCACCTCTGCCCGGCAGTCAAAAATGATGGAAGCTAAAACCCTCGCCATAAAAAGTGTGGAGATGAAAGATGTGGCACATCAAAGTACGGTGCTGGGTGATGTGGCCGACAGGCTCTCCGGGATACGGATCAGGCGATCGGGCAGCATGGGAGACCGCTCGGATATTTCCATCAACGGAATCACCGGCTCGGGGGTACGCATTTACATTGACGGCATACCCATGGAAATTGCCTATCCGGCCTATGATCTTTCCACTCTGCCTTTGAATACCGTTAAGCGTATGGATGTCTACAAAGGAGTGGTACCGGTAGACATCGGTACGGATGCCATGGGGGGAGCCATTAACATCATCACCGAACAAAAAGCAAACAATCACCTTCGTGCCAGCTATTATACCGGCTCGTTTAATACGCACATGGCCGATCTGAACCTGGGCCTGGCCAATAAGAACCAGTGGTTTTTCAATATCAGCGGGTCGTATAACTATTCGGATAACGACTACTCCATGCGGGCATTTGTATTTGAAAACAATCAATACGAGACTATAAAACGTTTTCACGATGCCTACCAGGCCTCTTTTGCTTCCGTAAACTTCGGAACCCATTCTAAAAAATGGGCCGACGAGCTCCGGTTCTTTTTCAATTATTCAAAGGGGTTCAAAGAAGTGCAGAACTGGGCCCGGGTCACCACCACGGCCCTGGGCGAAGCCGGGTACAAGGCCCGCAACCAATCGGGAGGCTTACGTTACGAAAAGGGCTTTCTGAATGAAAAAGTACAGTTTCTTACCCATTTAACACTGAGTAACGATAACCTGCATTATACGGATACCTCCCGGAATGTATACAGCTGGAGCGGGAAGATACTGAAGCAGGATGCCCGGGGAGAATACAGCTATGGGCTGAACGATAACCGCACGGTCAGCACCATTAACCGCAGCACGGTTCATGTGCATCTTACTGCCCGCCATCAGCTGACCTTATCTAATCTTTATGCCTTTCAGCGTAGAACCGGCACCAATCACCTGGTGGATAACCCGCAACGCGATTATCTCAGGTACCCTCAAACCCTCGAGAAAAATATAAGCGGCCTGCAATACGAAGGCATTTTTGGGGAGAAAGTGACCCTGACTACCGGACTGAAAAGGTACTTCTTTGATTTGCACGGCGTAGAAAACAGCACCTTTCAGCCTTTGAATAAAAAAGACAGCTTCTTTGGTTATTACCTGGCCGGTAAATACCGGATAAATGCCCGCTTCAACACCAAAGCTTCCTACGAACGGGGCTACCTGATTCCTGATTTTGAACAGTTTGTGGGAGATGGGGCCACCATATTACGGAATACCAACCTGAAGCCTGAAAACAGCCATAACCTCAACCTTTCTGCGGGATATGAAGGTACCGGCCGTTTCCCGGTATCCGCCAACCTGAACGGTTTTTTGCGTGATCAGCTGGACATTATCTATGCCGGAACGGGCATTGTCAGGCGGTATGAAAACCAGGAAAAGGTGAGAACCCTGGGGGCAGAGGCTGATTTCTCAGTTAAATACATGGAATGGCAGCTCAAAGGAGCCTATACCCGTTTGTCGAGGGTTTTCAGGATGCTGAAAGATCCGCTTTCCAATTTCCTGGAGGGAACTCTTTTTCCGAATCACCCTTCTAACTTTGGAAACGTGGAGCTGGAATGGCGTAAAAACCGCCCGGGTAACGATGTCTTAAGAGCCTATGTCAATTATCTCTACATAGGTTATTATAACCATACGCTTTTAGGCCGGAACGATACCTACAAGAGCCGTCCGGAGCTGTTTGTGCCTACCCAGAACCGGGTAGACTCAGGGGTATCCTATAAGCTGGCCAGGTACCACGTCACCGCTGCCTTTAATGTGCATAATATCTTTGACAAAGCCCTCTTTGACAATTTCTCCGTGCCTAAACCAGGCAGAAGTGTAAACCTCAGAATTACGTACGAAATCAATAATTTTTAAATGTTATGAAAAAATCAGTTTTTAGTATAGTATTATTGGCAGCGGGCCTTTGGGGCTGCGACAAGAACAAGGATACGGAGCCTAACGAAGACTCCAAATACCACGATACCGGCGTAGTGGTCACCTCCAATACCTCATCAGGCGGGCGATCAGGCTATTATGCCGGCTATTACCCCTCTCTGGCCGATGCAGCCCAGGTAGACCTGACCCAAAAATCAGCGTATACCAATCTCTGGATTTACGGGCAGCTGGGGCCGTATTTTTACGGAGCGTCTACCACCGGTGATAATAAGTTCTCCAAGCTGGCGGTATCAAAAGCTACCGGCGTAATTGAAGAAGTAGCCAGTTTTCCGCTTTCCGGCCCTACCTACTTTGCACTGATCTGTAACGAGGACCTGGGCGTGGTTACGCAATGGAATAACCTGGACCTGGTATTGTTTGATCCTGAAACCATGAAAGAACTGGGAACAATAGATATGTCAAAAGCCACCAACATTGACCCCGAAAATCGCAGGTATACCTATTACTCAGGTGTTTACAGAAAGTCGGATAACCGTTTGTTCATGTTCTACTTTACCGATGATACGAATACGGGGCTCTACTATGACGCCAACAAGATCTATGCAGAAGTAGTCAACTTAAGCACCCGGCAATGGGAGAAAACCATCACCTACGATAACGGGTTATATGCCATTTCCCGGGGAAAAGAGAACCCCGTGATTGACGAGCAGGGCAATATCTATGTGACCTGTCAGGGTTCTTACGGTCTAGATGGAGCCATGGGGCCCTATGCCACCAAGATCTCCCGTCCGCAGATCATCAAAATTCCTGCCGGCACTACCCAGTTTGATCCGGATTATTCTTTCAATCCCCTGAATAAATTAGGATTCAATAACCTCATGGTTCAGACTCTGACCGGTACCCTATATGATGCTAACGGTACGGCTTATGCATGCGTAAACGCTACCGATGAGTCTCCCCAATTGCTGGCCCTGATTTATAAATATGCCACTACGGGGGTTCTTACGGAAGAAGAGCAGGCCCAACTGTTTAACCTGGCCTTTTTCAGTGTCAGCCAGCGGTGGGTCAAGCTGGATCTGAATGCGCAAACCGCTACCATCATCAATGACATCCCCCCTACCGGCTCATTTATGTTCCCCAGCTCTTACAAGCACGAGGGCAAGCTGTACTTCCAGTTTTATGACGGAACCAGCACCGGGTTTTACAGCCATGACCCCGCTACCGGTAAATCAGAAAAAGCAGTCACCGTGACCAAAGGCGGGGTAGCGGCCGAGCTGATTTTCCTGAACAAATAGAGCCTCTTTTTAAACGGATTAAACATGAAGAAATGAAGATAAGTTAAGCTTACCCCTTCACTTCTTCATGTTAAACTTTTCTGTAACGTACTTTTTCAGTGCCCGCTTTCCGGTGAAATGATTCTGTCCTATCTTTGAGCTTACCATTTCCTTTCTGCAATATGAACGTAGCATTATTCAGCAGTAAATCGTATGACAAAGAGTCATTTGAAAAGTACAATACATTTGAAAATATATCTTTTACCTATTTTGATGCACCCTTAAACAAAGACACCGCCAGCCTCACAAAAGATTACCAGGCCGTATGCGTGTTTGTCAATGACCGGCTGGACGCACCTGTGCTGGAAAAGCTGGCCGGAAACGGTGTAGGGCTGATTGCCCTCCGCTGCGCGGGTTTTAATAATGTGGATCTGCAGAAAGCCGGAGAGCTGGGCATAAAAGTAATGCGGGTGCCGGCTTATTCTCCGGAGGCCATCGCCGAGCACGCCCTGGCACTTATTCTTACTTTGAACCGCAAAACCCACAAGGCTTTTAACCGGATACGGGAGGGGAATTTCTCCCTGGAAGGCCTCACCGGCTTTAACCTGTACGGAAAAACCGTAGGGGTGATCGGTACCGGTAAAACAGGTTTTGCCTTTGCCCGTATCATGCTGGGCATGGGGTGTAAGGTGGTAGCATTTGACAAATTCCCTTCTGATCCGTTAAAGGAAATGGGAGTATGCTATACCGACTTTAACGAACTGCTGAAAGTATCGGATATCATTTCGCTGCATTGCCCGCTCACGCCCGAAACCCATCACCTCTTTGATGCCCGGGCTTTCCGGAGAATGAAGCCGGGTGCTATGCTTATCAATACCAGTCGCGGAGCGGTGATTGACACCCGCGATGCCATTGAAGCCCTGAAAAACCATAAGCTGGGCTACCTGGCCATTGATGTTTACGAACAGGAAGAAAAGCTTTTCTTCCGTGATCTCTCGGAAAGTATCCTGCAGGATGACACCATTGCCCGGCTTATGACCTTCCCGAATGTACTGATCACCGCCCATCAGGGTTTCTTTACACACGAAGCTTTGGGGCAGATTGCTTCTGTGACACTGAACAATATCCATGATTTCAGCAGGGGGCTGGGCAATGAGAATGAGGTAAAGCTGGACTGAGCCTCTTATGGCTTCAGCGTGACGGCTTTCCCTTTTTGAGCACTTTTCCGTGCCGCATCCAGGATTTCCACCACCAGCATATTGTTTTCCAACGAACTGAGGTCATACGGCGGAAGAGTAATCTCCTTCCGGATCACCGCTTTGAGCAGGGAAAACGGATCATCATACGGTTTTTCCCTTTCGGGCAGCTTTTGCCGGGTTTCCTCAAAGCCGTCATAGCCTTTGGCCATGCGTAAGCGCAGATCGTATTTGTTATCGGCATAGATAGCACCCGTAAGCCCGTAGATCTCCATATCTTTCCGGCCTATGGGCCAGTTCCAGGAGGGCTGGATAACAGCATTGGCCTGATCATAGGTAAGAATGATGGTGGCATCATCATCGGCTTCCGGGTTATTCTCCGACTGAAGCTGCTGAAAGGATGCCAACACGCTCCGGGGCTTCTGTCCGTTCATGAGCCAGGTCATCAGGTTGGCTCCGTAGCACCCGAAGTCGGTGCTGGCGCCTCCGCCGTTGTACCGGGGATCAATGAGCCAGTCCAGAAACTCCCGGTCTATCCCGATCTTCTTTGGCCCCCGGTGGCCATCCCTGACCACCACTTTCCGGATATCGCCGATGGTTCCTTCCTTCACCATCCCGTAGGCCCCGGCGTTAGTGGGGTACCAGGTGGTCTCATAATTAGTCAATAAATGAATGCCGTGCTTTTTAGCCAGTATCTCCATTTTACGGGCCTCTTTCAGGTTAACGGCCAGCGGCTTCTCCACCATTACATGAATGCCGTGCGGGGCGGCCTTTTCCACTACCTCCCGGTGCTCTGAAATCTTATTGAATGCCGCTACGGCCTCCGGCTTCTGTGCAGCGATCAGCTCTTCCATGGAATGGTAGACTATATCAGAGGAAAAACCGTACCATTTGGCATATTTGGCAATCACCTCTTTGTTCTGCTCCACAATACCCACAATCTCAAAATCACCCCGCTTTTCACTGGAGAAAACCATGTGTACATGGGTGTGCGTCAGGCCGATTACCCCGAGCCGTAAAGGTTTTTTATCCTGGGCAGATACCAGGAAAGGGAGAAAAAAGAAGAGGAAAAGAATCCGGGCTTTCATGGGCGTAAGAAGTTCCTTCAAATATACAAAAAAGCTCAACCCGTTCATGACAAACGGGTTGAGCTTTTTCAAAGGAATACAATGATTATTTTACCTTTACAATGGCAGTGATCTGCCCACCTTCCACCTTCAGGCCTCTGGTGGCTTTTGCACTGGCTACATCAATAGAGTATACCCAGCTTCCTTCTGCCGTATTCAAACCGATATAAACGGTCTTGCCGTCATCGCTTACCGTGTTATTATTGTATGATGCAGACTGAGAAGAAATTTCAGCAGGTGTACCCGTAACCCAGGTAAAGGTTTGATTATACACATCAGCAATGGCCAGTTTCCTTGCACCGGTAGTAGCGTTTTTGTCGCCATACATGTACAATAAAAACTTACCCTCTTTTATGTAGGTCTGGTTAGAGATATGGTGTCCTCCTGATTTTTCTTCCACATTGAAAAAGTAGCTCTTGTCAAATTCAGTAGCGTCTTTTTTAATCCGGACAAAGGCAGAAGGTTTGGTGCTGGTTCTTGTTCCGCTGTTCGTAGCTCCTGCGGGTGAAAAGCCGTAAACGTCTCCTTTCTCATCCACGGCCAGTCCATCGTTAAAGTAGGCCCCGATATAGCTGGTACGGTTATCCCTGATCACTTTTTCCAGGGTAAGGCCCGGATAAGAGAATACTGCTATCCACGAGCTGTCAGGATAAGCGGTTCCAAATACATCGCTACAGCATCCCTTAATGCTCATGTAAGGGGCAAACACTTTGTTTCCTACCTGTTTGGCCCATGTAAAATGCGCCCTTTCCCCGTTTCCGGCCAGTTGAACGATATTTACCTGTTTTTCTCCCACAATCTGGGAGTTTTCCGTATTGATCCGGAAGCAGGAAGCACTTTCATTTCCGCTGCGGGGTACCTTAATAGTCAGGATCTCGTCATTGACCACGGTAAACACCTGCACGGTTTCGCTCTGGAAGTCCGAGATCTTTTCCAGTTTTCCCCGGCCATCCAGCCGATAGGTGGTAACGGCTCCGGGGTTCCCCTGGCCGTAAAGCAGGCTGAAAAATTTTCCTTTGTGCGACAGGTAATACCGGTAGCTTCCGTCCTGTTCAATTCCCTGGCCAATGGTGCTGATAGTTCCCTGGGTAAGGTCATCGGTAGTCAGCAGGTAATCAGCCACACCCTGTGAGCCCACAGGTGCAGAGGCGATAACGTAGGTCGATTTTGCCTCCGGCTCCGGTTCCGGCTCCGGCTCCGGTTTTGTTGTATTTTCAGAACAACTCATTCCAACACTTACCAGCAGTGCTGCAAATACTATTAATTTAGGTGACTTTAACATAATATATTGATACATTTATTTACTGATGAAATACCTGGCTTTCAGGTAAAAGGCCCGGCCGGGCTTCTGCAGGCTGAAGTTGTCATACAGCCGGCTGTCAAGAAGATTTTTGCATTCGAGAGAAAGGTTATACCTTCCGTCTTTCATGGTATAAACCACATTGGCATCATGGGAAAGCTGCCGGGGGATGTCGAGCTTATCATTTCCGAGACTGGGCCAGTAGAGGTAATACGCGTGAACATACAGCAGGTTATACCCCACAGACAGCATGGTCCCCCTGGTGTTGGCTATATTTTTAAAGAAAAATGAAGCATCGGTATTCCCGAAGAGGAAGGGCATATTGGGGATCCTGTCTCTGTAGAGTGGGCTCACTATAGTGTAACCTTCCTCATATTTGGTGTTATTCCGGAGGTTCTGATAGGTGAGGTTGGTACCTGCCGTAAACAGCTGGCCATACGAATAACGGAGTTCCCCGTCCAGGCCGAAGTTCGTCACATCGGCCAGGTTATCCATTACCTGTTTCGTCTGGTTATTGTTCAGCCGTGCACGTATAAACCCGCGGGCATCCCGGTAGATCACGTTCCCGTTAAAGCTATACCGGTGTTTGCTGCCGAACTTCCCTTTGTGGTCAAAGCCCAGGTTATAATTATAGCTCGTTTCCGGGTCCAGCTCTATATTTCCTTCCAGGTTAATGAGATCGCCGAAGAGCTCATCCGTTTCAGGAAGGCGGTAACTTTTCTCAAAAGAAGCCTTCAGCTGAAGGTCAGGAAACAGGTAATAGGAAGAAGCCACGCCGTATCCCACCTCATTAAAAGTATTCTCCTGCACCATATAGGCTACATCGCCCCAGTTCCCGCTGGGATTATAGCTCTGGGAATATTTATTCCATTGGTGGAAATACTTCACGAATGCAGAAGAGCTCCATTTTTCATTGGGGTCATATTTATACCCTATGCCCAGTACATTTTTAGTGTTTATTTTAGGGAGATCATATTTCTCGTCCTGCGGGAAAAGCTCATCGGAACCTTTCCTGTTGAAGGTATTGAAAACATTATTGACGGTAACGGTGTTTTTGTCATTGATCCGGTAGTTTGCATTGGCGGTGACCAGCCCGTTATTATTCCCGAAACGGTACAACGACCGCTCTCTTTCGCTCCCGAGGCCTGCATACTGCTTGTACTGCTGAAACCAGTTATACCGGCGGTAAACGGTATCCACATTCTGCTCTTTTCCAAGGTTATAGTTGGCATTGACGGTCACGTCAAGCCCTTTGACAAACAGGTCGCGTTTCAGGTATTTAAGCGAGGGCATGACAATGTTCCCTTTCCGATACCATTGTCCGAAAACGCTGACCATCCGCGCTCCGGTCTGGATTTCCGCCCGGTTCTGGCCCAGGGTCACTCCTACCAGCAGGCGGTCGGCAAACTTTTTCCCCACCACACCCACGTTGGCAATGACGGTCTCGTTATGGTAATTGTCGTGGAATCGCCTTACACGCTGGTCCCTGAAATATTCTCCCGTGTTGATATCGGCCACATCCACCGTCACCCAATAGTTATTGTCGGAATAATTCTGGAAGGCATTAAGCTGGAAGGTAAAGCCCGACTTCGTGGTTATCCCGCTGTTAATAGTTGTTCTGTGGGTGTTAAACGAGCCAAAGGAGTAAGATACATCCAGGTAAGACCTCTGGTTATTGGCCGTAACAATATTGACGGCCCCGCCAAGGGCATCTGAACCCAGCCAGATGGGCACTACGCCCTTATAGACTTCCACCCTTTCAGCCAGGTTTATCGGGATATTGTTCAGCTGGAACGAAGAGCCGAAGTTGTCCATGGGTATTCCGTCAATAAAAAATTTCACCTGGCGGCCGGTAAAGCCGTTCAGTGAAAAGTTGATCCTGGAACCCAGCCCGCCGTTTTCCCGCACCCGTACGCCGGATACCCGGTCAAGGGCATGCGACAGGTCAAGCGTAGAGTTATGCAGCCTGGCCGCGTCAATAGCCGTAACATTAAACGACTGCCGTTTTGCTTCCCTGACTTCTGAGCGGCCTATAACCGATACATCTTCCAGCTGATGCGCATCCGGCTCAAGGGTCAGGTCCAGCCGGAGGTGCTCACCCTCTTTTAATACGATCTTTCTCTCTACTGTCTGGAAACCCAGGAACCTGACCCGGAGGGTATGTGCCCCGGCGCTGATGTCTCCCAGGGTAAACCGGCCACTCTCCGTGGAAAAAGCCCCCTTCGAGGAGTTTACAAGATATACCGACGCGCCGGCAAGCAGCTCACCACCTGTACTTTTGATAATTCCTGAAATAGTACAATTGTCGTGAGATTGCGCCTGCAGCCGGCCCATACCGCAGCTTAATGCTATTATAAGTACAATAAGTAAAGTTTTAGTATACATAATCAACTAATGATTTAATTAAACTCCTTGACGCGAGTTTATTATTTTCAGGGGCAAAAGTATTTATATTTTATTTAGACTAATTAAAAATAACATGTTTTTTCAATATGCTTTGGGAAAAGGTCGAATTTGTTTAGAATAATATTGGTATAGTACAATTTTTACATTATTTTTATTTAATCTAATTAAAATTAAAAACATCCTCCTAATTTTGCACTGTAAAAACCCTCCGGCAGGGCTCATTAAACCTTTAATACCGGATGTTCACATTCATTAGCTTTCTTTTTCTGACCGGATTCCTGTTATGGATGAACACTTCTCAACGGATCACCCGGTCTGCTAAAACCGGCCTGATAGCGGCTTTATCGACCCGGCCGGTTCTAAGCAGGTGGCTGGCCACCCTGCTGTTTGCAGTGGCATTTTTGCTGGCTGTCAGAATCCTGGGTGCGGGCAGCGGGATTTTTGCCTCTGTGGTTATCCTGATGACGGCAGGCGGGCTCACTGTACTGCTCCGCCCTTTTAACTATTTCAGCACGGGAAGTGTACTTCTCATTTTTATTATCTGCTTACTTCTTGAACTCCTGTTTAATTATGCCGGCCAATAAAAAATATTTAACCCGGTCTCCCTGGATGAGGTTGAATAAAATTCTTGCCGGAAGCGCAGGAGGATACCTGGTGATGGTAAGTTTTCATGTTTTCCTGGGGTACCTGCTTCCCCGGCCCGAGGTCATAGCCACTGCATTTTTTTCCGGGTATATCCTTTGGGCATTCCTGCTGCTGTGGGCTTTTACTACCCGCCATATCTGGAGGCTATGGATGATCTACCTGGTCCTCACCTTTCTCTTTCTGTTGCCCCGTATCCTGAAAATTACTCCTCTTTATGGATCTTAGAAAATACAATATCTACTTTCATACCCATACCATCAGCGGGATCATCATCGCCGCACTGCTGTACGTTATCTTTTTTGCCGGTTCATTTTCCTTTTTCAGGGATGATATTACAGCCTGGCAGAAGGGAAGGTCTGCTGTATCGGAAAAGATCGATGCCGACTATAATTTCCTGATGGATTCCCTGTCGCGGAATTACAACCTCCGCGGGCGCGACTTCGGGTTTTTCCTCCTCCGGCAGGGGCACGGTACCTATGTCAACATGTCTTCTTCTAAGGATACCACCATCAGCAAACCACGGAAAGAGGCTCCTGCCCGCGGGCGGGGAAGAAGAGGCGGTGACAGTGATTCTGCCTATTTTCTGTACCATTTTACGGATAAGAAGCCGGTCACTTACGCAGAGGGCTATGACATGGGCGAGTTTCTTTACCGGCTGCATTTCCTGGCTCAGCTGAACCAGGTACCTATACGCATAGGTACTCCTTTCGGGTACCTGCTGGCCGGCATTGTCTCTTTCCTGTTCCTTTTTGCCCTGATCACCGGTCTGCTCCTGCATTGGGACAAGATCGTATCCAATTTCTTTATATTCCGGCCCTGGAGCAAATGGAAGACCGTCTGGACGGATATGCATACCGCACTGGGGGTCATCGGCTTTCCGTTCCAGTTTATTTTTGCCGTAACAGGCATTGTACTGATCGTTAATTTTGTGCTGATCTCGCCCTTTGCCAGGTTACTCTATAACGGCGACCAGGAAAAGTTATATGAGGAGCTGGAATACAATGTCTCCATGAAAGCCGAATACAGTTACCGCCCCCTTGCCGGTTCCTTTGATCTGAACGGATTTGTAAACCACTGGGAAGACCAGTGGGGCCGAAACCCGGTGACCCGCATTAACATCATTAATTATCTTGACAGCAATATGCAGGTGCTGATATCGTCCAAACCGCACCCTGCAGAAAACTTTGCAGGTTCAGGTTATGCCCTGGTGGAGGTGGCCTCCGGGAAGGTTCTGCAGCAAAAATCACCCGTTACGGACACCCACTACATAGACCGGGTGAAAAGTGTACTTTACCATCTTCATTTCGGAGATTTCGGAGGCAAACCCCTGCGGATCGTGTTTTTTATCCTGGGATTAACAGGGTGTATCGTCATTATTTCAGGGATCGTAATCTGGCTGGTAGCAAGAGATAAGACCAGCACACCCCGCCATAAGCGGGTTTTCAACTTCTGGGCCAGTAATTTCTTCCTGGCCGCCTGCCTGAGCATGCTCCCGGTCACGGCCTTTACCTTTATTATGATCAAAGCCCTTGATGTGGTCAACCAGTCGGTTATCTACCAGGTGTATTTCTACAGCTGGCTGGTCCTGGGAATCTTTTTAATGGCCTGGAGAAACCTGCCCCTGATGAATAAGATAACGCTGGGTCTTTCAGCGGTTTTGTGCCTCGGCGTGCCCCTGGCTAACGGGTTTTACGATGGCCTGTGGATGTGGGATACCTGTTTACGGCAGGAATGGGATATTTTCTTTATCGATTTCCTGTTTCTGACGCTCTCGGCAGTCAGTGGTTTCGCTTTATGGAGGGTGATACGGGATGCGAAGCCGTTTAAAATCATAGGGTAAAGAAAGAAGGTGTCCAAAAAGTACGTAAACTGCTGCGTTGTTTTCGGAATTCGACCTCAGTCACATACTACAGTATGCTCCTTCGGTCTCATCCTCAACGCCTTGCATTTTACGTACTTTTTAGGCCCCTTCGATATTTCCAAAGAACGAAACCTTTTTAGACAACCTCTCCCTTCCTGAATTATATCCGCACTATTTTCTGAACGGTATCCCCTTTCTTAATGGCGTCGTCTGCTTTTCTGGGCGACTTGTTGGTCACATACACGGCGCCCGTATTTTTATCCAGGACAATGGTATTGGCCAGTCCTTCGGTAGCTACCCGCTCCTTCACCTTATAGGTTTCGGTGTCAATAACCGCCACTTCTTTTTTCTCCCGGTTAGCCGTAAACAGCAGACCACTCTTTTCATCGTACACCAGGCCTATGGGTGAGGCATCATATCCCAGGTAAATTTTCTCAATGATCTCCCCGCTGCCGGCATCCAGTACGGTAATGTTATTATCGTTCGACTGGGAAATAAACAAACGGTTCTTTTTCGGATCCAGGGCAATATTCAGGGGGCAGTAAGACCAGGTCTTCCATTTCCCTACCAGTTCATTGGTTTTGGAATCATAGACCAGGACATTCCCCTGCATGGTGGCGGAGTCTGTGGTATATATCCTGCCCTTCCTGCTGTCTACGTTCAGCCCCAGCGGAAACGCCCCGGGAATGGCGATGGTTTTCAGGTATTTATTGGTTTTGCCGTCTACCACCCAGATAGAAGGGTCGCCGTGGTCAGAAACGTAGACCAGGTTCCGGTCCTCATCCACTACAATCTCCCGGATCTTGGATTTCTCCCGTCCGCTGGGGATAAGAGTACTTTTCCGGGTTTTCAGATCCACCGCACTGATGTTCTGCTGGATAGAATGCCCTACGTACAAGGTTTGTGTTTTAGTGTTGATGGCCAGGCCGAACGGCGTGTATTTCCCGATATTGATGGAATCTTTTACAGCCAGGGTAGCTTCATCCAGAACATAAACAAACTGGTCCGTTTCCGCCCTGAACCCTCCTTTGGGGCCCGCTACATAAACGCTTTTGGTTACCGGGTTGTGAACCAGCTGATAAATGCTTGCATTGATCTTCTGAACGGCATCTACCTTAAACATTTTGGGAGCCGCCTCCTCTTTTTGCTGGGCAAACGCACCCAGGCATGCGATTGAAAAACCGAGCACTGCTATACTTTTTTTCATGTTGATATTTGATAATGAATAATACATATTCCGGTCACCTGACCGGTTCCAGGGCAAAAGTACTATTTTTATTTAGACTAATTATAAATAAAATGAAATATTCCTGTAACCGGAAAGAGAGAAATATGGCTTACACAGATGCTTATTACAGGTTATCTTACCGCCTGAAACGCCTTCAGCACACTCTCCAGCCCGGTGCTTCTCGATCCCTTCACCAGGAAGAAGGTGTTTTCAAATTTCATGTCCAGCAGCCAGTTATGCATGGAAAACTTATCGGTGAAATAATACGCTTTGGGTAAATACGGCAGGGCATACTGCATGTTCTCGCCGTATAAAACCACATAGTCAAAATCCAGGCGGCTCACCAGCTCCCCCAGGGCAGCATGCTCTTGTTGAGAGTATTCCCCCAGCTCAAACATATCGCCCAGGATCACCACTTTCTTTTTAGGCGTTTTTAATGCCGCAAAGCTCTTTACCGAGGCTTCCATAGAAGAAGGATTGGCATTATAGGCATCCATCAGGAAAGAATCGGAGCCCACTTCTACCGTCTGTGAGCGGTTATTATCGGGGTTATACGTGGCAATAGCCGTAGCAGCCGCTGCTTCCTCCACATTGAAATACAGCCCTACATTAAAAGCCGTCTGCATATTGTCAAAATTGTATTTCCCGCCGATGTGGGTACGGTAAGCTTCCCCGCCTTCCGGAGTCCGGAACTCTACCACGGGGCTTTCCGATACCATTTCAAGCGCATTTTCGTCGCTACCGTAATACACTACCGGCAGGATATTCCTCTCTTTGACCAGGCTTACCACCTTCTCATCGGTACTATTGGCAAAGACAATTCCGCCCGACTGTTTCAGGAAGTCAAAGAGCTCACCTTTGCCTTTCCTTATCCCTTCTTCCCCTCCGAAACCTTCCAGGTGGGCTTTGCCCAGGTTAGTGATAAAACCGTGGGTGGGTTCGGCTATCGCACACAGCAATTCAATTTCCTTTTGATGGTTAGCTCCCATTTCTATGACCGCTACCTGCGCATCATCCGGCATAGACAGCAGTGTTAATGGTACGCCGATATGGTTATTCAGGTTACCTTTAGTGGCATGAACCTTATATTTCTGAGCCAAAACACGGGTCAGCAGCTCCTTATTAGTGGTTTTGCCGTTAGAGCCTGTGAGGCCGATCACGGGGATATCAAACTGCCGGCGGTGATGATTTGCCAGTTTCTGAAGTGTTTCCAGCACATCTGTAAACAGCAGGCAGCGGTTATTCACAGCATAAGCGGCTTCATCTATGACAGCATAAGCCGCTCCCTTCTTCAGCGCCTCTTCGGCAAAGGCATTGCCATTGAATTTATCGCCCTTCAGCGCAAAAAACAGGCAACCTTCGGTAATGTTCCGGGTATCTGTGGTTACTGCTCCCGCAGCGGCTTTGTACAGGGTGTACAGTTCTTCTGTTGACATCTGTTCTTTCTCAAAAATCTTCCAAATTTCAGCAATTTTCATAACTTCGTAACTCATTATGGAAGAAACTTTTGAAACCTATGTATCTGCTTCGGGCAAAACCCTGAAGATCATTTCTGACGCCCAAAGCGTTAAGGAGATTGAGTTTGTCACAGAGACGGGCCCGGATTCTTCCGTACAGCCTGAAATCCTGAAAAAAGCAGCCCTGCAGCTGGAAGAATACCTTTCAGGAAAGAGAGAAACATTTGAATTGAAACTGGACCCTGAGGGCACCGGTTTTCAGAAGAAAGTCTGGGATCTGCTGCAGACCATTCCGTTCGGGAAAACCCGGACCTATGCCTGGATGGCTGATCAGCTGGGTGACCCCAAGGTGATCCGGGCCGCAGCTTCCGCTAACGGTAAAAATCCCATTGCCATCGTCATCCCCTGCCACCGGGTGATCGGCTCAGACGGCAGCCTGACGGGCTATGCCGGCGGACTGGACAATAAGCGTTTTTTGCTGGAGCTGGAGAGGGCGAATGGGGTACTGACCTTATTTAATGAAAAATGAAAATTTAAAAATGAAAAATAATGGAACACTCACCCTTAAATAAGAGGCATCCCACCAGTATTTTTCATTTTTAGTTTTTAGTTTTTCACTTTCAAAACAGCCACTTCAGCGCCTTGGGAAACTCCTGCCCCCACCGTTTCTCATTGTGAAGGCCTTCAGGATCCAGCTCGGCTTTGATCTGTACTTTTTCGGAAGAGAAACCCTGTCCCTCAATAGTAGAGATCAGTTTTTCAATATTAGTGAACATGGTGGTACTTTCTTTGCCACCGCCGTAGAGGTAAATCCGGGTATCCAGCGGATTAAAAAATTCCACTGCATCAAAATAAATCTTGGGGCTGGTCCACAAGGCCGGAGAGAATACCATTAAACGGCCTATTTTTTCAGGATACATCATGCCGGTATAGATACTGATCAGCCCGCCCATGGAGCTCCCGCCGATGCCGGTAAACTGGCGTTCGGGCAGGGTACGGTATTGCTCATCAATCAGGGGCTTCAGCGTACGCACAATAAAGGTGGCATAACGCATTCCTTCCCCTTTCCGGTTCTCCTTAGGCGTTTTGTAGGGCGAATATTCCGAGTTACGGGTTTCATCGCCATGATCTATGGCTACCACGATCACATCGGTTTCTCCCTGGGTTTTCAGGAGGGATATCCGTTTATCGATCTCCCAGTTTCCGTATGCCGAGCCTTTCCCAAACAGGTTCTGGGCATCGTTCATATACAAAACAGGGTATCTTTTTTCCGTGTTGATATAGTAGTCGTGCGGCAGAAGAACCGATATTTTCCTTTTTCTTTTCAGCTGTGGAATCTCAAATGCCTCAGCGAATATCTCTACTACCGGCATGGTTTCCTCATAAAACGGAGTATAACCGTTTTGTCTCCATAATGGCACAAAATCAGGCTTCTGAAGTTCTTCCGGGTCAAAGAGGCGGTTGCGCGGACTATTCCCCAGCACATCCAGCTCCACATTGTCCCAGCCTCCTTTGGTATATTTATAGAAAGATTTTTCTACCAGGTCCGGTACTTTGTCCAGGCCAATCCTGAACCGGCCTTCATCTACCCTGTCCATGATGAAATCAGGATCAGAAGGGTTCCAGTTACAAAAATCTCCTGTCAGGAATACCGGCCGGTCGTCTTTTACGTGCGTCTCTACTTCTAAAAACATTGCTCCAATTAAACGGGACACAAATTTAACATTTATGTATATACATGCTTAGCTAGAGGCGCAAAATTTTACGCCTCTACCCTGATTATTCTATTTCCAGTATCCTGAAACCCAGGCCTGGAACCTTCACTTCCTTTTTCCAGACCGACCCGTCCAGCACATCTTTTGCCTGGGCCCCTTCCGGAATCAGTTCTGAATAATCTGCACTTTTGACCACCGTTTCCTGTTCATTTTTATTGAAAATCACCCACAGTTTTTTCTGCCCGTCAAACCGGAAGTAGCTGTAAATCCCGTTTTCCGGAACAAAATGAACCAGCTTGCCGGTATGCACCACCGTGGCGGTCTTACGCCAGTTAAAGAGTTGACGGGTAAAATCCTGCAGCTCTTTCTGAAGCGGCGACAGGTTCTCACCGGTAAAAGCGTTCTGCTTATCGCCGGGCCAGCCCCCGGGCATATCGGCCCGCAGCACACCGTGCTCTTCCGAATCAGGGTTAGCAATACCAATTTCAGTACCGTAATAAATCTGCGGAATGCCCCTGACCGTAGCCAGCAGGGCCATGCCCATTTTAAACAGGCGCTTATCTTCTTTCACCTGAGTGAAAAAGCGGTTCATGTCGTGGTTATCGGCAAATACCACCAGGTTATCGGGATCCGGGTACAGGTAATCGTCTGAAAGTGTCTGATACAGGCGGGCCAGCCCGGTATGAAACCCTTCTTTCTCGGTAAGGGCCTGGCCCAGGGCCGCCTGAAGCGGGAAGTCCATCATAGACGGAACATAAGTTTGGTAACCATCCTCATTTGCTTTGCCTTTCTGCCAGTAAGCTATGGTATTGGCTTTGGTGGTCCACTCTTCGCCCACCACGTTCAGGTGAGGGTATTCTGCCAGGATATCTTTCATCCATTGGGTCAGGAACGCTTTTTCAGAGTAGGGCCAGGTATCTACCCGTAAACCTGACAGACCGGCATATTCTATCCACCAGATAGTGTTCTGGGTCAGGTAGCGGGCCATAAAGGGGTTCCGTTGATTCAGGTCGGGCATAGAAGGCACAAACCAGCCGCCCTTCATGGCTTCCTTATCTTTTTCGGAAGCGTGAATATCCTGGTGTACTTCGCGCCGGTGATTGGTAGACCGGAACTTCCCGCCATTATTGATCCAGTCGGCAAAAGGCATGTCGGCCATCCACCAGTGATCAATCCCGCAGTGGTTGGGAATCACATCCATGATCCATTTCAGGCCCATGGCGTTAGATTTACTCACCATTTCTTTAAATGACTCATTGCTGCCGTAACGGGGGTCAATGCGGTAGTAATCGGTGATGGAATAGCCATGATAGGTTACTTCTTTCAGGTTATTTTCAAGAAGCGGCATGCTCCACAGGGTAGTAAAGCCCATGCCTTTGATGTACGCCAGGTGATCGCTTATTCCCCGGATATCGCCTCCGTGGCGGCCGTTATAATGCGAGCGGTTCAGCTTTTCTCTGGTATCCGGGGTATTGTCATTGTTCACATCCCCGTTCGCAAAGCGGTCAGGGGTGATCAGGTAGATCACATCCGAATTATCAAAACTTTTCCGGGCAGCAGAGTTGGCAATCCTGTTTTCCAGCTTCAGCGTATGGGAGATCACTTTTCCTCCGGCCGCTGTAAAATCAATCTTTACGTCACCTGCCTTAGCCGTTTTCTCTATCCTGAGATCCAGGAAAAGGTAATTCGGGCTTTCAGCCTTATGTACTTTTACCAGTTTTACTCCTGCGTGCTTCACGGAGGGCCGGGTCTCTGAAATATTTTTCCCGTACACCAGCACCTGGAGCTCAGGATTATGCATGCCGGTCCACCAAACGGCAGGTTCCAGGCGTTGAACCTCCTGCGCCGAAAGCGAGAAGGAAATGAGAAGAAGAAAGAGTATTTTTTTCATAGGTAATAATTAGCTTTGAGCTGTGAGCCTTGAGTTTTGATCATTGGCCCGCTGCTCAATTTCTCATAGCTCATAGCTCACAGCTACTTGAATTTCTTTAATGACCAAACAGTATAGCTTTTGGCGGGAGTACTGATCTCCGCCCGGCCACCGGCATCGGTGGTCAGAGTTTGATCGGTAGTCCCTGAATAATCATAGATTACCGCGTTCTTCCACGGGGTGACAATAGTTCTTTGCATATTCCGGGAGGCGTTATTGAGGGTAACTACCAGGCCCGGTGTGGTACCATCTCCCGCCCGCTGCGCAGCATAAAAGTCTGTATCAGAATACAGCACGGTAAGGTTCCCGGTAGCTAACGAACGATGAATCCGGATCAGCTTTTCCAGCCGGGGTTTGGACAGGATACTTTCGTAATCGCTGTAAAACAGGCAGGGGTACCCCGGGTGCGTCAGGATATAGGCATAGGCCAGCATGCGGTTTTCAGCGGAGCCGATGCGGTTCCCCTGGTTGGTATCTTTCTCCGTATCATGGTTATTGACAAAGGTCACCGCCTTATCCGGGTACACTTTCCAGAGCGCATCCCGTTCGCCCAGGATTTTCATATTATTCCCGTCAATGGCCTGTTCCAGGTTATAAAAATTAGCAAAATCAAAGGCCCGGATACCGGTTTTATCTACCCAGCTTTTCAGGTAAGGGGTACTTCCGTCCCAGACTTCCAGCACACCGAAACCGCCCACCGCATCCATCCATGATTTCACCACGGAAGGATCAAAGCCCTTGACATAATCAAACCGCCAGCCGTCAAATTTCATGGTGTTTTTATAATATTTTGCTACGGATGAATCAGATTCCCAGAACCATTTTTTTACATTGGGTCTTTCGTGGCAAAGATCCTGTTCCTCAAAAAACAGGGCCTCGGCGTCCCGGTCATGAATGTGGTTTGGGTGGAAATCTTCATAATTACGGTTAAATCTGCCCGATGCCGGCCGGAATAAGGTGTAGGTATTTTTGTTCCGGTGAGGGTTGAATTCCAGCTGTCCGCCGCTATTGTGATTCAGCACGATGTCGGCAAGTACCTCCATGCCCATACCATGTGCTTTTGCGATCAGCGATTCCAGCTCGGCCCGTGAGCCAAAACGGGTTTTAACGGTTCCCATCTGGTCATATTCCCCGAAATCAAAGTAATCCATCGGGTCATAGCCCATAGAATACCCTCCTGACATTCCTTTGGAGGCCGGGGGTAGCCAGAGCCGGTCCACACCCATGGCTTTCCAGTCATCCAGCCGGGCGCTGATAGTATTCCACCAGGCATGCCGGGGCTCCACATCCCAGTAAAACCCCTGCATCATCACGCCTTCCGGCCGCAGGTATTGGCTCAGGTCTTCCGGGTGTGCTATGGTCTGCACCGGCTCGCCGCCACTTTTACAAGCGGCGACGAGTACCAGTAACAGGATATTCAACCTTTTCTTCATAAGGAGGAAGGAGTTGATTGAAAGGCTCCGCCCCTCAATCAACTCCCCTTTTTATTTCTTCGTTAACTTATACGTAGGTGTTGAACCCGAGAAGTCCAGTACAATATCATACGTTCCGGCAGTTACCTTGATGTTATCACCGCCGTTTTCCAGCGAGCCATCGGCACCGGTATCACCGTAGTTAACGTCCCAGGCATTATCTGCCCTGAATTTTATCTCTCCGGTTTTTAATACCACACCTTTGGCAATCCAGATTCCTTTGGTATCAAAATCAGCAGCATATTGCGAATAATCCAGCGCCATCGGCACATCCGGACCGTCCCAGCTGTTAGGAGCTGCATCTCCCACTACTCCCCAGATATGCGTTACGGGAAGCAGGCTGTATGATTTATCCTTCACGTTCATGGTTACCAGGTACTTCCCGGCAGCCACCTTAATATTGTCACCGCCATCATCCAGGCTGCCGTCTGCTCCGGTATCTCCATAGTTAACGGTCCAGTCAGAGTTAAGACGGAACTTCATCTCGCCTTCTTTCAGGGTGATGATGGTTCTCCACTGATCAGAAAACGGATCATAGCTCATTATTCCGTCAGGAGTAGCTCCCCAGTCGTTAAATGCACTTCCCACGATACCCCATGAATATTTCTCCAGCTTGTAGGTAAGTTTGGCCAGATCCAGGGTAATCTTATAGGTTCCGGCCGTTACCTTTATGTTATCTCCGCCGGCGTCCAGCGTTCCGTCTGCTCCGGTATCTCCGTAATTCACATCCCATCCTGAGTCTTTCCGGAATTTAATCTCCCCGTTTTTAAGGGTAAGATAGGCCACATATACCTCATTCTCTGCTGTTTTGTAGAAAGGGCCGTCAGGAGTAGCTCCCCAATCGTTATAAGCATCCCCTACCACACCCCAGGGTGAACTCAGGTCCAGCACATTGGCGTAAGGAGTGGCACTCAGGCTGGCTACGGGTGATACAAGAGAAGTGGCAGATGAGAGCACCACGCTTACCCGCACATCCAGCAGGTGTACTTCATCAGGTGCCAGGCCCAGGTTTAACAATATGGCATTCAGCTCAGAGCCTTTAAACTCTTTTTTCAGTGCTGTACCGGTAGAGGTACTGTAAGCTTTTGAAAAATCTCCGCCTTTCTTATCGATCTGAAGCAGGTAAGAAGGGGCGGCGGCATAACCGAAATCCGGTGCAGCCCAGGAAACGGTCAATACCTGGTTATCGGCTGCGTCTTTGGTCAGTACCAGGGTAGGGGCCGAAAGCTCTACATTCGTACCAGCCCCTTCATTCATCACGGCCCGGATCTCGTCTTTTTCACAAGACCAGAGCCCGATTACTGCAAAAAGTATGATTAATATTCTTTTCATTGTCTTCGTTCAGTTTAGCAATTTTTAATACCCGTCTGTTTGCTTAAGATTAGGGTTAACCATGATGGCTTCCGCAGGCACGGGATACAGTTTGTATTTGGCATCCACGGCTCTTCCGCCCTGTACACCGCCTTTCCAGGCCCACAGGTAGGTATCCGTCACGAGCTGGTTAAAACGGATCAGGTCGGTTCTCCGGTGACCTTCCCAGTACAGCTCTCTGGCGCGCTCATCCAGGATAAACTGTAAATTAAGAGTGCCGTCTGTAATGTTTCCGGATGCGTTTCCGTAGGCTCTCGTTCTTACGGTATTCACATAGCTGAGCGCAGTAGCCCTGTCACCGGTAGTAGCTCCTCTCAAAACAGCTTCCGCATAAATCAGGTACATTTCTGACAATCTGAAAACCGGGAAATCCGTTTCGGTAAAGTTTCTCTGCGGGTCTTTACCTGCTCTTCCGTCTACGTAGTTATTAGTCCACTTCTTCACATGCACGCCGTTATGGAAATTGGTAATATCGTCAATCTCGTTTTCTACCGGGTCAATTTTATATTTCGAAGTAGTGAAAAGAGCGCGTTTATCATTGGTAGTCGTGGCATTTCCTGCATAAAACTTACTGGAAAGGCCTTTGGTTGCCCGGTAACCGGCCCATCCGCTGCCTATGTTGTAATCAGGAGCATCATCCCCTGCTGCCGCATGCACCAGGAAAGTGGTGTTACCGTGTCCCTGGGTCATCAGACCGTCACAGTTAATGGCCCAGATCACTTCGTTGACCTGAGTATCATTATCTGCCTGGAACAGCCGGTAGTAATCCGGGCTAAGGGTGTATCCTGATTCAATTACTTTTTTGGCATAGGTGGCCGCTTCATTGTATTTTCCGCTACCGGTGTAAGTTTCGGCATTCAGGTACAGGCGGGCCAGGAGAGCCTGCGCTGCCGCACGGTCTACCCGGCCGTATACAGCTGATTTAGCTGCAGGAAGCGCCTCTTCAATAGCCAGCAGTTCTGATTCTATATATTCGAAAATCTCAGAGGCCGGTTTCTCTACCGGCACGGTGCCGGTTTGGTCTGCTTCGGTTATAAAAGAATACTTCCCGAAAAGATCCATCGCCACCCAGTAATTAAATGCTCTCAGGAACCTCGCCTCAGCAGCCATGTGCTGGATGTTGGTGGCGTCTGAACCGGAGAAACCTCTTTCCGAAATTTTGGCGTCAGTGGTTTCTCTCAGGAAGGCATTGATCAACCCGATGTTCCATATCGGCCGGGCGTACATTCCTTTGATAAAGGGATCTGAACTGGTCCAGGAAAGATTATGGAAGTCTTTAATCGTCTGGTCATTCCATGCACAAACTGCTTCATCTGTAGGGAGTTCCTGGAGATTGAAGAACGGACGTATAAACGAAATCTGGGAGCCTCCCTCCAGTCCTGAAATATCCGGGGCCCCGTCTCCTTCATTTCCACCCAGTGAAAGACTGCCGTATATTTTGGCCAGTACTGACATATAGCCGTCCATGTCTTTATAAGCATTGTTAGGCGTCATGTCGTTCTGCGGGAATAAATCCAGCTTATTGGAACATGAGGTCACGATGCTCATGCTCATGAAGGCTATCGCTATATTTTTAATGATATTTTTCATATTCTGTCTCTTTTAACTCGTCTTAAAAATCAAAGTTTAATCCGAAAGTATAAATCCTCGGACGTGGATAAATGGTATTGTCTACCCCTGTAGTAGAAGCATTTTCCGGATCTAAGCCGCTGTATTTGGTAATCACAAATACATTGTTTACTCCGGCATTCAGGCTAAGAGAGGCATTTCCAAATACTTTGCCCACATAATATCCCAGATTGATATTATCCAAACGGAAAAACGAGGCATTCTCAATATACAGATCAGACAGATACTGGTTATTATAGAAACCGTTGGTCAGCAATTCCGTAGAGGCGTTATTGATGGTCATCACCGGATCCAGCAGGTTACGCATCACAGAACGCTCCGACCGGAAGTTATTATACAGGTAGTTTCCGAACATGCCGTGACCCGAGGCTCTGGCTGTCCATTTCTTGTAATTAATAGCCGTATTCAGGCCCACCAGTGTGCTGGGCGCCGGTCTCTGGTACAGGTAACGGTCAGCATCAGATATCTGTCCGTCATTGTTCCGGTCTACATACACTCCTTCCAGCGGCTTCCCGTTATGATCATATACCTGCTGAAAAACATTGTAGGCGTAAGGCCACTCGCCGATCATGTGAAGGCCGATGGTATTTCCGGTACCTCCGGCTATACCGCTTACCGGGATACCCGCAAAGCCGGGATCTTCCTGCTTTCTTAAAGAAACAATTTTTGTACTGGTGGTGGTTACGTTAAAACCGATATCCCACCGGAAATTGTCGTTCAGTACCGGAGTGGTATTTAACACAAACTCCATCCCCTTGTTAGTAAGATTACCCACGTTGGTAAATACACTGATATCAAACGTAGATCCGTAGGCTACCGGTGCTACCGCCAGCAGGTCACGGGTGTCTTTGTTAAACCATTCTACCGTACCGGTGATCCGGTTATTGGCAAAACCAAAGTCCAGACCCACGTTAGTGGTAGTAGTGGTTTCCCATTTAATATTAGCATCTACGGCTGCAGGACGCAGGAACGGGTAAAATTTATCTCCAAACTGGTACTGGGCGGTGTTAGAACCGTAAGCGTAACGGGCCATGTAAGGATAATAGTTATTAAAATCCTGCTGACCGGTTATTCCCCAGCCTACTCTCAGCTTCATTTCCGATATCGCTTTCGAATCAGCAAATATCCCTTCTTTAATTTTCCACGCAGCAGCCAATGCAGGGAAATACCCTACCCGGTTTTCAGGAGAGAATTTCGAGCTGGCATCTCTTCTTAGTGAGGCTGTCAGTAAATACGTATCATCAAACGTGTAGTTTACCCTCGCCAGGTAGGAATCCAGGCGATACTGCGGCCGGTCTGTAGCAAACGGCGGTGTGCTGTTCGGAATCATTTCTGACTGGTCTGCGCTGTAAGCCGGGTTCATGTAAACCTCGGTCAGGAAATCCTGGTACGAGTGCAATGCCAGCACATCAAATTTACTTTTAATTTCGGGCAGGTCTTTCTCATAAAATGCCGAAACATCCCAGAGCTTATTTGATTTTTTCTCGTCCTCGTTCCGGTAGTATCCATCTGTCAGGTAATTAGAAGCAGCACGTGCATCTATAATTTCCGTACGGTTACCGTTGGTCTGATCCAGGGCCAGGTTGGTACGGAGGCTCAGGCCTTCCACCCACGGCAGCTTATAATCCAGCTCCACGTTCCCGATAAACCGGTTAGCTTTCCGGGCGTCGTTTCTCATTTCCAGCATCGCCAGCGGGTTTCTTCCTGCCAGGTTATTCCAGTGGCCATCTTCATTTAACCACTCAAAATATCCGCCATACTCATTATTGGCATATACCGGCTGGGTAGGATCCATTCTCAGCGAAGCTCCCACGGCTCCTTCATCGGCCTTACGGTTCCGGGTAGCAGCTACACGGGCATTGATATTTACAGAAAGGGAGTTATCCAGGAATTTAGGACTCAGGTTGACTGCTCCCGAAGTTCTCTGGAAATTATCGGTTTTCAAAAGGCCGTTCTGGTTAGAATAACCTACAGACACCCGGAAAGGGATATCCTTCACCGAACCACTGGCGCTCAGGTTATTGTCTGTACCGGTAGAATTCCGGAAGATCACATCCTGCCAGTCGGTATTCTCTGTTCCCAGCATATCTTTATACGTATTATTACCGGTAGAGGCCGCATGGGCATTGATCAGGTCTCTCACCTGGTCACCGTTCAGCATGTCTACTTTTTTGGCGATTACCCCGGAAGAAAACTGCGTATTAAAATTAAAGCGGGGTTTTCCTGAAGCTCCTTTCTTGGTAGTGATGATGATCACCCCGTTAGAAGCCCTGGAGCCGTACAGCGCCGCTGCCGAAGCATCTTTCAGTACTGACATGCTCTCAATATCGTTCGGGTTAATGGTGTTCAGCAGGTTATCTGAACCCTTGATGCCGTTTCCTTCTACCGGGATACCGTCAATGACGATCAGCGGGTCATTCGAGGCATTCAATGAAGCTGCTCCCCTGATCCGGATGGTACTACCTCCACCGGCTGAACCGCCTCCGGGTGTTACCTGGAGACCGGCCACTTTACCCTGAAGCAACTGCTCAGACGACTGGATATTTCCCTGCTGAAAATCTTTGGCGTTAACGGCAATGACCGAACCGGTCAGGTCGGTTTTCCTCCGGGTACCGTAAGCCACCACTACTACTTCTTCCAGAATCCTGGGGTCGTCGGCCAGCTTTACGTTAATCACCGACTGGTTCCCTACGGTTACTTCCTGCGTTACTTTTCCCACATAAGTGAAAACCAGCACCGCGTTGTTTTCCGGTACACTGATCCGGTAGTTTCCGTCTACATCGGTGACGGTGGCCGTGGTGGTTCCTTTTACCATCACCGTGGCACCGATGATCTCCGAATTGTCACCGGCATCGGTTACTTTCCCCGTCACTGTTTTCTGTGCCCAAGCCGTGGATGCCGCCAGCAGAAATACGAGCAAGCCTGCCGCATTCCGGAGCGCGAAATTCCACTTCCTCAATCGTACGTGTTTTTGCATATGAATTGTTCAATAAAAATGGTTAAATACAAATAGCCTTATTTCCTACCGGGTTCTATTGGAAGATACACATAGAAAATATGAAAATTCTGTGGCAAAGATACGGCGCTCACCAGCTATGGGTCGCCCCGCCTTGCACAATTTGAATAAAAAATTGCATTGTATTATTTTACTGGAAATCAATTCATTATAAAAACAAAAGTGCCGCTTTTAAAAGCGGCACTTCCGGTTTATTAAAAATGAGGTACTAAAACAGGGCTGATCAATACCCCGGATTCTGCTTCAGATTCGGGTTCGCTTTGATCTGGGCGTCCGGAATGGGGAACAGGCGGGTATGGGCAGGCGATGAAGCCATGAAGTCCTTTCCGCTGTTAAATTTACCAAAGCGGATCAGATCCTGGCGGCGGTGTAACTCCCACGCCATCTCTCTTCCTCTTTCTGCCAGCATCTCATCAAGGGTGAGGGTAGCGGCCGTGTAAGCCGGTACCCCTGCTCTTTCCCGGATGATGTTCACATCAGCCAGGGCGGCGGTGATGTTGCCTAACCTGAGATTAGCTTCTCCGCGCATCAGGATGGCATCTCCCAAACGGAAGATCACAAAATCGTTGTCCTGGTTGGTTTCGGTGTTGTTCCGCTGTATCTCGTATTTGGCGGCTCTTGCACCCTGTACACGGGTAGCTGCTCCTGCAGGCATCACCAGTGCTTTTACATCCGGATCCAGAACCAGCGGAATACCATCGTCAGTCAGTGGTGTGCCGTCTGCAGCGTAACGCTGGCCTACCATCCACATTCCTTTCCGGATATCATTGTCTGAAAACGAGTGGTAGAAGGAAGGAACCGCACAGGGGCCGTTCCACGGGTCACCACCCAGGTTAAATTCCAGCCTCTGGCGGTAATGGCATACCGGCATCTGGATGTTAAAGCCCTGGCGCTTCGTTTTGTCAAAGGCCGTAGCCAGTATGATCTCGGGAGATCCCTGGTTAGTCACTGAAAACGTGCTGAAGAAGTTAGCAGGAAGAGTAAACTTACCTGAATCGATGATTCTCGAAGTATAGTCTACCGCTTTCGCCCATTGCGGTGTGCCGGTATATACCTGTGCATTCAGGTACAGCTTGGCCAGAAGCATATCCACCACATACTTGTTAAAACGGGTATAGTAGGCTCCGCCCACGGTTTCGCTCAGGTTAGGATAGGCCTCCAGAAGCTCTTTTTCTATAAAAGCATATACCTGTGCCGTAGTACTCTGCGGCGGGTTGCCGGAAGCCACCCCGTCAGCGATGATAACATTTCCGAAGTTATCCATAGCCACATAGTGGAAAAACGCTCTCAGGGCCTTTAACTCTGCCAGCGTACCCGGGTCAGTTACAGAGGCCATTTGCAGGTTAATAGCGGTAATGGCTTCATAACACCACCTCCATATACCCTCAAAACGACCGTTATCCTGGATAGCCTCCCAGGTGTGGGTGTACATCCGTACGTGCTGTCCGCCGTCGCCCCAGTCGCCTCCACGGGTAGGGATCACCATTTCATCCGTACTGGGCTGCACCCAAAACAGGTTACCCCAGTAATTACCGACTGCGTTATACAGCGGGCCGATCAGTGCGGCCTGCTGAGCCGGCGTTTGGCCGAAACTTTCCTTAGGTATCACATCAAAGGTTTTCTCTGTCAGGTCAGTACATGCCTGCGAAACGAGAAGAGCCCCTACAGCTAAAATTTTATATATTCTTTTCATCTCTCAATTTTTAATTAAAACGTAAGGTTAAGTCCTAACTGAAACGACCGGGTCTTAGGATACACATTTAATCCGTCCATTCCCATCGAATTTACCCGCTGCGACCGGTTATTCTCCAGGTCTCCTTTGGTTTGCAGCTCAGGGTCAATTCCTTTGTACTTTGTAAACAGCAACAGGTTATTTCCGCCCACATATATCCGCGCATTGGAAAGGGTTTTGTCGGAAACAGGTATGTTATAACCTACCTGCCAGTTATCCAGTCTCACAAATGACCCGTTCTCTACCCACATGCTGGTCAGACGGTTTGTCTGGTAATTAGCAGGCAGATCGCTTACATCTGACAGCATATTCGATTCCAGAATAGAACCCGGGATCATGAGGTTATTCCGGAGCTGGTTCAGAATGCTGTTCCCAAACGAGCCTCTCAGCTGGAAGTTCAGGTCAAAGTTTCCATAAGTAAACATGTTACTAAGTGCTCCTGTCAAAAACGGCTGCGGGTTTCCGGCAGAGATGGGGTTTCCGTCAGATACCGCTACGTAAGCATCGGATTCGGAAACATCTATGGTTCCCTGTCCGTCACCGCCTACCATCACTACCTGTCCGTTACTGTTAAACTCCTTAAACGTAGGCACGTTATTAAACTCACCCAGCGGCCGGCCCTGAACCAGGTAAGAAGCAAATACATCGCTCAGACCGCGGCCTCCAAACGGGTTGAAACGAACCTGCCCCGCAGTAAACTGATCGCTTGACAAGGACACAATTTTGTTTTTGTTATATGACACCACCAGCTGAGGAGTCCAGGAGAAGTTACTCTTCTGTACTACTGCTCCGCCAAAGCTGAATTCAAGACCTGAGTTTTTCATGGTTCCCACGTTCGCCAGGATGGAGCTGGTAAAATAATCTACCCCGTTGGCAGGCACGCTGTAATTGTAAAGCATGTCTTTGGTCAGCTTGTTATACCATTCTATAGTACCTGAGAATCTTCCCGAAGCTACCTGGAAGTCTAATCCTACGTTAGTGGTTTCCAATACTTCCCATTTCAGGTTAGGATTCGCATTCTGGGTAATGGCATATCCCGGGAGGAAGTCGCCCTTGGTACCGTCATAGTAAGTACCGCTCTGGCCGTACAGCATGATAGAGTTATACGGATTTATACCCTCCGAGTTACCGGTTTGTCCCCAGCCCACTCTCAGTTTCAGGTAGTTCAGACCTGTACGCTCACCAAAGAACTCTTCATTAGAGATGGTCCAGCCCGCTCCTACAGACGGGAAAAGCCCCCATTTGTTATTATCCCCGAATTTCGAGCTACCGTCCTGTCTCAATGTGGCGGTCAGGTTATATTTGTCTTTCAGGTTCACCGTGGCCCGTCCAAAAAACGAGATCAGCTTATTCTGGTTTCTGTAGGAAGTGGCATAGTCATTTCTCGGGTTGATCAGGGTTCCTGATCCCAGGCCCAGGTTATCAATCGTCACCAGGTCAGTTACGAAACCATTGTTGGCTGCTCCAAAGCCGTCGTTATCATTTTGCTGATACGAATAACCCACCAGGAACGCCATGTTTGACTCTGCGCTCAACGACTTAAGGTAGTTTGCCGTAAGCTCCAGCAACTTGCTGTTGGCCTGGAAGTAGGAGCGGCTGGCCCGCCCGTTAGCCCCCTGAAACGCATACACTGCCGGGTTGGTCCAGTAGTCACTCACCCCGTTTTCACGTTGTAACTGTCCGTTAGCACCTAATGTTAAGCCGTCTATAATTTCATACCTCAGGTTCATACCTCCCTGCAAGAGCTTTTTGTTCTGCTGGTTGGTGTAGTTTTCCATCATGGCTACCGGGTTATACATGTTAAACACGCCGCGCAGCTCATAATATTCCCCATCTTTGTCTCTTATCGGTATGGTAGGTAAAAATGAAGTAGCCCGCTCCATGATGTTACCAATCGTGTACTTGTTCAGTGTTTCGGTATACGCCAAGTTATACGTAATGTTCAGGCGGTTATCAAATGCCTTCTGATCCAGGTTAATCCGTGCGGTGGTACGGTTCATCCCGGTGTTTTTCAGTAAACCCTCCTGCCCCAGGTAGTTCAGAGACCCCCGGTAGGTCAATCCCTGCGAACCTCCGGCAATGGCCACATCGTGGTTATGTACAAACGCATTCTGGGTAATTTCCTTCACCCAGTCTGTATTGTAGTAGTTGCCGCTGGCGTCTTTCGGGAATCGCAGACCATCTGCCAGCGGGTTTCCCGGGTTGGCCTTAGCGTTTTCCACCCGTTGAACTTCGGCGATATATCCGGGGCCATCCAGCAGATCCAGTCTTCTTGAAATGGTTGACGTTCCGATGTAGTTATTGAAAGAGATGGTAGGCTTACCCACCTTTCCTCTTTTGGTAGTAATCAGGATTACCCCGTTAGCTGCCCTGGAACCGTAGATAGCTGCTGCTGAGGCATCCTTAAGCACATCCATGGTTTCAATATCATTGGGGGAAACGGTATTAATAGGCACCCCGATCATCCCGTCTACCACGTAAAGAGGGTCACTACCCCCTGCCAGTGAGGTATACCCCCTCAGCCTTACGGTAGGGTTGGAGGTAGGGTCACCTGAAGGCTGGGTAATCACCAGACCGGCCACCTTACCCTGAATCGCCTGAAGCGGGTTAGGGTTGATACCCGGGTTCATGTCTTTGGCTGCTATCGATGCAACCGACCCCGTCAGGTCCTTTCTCTTGGCGGTACCGTATCCTACTACTACCACCTCCGAGAGGGTAGTGGTTTCATCTTCCAGGCTGACATCAATGATAGTCTGTGCCCCTACCGTAACCTCTCTGCTTACTTTTCCGATAAAGCTGAAGACCAGCACGGCCTGATCGTTCGGTACACTAATGGAGTATTTCCCGTCTACGCCGGTCATTGTTGCATTGGTGGTACCCTTGACGGCTACGTTCACTCCCGGCATTCCCGAGTTATCGGCTGCATCTAAAACCGTACCGGTAACCGTTTTCTGTGCAAATCCGCTGCTGCTGATCAGCAGGGACAAAAGCACTACGGTTAATGCCCTCCAGACTTCCGTTTTTACACGAAATACTGAGTGAAGAAAAAATAGATTTCCTTTCATACTCTTTTATTTAAGGTTACGTTAAAAAAATTATTACTCTATAGCAAAGTTGCGCGCTTTTGCCGGGAAAGATTATCTCCCTATTAATCGCTTTTTGTTCTCTATTAATATTTTTCTAAAAAATATAACTATTCCTATCGAACACAGAAGAAAAGTAAACGTATTAAATCTTCACAATCAGCTCATTCCGGAATTCCATGGGTGTTTTCCCCTTTACTTTCTTAAACACTTTGCTAAAGTAAGACTGGCTTGCAAACCCGCATTCGAAACTGATATCCAGCATACTCTTACTGGTCACCAGCATCTGGCAGGCTTTCCTGATCCGGTAATCATTTACAAAATCGGTATAGGTCATGCTGACCATCCTTTTGAAATAATTACAAAACGCCGGCACCGACAGGTTAACCAGCTCAGCCACTTTCTCCATATCAATATCCTGGTGGTAATTTTGCGCCAGGTGTTCGTATATTTTTTTGAGCCGGGTCTGGTCTTTGCTGGTAAATCCATAGGTGCTGAATGATTCATTCAATGCTATATACTCTCGGGATGAGGCCAGCTTTTTCAGTACTTCCATCATCACCAGGAACCGGTCAAAAGAGCCCAGGCCGGGGAGTACACGAATCTTTTCCCCGATTTCTTTCTTGGTCTGCCCGTAAAAGCACATTCCGAACTGCGCCTGGTCAAAGAGCCTTTCCAGGAAGCGGATTTCCGGCATGGAGCCGCAGTTAAACGTTTCACTCTTAAACTGCACCACAATTTCCTCATGCACTCCTTCCGACCCGTATCCGAAGCCTGAATGGGGCAATTGGGAGCCAATCAATACCAGGTCGCCATCCTGGTAATAACTGATATGATTTCCTACATGGCGGCGCCCGGTTCCGTCGCATACATAGACCAGCTCCAGCTCGGGGTGGCAATGGTAATCCCACAGGAAGTTATCTGCCGTAACCTTGTGATGAAGAAGCTTGAATGAGCTTCCCTCATCCAGTTCAATAATTTCAAGGGGGGTTCTGGAGCCTGAAGCTCCTGCTTTCATGGTCATAATTTAAAGAGGCTTTGATGTACAAAAATATTAATATAATACAAAAAAAGCTAAATCAAGTAATATTTTTTTAACCTTCTCACGGTTAATTTTGTACAGGTTCCGTATCCTAACGTTTCCCTGTACCTGATGAAAAACTGGAAAATCAAGACCTCTCTGTATATTAATTACTTTGTTTTTGCTATCCTGCTGAACAGCGTGGGGATTCTGATTCAGCGTTCCATGAATCAATACGGTGTGGATGAAGTCACCGCCAGCTCACTGGAGGCCTTCAAAGATCTCTCCATTGCATTTGTTTCTTTCCTGGTGGGGTCATTTCTGCCCCGTCTGGGGTATAAAAGGGCCATGCTGCTCTCGCTGGCATTGGTATTTGCAGGCTGCCTGATCATGTATTCCGGGAATTCCTTTACAGCGGTACGGGTGCTGTTTGCCTGTGTGGGCATTTCTTTTGCCTTTATAAAAATATCGGTTTATTCACTGGTGGGTATTCTCACAGAAGGAGAAAAGGAGCACAAAAGCTTTTTAAGTTCTATTGAAAGCTTTTTTATGATCGGGATTGCCTCTGCCTTTATCGGTTTCCCTCTCTTCTACAGTGATACCGATCCGGATGCCTGGCTCAGGATTTACCTGGTGCTGGCCGCCCTGGTGGCATTTTCTTTCTTTTTCCTCCTTTCAGCTGATTTTTCCTCCCTTCCGCGGGAAATCCCCGGTTCTAACCCGGCAGATGACCTCCGCCAGATGTTTTCCCTGCTAAAAAGGCCCGTGGTACTGGTCTTTGCCATTGTAGCCTTTATGTATGTGATGACCGAGCAGGGCATTATGAGCTGGCTACCCACCTTTAATGAGCGGGTGCTGCATTTGTCAGAGGCCATGGCGGTGCGTATGGCAGTGATTCTTATGCTGTCTATTGCTGCCGGCCGGTACCTGTCTTCTTTCCTGGTCAAAAAAATCAACTGGCTGCTGTTACTGATCATCTGCCTGGTCGGTGCCGGCCTTATGGTGGTGCTGATCCTGCCGCAAACGGAGAACCTGGTACCCGGAGAGATCCGTACCTTATCTGATATCCCGGTTATTGCTTATGTTTTTCCGCTGATCGGCTTTTTCCTGGCCCCCATCTACCCCCTGGTAAACTCGGTAGTATTAAGCAGCACTGAAAAAATTTACCATAGCCCTATGGCCTCCTTACTGGTATTTTTCTCTGCCATTGGCGGCACCGGCGGATCCCGGCTGGTAGGTTACCTGTTCCGGAATTTCGGTGGTAGTGAGGCCTTCTATTTCTCTCTTATCCCCCTGATTATCCTCATCATTTGCTTATTTATTCTCCACTTTTCCATCAATAAACAAAAAACATGACATGAAAGGCTATATTCACCAGGCAGGCGACCTTTTTCATAACGTTCAGTTCCAGCGCATCTTTGAAGACGGCAAGACCTTTCCCGACTGCATTCCACTTCTGCCCCTTCCTGAGATCATCCGCTTATACGAAACGGCTAAAGGAAAGCCCGGTTTTGACCTTCGCAGCTTCGTACATCAGCACTTTGATCTTCCGCCCGGGTTTCATCATTCGTTTCACACACAGCACCCCCGGTCTGTTTACCGGCATATAGAAGACCTGTGGGAAGTTCTCAGCCGCTGCCCCCGGCCGGAAGACACCTCGCTGATTCCCTTAAAATACCCTTATGTGGTGCCGGGCGGCCGCTTCAGGGAAGTGTATTACTGGGACAGCTACTTTACCATGCTGGGGCTGGCCGCCTCCGGGCGCTATGACCTGGTAGAGAGTATGGTCAATAATTTTGCTTACCTGATCGACACCGTGGGGCATATTCCCAATGCCAACCGGGTCTATTACCTGGGCCGGTCGCAGCCCCCTTTCTTTTCTCTGATGCTGGAAATTCTCAGTGTTCAGAAAGGAGAAGAAGTGTTTCACCGGTACCTGCCGCAACTGGAACGGGAATACCGGTTCTGGATGAAACGGGAGGAGTCTTCCGGAGAAGCTGCACAGCACCGAACGGTGCGCCTGCCTGACGGGGAACTGCTGAACCGTTACTGGGATGAAGAGGCCACGCCCCGGCCGGAAGCCTACCGGGAAGACCTGGAGCTGAGTGAACGGTCAGACCAGAGTCCTGCCTGCCTGTTCCGGCACCTGCGTGCCGCAGCGGAGTCCGGCTGGGATTTCAGCAGCCGCTGGCTGAAAGACCCGCACCGGCTGGAGACCATTCACACGACCGATATTCTGCCGGTAGACCTTAACGCCCTGCTTTATCACCTGGAACAGACCCTGGCCCGGGCCTATTGGGCGTCTTCGGCAGATGAAACACAGAAGTATATCCGGCTGGCAGAAAGCCGGAAAGAAGCCCTTCAGAAATACTTCTGGAAAGACGACTTTTATTTTGATTATGATTTTACAGCCGGCGCCCCTACCCCTTCCCGTCACCTGGGTGCCTGCTTCCCGCTGTATTTCAAAATAGCTTCTCCCGTTCAGGCCCGGCAGGTGGCCCACCGGCTGCAAAAGCAGTTTCTCAAAACCGGCGGCCTGATCACCACCCTGGAGTCTTCCGGGCAGCAATGGGATGCTCCGAACGGCTGGGCTCCCCTTCAGTGGATAGCTTATAAAGGCTTACTGAATTATGGAGCCGATGAGCTGGCGGCAGAGATAAAAAAGCGATGGATCAACACCAACCTGTCTTTTTTTAATCAATGCGGGAAGCTTACCGAAAAATACAATGTAATGAATGCCGGAAATATTGAGGCTTCAGGAGGCGAGTATCCTAACCAGGACGGTTTCGGCTGGACCAACGGGGTATTGCTGGCTATGCTGGACTAAGTTTGCTTTATATCTGATCCGGTAGTATATTTGGTTTCACGAAAATCATATCTTTATGAATCACTTGTCTGATTTTGAAAATACGCTATATGTGGATAACACGGGGCAGCAGCACCTGAAAGAAACGGCCCGGTGGGCCAGATTCCTGGCCATTGTGGGGTTTGTGATGACCGGTTTTATAGTACTTGCCGCCATTTTTGCCGGATCTATTTTCAGCACCTTGTCATCTGCAGCACCTGAACTGAGCATTTTCCCTACTGCGGGTATTACTGTCACCTATCTTATTGTGGCAGGGCTCTACTTTTTTCCCTGCCTTTTTCTTTTCCAGTCGTCTCAGAAACTGACCCTGGCACTACAAAGCGGTAGCAGTGAAGAACTGACCCTGGCCTTTGAAAAGCTTAAGAGCTTCTTCCGCTTTGTGGGAATCATGACCCTGGTAGTGGTTGGTTTATACGCGCTGATGCTGGTATTTCTGATCCTGGGGGGCGGTCTTGCGCTTTTAGGTGCCGGACTTTAGGTCCTCCGGAATGCTTTATCCGGATTCTATGTTTATCCTGTAGACAGACGAGAAATAATTTTTATGGATCTTTATATTAAAAATATGGTATGCCCCCGGTGCATAGCCGCGGTAGAAGATTTGCTGCAGGAACAAAACATCCCTTTCCTGAAAGTAGACCTGGGGCATGCTGTTTTAACCGGAGAGCTGAATGAAGGCCGGCTTTCAGAAGTGGACGCCGGCTTAAAAAAACTAGGTTTTGAGCTGCTTGACGATAAACGGAAACAATTGGTAGAGCAGGTAAAAAACATCATCATCCGTACAGTGCACCATACTCCGGAAATACTTCATAACCGGAACCTGTCAGATCTTCTGAGTGAAGAGATGAATCAGGACTACAAACATATCAGTACCGTTTTCAGCGAGATCACCGGCACTACCATTGAGAAATTCCAGATCCGGCATAAAATAGAGCGGGTAAAAGAGCTGATCGTGTATGACCAGCTGTCGCTTAAAGAGATTGCCTTCCTGATGGGATACAGCAGTGAAGCCTACCTGAGCAACCAGTTTAAAAAAGTCACCGGGTTTACACCGTCTTATTTTAAAAAGATAGGGGAGCAGAAAAGGGTGTCTATTGATCAGGTGCTGTGAAGTTTATTTTGCAGAGGATAGTGTCATACCCGTGAAGTATGCGAAGATAAGGCCCTGTGTTTTTCAATATCTAGCCCTGAAATGCTACCTTTACATCATTCAAATATTTTGTACATTTATACACATCCCTGTATGTATAGAATTCTTCTTTTTCTGATTTCCTTCCAGGTAGCCGCCCAAACTCCTTTCCCGAAACTGGAAAACAAATCACGCTTCTCCGCAGAAGAGAAAGCGCTGATTATGCAGGGCGACACCTCCCGGATGATGCGCGTAACCCAGACCACTAATTCGGAGGATTTTAAAATTCTGACCGCCGTATCGGAAGACATCGCTTTTGACGATCCGCTCCTGCCCCTGCTGGCCAGGCGGATGTACCTCTCGGTGACTGACAGCAGCACAAACGGTGTGGGCATTGCCGCACCGCAGGTAGGCGTTAACCGGAATCTCATCTGGGTAAAACGGTTCGACAAAACCGGGGAGCCCTTTGAATTTTACGTTAACCCGAAAATCTCCTGGAAATCCGAGCTGCTGCAACTGGGCGCTGAAGGCTGCCTTTCCATTCCCGACACCCGGGATAACGTCATCCGCAGCTATGCCATCCAGATCACCTATAATACACTGGAGGGCGGTTATTTCACCGAGGTGATTGAGGGCTTCACGGCCGTGATCTTCCAGCACGAAATTGACCACCTGTACGGCATACTTTTTCCACAGCGGGTAGACGACCAGAACACGCAGGAGTTCCGTAAATCGGAAGAGAAAGGGAAGAAGCTTTTATATAATAAGAAGAATAATAAGCGTATGTAAAGCCAAGAGCTTAATGAAAAATGAAAAATAAATGATGGCTGAATTTTTAGTTTTTCATTTTTCATTTTTCATTAAATCCACTCGCAGCGACGACTCCCGCACCACCATCTCCGAACGCAGCACCACCGCGCTCCCCTGGTTTACATTCAGATTCCCCTCCAGGTGGCTGATAATGGTTTGTACGGCTATTTCTCCCATCTCTATGGCCGGGTAATGTATGGTGGAGAGGTTAGGTTCCACCACTTTGGAAATAGGGTCATCATTAAAGCCCACCACCGCAATGTCTTCAGGAATGCGATAACCGGCCTTCTTCATTAAGATAATGGTAGAAGCAGCACAGGCATCATTCGTGAAAAAAATTCCGTCGGGCGCTGTTGCCATAGCCGAAATTCTGTCCATAACTGCCTGGGGCGCCTCCGCATCAAATGCGGTCACCAGCAGGGAATCTCCGGTATAAGGCAGCCCGAATTCTCTCAGGGCCGTCTCAAAACCCCGGAGGCGGTCGCGGTACACATTCCGTTTCAGGCTTCCCGTAACATGCAGCAGGTTTTTACACCCCTGTCCGATCAGGTGGCGGGTGGCTTCGTAACCGTCTCTGAAATTATCAATCACCACGCTGGTACAGGAAGGGTGATCCAGCACCCGGTCAAAAAACACCACCGGTATTTTCTTCTTTATAAAAGGAGCAATATGATCAAAAGTATCCGTATCAAACGCCAGGGAAATCAGCAGGGCGTCTACCCGGCTGTTAAACATGGTGCGGGCATTTTCTATCTCTTTCTTTTCCAGCTCCAGCGACTGGCTGATGATCAGGTTATAGCCTGCTTCATTGGCCACCCGTTCCATTCCGGAAATAATGGAAGACATCACCACCGAATTCAGCCGGGGTACAATCACCCCCAGGGTGTTGCTCCGCTGCCTGCGAAGGTTACTGGCAAAGCGGTTCGACTGGTAACCCATTTCCCGGGCCAGCTTATCTACCCGTTCTTTGGTCTTGCTGTTGATGGCGGGGTGCCCGTTTATTGCCCGGCTGACCGTAGCAGGTGAAATATTAAGCTCACGGGCAATATCGTAGATGGTGGTTTCTTTTTTCATTCAGTTTTATGCAACAGATTTCATTAAAGTATGTCAAAATGTTTCATTCATTCTCCTTCAAATATACCTTATCTTTCCCAGACTTCAATATACATCAAAAAAGATTATTCGCATAAAATCAACCGGTGGGACTATAAAAATCTTCTCTGAAAGAATACACCTCATACCTGAATATAATTTATAGAAGGAAAAATTGTAAATTTTTTTATGCAATCGATTGCATTTTAAAAGAATAATTTTGATATTTGTCATGCTGTATTCTGCGGCATAAACCAAAACCTTAGATAAATATGTTGTTAAAACTCTATCCAGTCATTAAGGGCGGTAAAGTCGGAAAAAGTTTCCTGTCCCTGCTTTTCTCTCTCCTGCTGATCCAGGCAGCCTCTGCCCAGGAAAAGAGAATTACCGGAAAAGTTACTGACGATAACGGAGAGGGGCTTCCGGGAGTAACCATCTCCGTCAAAAACCAAACGAAAGGCACGTTCTCTAATGAAAACGGAGAATTCTCCCTGAGTGTGAACCCGGGTGACGTGCTCGTTTTTACCATGGTAGGCTATACTACCACGGAATATACCGTCAGCGCATCGCAGACGTCTGTTGCGGTCAGCATGAGTTCTAATCAGACCGCCCTGGATGAAGTGGTGGTGGTAGGTTACGGTACCATGCGGAGAAGAGATGTGACGGGCTCTATTGTATCCGTAAATGAAGAGGCGCTGCGTGAGGTACCTGTACCCAACCTGCAGCAGGCACTGGTGGGCCGGGCCGCCGGCCTGGAAATCAACCAGGTAGGTAATCAGCCGGGAGCAGGTGCCCAGATCAGGATTCGCGGGGTACGCTCTATCAGCGGCTCTAACGAACCCCTGTTCGTGGTAGACGGCATCCCTTTTGAAGGCACACTCAATGATATCAACCCCGACGAAATCGCCTCGGTAGATATCCTCAAAGACGCCTCCGCCACTGCCATTTACGGTTCACGGGGAGCCAACGGCGTAGTGCTGGTCACCACCAAAAAAGGGAAGAGCGGAGAATCCCGCCTCTCCTACAACGGCTACTATGGGATAGGTAGCCCATCTTACAAATACCCCGTTCTGAATGCCGATGAGTTCCGGGTAATGCGTGACCTCTCTACCTGGACCGAAGGCTACGGCCCGGATGAGCTGGAGGGAATTGCCACCGGTAGAAACACCAACTGGCAGGACCTGATTTACCAGAATTCTTACCGTACCGACCACAACCTGAACATCTCAGGCGGTGCTAACGGAAACTCCTTCTCTCTTGGGGGAGGGTATTATAAGGAAAATACGCTGATGCCGGGCGAAGATTTTACCCGGTACTCCCTGAGAGCCAGCATTGACTCCAAAGTAGGCAAAAGGATCAAGGTGGGTCTGACCACCCAGAACTCGGTGAGCATCGCTAACGGCTCCCAGTTTGTTTCCGGAAGCGCCATCTATAACTTATTGTCGCTGAACCCGCTTTTATCGCCTTACAATGCCGACGGCAGCCTGAATATCGTTCCCTGGGACAACAGCCTGGACGGGGGTAACCCGCCTTCCAGCGGATATAACCCACTCCTTTTGAAAGAAGGTCCTAAAAACTGGGACGACAGGGTCCGCCGTCTCAGAACCTTCAATTCACTTTATGGCGAATACCGTATCCTGGACGGCCTGACCTACCGCATCAATCTCGGGCTCAACTACGCCCAGCAGTTCGGCGGGCAGTTTCGGCCGGCCGACCGCCCGGATGCCCCCAGTTACTTCCGGGTAGGACAGGGCAATATTGCGCGGGTGAGCAACGGTGAAACCTGGGGCTATACCGTAGAAAACCTCCTGTTCTACGATAAGACTTTCCGCAATGACCACCGGATCAGCTTCACCGGCCTTTTCGGTGCACAGGAGAGCCAGTCGTTTGACAGCTTTGTACAGAAACAAAATATCACCGAAGACTTTGTAAGCTTCTACAACCTGGCGCTTTCTTCGCCTATCGATGCCTCCAACACAGGCTTAGGCGGAGGAGAAACCCGCTGGGGCCTGCTCTCCTATATGGCCCGGGTGAACTATGCCTTCCGCGACAAATACGTGCTGACCGCTACTTACCGGCGCGACGGCTCTTCCAGGCTGGCTCCGGGGAATCAGTGGTTTGACTACCCTGCCCTATCGGCCGGGTGGACCATTTCAGATGAAGGCTTCCTGCAGAATAATACCACTGTCAATCACCTGAAGCTACGGGCGGGATGGGGACTTACCTCGAACCAGTCTATTAATCCCTATGCTTCCAAAGGGCTGGTGAATAACTCGAACGGGCTGCCTACCGACGGAGACATCGGTGCTGCGGGCGGGATCATCCGCTATAACTTCGGGCCCACCATTGTAACGGGTTATGACGTGGTTACCCTGCCTAACCCTAACCTTTCCTGGGAATTTACCAGTACGGTTAACGTAGGGATCGACTTCGGCCTCTTTAACGACCGGCTGACCGGTACCCTGGATATCTACAATTCCAAAACTGATAAGATTCTTTACAATGTGAACCTGCCGGTGACTTCGGGTATTGCAGGAGCATTTACCACCAATATCGGGGAGATGTCGAACAAAGGGTTTGAGCTGACCCTCTCTTCCATCAACTATAAATCACCCAAAGGCTTTACCTGGAGCACGGATTTTAATATTTTCAGGAACAAAAACAAGTTGCTTAAACTGAGTAATGAAGTAGACCGGGAGATCGGCAGCCAGCTGTTTGTGGGATATTCCATGACCTCTATCTATGATTACAAGAAACTGGGCATCTGGCAGATTGATGAAGCGGCGGAAGCGGCAGCCCTGGGCTCCGTACCCGGACAGATCAAGCTGGCCGATATCAGCGGGCCGGACGGTGTTCCTGACGGTAAAATAGATGCCGACTTTGACCGGACCATTATCGGCAATATGGATGCCAATTTCCAGGGCGGGTTGACCAACCGGTTTTCTTACAAAGGCTTTGACCTCGGCCTGGTGATGCACGGGCGGTTCGGCGGACTGCTGGTCAGCCAGATTCACGGCCCCGGTGCTTCCTATATCTCCCAGCTGAGCGGAAGGAGAAACTCGGTTAAAGTAGATTTCTGGACACCTACCAACCCTACTGACTGGTTCCCGCAGCCTGCGGGAGAGCACGCTTCGCTTTCTTCTCTGCCTGACGGCTGGAGAACCCTGGGTTATTACGATGCCAGCTTTGTACGCCTCCGGAGCATTAACCTGGGTTATACTTTCAGTAACACGCTCCTTCACAAAGCCGGCTTACAAAATGCACGTCTCTATTGTACAGTAGATAATGTAGCCCTGCTGTGGTCGCCCTTCTACAGCCAGACCGGTATTGACCCGCAGGCCACTGCCGCCGGTGAAAGAGGAATTGGCGGAGCTTACGGCAATATAAGGCAAAATACAGCCGGTAACGGAGCCCTGGTGGTCAGCCTGGGAACCCCTCCCCGACGCACGTTTACCTTTGGTCTTAACATTACACTTTAAACCTGCTGAAAAACATGAAATCGTTCAATAAGTTATTAATATCTGTTTTCACTTTAACCCTTCTGGTAACACCCGGGTGTACCGATGTGCTGGAAGAGCGACCGTATACGGTTTTTTCAACAGACTACTTTAAGACCCCTGAAGGGCTTCAGGCCGGTATTGCCTCCCTGTACTCCGGGTTCAGGTACCTCTTCGGGCCGGAAGGCGCCGTGGGCATGGGAGTGGCAGGCACAGATGAATGGACCATGGCCGACCAGGCCCGTGCAGGTGCTGCCGGCGATATGACCGCCATGTGTAATTACTCCCTGGGCCCCACTACCGGTGCCCTGCTGACCCCCTGGAACAGGAGCTTCAGCAATATTAACCTGGCAAACGGACTGGTGGATTTTGCCATGGAGGCCCCCATTTCTGAATCAGAACGTAACGTGGCACTGGGAGAGATCCGCTTCCTGAGAGGATTGTATTACCTGAACCTGGTACAGTACTTCGGTGCCGTGCCGGTAGACCTGGGAGCCGGTGAGCTCAAATTCAACCAGTCGCCCTTCCAGGGCTTTAACCGCCTGCCGATAGATGAGGTTTTTGCCAAAGATTATGAGGCCATCATCAGTGACCTGATTTTTGCTACGCAAAACCTGCCTGACCAGCGGCCTACCGGGGCTTTCCGCCTCTCCAAAGGCGCCGCTTACCACATGCTGGCAAAAGCCTACCTGCACCGCGGGTACTCTTCAGCCGCACAGGCGGATGACTTCCAGAAAGCCCATGCCGCTGCTATGGAGGTGATTAATAACCAGGCAAAATACGGTACTGCCCTTCAGGCCTATTATGCGGATGTACATGCTCCTGATAATGACTATAACAGTGAAATCCTGTTCTCTATTGAGCGGGTGCCCGGTAACTATGCTGCCAGTGAAGTGCCCAATCCCCAGGGCATCAGTGGTACCAAAGGGATGGATGCTTCCAATGATTTCTGCGGAGACTATACCGCTGTAAGGTCACCACTCAAAACCTCTGCTACCCAACCGGCAGGAGACAGAACCGTACTGTATGGCCGGCCCATACGGAGATTCTGCCCTACTCCCTGGCTCTTTGAAACGGCTTTTGCCGACAAAACCAATGACAGCCGCTACGAGGGAAGCTTCCGTACCGTATATATTGCTTCACGCACCGGTGGCGGATTTACCGCCGATGTAGATACGGCCTTTGTGATGGCGCTGACCAACCGCCAGGCCGACTCACTGAATGCCCTGCCCAAGCCTTACCGGGTAATTGCCCCCCGTGAATTTTACCTGATCGGCGGATCGGTCAACGGTTCAGCTACCGAGGGCACCTCTAATATGTACCCGTCGCTCAGCAAGTATGAAGACCCTCAGCGCGGAGTACCCAACTATCCCGGGGCCCGTCCGTTCCCGGTAGCCAAGCTGGCCGAGACCTACCTCCTGGCCGCCGAGGCCGCCTTTAAAATGGGCAATGGAAGCGAAGCCATGAACCTTATTAACGTGCTGAAACGCAGAGCCGTTAACCGGCCCGGCCTCAGTGAGGCTCAGCAGGAGGCCCGCTATAATGTGATCCGCCTGACTTCTGCCAGCCAGGTGACCCTGGATTTTATACTGGATGAGCGTACCCGGGAGCTTTGCGGAGAAAGTAACCGCTGGCCCGACCTGGCCGTCAGAGGGAAGCTGATAGAGCGCGTGAAGGCATTTAACCCGGATGCTGCCGGCACCATTGTTTCAGGCAAGCATGAGTTAAGGCCGGTTCCCCAGTCTCAGCTGGACCGTGTGGCGGAAGCAGAAACCCATAAGTATCAAAACCCTAATTATTAAACTTTAGACTGATGATGAAGAAATATTCAAAATATATGCCGGTGCTCCTCTCCATCCCCTTACTGCTGGGGTCGTGCAAAGACGAACTGAGTACCGGGGTGCTGCGGGAAGGAGACTATGGCGACCGTACCGCCGGACTGAAAGATGCGTTTAATATCCCGATAGGAACGGCGGTAGATTTTACTCCTTTTACCTCCAACGCTGCCTATCTGAATGTAGCCAAATCTGACTTCGATATGGTCACTTTCGGTTATCACATGAAGCACGGCGCCATTGTGAAAGACGACGGGAGCTTTGATTTCTCCAAAACGGATCAAATGGCGAACCTGGCCACTCAGAACGGCCTCGAAATATTTGGTCATACACTGGTGTGGCACCAGAATCAGAATGCATCTTACCTTTCTTCCCTTACTGCCGGGAGCAGTGAGCCTGAAGTGATCAACCTGGCCAATAACGGCGGGTTTGAAAACGGCCTGACCGGATGGAGCACTTACAATGCACAAAACGGAGCTACCGTAACGGCCGGTTCCGGTGCCAATGAGGTGAGAACCGGCAACGGTTCCATGAAAATTGTTAACCCCCAGGATAATCCGGGCGGACATTGGCGCGTGCAGATCGCCAGTGACCCGGTGACCACAGTGGTAGGACGAAACTACCAGGTGACCTTCTGGGTGAAATCAGCTACCAACGGCGGATCAGGAAGGCTTTCTACCCAGCCGTCGGCCATCTACCAGGGCGACTGGGCCACTACCACCGACTGGACACCCGTTTCCTGGACCTTTACGGCAAATGAACCTCAGACCCGCATTCTCTTTGATATGGGCCTGAAAGGAAATACGTACTATATTGACGACTTCAAGGTATTTGATCCCGAGGCACCGGCACCCGATCCGCTGCTGGTTAACGGCGGTTTTGAAGACGGGCCGGCTAACCTCCCCGAAGGCTGGGCCGTGTACAATGCCCAGAACGGCGCAGCCGTATCCGTGGGGGCAGGGGCTGCAGAAGTACGCACCGGAACCCGCTCTCTGAAAATTGTTAATCCCCAGGACAATCCCGGCGGACAATGGCGCGTGCAGATCGCCAGCTCACCGGTGAAAACCACCGTGGGTACGGCCTACCGGGTAACCCTCTGGGTGAAATCAGCCACCGCCGGCGGATCCGGGAGAATGTCTACCCAACCCAACGCACTTTACCAGGGCGACTGGGAAACCACTACCGACTGGTCGCCGATAACCTGGGTATTTACCGCCAATGAACCCGAAACCCGGATTCTTTTCGACATGGGCCTGAAAGGGAACACGTACTTTATCGATGATATGGAAGTGGTAGATAATTCAGTGGCACCGCCTTCTTCCGGCGGTGACGCCTCCGAAAAAGTGGACGAAGCCATGAAAGACTTTATCACCGCCTCGGTAAACCGTTACAAAGGTGTGGTAAAAGCATGGGATGTGGTCAATGAGCCCCTGGTAGAGTCGGGCGCGTTGAGAACCAACGCCAATACCACCGTTCCCTCGGGTGCCACGGATATCTTCTTCTGGTCGCAGTACCTGGGCCGCGATTATGCTCTGAAAGCATTTAAATACGCCGCCGAAGCTGATCCCGAGGCCAAGCTGTTTATTAATGAATATAACCTGGAGTCCAGTCCGGCCAAGCTGGACTCGCTGATTTCGTATGTCAGTGAGCTAAAAGCAAAGGGTGCCAAAATAGACGGTATAGGTACACAGATGCACGTGCTGCTGAGCACCCCGCGTGCCGGCATAGATAACATGTTCCGGAAACTGGCCGCCACAGGTCTCCTGATCCGGGTATCAGAGCTGGATGTGCGGGTGAATGCCAACAGCAAACAGGGATTTGTACTCACGCCCCAGTACGAAGGCTACCAGGCCGAGATGTATGAATATATCATCCGTTCTTACCTGAAGCATGTACCCCAAAACCAGCAGCACGGAATCACCATCTGGGGCATCTCGGATGATACCAGCTGGCTTTACAAAAACGGAGCCGATTTCCCGCTGCTGTATCATGCTGATTTCTCGAAGAAGGCGGCGTATGGAGGGGTATTGAAAGCGGCGAAATAAAATGATCACCCTCCACGCCATGCGCTGGTACGGTCCTAAAGATCCGGTCTCCCTCATGGACCTCCGGCAATGCGGAGTGTCTGTGGTGGTATCGGCCCTCCATCACCTTCCGGTAGGAGAAATATGGACCGTGCCGGAGATTACCCGCTACAAAAACCATATCGAAGCGGGGAACGGCACTTATACACCGCTTCACTGGGAAGTAGTGGAAAGCCTGCCGGTGCACGAGGACATCAAGAAAGGGCTTCCTGAAAGAGAAAAGTGGATAAATAATTACAAAACCTCTTTAAAAAACCTGGCGGCCTGCGGCATCAGAACCGTTTGTTATAATTTTATGCCGGTGCTTGACTGGTCAAGGACACAAACGCAGCACGAAATGCCGGATGGCGGAAAGGCCCTCTGCTTCGACTGGCTGGAATTTGCGGTCTTTGACCTGCACATCCTCCAAAGGCCGGGTGCGGCAGAAAGTTATACACCGGAGCTGGTGATGGCCGCGGCAGAACTTTTTGCGACCCTTCCGGAAGAAGAATTACAGAGAATAACTTCCAATGTGCTGATGGGCCTGCCAGGCTCGGAGGATGCCTTTGAGCTGGACTCTTTCCAGGGCCTGCTGGACGCCTATAAAACGGTAGGCGAAGAAGGCCTCCGTGATAACCTGTACTATTTCCTCCGGCAGGTAGCTCCTTTTGCCGAAGAGCTGGGCATAAAGCTGGCCATTCATCCCGATGATCCGCCGTTTCCCCTGCTGGGACTACCACGGGTGGTCAGTACGGAGCACGACCTGCAGCAGGTGCTGGATGCCTGTGATGTTCGGGCCAACGGCCTTACTTTCTGTACGGGCTCTTTAGGAGTAAGAGAAGATAACGATGTACCCGCCATGGCAAAACGTTTTGCTTCCCGGATTCATTTCTTACATTTACGTACTACAAAAAGAGAGAATACCCGTTTCGGCAGTTTTCACGAGGCCCGGCACCTGGAAGGCGACGTGAACATGTACAGGGTCTTATCGGCTATCAAAGATGAGCATGACCGCCGGAAAGCCTCCGGCCTGGACGACTACCGGATCCCGATGCGCCCGGACCACGGCCATGCTATTTTAGACGACCTGCATAAAACCACTTACCCCGGCTATACGGCCATCGGGCGGCTGAAAGGTTTGGCCGAATTGAGAGGAATAGAATACGCATTAACCCAGGCTTCTATATGAAATGGATACGTAAATACCTGCTTCTGCTTTGTCTTATCCCCTTCCACACCTATGCCGATGACGGCTACAAGTTATGGCTGAAGTATGATAAAATTACCGATAAGGCGCAGCACTCCTATTACAGCTCCCGTTTAAAAACCATTTACGCCGATACCCGTGACCCTTCGGTCAAAGTGGCGGCAGAGGAGCTTCAGACGGCCGTTCACAGCCTGCTCGGCTTTACTCCCGCACTGAAATCACCGGGATCAGGCATAAAGGGCCTTACCTTAAGCGTGGATAAAAACCTGGACGGCATCAATGAAGAAGGCTTCAGGGTTTCCGCTTCGTCACAAGGCCTTCATATCGGGGCCCGGTCCGGGCCGGGCATACTCTACGGAGTCTTTCATCTTTTGAAAAATATACAAACCGGAGAAAGCCCGGAGATCATCACTTCCCCCCAGGTCAGGCTGCGGTTGCTGAATCACTGGGACAATAATAACGGCACCATTGAGCGGGGCTATGCCGGCATGTCGCTCTGGAAATGGTACGAGCTGCCTGAGCGCATCGATCCCCGGTACATCGACTACGCCCGGGCCAATGCCTCCATAGGCATCAACGGTACCGTCGTCAATAATGTGAACGCCAGTGCCCGGTTCCTGACTCCGGAATACCTGGAGAAAGTAAAAGCCCTGGCCGATGTTTTCCGTCCCTATGGTATCAAAGTGTATTTGTCGGTGAATTTTGCCTCTCCCAAAATCTTAGGCCCCGTGCAGGAGGCCGATCCGCTGAACCCGGAGGTCAGGAAATGGTGGGCCGGCAAAGCCCGGGAAATCTATGCGCTGATCCCCGATTTCGGCGGATTTCTGGTCAAGGCCAACTCGGAAGGAGAGCCCGGCCCCATGGACTACGGCAGAACACACGCAGACGGCGCCAATATGCTGGCCGAGGCCGTGAAACCTTACGGCGGGATCATCATGTGGCGGGCCTTTGTATATGCCTTTGATCCGAAAGGCGACCGTTTTAAAGCAGCCTATGAAGAGTTTAAGCCCTTTGACGGGAAATTTGCAGACAATGTAATCATCCAGGTCAAAAACGGGCCCATTGACTTTATGCCGCGTGAGCCGGTATCGCCCCTGTTTTGTCATATGGAAAAAACGCCGGTGTCGATGGAGTTCCAGCTTACCCAGGAATACCTGGGCTGGGCCACCCACTGGGTGTACGAAGCCCCCCTGTTTAAAGAGTGCCTGGATACCGATACCCACGTAAAAGGCGAAGGTTCCACCATTGCTGACATTATCCGCGGAAAGACCTTTGATTATAAGCTCACGGCCATGGCCGGAGTAGCCAATACCGGCTCTGACCGCAACTGGACGGGCCACCCCATGGCCCAGTCGAACTGGTACGCCCTCGGGCGACTGGCCTGGGATACAGGACTGTCTTCCGAGAAAATTGCAGAAGAATGGATCCGCCAGACCCTTACCCGGAACCTTACGGCCGTAAAGACCATCTCAGGCAGCATGATGCGCTCCCGCGAGATCTATGTGAACTACACCTCCCCTTTCGGGTTGCACCACGTGATGGGAGAGGGCCACCATTTCGGACCGGAGCCCTGGGTGGAAAATGCCCCGCGCCCCGACTGGACCGCCCTTTACTATCACCGGGCCGATGAAAACGGGATAGGCTTTGACCGTACTGCAAAAGGCAGCAATGCCCTGGCCCAATACCCGGAGAAGCTGGCAAAGGTGTATGCTGATGAAGATACCTGCCCGCTGCCTTTCCTGCTTTGGTTTCATCATGTAAGCTGGAATAAGAAGCTTCCTGACGGCCGGGTATTCTGGGATGAATTTGTGAAGAGCTTTTACGAAGGCGCCGAGCAGGTAAAAGCACTGCAGGCCGAATGGGCCTCGGTTAAAAGTCATGTACCGTCTGGAACTTTCCGGAACGTGGAGGCCCGTCTGCAGACCCAGTATAAAGAGGCTGTCTGGTGGCGCGATGCCTGCGTATTGTATTTTCAGACGTTTAGTAAAATGCCGGTACCCGCTCCTTACAAAGCCCCGGAAAGAACCCTGGAAGAAGTGAAGAAAATAGTAGATACCTATCATGTAAAATAACGATGAGCAGTGAGCAGATATACTCACTACTTGGAACTTTTTATACCAGTAAAATGACACAAAAGACAAACCATTTTTTGTCCGTTTTCTCTCTCGAAAACCAGCTGGCCCTGATCACCGGCGGTGGTGCCGGAATAGGCCTGGAGATAGCCCGCTGCCTGATCAGTGCCGGTGCCAGGGTGGTGATCACCGGTCGCACCGAAGCACGCCTGCAGCAGGCCGTGGCCGAACTGGGAGAGAAAGCCCGGTACGCCGTTAATGATGTCACCGCACTCGACACCCTGGAAGACCTGGTCAACGAAGTGGAATCGCTTTACGGGCCCATTGACATCCTGGTCAATAATGCCGGCATCAACCAGAAAAAGTCGGCGCTGGAGGTTACGGATGAAGAGTTTACCCGTATCATAGACACCAACCTTACCGCCGTTTTTTCGCTCACCCGGGTAGTGGCCCGGCGTATGGTGGAAAGAAAACGGGGCTCCATTATCATGATCTCATCTATGGCCGCTTACTACGGAATTGACCGGGTGGTGGCCTATGCCGCCTCTAAATCAGGCGTGGAAGGAATGGTCAAAGTGCTGGCCTCCGATCTTTCCGGGTTTAATGTACGGGTAAATGCCGTGGCACCGGGCTTTATTGAAACCAACATGATGAAAACGGCTTTCGGTTCTGACCCCGACCGCATGAACCGGGCACTCAGCAGAACCCCTATGGATAAATTCGGCAAGCCGGAAGATATCGGCTGGTCCGTCGTATTTTTAGCCTCTGAAGCCGCCGCTTACATCACCGGCGTATCATTGCGCGTAGACGGTGGAAACGCCATTGGATTTTAAACCTATGTTCAGATCTTTAAGCATATCCCTTCTTCTCTTTACCTTCCTTCCGGGCCGGGCACAGGTTCTTTCGGAAACCAAAACGGCTTTTGACTTGTCGGAAGCGGTGATTTATGTAGACAAAGAAGATTTTACGGTAGTAAAAAAGGCGGCGGAACTGCTCAGCAGCGACATCGAGAAAGTAACCGGGAAAAAAGTAACCGTGGTGCATTCCCCGGTAAAAGGCAACCAGATTGTGATAGGCTCTGCTGAAAGATCGGCCGGGATCAGAGACCTTGTCAGGAGCGGGCAGCTCCGGCCTGTAAAAGCATGGGAAGAATACCATATAAAAGCCCTGAAAAACCAGCTGGTCATCACCGGCAGCGACCGCCGGGGCACGGCTTTCGGCGTCTTTGAAGTATCGCGGCAGATCGGGGTTTCGCCCTGGTATTGGTGGGCAGATGTGCCCGTAAAAGAAAGAAAGCACCTATACCTGAACCCGGAGCTGGATATCACCGATGCGCCAAAAGTAAAATACCGGGGCATATTCATCAATGACGAAGCCCCCGCTCTCAGTGGCTGGAGCCGGGAAAAATTCGGCGGTTTTAACAGCAAGTTTTACGCCCATGTATTTGAGCTCATGCTGCGCCTCAAAGCCAATTACCTCTGGCCCGCCATGTGGGGCAGCGCCTATTATGATGATGATCCGCTGAATGTACAGCTGGCTGACGACTACGCCATGGTGATCGGCACCAGCCATCACGAACCCATGAACCGGGCACACGACGAATGGCGCCGGTACGGCAAAGGCCCCTGGAACTACGAGAAAAATAAAGATAGCCTGCAGGCCTTCTGGCGGGAAGGATTTAAGCGGGCCCGCAACGAAAAAATCACTACCGTGGGTATGCGCGGCGATGGCGACGAGCCCATGACCCGTGAGACCGCCACCGAACTCCTGGAGCGGATTGTACACGATCAGCGCAGCATCATAGAAGAAGTAAGCGGAAAACCGGCTTCGGAAAGCCCGCAATTATGGGCTCTGTATAAAGAGGTGCAGGAGTATTACGACAAAGGCATGCGGGTACCGGATGACATCACCCTGCTGCTTTGCGACGACAACTGGGGCAATATCCGGAAGCTTCCCGCACCGGATGCCCCGCCCAGAAAAGGAGGCTACGGCATTTACTATCACTTTGATTATGTAGGTGGCCCCCGGAATCACAAATGGCTTAACACCACCCAGAACATCCGCGTATGGGAGCAGATGAACCTGGCCTACCGGCACGGCGTCAGAGATATCTGGATAGTGAACGTAGGCGATATCAAGCCCATGGAGTTCCCTATCTCTTTCTGGTGTGATTTTGCCTGGAACCCGGAACGGACCGGTCCGGAAGATGTCAGGAAATATACCGAAACCTGGGCTGCTGCCCAGTTCGGCAAAGAGCAGGCCGGAGAAATAGCCGGTATTTTAACCCGCTATACCCGATACAACAGCCGGAGAAAACCCGAGCTGCTGGATGACCGTACCTACAGCCTGGACCATTACGGGGAATTTGACCGGGTAAAAAAAGAGTACAATGACCTGCTGAAAGAGGCGGAAAGTATAAAAACAAAACTCCCCGGGAAGTACCACGATGCCTACTTCCAGTTAGCCCTTCACCCGGTAAAAGCCATGTCTAATCTGTACGACCTGTACTATTACGTGGCCCGGAATAAAAAGGCGTTTGACCAAAAAGAGATCAGCACTAACGCCTATGCCGATTCAGCCAAAGCGGCTTTTAAAAAAGACTCCCTGATTTCACAGGAATACCACCTGCTGAATAACGGCAAATGGAATCACATGATGAGTCAGACTCACATAGGATATACTTCCTGGCAGCAACCTGATTTCAATATCATGCCGGAAGTCCGCTACCTGGCGGAAGGAAGTAAGGCCCCGCCGGTAGAAAAAGCCCCGGATCATCAGAAAGCCACTGTTCCCGCCAACATCACCGGAAAAGTTTTCTATGAACACGACAAACAGGTTTCCATGCATGCCCGGAATTTCACAAAGGCGGTCAACAGCAACGGGATTACCTGGCAGATTCTGCCCGATCTGGGGAAATTTGACGATGCGGTAACGACGATGCCGGTAACAGCACCTGTTCAGGTTCCGGGAGATAACGCCCCGCACCTGCAGTACGATTTTTACACTTACAGCGCGGGAGAATTCGCGATAACCGCTTACTTCTCTCCGTCGCTCAATTTTCACTTTACGGAAGACGGACTGCAATACGCTATCTCGGTAGACGACGAAGCACCGCAGATCATCAGCCTGAATAAAGAAGACAAAGACAGCATCAGCGGTATCTGGAACACCTGGGTGGCCGAAGGCATCATTAAAAAAACCAGTAAACATACGCTTACCCAACCGGGTAAGCATACTATCCGGTACTGGATGGTCAATAATGGCGTGGTGCTTCAGAAATTAGTAGCTGATTTCGGCGGTGTAAAACCCGCTTATCTCGGGCCACCGGAAACATTATATAAACAGCCGTAAGCTTTCAGCTATGAGCTTACAAAATTCTGATAGCTCAAAAACAGAAATACTATGCAAAAAAAACTTAAAACCTTAACCCTGGCCCTCCTGGTAGCCGGATGCACCGGTAGCCAGAAACCAGCCATCGATGAACCCACCCTGAAGGAGGTTTTCAATGATGATTTTACCATCGGAACTGCTCTGAGTGCCGACCAGATTGAAGGCAAAGATGCCGCGGCCGACTCCCTGGTCAGGAAACAGTTTAACGTGCTGACCGCCGAGAACAGCATGAAAAGCATGTTTCTTCAACCGGAATGGGGAAAATTTGATTTTGCATTGGGCGACAAGCTCGTGGAATATGCCCGGCAAAATAATATGCAGGTCATAGGCCACACCCTCATCTGGCACAGCCAGCTGCCGTCTTACGCACAGGGCATGACCAGCAAAGACTCGGTGCAAACCTTCTTCCGTGATCACATTCAGACGGTAGCTTCCCGTTACGATCAGAAGATCCTGGGCTGGGATGTGGTCAATGAAGCCCTGAACGAAGACGGCACCATAAGAAGCACGGTTTTCCAGCGCTTACTGGGCGATGATTATGTAACTGAGGCTTTCCGCCTGGCACAGCAGGCCGCCCCGGACACCGAGCTCTATTATAACGATTACAATATTGAGCAGCCCGCTAAAAGGGCCGGTGCTGTCCGCCTGATCCGGCAAATCCGGGAGGCCGGAGTGCGGATTGACGGCGTGGGTATCCAGGGGCACTGGCATGCCGGAAAAGTACCGCTGAAAGACATTGAAGACAGTATCCTGGAATACGCCGCCCTGGGAATCAAAGTAATGATTACGGAACTGGACCTGGAGGTGCTGCCGCGCGACTTCACCGGTGCAGAAATCAGCCAGCGGATGAAAGACCCGGCAGATCCTTCGCTGAATCCGTACACCAGCGGGCTGCCCGACAGCGTACAGACTCAGCTGGCCACTGATTATGAGGCTCTCTTTAAGCTGTTTTTGAAACACAAAGATAAAATCTCAAGAGTAACTTTCTGGGGAGTAAATGACGGGCAAAGCTGGCTGAACGGCTGGCCGCTTCCGGGAAGAACCAACTATCCCCTGCTTTTTGACCGGGAATACCAGCCTAAACCGGCCTATTACAAAGTAATTGACGCAAAAAAGAATTAAAATGAACCAGAAATTATCGGTCCTGGAAAAAGTAGGCTACAGCCTGGGCGACCTGTCAGCTAACCTGGTATTTCAAACCCTGATGACCTTCCTGGCCTACTTCTATACTGACGTTTACGGGCTGGCCCCTGAAGTAGCCACCCCCGTGATCTTTACGGTGGGAATGGTGGCGGCATTTGCTTTCAACCCGGTGATCGGGGCCTTAGCTGACCGCACGCATACCCGCTGGGGGAAGTTCCGGCCCTGGATACTGTTCACTGCCGTACCTCTGAGCCTGGCCGCCCTGCTGGCGTTTACCACGCCTGATTTCGATGAAAAAGGCAAGGTAATCTACGCGGTGATTACGTATTCCCTGCTTCTTTTTCTCTATGCGGCCAATAACCTGCCATATGCGGCTTTAAGCGGGGTCATTACCGGTGATATGGGCGAACGCAACAGCCTGTCTTCCTACCGTTTTGTAGCGGTGATGGTAGCCCAGTTTTCGGTACAGTCGCTCATGTACCCCATGATTGAATACCTGGGCAATGGCGATAAAGCGGCCGGTTTTTCCAAAGTAATGGTCTACCTGGCGGTCATAGGAGCCGTGCTGATGCTGATCACTTTTTTTACCACCCGCGAAAGAATTGTGCCTACCCGCGAGCAGAGCTCCAGCCTGGGCCAGGACCTGAAAGACCTGAGCCGGAACCGCCCCTGGATGATTATGCTGGTGGCCACCATCCTGGTATTTATTACCCTGGCCATGAAGGGGGGCACCTATTTGTATTACTTTGAAAACTATGTCAGTAAAGAGGCATTATCCGGCTTTCTGTCAAATTTTGGTGTGAAAGACCCGGAAAACCCTGCGGCCACAGGCTTCAGCATTTTTAACGGGCTGGGCATCCTCTTCATGATTACAGGGATTACCCTTTCCAAAAGATTTGCCGATAAATACGGGAAAAGAGATACGTTCAAAGCTTCTTTGTTTTTATCTACTATTCCTATTCTCCTGTTTTATGTTTTCCCCCCTGAATCAGTCTGGCTTATTTTCCTGGCACAAATTATTCACGGGCTTTTCTACGGCATTTCCACTCCCCTGCTTTGGGCCATGATTGCCGATGTGGCCGATTACAGCGAATGGAAAAATAACAGGAGAGCTACCGCCATTATTTTTTCAGCTATGATGGTAGGCCTGAAGGCCGGTTTAACCCTGGGTCAGACGTTCATCACCGGTTTACTGGATATTTTTCATTATGTTCCGAATACCGTTCAATCCGATGAAACCGTTCAGGGAATAAAGCTGACCGTGAGCGTGTTTGCCGCTATCCCGTTTTTGCTGGCCACCGGCCTTTTGTTTTTTTATGAAATAGACAAAAAAATGGAAACGCAAATCGAAAACGATCTGAAATCACGCCGTTGATAAACTCATTAACAATTAACCACTAATAATTAACCATTTAATTATTATGCCCGAAGACAATATTGACCATATCAATTTCGACGACCTCAACCGGCGGGCCATTTCCGCCCCCCTGGTTAGCCACCTGTACACCGCCGACCCTTCGGCCCATGTGTTTAACGGCCGTATCTATATTTACCCCTCGCACGATGTGGATGGCGGGGAGGCCTTTGACGATCTGGGTGGCCATTTCTGCATGGAAGATTACCACGTTTTTTCCATGGATAAGCCGGGTGGTGAAGTTACTGACCACGGAACGGCCCTCCATGTAAACGATGTACCCTGGGCTGAAAAGCAGATGTGGGCGCCCGATGCCGCCGAAAAAGACGGTAAATATTACCTCTTCTTCCCGGCAAAAGGGTACGATGGTATTTTTAAAATAGGAGTAGCCATCAGCGATTCCCCAACCGGGCCCTTTGTACCGCAGCCCGAAGCCATAAAAGGTAGCTTTTCCATTGACCCTGCCGTTTTTAAAGATGATGACGGGGCTTATTACCTGTACTTCGGAGGAATCTGGGGCGGGCAGCTCCAACGCTGGCGTACGGGAATATTCAACGGAGACCAACCGGAAAGCCCGCTTGCCCATCTCCCTGAAAATAATGAACCGGCCCTGTGCGCCAAAGTGGCCAGGCTCACCGGTAACCTGATGGAGCTTGCCGAAAGCCTCAGAGACGTGGTCATCCTGGATGAAGCAGGAAACCCGCTGGTACAGGGAGACCATGACCGGCGTTTCTTTGAAGCCGCCTGGCTGCATAAGTACCGGGGAAAATACTATTTCTCCTACTCTACGGGTGATACGCACTTCCTGTGCTATGCCATCGGTGAGAGCCCCTACGGGCCGTTCCGCTATGCCGGCAGGATTCTGAACCCGGTAGTAGGCTGGACCTCCCATCACTCTATCGCGGAATTTGAAGGCAAATGGTACCTGTTTTACCACGACAGCAGCCTGAGCCGGGGGATAACCCATTTGCGAAGCATGAAAATGACGGAAATTGAATACGATGAAAACGGATTCATCAAAACGCTTGACCCGTACGGGCCGGAAACTAATTTCTAATAGTTGAATGCTAACAGCGGTTCGCCGCCCGGCTTAAATTTTATACCCATGAAAAAAATAGTATTCCTTTTAGCCTTACTGAACCTGGTGGCTTTAACCGCTTTCTGCCAGGTAAAGCTTCCGTCTGTTATCAGCGACGGCATGATCCTGCAGCGCGACAGCCCCCTGAAAATCTGGGGCTGGGCCTCTCCCGGTGAAAAAGTGACGGTACAGTTTGACCAAAAGAAATACACTGCAAAAACCGGTAGCAATGGAAAATGGCAGGTAATATTACCCGCCATGCCCGCTGACGGTGCCACACATACCCTTACTTTCAAAGGGAAAAATACCGTGACGGTAAACGATGTTCTCCTGGGCGATGTCTGGTTTTGTTCCGGGCAGAGCAATATGGTGCACCAGATGAACATTCATGATGTAACCTACGCCCGGGATATTGAAGAAGCGAATTTCCCGCATATCCGGCAGTTCTGGGTACCTAATATCACTAACCTGGTGGCTCCGGCAGAAGAGCTGCCTTCCGGTGAATGGGTTCCCGCCATAGGAGATAAGGTCAGGCCGTTTTCAGCCGTAGCCTATTTCTTTGCAGAGGCTCTGTACCAGAAGTACCGGATACCCATAGGCATTGTCAATGCCAGCTGGGGCGGAACCCCCATAGAGGCCTGGATCAGTGAAGAAGGATTCAGAAATTTTGACGATGTACTGCCGGTTCTCCGGAAAAATAAAGACACCGCCTATGTTCATCAGACAAACCGGACTGCAGCACAGGCCAACCCGCCCCGACCCTCAAATGACCCGGGCTTAAAATCTACGCCTCAATGGTTCCAGCCCGCTTATCAGCCTAAAGGATGGAAGCCTGTCAACATACCGGGCTACTGGGAAGACCAGGGCATCCGTAACCTCGACGGTGTGGTGTGGTACCGCAAAGAGATAGAGGTACCGGCTTCTATGACCGGGAAAGAAGCCGGAGTATGGTTAGGGAGAATTGTAGACGCCGATGAGCTCTACATTAACGGACAAAGAGTGGGCGGTTTCGGTTATATGTACCCGCAAAGAAGATACAAAGTAGCCCCCGATGTCTTAAAACCCGGCAAAAACCTGGTGGTGGTGAGAGTGACGAACTACGGAGGCAAAGGGGGCTTTGTCCCTGATAAACCCTACTGCCTGTTTGCAGGCAGCGATACCCTGGATTTGAAAGGCACCTGGCATTACAAAGTGGGAGAAGTATTTGAACCGGCGGGACCGAAGCCCCAGGCCATTGCCATGCAAAACCAACCGGCCGCCCTGTACAATGCCATGGTTCACCCCCTGATAAATTACAACATCAAAGGCATACTCTGGTACCAGGGAGAAAGTAATACGGCCCGGCCGGAGGAGTATGACGCCCTGTTACCCGCATTGATCAGCGACTGGAGAACGCGCTGGGAAAACCCGGAACTTCCCTTTATTTTCGCTCAGCTGCCGGGCTTTATGGAATACAATTACCTGCCCGCAGAAAGCAATTGGGCCCGGCACCGGGAAGCAACGTTAAAAGGGTTAAAAGTGCCTCATACGGCCATGACCGTGAACATTGACCTGGGCGAGTGGAATGATGTTCACCCGGACAACAAAAAGGATGTAGGCACGCGAATGGCCTTAGCGGCCCGCAAGCTGGCCTACAACGAAAATCTTATTTACTCCGGGCCCATCTATCGCTCCGCAAGCCTGGAAGGCAGCAGGATCACCATTTCATTTGATCATACGGGAAGCGGGTTAATCACTTCTGACGGAGAGGCGCCTGCTGAATTTGCGATAGCAGGGGCAGACAAGAAGTTTCGTTGGGCTCAGGCCCGGATAGAAGGCGACCGGGTAGTGGTATGGCATGATGAAATCCCTGCGCCCCGGTATGTCCGGTATGCCTGGGCCGATAACCCGGTTAATCCTAATTTGTATAACCGGGAGGGGTTACCGGCTTCGCCGTTCAGGACGGATGATTAAATTTCTCTTTTCGGCACGCAGATGCCGCGGATTTTTATGATTTTTCTTTCTATCGATATTTAATCCCTACGGGATATAGGGGGAAGGTCGGGTGCCTTTTTCTACCGATATATAACCCCTATGGGGTAAGAGAGCATCGCAAAATGGATCTTTTCTACCGATATTTAATCCCTGACGGGATATGGGGGTAATACCGGGTTGGCATTTTTCTACCCATATTATACTCCAGACGGAGTACGTAGCCCGTATTGTTATTTCGAAACTCAAGAAGAAAATGAAGCCCGGGCCTTTGTGTCCCGTAAGGCAATGTCATTAAGTTAAGGCTATTCGTAACCTGGTGTAAAATTAGGCCGCTCGATGGAGGAATCCGGCACTCATTTTCTACCATACGGCCGCTCTATGGAGCTAAAATCAATACAAATACGGAAAATATAGTCCCGTAGGGACGAGCTTATGGTAGGACAAGGAAAGCATCCCACGACCACTCCTTACCCCGTAGGGATTAAATATCGGTAGAAAAGATCCATTTTGCGATGCTCTCTTACCCCGTAGGGGTTATATATCGGTAGAAAAAGGCCAACCCCACCATTGCCCCTCATATCCCATAGGGACAGTATATCGCTAGAAAAACACATCTGACCTTTCCCTTATA
>Ga0206106_100079_pt1 | contig 178022 bp, 154 predicted proteins | sample 1B1ome_FD_148677 | JGI IMG/M metagenome (GOLD analysis project Ga0206106, IMG submission 148677) | Enriched microbial communities from leaf-cutter ant dump, University of Wisconsin, Madison, United States - 1B110A | ecosystem: Environmental > Terrestrial > Nest > Insects nest > Nest dump... | reverse complement strand
CCTCAATGTCCCACCTCAAATGCTCAAAATTCAACCCCAAATCTCATTTTTAATAAAACAGCATACTTTCTTGTAGCAGCAGCATAAAATCCTGAATGCAAAAGAGGCTGACCTTTTTGGACAGCCTCTTATTTCTTTTTTTTGATCAATGAGGACAGCGGATATTTTAGATTTTTGTAGCCCATCATATCTACCTTTACGCTGCCTACCAGGATGGGGCTGTCAATACGTAAGGGAATATGGTTTTCATCATCGCTGACCCACACCCGCATATCTTCACCGCCTTCGAAAATGGTTCCTTTAATCAGCAGCGGAGCAATTTTTATAGCATGAAAGGTGCCGTATTTGGTTACTATTTTTTCCTTTCCTAAGTACCGGATATACAATTCAAATACTTCATTATCCAAAAACATGGAGAAGGGAATCTTAGCTCCGGGCTGATATTTATTATAGTCAATATTCCGGGCATAATAAATGGTGGACAGCACATCCTGCACACATTGCGGTACGCTGAAAATTTTGTTGCCGGAACGTGCAGTATTGTTATCACGGTTAAAACTTACATCCTGGAATATCTTATACCCGCCTTCGTTGACATTCCTGATAAAGCGCAACGGCAGCAGGCTTGCGGTGTCAATATAGGTTTCATAACGGTCGCGCACCTTGAAAATCCAGTCGTAGGATTTGAAGGTAGCGCCAACACCTGCAATATGATAGGCCGGGCGGTTGTTAAGCCGGGTCAGCGTAGTGGTAAAGGTTACGGCACCCGCAGCTACCCATAAGGCGCTTAAATTATAATAGACAGTAAACTTCAGTTGTTCGCCGGCATGAATACTTTTGTTTTTTATACCGCAGAATTCCTGTGCAGATGTTGTCTGGCCCAGGAAAAGTATTGTTGCAAATAGTATCCGATATATCAATTTCATTGTTGCTTTATTATTGCCGAAAACTCAGCCGGCATATTGCGTAACCCGCCTTCAGGAAGGTTTTCGCTGATCCGCCAAGCGCCGGTAGGCTGCTCTTGCCTCCTGAACATAGGTGCTGCCGGGGTAAAGGGTAATTAGCTTTTCATAATACTCCATTGCCCTTGTCGCATTTTGTAAATATTTTTCATAAATGACCGCCAGTTGAAATGCGGCATCATCACCCAGCACATCATCGCCGTATTGTGTTAATACGGTTTCCAATTTAGATACGGCATCCTGGAAACGGCCTTCCTGTGTGGCAATTTTTGCACTTAACATAAGCATATCATCCTGGAGCGGGTTTTCGGGAAAAGCTTTAGCTATGCTATCCAGCAGCGCATCGGCTTCCTTTGTTTTATGCTGAAAAAGCAACAGATCGGCATGTGCAAATTTCAGCAAAGGGGTAATATTGCTGTCCGGTGGGGTATTTTCCGTAATCAGTACGGAAAGATACAGTGCATCATTGGCGATCAGTTCCGTAGTGGAAGATTTCAGTACGGATAATTGCGTTTGCGCCCATTGAAAATCGCCGCGGTAATAGGCCAGCTTGGCATTGCGAAACCGGGCTTCTTCACCCAGCATATCCTGTTTAAACATTTTATCCACCTGGGAATACATCAAGGAAGCGTCCCAGATTTTTTCCTCAAGGATATAATAATCCCCAAGATCTAATTTGGAAGCAGCAACTAAGGATTTGGGAAGTCCGGGTATTTCGACCAGTTCATTCAGGACATGAATGGCGCTGTCCACCCGGTGGGCATATCTTGCCAGCAGCATGGCATAATCTATACGAATGGGTTGGGATTTGTACTCAGGAAAATCCCGGAATAGCTGGTTGTATTGTTGAAGCGCGGCTTCCAGCAGTTGCTGATCTACCGGCAGGCGTTCCTGGATCTGTTGGGTTTGCAGGAGTACACTTTCAACCAATGCTTTCTGATAAAGTGGAGATGAGGGGCCAAATGCCAGCACATATTCATATCCCTGCACAGCCTGACTGTAACGGCCTTCTTTTGCTGCCATGCCGGCATATACATATACCCTTGCGCCCTGGTTGTTACTGCGTTTATCCAAAGCGATCACCTGATCAAGCGCTTTGTCATATTCGCCGTATTGCATAAACAACCAGTTTTGCAAATCGTTCCAGACTACATTGTCCGGGTCTTTTTTCAGGCGTTTGACAATTTCTTTTTGAACGGCTTCTTTTTGTGCGGGATCCGTTTCGGTTAATTTAAGCAATGATGCTTTTATATCGGTCATGGCTTGCGGTTGAATTTCCACCACATGCATCAGTGCAGACAAAGCATTTTTGACATCCCCTTTTGCACCATACAACCCCGCCAGTTCCGTGGCATATTGAAAAGGGTTTCCGTTGTCTTTTTGGAGCTGTTCATATACCTTTATAGCATAATCTTCTTTTTGGATGGCCGTAAAGGCGGCGGCCAGCATTCGTCCGCTGTATTCATCCTGACCGGCGCTTTCCACAGCCTTATTATAATTCAACTCTGCCTGCTTGCGGTTGCCGGCCAATTCCTGTACGCGACCCAAATCAATGAGCAGCGCAGGATCTTCCCGCCTGATTTTCTGCATATATTCCACTAATGCTTCGGCATCTTTATAGAATTTGGCTTTCAGCAAAACCTGCAGGTATTCCGTATAAACATTCTTATCAAAAGGGGCTTCATCATAAATGGCCTTATAAAGCGGAACGGCTTTTTCTAAATCCCCGTTTTCCACAAGAGTACGCGCCTGGCCGAGCCGGGAAGGCGGAGCCTGTGCAAATGTTCCGGCAGAAAAAAGGATCAACAGCAACAAACAGCAAGCCGTTATTCCTGTTCTCATCCGGGCAGGATGGCGGTATAAATTTGTCATGAAACCGGGCAACATAAAGGATGCTAAGGTAATAAAATACCGGGAAGGGCGGGTTATTATTTCTTTAAAGGGGCGGTGAGATGAGAGATGGTGGAAGGTGGTGGAAATAAAAAAGAGAATTGCAGGAAGTCAACGGTTTTTTACGGCAATGGTTTAATCACCGTGGCTACCGGGGTAACATATCTGTACGTTTATACGGCTTTTTAACTTTTAAACACAGAGAAACGTATTTTTGTATATGTAAAAATAAATTATTTTTAATAAACTGTTTGTCATATAAGTGTGGTTTTTATTCAACTAAAATACTCTGTTAGTCTTTACAATCAGCATTCATTTTCCTCTATTTGCGCTACAAATACTATGGGGTCTATGGGATTGAAATAAGTTTAAGCCAATACTATGTTTTCAGCCACCTGTTTTTCATTTCCACACAAAAAGAGATGAAGAACCAAATTTTTCACGCAGCAAAACAACTTTTCCTCCAATTGTCTGGCAAATTGCATTTCTTTCAAAATGAAACCGGTTTGGGATCCCGTTACACTTAATTCTATGATTTATTTTATCGCCCCATATACACCATCAAAACCTGGATATCGCTGGGATTCACGCCGGAGATGCGGCTGGCCTGCCCTAAGGTATGGGGACGTATTTTGTGCAGCTTTTGGCGGGCTTCTGTACTCAGGGCATTAATTTTCTCATAATTAAAGCTATCCGGAATGATCAGGTTTTCCATCAACTGCATTTTCCCGGCTAATTCTTTTTCCTTGTCCATATATACCTGGTATTTAGCCTGGATTTCCGCCTGTTCCATTGCTGCTTCAGAAAAAGAAGACAAAGCCTGGTGCAGCTCCAGTAGTTGTGCACAAAGCATATTGAGGTGTAGTTCCGGGCGCAATAACAACTTGTGTACTTTTTGTTTTTCTTTCAGCAAAGCGGAATCCGAGGCCTCTAAAAAGGGATTAATAATATCCGGTAGTACGGTTGTTTGTTCTAAAATGTGCTGAATAGCGGCAATTTCTTCCTTTTTATGTCTTACGGCTTCCATTCGTGCATCGGAAGCTAAGCCGAGTCGGTGGCCGGTTTCAGTAAGTCTTAAATCGGCATTATCCTGTCTCAACAAGGTTCTGAATTCTGCACGGCTGGTAAACATCCGGTAGGGCTCATCCGTACCCTTATTAATAAGGTCGTCAATCAGCACACCGATATAGGCTTCGTCTCTTTTCAAGACAAAGGGCGCTTGTTGCTGAGCGTTTTGGTGGGCATTGATGCCCGCAATCAGCCCCTGGCAGGCCGCTTCTTCATAACCGGTTGTACCATTAATCTGTCCCGCAAAAAACAGGTTTTTTACCAACTTGGTTTCTAAGGTATATTGAAGTTGAGTAGGTGGAAAATAGTCGTATTCAATAGCGTATCCGGGTCTGAAAAACTTGCAGTGTTCAAAACCGGGAACCATGCGAAGAGCTTTATACTGCACTTCTTCCGGCAGAGAGGTGCTGAATCCGTTGACATAAATTTCCACGGTATTCCATCCTTCCGGCTCTACAAACAATTGATGGCGGTCTTTATCTGCAAAGCGGTTGATCTTATCTTCTATGCTGGGGCAATATCTTGGTCCGCTGCCTTGTATTCTGCCCTGGTACATCGGCGAGCGGTCGAAGCCGGTTTTAAGCACATCATGCACCTCTTGTGAGGTATAAGTGATCCAGCAGTTACGTTGTTTGATGGTACCTTCCTCCTGTTTTTCGGGCAGGGTGTTTTCCAAAAAGGAGAATCCGGTTACGTTTTCATCGCCATCTTGTATTTCCATTTTGGAATAATCCAAGCTTCTTCCATCAATTCTTGGTGGTGTTCCGGTCTTTAAACGATCACTCTCAAAACCTAAGCTGACCAATTGCTCGGTAATACCGGTAGCGCCTTTTTCGCCCATACGGCCACCTCCGAACTGTTTTTCGCCCACATGAATAACGCCGTTCAGGAAGGTGCCATTGGTTAATACTACGGATTTTGCTCTTATCTCCTGCCCCATTCCCGTAACAACGCCCTGAATTGTTCCACGTGAAACAATCAATCCTTTCACCATATCCTGCCAGAAATCAAGATTGGGCGTTTGTTCCAACATTTCCCGCCATTTCAACGCAAACAACATACGGTCGTTTTGGGTGCGGGGACTCCACATGGCAGGGCCTTTTGATTTGTTGAGCATACGAAACTGTATCATACTTTTATCAGATACAATTCCGCTATAACCGCCTAATGCATCAATTTCCCGAACAATTTGCCCTTTACCTATACCACCCATAGCCGGATTGCAGCTCATTTGGGCAATGGTTTGCATATTCATCGTTATTAACAGCACGCTACTGCCCATATTGGCAGCAGCGGCAGCAGCTTCACATCCGGCGTGGCCGGCACCTACTACAATCACATCGTATTCGGGAAACATATTTTGAAATTAAGGGGAGCAAAGATACAACCATTTCGGAAAGGAGTCAGTATAAACGGTATGTTCCACGTGGAACATTTGAGGGGGAAAGTAAAAAGGCAAAACATATACCTACTCAAAGCAGGAGTCCCGTCTCTACATGCTCCTAAACTTTCGGTAGCACCCTTCGACAAGCTCGGGGAGACATTCCTCTTGGTCAGTGTTTATCATTCATAAATTTTACATAACCTTTCACCGTTATGTTTTGTACCTTTGCAGCCATTTTGCAGGAGCAATGATTAACGAAAACGCTATTAAAGACTTTGACCCCAATGCGCCGGGTCTTAAAAGCAACAATATCTTCGGGCTTCCCAATAACCAGGAGGATGCCGAGCTGATCATTATCCCGGTTCCCTGGGAAGTTACTGTAAGCTATCGTCCCGGCACAGCAAGAGGCCCCGAACAGGTCTTCGACGAATCCCTACAGGTAGATCTTTTTGATCCCGATTACCAGGATATGTGGAAAAAGGGTTACTTCATGGTACCTGTTGATAAAAATATCCGTTTAAAAAGCGATTACCTGCGCGGTTATGCGGAACTGATCTTAGGTTGCCTCTATGAAGGTAGCGACATGGCAGAGAACCAACAGCTTTGCCGGAAACTGAAGGAAGTAAACGAAGGCGGTATATACCTGAAGAGCTGGTTGTATGAACTGTCCTCTGAGTTGCTGAAAGCAGGTAAAAAGGTAGCAGTATTAGGCGGAGACCACAGCACACCTTTAGGGTATATACAGGCTTTGGGAAATATTTACCCGGATTTCGGCGTATTGCAAATAGATGCGCATGCCGATTTACGCAAAGCTTATGAAGGCTTTACCTATTCCCATGCCTCCATCATGTACAATGTACTGAACGAAGTGCCGCAGGTAAGCAAGCTGGTTCAGGTGGGCACCCGCGACTACTGCGATGAAGAAGCAGAATATATCCAAAATCATCCCGGCACGGTAAGCACTTTTTTTGACAAGGATATTAAAGCCGCGCAATACGAAGGTAAAAGTTGGAAAGCAATCTGCTTAGACATCATCGCCGCACTTCCGGAAAAGGTATATCTCAGTTTCGATATTGACGGCTTAGACCCCAAACTTTGTCCGAATACCGGAACACCCGTACCGGGTGGTTTTGAACTGGAACAGGTATTTTACCTGATCCGGCTGTTGAAAGAAAACGGAAAGCAACTGATCGGTTTCGACCTGAATGAAATTTCCAGCGGCGCCCATGGCAACGACTGTATTGACCCTATCGTTGGTGCACGAACCTTGTATAAATTGTGCAATATTTTAGCAGCAGGATAAATGAATTATCAAATTCCCATAAAAACGGAAGGCCCTAAACGCAACCACGTAGTGGCTTTTCATATCTTTTCCGGGCTTCTTTTTATCGCTATCGGCGCCGTGGCCTTCCTTTCTCCCGTTGTGCTGGGTGTAGCGCAGGCTAATCACGGCCCTTTGAATATCACCTATAATGTGATCAACTGGATCGGGCTGGCTTATGTCTTTCTGGGTTTCGCTATTATCATTATCACGATAGTACGGAACAGAAAATTATTGCGTGCCAAAGAAAATATGCTGCTGAGAATAATAGAAATCATCGGGCTGGCAATCATCGTGTTGTACAGTATGCTCCAGGAATGGTGGCTGCCCGCAGCTTATTCCGGCGCCGGATTGGCCGGACTGATATTAGGCCTTTTTTTTGAGTACGGCAGCAAGAGTAAAAAATACTTAATTATAGATGATAAAGGTATCCTGATTCCGAAATCGGGTATATCTAAAAAGATATTATGGCAGGATATTAAAAATATTATATATAAAAACAAAGTGTTTACTATTGATTGCCGGGATGATAAATTATTTCAGTTAGATATCCCGGATTCAGATTATTTTAAAGAAAACCCCGTTATAGAATTTGGACAGAATCAAATAATAGAAAAAGAATATTTGTATCAGCCCGACTGGTAATTTTTACCCAAAATGAAAAAATATCACTACCTTTCCTTCGTTTAAAACATATTTAACTATGACATTCAACTCGATGGGTTTATTTGAAGAAATGACTTCCAATACCCAAAAATTGTTAAAGGGCTACGAAACCCTTCAAAACATGCCGGAAGTAACCGTAGCCGTTACGCCAAAAGAATTGGTATGGCAAAAAGATAAAGTAAAACTGTATCATTACAAGCGGGACACACCGGCAACAGCAAAAATTCCTGTTTTGGTATCATTTGCTATGCTCAACCGGCACGATGTGCTGGATCTGCAACCCGACCGCAGCCTGATGAAAAAACTGTTGGAAGAGGGTCTGGACATCTACATTATGGATTGGGGCTACCCTACTCAGGCCGATAAATACCTGACCATTTCCGACTATATTGACGGCTACATGAATGATGCCGTTGATTTTATCCGTAAAAAACACAAGGTAGAAAAGATTCACAAACAAGGTATTTGCCAGGCAGGAACCTACTCCATGATTTATGCCAGCCGTTACCCCGAAAAGTTACAAACCTTAACGACTTATGTAGCGCCTTTTGATTTTGGCGAAGGCGATAATATGCTGTACAAATGGGCAAAATACATTGATGTGGATGCTATGGTGGACAGCGTGGGAACCATTCCCGGTGAAATGATTGATTCCGCATTCAGTATGCTGAAACCTTCTATGAATATCAGCAAATACTTAGGTGTAATGGATTCTTTGGAAGATGAAGATAAACTGCTTAATTTCCTGCGTATGGAACAATGGAAAGCAGACCTTCCTGCCATTGCAGGTGAAATGTACCGCCAGTATATCAAAGACCTCTTCCGCGATAATAAACTGATTAAAGGTAAATTTTACCTGAACGGTGAAAAAGTGGATTTGAAAAAAATGACGGTTCCTTATCTGAATATCTATGCCACAGGCGATACCATTATTCCGAATGACAGCACTACGGCTGTAATGCCTAAAATAGGATCAAAAGACAAACAGGAAATTCCTTTTCCCGGTGGTCATATCGGCGTTTTTGTAGGCAGCCGTTCTCAAAAAGAATTAGCGCCTGCAGTAGCAAAATGGACAATTGAACGCAGCTAATTTATAATTCATTTTTCTATAAAAAAGCGATTCTCACACGGGATTCGCTTTTTTTAATGATAATACACAGCAAAAATAGCTTTTTCCACAAACTAAAAAAGCATAGTCAGTATAAGTTTGTACCATGAACAAATGATGAAGTTATTATAAACTTATTCACAACAGTTGCGGAAAAGATGGGAATACTTAGCATAAAAATTATGAAAAATTAATTTGCTTTTTCAATAGCTGCATTGAGGACGAAAATTCTAAAAACTTATGCTTTCTATCCACTAAAAATTAAGCCCTTTTTCATAATACACAAATATGATTATACCATTTCAACAATATTCCACATCATCTTTAAAAAGCTTAAAAAACCTTTATTTAAGCATAAAAGCAAAAGATGACAATATGAATTTTATGTGAAAAAAGTACTTATTATTCCCAGACAAAGTGGAATAAAAATGTTTTCCTCATTTCCACAGTCTTAATAATAGTGGTAAGTTCTTTTTAAAAAATAATAATTAAAATTATTAAGGTTGTTAGTTTCCATTTCAAAGAAATTGACCAAAAAAAATAAAGCTGTTACTTTTGACTGAAAATGATCCAACAGTCCGCCATACAAGTGCGCCATCTGAGCGTGAATTTTTCTGGAAAAAATATTTTTGAAGCGGTAAAAAATATTTCCTTTTCGGTAGCAAGCGGTAGAACTACGGTTTTGTTGGGCCAATCCGGTTCAGGAAAATCAGTCACCTCGCTGGCTTTAATGGGATTATTACCGCCGCAGGCCCGGGTTTCGGGAAGCATACAACTTGGTCATGATCAGCAGAATTTATTGAATTTGAATCGTAAGCAATGGCAGCATATTCGCGGTAAGGAAATAGCGATGATTTTCCAGGAACCTATGAGCGCTTTGAACCCGGTAAGAACCTGCGGCGATCAGTTGATCGAGAGTATCAGAACCCATCAGCAGATGACTTATTCGGTTGCACGAAAATTAGCCCTTAATTGGTTCCGGAAAGTAAAGTTGCCTGACCCGGAAATGTTGTTGAAAAGATATCCACATCAGTTGTCCGGCGGACAAAAACAACGGGTCATGATTGCTATGGCCTTGTGCAATCACCCTAAATTGTTGATTGCCGACGAACCGACAACGGCTTTAGATGTTACGGTTCAGCAGGAAATTATTTTGCTGATACAGGAATTGCAAAAAGAGTTTGGTACGGCGGTATTGTTCATTACCCACGACAGAAGGCTTGCCCGGAAGATTGCCGACAAGATATTGGTCATGGAAAACGGATGTCTTGTAGAAGATTCAATTGCAGTAAAAGAATGGATGCCGGAGGAAAAAAATAAGAATGGAGAAAAAGAAATTTTACTGAAAGCCGAAAAATTGAAGGTGTATTATACCGGTGCTGCTTCCCTGTTTGGGAAAAAGCAAACGGTGACTAAAGCAGTAGATGAACTGAATTTTGAGTTGTACCGTGGAGAAACATTAGGTCTTGTGGGCGCTTCGGGATGTGGAAAAAGTACTTTAAGCCAGGCTATATTAGGTTTGCGAATCATCACGTCGGGTAATTTGTATTTTAAAGGAAAACGGATGAATGATTTTTCTGCTCGGCAATGGCGGGAAAACCGGAAGCAGATACAAATGGTTTTCCAGGATCCCTACTCCGCCTTAAATCCCAGGATAAGTATAGGTTCCGCGTTGGCAGAGCCGTTAAAGGTACGTGGTCTTGCATCCGCTGCGACGTTAGAAAAAAGAGTTTTGCAACTTTTGGATCAGGTACAGTTATCAAAAGAATCCTTTTATAAATATCCGCATGAATTTTCGGGAGGACAACGGCAGCGGATTTGCATTGCGCGGGCATTGGCGGTGGATCCGGAACTGATTATCTGCGATGAAAGTGTGGCGGCATTAGATGTGCATACCCAGGAACAGATTTTGGATTTATTAAAAAATCTTCAGAGAGAAAAAAATTTGAGTTACCTGTTTATTACACATGATTTGAATATTGTACAAGCAATCAGCGATCGTATTGCAGTAATGTGGCAGGGAAAAATTGTGGAATCGGGAAATGTACATGAGGTAATGCTTCATCCCCGGCAATCTTATACAAAGGACTTGCTTGCTGCTACGCTGTAAATTTTTTTGGTTCTTCGCCAAAAACAGTGAAATGAATTGGGGTATAAGGTTTGTTTTTCTGGATGGATGGCTATTTCACACAGATTATTTCCCACAAAGAAACAAAGATTACAAAGAGACAACGATAGAGATGAACTACATGTGGTATGTCTTTGTTTCTTCGTTATCGTAGTTTCTTTGTGGGAAACAAAATTTTTAAAATTCCCATCTCCCCAAAAAAACAAAACAACGGTGTTATCCCTGGGCAAACATTTTCCCGAAATCAAAAGCCCGGTTAAGAAAACGACATTATCTTTGTAGGTTTACGGATTAATTGAAATGAAAAGCTGTTGTAAAGAAGCTATGGGAGATCATGTAAATGAAGAAACGCTTGTTGTGGAAGAGCGTAAGCCGTCTTTTTTGCAAAAACTGAAAAAAAAGTGGAACGCAAAAAATATTTTACAGGTCGTGCTGATACTCTTTACCTTCACGATTGGCGGCAGTTTATGCGGTTATCTTGGTCGCAAAATTTTAAACTTAGTGACCATTGAAAACAATGTTGTTTGGGTGGTATTATACATCATCTTAGTGAGTATTTTGTGGCCGGCATGTGTATTGCTGATCAGTATTCCTATGGGTCAGCTGGCTTTTTTCCGAAAGTATCTTTCAAAAATGGGAAAAAGAATGTTTCGTCGTTAATGCAGCAGTGCGCTGAGTACCGGTAAAGATTTCAGCGGACGGAAACGGGGAGCATGCCATTCTAAGAACAGTAAAAAATATGCTAACAATGCCTTTCGGGCAGAAGCCGGGAAAGAAATGGTTTTGAGGCCTGTTATTGCTGCGCACCTGTTTACCAGGCTGAAAGCCTGAGCAAATTCATTTTCAACAAAAGGCCCGTTTGCCGCTTCATTAGCAGTATAGCAACCTTCAGCAAGATTCAGGAAAGGCGTATCCGAACCATAGTTACCGCTAACCTGGTAACCGGAAAGCCGGGCTGCCTGTATAGAAAAATATAAAGGCAAAAGCGCAGTTTCTTTTTGTTCCGCAGCGACTAAATGTTTTAAAAAATCGCAGCAAAAGTCGAACAAATGCGGTAAGACCTCTTGTTCCGTAATCAGTTGTGCCAGCAGTTCCATGGCATATAAGGCAATACAGTTTTTCACTACGTCCACCTGTGCAGATTGAAAAGCCGGGTCGGGCGCCATTTCCCGGATATGCTGGAAGTTTTTGTACTGTTGCCGGGATACAACAATATCCAATACAAAGGAAGCCTGCAGTATGGAGGCATGAGCAGATGATTTTTTTGTACTGCGCAGTCCTTTTACCATATACGTTTGCAGCCCGAAGTCTTTAGTGAAAAGATGAACGATCAGGCTGGTTTCACCATATTTTATTGTTTTTAAAACGATGCCTTTAGTCGTAAACACTTCAAAACCGGGGTTTCATTAAGCAGAAGGCTGCCTGAGTTTTTTAGAAAATTGCGCTGTTATTTTCTTAATTGTTTCCTGCGCTTTATCCAAAGGTAAGGGTTGATTGCCGATAAAGATCAGGAAACAATGCAGTTGCATACCCGGAGGGATGGTTTCATACAGCTCCGCTTTATTCAGCCGCCAGGCTTCCCGTAGTATCCGGCGAATGCGATTGCGTTTTACGGCATGTTTTATTTTTCTTTTTGGCACACTGAATCCGGTCAGCGCTTTGGAAGCCTGATCATCCGGAATTCGCTGGAGGAAATAGATTACTTTTATGGGAAAAACAGAAAACGCTTCCCCTTTCCAGAAAAGCGTTTCAATTTGTTTACGAAGTTTCAGCCGTTCGTTAGCCCGTAACGTAAACCGCTGAATAGGGCGGCCGCTACTGCTCATAACAATATGATTATAATGCTGATGTTGTTATTTCAGGCGGCTTTCGCTGGAAACCGATAATTTTTTACGACCTTTTCTGCGGCGTGCATTCAGCACCTTACGGCCGTTAGCCGTTTGCATACGTTTGCGAAATCCGTGAACCGATTTACGACGGCGGCGTGAAGGTTGATACGTACGTTTCATAATATTTTCCGATCAATTTTTTAAAAAAGAAATACACCTTATGTGTAAAAAAGGACGGCAAAGGTATTGCTTTATTTCAAAAGCATCAAAAATCTTTTTAGAAAAAGGGAAAAACCGATAAAGCGGGTACTGATCTTCACAATATGTTTTGTTCTTTTTATTGTACTTTCGCAGATTAATGTCAAAACCGTTTCAATAAAACAAATAAATATACAACAATGACAAAAGTAAAAAATGGAGATGCCGTAAAGGTGCATTATACGGGACGATTGAAAGACGGAACAACCTTCGACAGTTCGGAAGGCCGTGATCCATTGGAGTTTACGGTTGGTCAGGGCATGGTTATTCCGGGTTTTGACAAGGCGATGATTGATATGGAGGCCGGAGAAAAAAAGGTGGTGGAAATTCCTGTTGAGGAGGCATACGGCCCGCAAAACAAGGATATGATTTTGGAATTTCCGAAAACTGATTTTCCCCCGGAAATGAATCCTGAAGTAGGTATGCAACTGTTTCTGAGTGATGAGGAGGGCAATAATCATCCGGTGGTAGTTATAGAGGTAAAAGATGCCTCTGTGGTGCTGGACGCGAATTTTCCTTTAGCCGGAAAAGACCTGATTTTTGATATTGAACTGGTCGCTATCAGTTAACTCAGGAAGTGAAAATCATCCCGTTTTTAAAATGATCTTTATTCTTTCCTTCCGAAAAAATACGGTATTGTTCAACTGAAATGAGAAAGGGGCGGGTTCAATAGCTATATTTTTCGTTGCTTTCGAAATGTGATAACTCCGCAGGTATGGAGCTATCACATTTAACAAACCGGCTCCGCATTATTAATGCGAAAAGGGTTCGGGCAGAATAAAAATCGGCTTTACATCAGCGGGAAGAAAACAAATTGCTGCATATCAATTTGCAGATTTTAATTTTACGGTACATACTTAAAATATAATAGCCTGTCCGGCGTTAGTTTTTATTCTGTAGTTCAATTTTTTAAAATGACCATCAGTTTTTTGCTTCAGGCAGCATTAGATACATTAAGCCATGCATCGGTATCGGCTATGCAGGGCGAACCGGAGGAACTGTCGCTTTGGTATCTTATAAAGGAAGGCGGCATTCTCATGATACCGCTGGGATTGTGTAGCATTATTGCTATTTATGTTTTTGTAGAAAGATATCTTGCTATACGAAAATCCGGAAAGACGCCACCGGATTTTATGCTTCGTATAAATGATAAAATTAAAGAAGGCAATATTATAGGTGCCGAATCCCTGTGCAAGAATTATGAAGGTGCCCTGCCCGCAGTCCTTTTAAAAGGAGTAACACGGATTGGAAAGCCGGTTGATCATATTGAAAAATCCATGGAAAATGCCGGTAAGTTAGAGGTTTATAAGATGGAAAAGCATCTTGGCGTGTTATCCACTATTGCGGGTATTGCCCCGATGTTTGGTTTTTTGGGTACGATTGCGGGAATGATTATTTTATTTTTCAATATTCAGCATCAGGGTTTTGAGATAAAAAATATTGCGGGAGGTATTTATACCAAAATGGTAACCTCTGCTGTTGGCCTGATTATCGGCCTGTTGGCTTATGTGGCCTATAATTATCTGAATGCGATGATTAATAAAAATGTGAATAAAATAGAAACTGCATCAACGGAATTTCTGGATATTTTACACCAGCCGGCACACTCCTGATGTTTAAAAGGCAAGATAAGCTGCCCGGTTATCTGTTCTGTCCGGGGAGCTTCTGCTTTCTTTTATACCGATATTTGTTGAAAAAGTAAAAAAAAGTATATTATTTTTGCGGGTTCAGAATCTCCATACCAAATTATAATGAGAAAACTTCTGCTACTATTCTTTTTGGGGCTGACATTACCCGCCGTGTTTTCTGTTGTTCATGCCCAGCAGCAGATACTGGAACAAAACCTGAGCGAAGTTAAGGTGGACGATTTAAGCGATGCTCAGGTGCAGCGCATCAGAAATCAGCTTAACGCGGCCGGTATTAAAGATGACCAGTTGTCGAATGCATTGCAATCCCGTGGGTTGCCCGGAGAAGAGGTATCTAAGTTTATTATACGGGTGAAAGCGTTGAAACAAACACGAGGTACTACTGATCTTGATATTGCCGGAGCGCCCGATCCGGTAAAGGAGGAAGAGTTATTGCCGGACGATGTGGGGATAAGTAAAACCGAACAAAAAATATTCGGTATGTCGCTGTTTTCCCAACCGAACAGCCCGATTAACCCCAATCTGAATATAACCCCCACCGATGATTATATATTAGGCCCCAGGGATCAGTTGTTGATCAATGTTTCCGGTAATTCTGTTGTGAGTTGGGATGTTTCGGTTTTCCCCGGCGGATATATTATGATCCCACAGGGAATAGGAAAAGTGTATGTTGGCGGTAAAACGCTTTCTGGAGCTACGGAGCTGATTAAGGCAAAGCTTATTGCCAGTAATTACCAGGTAGGCAACGGCACTTATGTGGATGTTTCTATTACAAATATCAGGACAATCAATGTGACCATACTGGGTGAGGTAAGAAAACCGGGCAACTATCCTATGTCCTCCATGCAAACCGTATTTAATGCACTTTATGCATCGGGAGGTCCGAAAATAAACGGCTCTTTCCGAAATATTTCGGTTATAAGAGCAAACCGGGTAATAGAGACCTTAGACATTTATGATTTTCTGCTTTATGGCGATATGAGTCATAATATCCGTTTAGAGGATAATGATATCATAAGGGTTCCGGTATATGATGTGCGCGTAGATGTGGATGGAGAAGTGAAGCGCCCCGGAATTTATGAAGTATTACCGGGCAATACGCTGAAAGATGTGATATTTTTTGCCGGAGGCGTAACCGATATGGCTTATACTTCTCGAATCAAGATAGAGCAGACTACCGACAAAGATAAAAGAGTCGTGGATGTGGGGTATAAAGATTTTAATAATTATGTACCGCTACGCGGAGATAAGATTACGGTATTACCCATAATTGACCGGTATCAGAACCGCATCACTATAAGCGGAGCGGTCTTTCGTCCGGGCGAATATGAACTGCTTTCGGGAATGACCCTGAAGCAACTGATAGAAAAAAGCGAAGGACTGAAGGAAGATGCGTTTATGCAAAGGGGCTATATTACCCGGTTAAAATCTGATAATACACAGGAGATTATTTCTTTCAATGCTTCTGATATTCTAACCGGCAAAAGAGACATTCCGCTGCAACGGGAAGATGTTGTAGTTATTCCTTCTATATTTGATTTAAAGGATAACCCGGTGCTTTCGGTGCAGGGTACCGTAAGAAATTCCGGAAGGCTTCCCTTTCTGGAGGGGATGACTGTAAACGATGCTATTCTACAGGCCGGAGGTTTTGTGGAGGGTGCCAACACTCACCGGATTCAGGTGGCACGAAGGGTAAAAGACAGCGACCGCAGCCGGAAAGATGCCGATGTGGCTACCGTTTTTGAGATAGATATAGAAAAGGATTTGAGCGGTAAGGAGTTTAAATTAGAACCTTATGATATTGTCAGTGTTTTTAATTTGCCCGGATACGAAACACAGCAAACCGTTAGGATAGAGGGAGAGGTTATGAACCCCGGAACGTATACCGTCATTAAGAAAAACGAAAGAATTTCTGACCTGATCAACAGAAGTGGCGGACTTACAGCCTTTGCCTATATAGAAGGAGCATCTTTAAAGCGTGGAGATAATCCGGAAACGAGCGGAGAAAAGGAACTGCAGCAGCTTAAATCCAATCAGTTTGAAAAAGCTCAGGAAGACGCTGTGGACAGTACCGGAGTAAAAATTAACCTGCGGGATAAAACCCTACGTAATAATTTTGTTGGTATTGATCTCAGCTATATTCTGGCTCATCCCGGCAGCAGCCAGGATTTATTTCTGGAAGATCATGATGTGCTGACAATCCCCCAAAAAATGCAAACGGTTCAGGTAAGCGGACAGGTTTTGTGGCCTACTACGGTTTTATGGGAGCCGGGAAAAAGCCTCAAGGAATATATTATCAGTAGTGGGGGGTTTTCCGAGTCCGCATTTAGAAAAAAAGTTTATGTTTTCGGCGCCAACGGTAAAGCCGCTACCGCACGGAATTTCCTGTTTTTCAAAAGATATCCCCAAATAAAACCGGGATCTGAAATCTTTGTTCCGGAAAAGGTGCGTCGCGGCGAGCCGATGTCTGCTCAGGCGTGGATAGGGCTAAGTACCAGTATGGCTTCTTTGGCAGCTATTATATTTAGCATCATCACGCTAAACAAAAAATAAATAATTGAAGGTGGGTTTGTACCTTAACCGGATTATTAAAAAGATAAAAATGTATCATGAAGAAACAGGCAGATCCTATTGTTGTTCAGGATAAAAGCATGACTACCGTCAGCTTGGACGAACTGATCCTCTCTGCCAGAAAATGGTTCATTTATCTGAAATCCAAATGGCTGGTATTGCTAATCATTACCGTTTTGGGTATGGGATTGGGCATAACTTACAGCCTTATTGCTACCAGGACATACATAGCAAAGGCCACTTTTGTATTAGATGAATCAGGGCAGGATAACGGATTGAGCGCCCTTTCGGGAGGCCTTTCCATGCTGGGTGTCAGCGCTCCGGGTGATGCCAATCTTTTCTCAGGAGATAATTTGGTTTGGTTGTATGCCTCCGACAAAATGATTGGAGAAACCCTGATGCAATATATGGATAGTCTCACCAAGCCGAAATTATTACTTTTAAAGCTGCTGGAAATAGACGACGATTTACAGAAAACAGAGAAAAAAATCAGGGAAAAAGACAAAAACTATACGCCGGTTCCGGAGCAAATAATGCAAAGGGATTTGACCATAAGCCAGCGCAGATTGCTGAATGCGGGCATTAATATTATCCGGAAAAATTATTTAACGGTAAAAACAGAAGACAAAACTACCGGAATTATTTCGGTTACTTTTACATCAAAAAGCGAGTCTTTTTCCGAACAGTTTACCAAAGAGTTGGTAGAGCGTGTAAATACTTTTTATTATAATACTAAAACAAAAAAGGCAGCAGAACAGGTAGCCATACTGCAAAAGAAAGTAGAGGAAGTAAATGCCGCAATGAATACCTCTATGACCGAAGCCGCCGTTGCTACCGATAATATTCCTTTTCCTAACCCCGCTCTTCAGACTCTTAAGGTGAAACCGCAAAGGAAGGTTGTGGATATTCAGGTCAACTCTTCAATATATACGGTGATGGTTCAGCAATTAGAGGCCGCAAAGATTACCCTGGCAAAAGAAGCACCTTTAATTCAGATGATTGATGACCCCAAACTCCCTTTGGCCACCTCAAAGCCTAATCTGCCTCTGTTTAGCATACTTGGCGCCTTTCTGGCTTTTTTCTTGGGCAGCACGGTGCTGATTGTCAAAAGATACTATGATCATGTTTTACAGAACTCAATAATAAAAAATGAAACATAACAAAATCGCCATTATTGGCTTAGGTTACGTTGGCCTCCCTTTAGCCATTGAATTTTCAAAAAAATACGATGTGCTTGGCTTTGATATTAACCAGGAAAGAGTACAGGAATTAAGCAGTGGCCAGGATCGTACGCGTGAAGCAGATTTGCCCGCTATGATCCAATCTATGGAAGCTAAAAAAGCCGCTGCGGAAACCGGGTTGCATTTTTCTTCTGACAAAGAATTGCTGCGTTCCTATAATATTTTTATCATTACCGTACCGACGCCGATTGACCAATTTAAAGCGCCTGACCTCAAGCCATTAATCAAAGCCTCTGAAATGATTGGAGGCGTGTTGAAAAAAGGAGATATCGTAATTTATGAATCCACAGTATATCCGGGTTGCACGGAAGAAGATTGTGTACCGATCCTGGAAAAGGCTTCGGGGCTGAAATTTAATACAGATTTTTTTGCCGGATACTCCCCCGAACGTATTAACCCCGGAGACAAGGTCAATACACTTACCAAAATTAAAAAGGTAACTTCGGGCAGTACTCCCGAAATTGCCGAAAAAGTAGATCAGTTGTACAAAAGTATCATTGCCGCAGGAACACATAAAGCACCGAATATTAAAGTTGCCGAAGCCTCCAAAGCTATTGAAAATGCCCAGCGGGATGTCAACATTTCCTTTGTAAATGAATTAGCGCTGATCTTTGACCGTATAGGTATTGATACGAACGATGTGATAGATGCTGCCGGAACAAAATGGAACTTTTTAAAGTATCAGCCGGGTTTAGTTGGCGGACATTGCATCGGCGTGGATCCGTATTATTTAGCCCATAAGGCTCAGACTCTGGGCTACCACCCGCAGGTGATTCTGTCCGGAAGAAGGGTTAATGACAACATGGGCTCTTTTGTTGCGGAAAAGCTCGTTAAACTGATGATTGATAAAGACCAGAAAATCAAGGGAGCAAAAGTGCTGATCATGGGTGTGACCTTTAAAGAAAACTGCCCGGATGTACGTAATACCCGCGTTGTGGATATTTATCACGAACTGCAGCACTATGGGATAGATGTGGTGATTTATGACCCCTGGGCAGACCCGGAAGAAGTTGACCACGAATATAGCGTACCCGTTACGCATGAACTTAACGGCGGCATGAGGTATGATGGAATTGTCGTAGCCGTTGCTCATCAGGAATTTAAAGACTTTGATTTTGAACCGATCAGAAAACCGGAAACCGTTATTTTCGATACCAAGGCATGCTTAGACAGGAATATCGTTGATGGAAGACTATAAACATCCTTATGAAATATGACTAAGATAAAGCACATCGCCTGTATTGGCGCCGGGTATGTTGGCGGCCCCTCCATGGCGGTGATTGCACAAAAAAATCCGGATATTAAGGTGACGGTAGTGGATGTAAATGCAAAACGAATTGATGCATGGAACAGTGAAGACCTTAGCCAATTACCGGTATTTGAACCGGGGCTTGATGCGGTAATAGCCGAAGCAAGAAACAGCAATCTCTTTTTCTCTACAGATATTGAAGCGGCAATAGATGCTGCAGATATGATTTTTACTGCCGTAAACACACCAACCAAAACCTATGGATCCGGTAAGGGTATGGCGGCAGACCTAAAATATATTGAACTGTGCGCAAGGCAAATAGCCCATGTTGCCAGAACGGATAAGATTGTTGTGGAAAAATCAACATTACCCGTTCGCACTGCCGAAACCCTAAAAAGTATATTAGACAATACCGGTAACGGTGTGAAATTTCAAATTTTATCCAACCCGGAATTTCTTGCAGAGGGTACTGCCGTTAAAGATCTACAGGAGCCGGACAGGGTACTTATTGGCGGAGAAACCCATACCGAAGAAGGCAGGGAAGCTATTCAGGCTTTAGTGGATGTGTATGCTTCCTGGGTGCCCGAAGAACGGATTATTACTACCAATGTTTGGTCATCGGAATTATCAAAACTTACGGCAAACGCCTTTTTAGCGCAGCGAATTTCTTCCATAAACGCCATGTCGGAACTGTGTGAAGTTACCGGAGCCGATGTGCATGAAGTGGCACACGCTATCGGGCAGGATAGCCGCATCGGCCCCAGATTTCTCAGAGCCTCAGTAGGGTTTGGCGGATCCTGTTTTCAAAAAGACATTTTGAATCTGGTATATATTGCCAAATCTTACGGCCTGCATGAAGTGGCCGATTACTGGGAGCAGGTGATCATTATGAATAATCACCAAAAAACACGGTTTGCCAATAATATTGTACATACGCTTTATAATACCGTTTCCGGGAAAAAGATCGCTTTCCTGGGCTGGGCTTTTAAAAAAGATACTAACGACACCCGCGAATCTGCCGCTATATATGTGGCAGATGCATTGTTAGAAGAGCAGGCGGAAATTGTAGTGTATGATCCTAAGGTTACTGCGGAACAGGTATATGCCGACCTGGACTACCGGAACAGCAGAAGTCCGGAAGACAATCGCAGACATGTTACCGTAGCGAAAGACCCCTATGAAGCCTGCAAATCTGTACATGCTATAGCTATACTTACAGAGTGGGACGAATTTAAACAATACGATTATCGCCGGATATATGATGACATGATAAAACCGGCATTTATTTTTGACGGAAGAGATATCCTGGATACTGCTGCATTAAGCGCGCTTGGCTTTGTAGCTTATGGCATCGGAAAAGGAAAGGATATATCGCCGTGACAGAACTAAAAACAATATGCTGTATTGATGACAAAGAAAAAAATTATTATTACCGGGGGGGCCGGATTTATCGGTTCTCATGTAGTACGCCGGATGGTCACTGGCTATCCTGATTATGAAATAATCAATTTAGACAAACTGACCTATGCCGGAAATTTAGCCAACCTGAAAGATATAGAAGGCCGGCCTAATTATCGCTTCGTCAAAGGAGATATTGTGGACAGGGAACTGATGATGACCCTGTTTGCTCAGGAACAGCCTTCGGCGGTGATTCACCTTGCCGCAGAAAGCCATGTGGACCGCAGCATTAACAACCCGCTGGAATTTGTGATGACGAACGTCGTGGGTACGGTAAACCTGTTGAATGCCGCACGGGAAATATGGAAAGATGATTATGCCTCAAATAGATTTTACCACGTTTCTACCGATGAGGTATATGGCAGCTTAGGGGAAAAAGGCATGTTTACCGAAACGACAGCTTATGATCCGCATTCACCCTATTCTGCATCTAAAGCAAGCTCGGATCATTTTGTCCGTGCCTATGCAGATACTTACGGAATGAATTGCGTGATCTCCAATTGCTCTAACAATTACGGTTCCTACCATTTCCCCGAAAAGCTGATTCCGCTGGCTATTCACAATATCAAAAACAATAAACCGGTACCTGTTTACGGAAAAGGAGAAAATGTAAGAGACTGGTTATGGGTGGAAGACCATGCGGCGGCAATTGACCTGATCTTTCATAAAGCCAAATCCGGCAAAACCTATAATATCGGCGGACATAACGAATGGAAGAATATTGATCTCATCCGGCTGTTGTGTGAAATTATGGACAGAAAACTAGGGCGCAGTCCGGGAACTTCCGCGCAGCTTATTACTTTCGTTACCGACCGTGCCGGCCATGATTTACGCTATGCCATAGACTCTTCAAAATTACAGGAAGAATTAGGCTGGAAACCCAGCCTTCAGTTTGAGGAAGGTTTAGAAAAAACGGTGGACTGGTTTCTGGAAAACGAAGCCTGGCTGAATAATGTGACCAGCGGAGCCTATCAGCAATATTATGAACAGCAGTATCAGTTAAGAAGTTAATGCTTTAAGTAAAAAATCAAAACAGTAAATGATTTGATGATCAATTTTGTATAATTTCAAAATATTGTCAAAATACGATTAATATAACACTAAGTGCTTATGAGTTTAAGCAGTGTAAGGAAAAGAGGCATAGCTAAGCACACAATCAACAACCAAAATGAAAGGAATTATATTAGCCGGAGGCTCGGGAACAAGGCTGCACCCGTTAACATTGGTGGTATCGAAACAATTATTGCCGGTTTATGATAAGCCGATGATTTACTACCCGCTCTCGGTACTGATGCTTTCCGGCATAAGGGAGATATTGATTATCTCTACGCCGGATGATTTGCCGCAATACCGGCGATTACTGGGAGACGGCAGCCGCCTGGGCTTAACGCTTTCTTATGCGGAACAACCCTCCCCGGACGGGTTGGCGCAGGCTTTTATTATAGGAAAAGAATTTATCGGAACGGATGATGTTTGCCTGATTCTGGGGGATAATATTTTTTACGGCGCAGGCTTGAAACATCTTTTGGATGAATCGGTGAAGAAGGTACGCGAAGAACAAAAGGCCGTGGTATTCGGCTATTACGTGGATGATCCGGAGCGTTATGGTGTGGCAGAATTTGATTCGGGCGGTAATGTATTAAGCATTGAGGAAAAACCGCTTCAACCCAAGTCAAACTATGCCGTTGTAGGTTTATATTTTTATCCGAATTCCGTAGTACAGATTGCAGAGAACGTACAGCCCTCAAATCGCGGCGAACTGGAGATTACATCGGTGAATCAGGCTTATTTGGATCAGGGAAAATTAAAGCTGCAGCTCATGAGCCGGGGCTATGCCTGGTTAGATACCGGTACGCATGAATCGCTGACCGAAGCCACGGAATTTGTAAAGGCAGTGGAAAAAAGAACCGGTTTAAAAATAGCCTGTATTGAAGAAATTGCCTTGCATTTCGGGTGGATTCATCAGGATATACTGCTTCAGCATATAGCAAATCGTAAAGGGGATTATTATGAATACCTGAAAAAAGTTATCAAAGGCAGGAAGGACTGATGTCATTAAGAAAGAGAACGGTTTCGGGGCTTATATGGACATTCACACAGCAATTCAGTGTTCAGGGAATTAATGTGATTACAGGAATAGTGCTGGCAAGGTTGCTGCTGCCATCCGACTTCGGACTTATAGGTATGCTTGCCGTATTTATTGCTATCGGTAACACCCTGATGGATGGAGGAATGACCTCATCTCTGATTCGTACTAAGGATGCAGATAACGGGGATTATTCCACCGTTTTTTTTATTAACCTGATCTTTAGCATCAGCCTGTATATTCTACTATTTTTTTCTGCACCGCTGATTGCTGACTTTTATCATCAACCGGTTTTAACTCAGGTTGTACGGCTTTATACCCTGTCTTTTATCATAAGAGCCTTTGTGGGGGTTCAAACTACCAAGCTAACAAAAGAGATGCGGTTTAAGGTGCAGATGCTGATGCAAATACCTTCAACAATAATCGGGGGCGTTACCGGCATCGTTTTGGCCTATAAAGGCTTTGGCGTGTGGAGTCTTGTGTGGATGAACCTGGTACAAACTACCCTGTTTACCATACAACACTGGATTTTTTCCGGATGGGTTCCGGGTATGATAATTGACCGGGAAAAATTAAAATTCCATTTTCGTTTTGGCTATAAACTGACATTTTCCGGAATTATTGATACCATTTATACCAATGCATACAAGATTATTATCGGTAAATATTTCTCTGCTGCCGAGCTGGGCTATTATACTCAGGCAAAAGATTTGCAATCATTACCGGTCACAAATATCTCTACTGCTCTTAATAAAGTAACCTATCCTTTATTTGCCAGCATACAGGATGATGATGTACGTTTGAGGGATGTGTATCAAAAACTTTTAAGGCAGGTCATATTTTGGGTCGCGCCCCTGATGATTATGGGCATGGTGGTTGCGGAGCCTTTATTTCAACTGGTTTTAACCCCAAAATGGCTGCCGGCAGTACCCTATTTTCAAATTCTGTGTATCACCGGAATTTTATACCCCTTCCATGTGTATAACCTGAACATACTAAATGTAAAAGGACGATCTGATTTATTTCTGAAATTGGAAATTATAAAAAAAGCATTTATTACTGTAGGCATTGCCGTGTCTTTCTTCTTTGGCATATATGGCTTGTTGATTTTTCAAGTCATCGCTTCTGTATTTGCTTTTGGTGTAAATACCTGGTATAGCGGAAGGTTTATTAATTTTACGGCATTAGATCAGATAAAGGAGGTGAGTCCCGGAATTTTATTAGCAACGCTGGCCGGCGTTGTCACATGGAGTCTGAACAGTTTTATGGTGCAGGAAACAATAAATTCATCTGGGATAATATTGTGTATATTGCTGCTTACATATATAACAATATACGGAATGCTGGTGCGGATTTTTAAAGTAAAAGCCCTTTTTGAATTTAAACAATTAATTTTAAAACGATGATACTGATTACCAAGCCTTTTTTGCCACCGCAGGCCGATTATAAAAAGTATCTTGACGGTATATGGGAAAGGCAATGGCTGACCAATATGGGGCCGCTGGCTAATGAGTTGGAGTTGCGTTTACAAGCACACCTTAAACTTGACCAAACACCTCTTTTTGTTACTAATGGTACAATAGCTTTACAAATGGCCATTAAAGCGCTGAGCCTGAAAGGCGAAATCATCACTACCCCCTTTTCTTTTATAGCCACCACCAGCAGTATCGTATGGGAAGGCTGCAAACCGGTATTTGCAGATATTGATGAACAGACCTTAAATATTGACCCGGAAAAAATAGAAGCAGCCATTACGCCACAGACCTCCGCTATTCTTGCTACGCACGTATATGGCAACCCCTGTGATGTGGATGCTATACAAAACATAGCGGGTAAACACGGATTAAAAGTGATTTATGACGGTGCCCATGCTTTTGGCGTAACGGTAAACAACCGGTCGGTGTTCGACTATGGTGATATCAGCACCTGTAGCCTGCATGCTACTAAACTGTATCATTCCGTAGAAGGCGGCCTGGTGGTATGTCGTAATGAGGAGCTTGGGCAGAAATTAAAATACATCCGCAATTTTGGTTTCCGCAGCTTTGTATCTTTTGCCGAGCTGGGTATTAACGGAAAAAATTCGGAATTTCATGCCGCTATGGGCTTGGTTAATCTGGATTATATCCAGGCGATTCATGAAAAACGAAAGCTGTTGTCAGAAACTTACGACCGGTTTTTGGCAGATACAGATGTGCGCAAGCCGGTATGGCATAAAAAGGCAAGCCTGAATTATGCCTATTATCCGGTAATTTTCCCTTCGGAAGAACGGATGCTGACTATCATGAAAAAGCTGTCGGAAAACGATATTCAAACCCGGCGTTATTTTTACCCTTCACTGGCCGATACCCTGCCCTATCTGCCGCCCACCCAGCTTCCAGTCACAGACGATATTGCGCGAAGCGTACTGTGTTTGCCTTTGTATTATGACCTGACAGAAGAAGAAGCAGAAAGAATTTGCAGACTGATAAAAAAATAAATTATAAAAACAAATAAGCTAATGCCTGACAAAGCTGCCTGATTATACGGATTTATAACAGATTATGGAATGAAATCTGTCTGGGAAAAATTTTTGATTTTTTGTTATAACAATACTATAAACAACTAAAAAATATTCAGATGAAAATAGCGGTAATGCAACCATATATATTTCCTTATATTGGATATTTTCAAATGATAAATGCAGTAGATAAATTTGTGTTTTATGACGATGTAAATTTTATTAAACAGGGCTGGATAAACAGAAACAGGATTCTCGTATCGAATAAAGACTCCTTATTTACCGTACCGCTGAAAAATGCATCTTCATTTACACAAATTAACGAAACCGTTATTAATCAACCGCTTTTTGAAAGATGGAAAACCAAGCTTTTGCAAACCATAGCCCTGAATTATAAAAAAGCGCCGTTTTTTAATGAAGTTTTTTTACTACTGGAGCAGGTATTGGAAGAACAATACGCTTTTATTGCTCAGTTAGCCGTTAAGAGTGTCGTATTAACATCAGCATACTTAGGCATAAACACCCGGTTCTGCACATCATCCGAAACCTATAAAAATAAAGGATTAATTCGCCACGAGCGGTTAATTGATATCTGCAAACAGGAAAACGCAACGCATTATATAAATGCCATAGGAGGGCAGGTGCTGTATAAAAAAGAAGATTTTATAAAGGAAGGCATCAGGCTGGATTTTATAAAAACATTACCGCTATCCTATAAACAGTTTAATGATGAATTTGTACCCTGGCTTTCCATTATTGATGTACTAATGTTTAATTCAATAGAAGAAATAAGAGTAATGTTGAACAAATACGAGCTTATTTAAATATGGATGCAATCGGTGGTTACTTTGGTTTATCATTATGCAAGCATTCCAATGAATTATTTTCAGAATTAATTCATTTGAATACGGGAAGAAATGCTCTTGAGTATATATTAAAGGTCAGAGGGTATAAGAAGGTGTTTATACCCTATTATACCTGCGATGTTTTGTTGGAACCATTGGATAAATTACAGGTTGAATATGAATTTTATGATGTCAACGATCAATTAGAGGCTATATTTGAATTTGCTTCTTTGCAGGAAAAGGAAGGAATTCTGGTCACTAATTATTTTGGGTTGAAAACGGATTATATAAAAAAAATCAGTACATCTGTAAGGAATTTGATTATCGATAATGCACAAGCCCTGTTTAGCAAACCGGAGTTGAATGTTGATACCTTTTATTCACCCCGAAAATTTGTCGGAATTCCGGACGGGGGCTTACTTTCAATAAATGCCGGATTAGAAGATATCCTGGAGCCGGATAAAAGCTACGGGCGCTTTGCTCATTTAATTAAGCGAATAGATTGTTCGGCAGAAGAAGGATATCCGGATTTTAAAAAAAATGACAGACAATTAAATAATTGCCCGATAAAAGAAATGTCAAAATTAACAAAAACATTAATTCAATCTATTGATTTTGATAATGTCAAGGCTAGCAGGGTACGTAATTTTCAGTTTTTACACGAGTTTTTAAAAGATAAGAATGAGTTAAATGTAAATTTAAAGGAAGGCGATATTCCAATGGTTTATCCACTTAAAATAAAAAATGCAGAAAGGCTGAAACAAAGACTGCTTTCACAAAAAATCTATTGTGCTACTTATTGGCCAAATGTGCTGGAATGGTGCAACGAGACACAAAATGCGTATATTTTAACTAAAGGAATTGTATCTTTACCAATTGATCAAAGGTACGGAACAGAAGATCTCGCAAAAATTGTCGAAATAGCAAAAAAAACAATGTGAAAAATACTTTGTATGTTAGATGCTTATTTTTTTATACCGGCAGATAAACCTAAGTTTATAAACAAAGCAGCTACATTAAAGGTAGATTATCTGGTATATGATTTAGAGGATGCCGTACCCAATGAGCATAAATTATCGGCATTGGAGCAGTTGATGTCGTTAAACCCGGGCAGCAGAGAATTTGTTCGCATTCCTTTTATTGACAATATATATAGCACCGAACAGCTATATGCGCTCATAAATCATTTTAAAGGCAGGGTAGTTGTTCCCAAAATTAGTTCAACAGCAGATTTTGAGGCTATTAAATGTTATTTTGACAGCAATGTAAAGAATATCATTCTATTGATAGAAAACGCCAAAGCCTTAATTAATCTAAAAAACATACTCGAAATTTATCATCCATATATCCAGGCGGTAGGGTTTGGAACACATGATTTTACATCTGAAATAGGCATGATACATTCTTTGAGAAACCTGGAACAGTTTAAAAGAGAAATTATAGTAACCGCACATGCTTTTGACATTTCTTATATAGATAGCGTAGATTTAAACTTATACGATCCGCAAACATTTATTGAAGAAAGTATATTTGCATATCAGAACGGCGCTGTAGGGAAGTTTTTAATTCACCCCAATCAGATACAATATTTGGAAGAAATATCCTTTATGCCAGAGGATGAGTTTAATAAATTAAGAGTAATATATGAAAGATTTAAGTCTGTTAGCCCGGACAAAATAGAAGTATATAAAATTGACGGAGTGGTTTATGAAAAACCCCATATCAACAGAATTATCAGATTGTTTAATAAATTAGAAAAAAACGGAAAATATGGAAGCAAATAAAATGGGAAACTACTTTGAAGACTTTAATGTCGGCGAGGTAATAAAACACTGTCAGTCCAAAACTATTTTTGAATCTGACAATAATATTTTTTCTTTGTTGACCATGAACCACCATCCCGTACACATCAATGTTGATTATTGCAAAGACAATCAACACGGTCAGATTTTAGTTCCGGGTACATTGGTTTTTTGCCTGGCTGTCCACCTGACTGTAATGGATATTAGCGGAAAGGCTATAGCCAATTTAGCTTATGAAAATATAGAGCATTTACATCCCACATTCATAAATGACACCATATACAGCAGGACTGAAATATTGGACAAAACCGAATCGAAATCAAAAAATGACAGGGGGGTTGTATATGTTGAAACGGTAGGATACAATCAAAATGGTATAGATGTTATTCGTTTCAGAAGAAAAATATTAATTAAAAAGAGCGCCTATGAAAAATAAATTGCAACTGCTGCGAAGCATGATGTTCGTTCCCGGGCACAATGAAAAGTTGATTGAGTCGGCTTCAAAAAGTACGGCAGATGCCCTTATTTTTGATTTGGAGGATAGCGTACAGCCCGAATCCAATAAGATAATAGCACGGGGAGTTATTATAGAAAACTCAAAAAAAGAAAAATTTAATCATTTTCAAAAATTCGTAAGACTTAATGAAATTGAAACTGAATTTTTCTTACAGGACGTCCTACAGGTTACACAAGGTAATATAGATGGGTTTTTACTTTCTAAGACAAACACAAAAGAAGATGTCCAATATTTAGACAACCTGTTGACTTCTATTGAAAAGGAAAGACATCTGGAGGCGGGTAAATTTTCTATTATCCCTATATTGGAAAGTGCCTTATCCATCGTCAATATCCGGGAAATAGCAATATCTTCCGAAAGAATTATTGCCCTGGGTTTCGGTTCGGAAGATTATGTTTCAGATATAAAGGGAGTAAGAGACTTTGGAACGAATATCAGTATTAATTACCCCCGCAGTTTAGTGCCGGTAGTAGCCAGAGCTTATGGTTTGGAAGCAATAGATGCAGCATATATCAGGGTACACGATCTGGAAGGATTGGAAACCCACTTAAATACCGGAAAAATATTGGGATATGGTGGCATGTGGATTCTGCATCCCAAACAAAATGAGTTGGCCAATCAATATTTTGCTCCTACGGAACAGGAATATAAAGATGCTGTGGAGTTTTTAAGGTTATATGAAGAAGCCAAAAAGATAAATAAAGGCGTAGCGATTATTGAGGGAAAATTTGTCGGCCCTCCTTTAATAACAAAATCAAAAGACATTATAGCTCGTTACGAAATGATTCAACAAAGAAAACAGTTATTTTAAAGAAAATTATGGGAAAAGTAATTATAATCGGAGGAAAAGGTACAGCAATCGTAGTTGCAGAACAAATATTTGATGCACAAACCAAACATAAAGCCGACATAGAATTTTTAGGGTTTGCTTTTGATGACGAGGCCTGTGGAGATGAGATAAACGGCTTTCCTGTATTGGCAAAGACCAGGGAAGTTTTTGGAAAATACAAGGATTATGACGACGTAAAGTTTATATTTCAACTATACAGACCCGATTTATTGCGGGAAAGAATAGAACTAAAAAACAGTTACAGCATACCTGAAGATAGATTTTGCACATTTATACACCCAACCTGTACAATATCCAGGAGTGCAACTATTGGAACAGGGACTGTTATTATGGCAAATACCGTGGTAAACCCAAATGCCGTAATTGGTAAGTTTTGTACCATACAAAGTAATGTAACTATCGGACACGACTCAAAAATGGGGGACTATAATTTTATTGCTACTCAATCAACTGTAGGCAATATCGTAATGGGGTCGCGAAATTTTATGGGGATAAATTCATGTACCAATAACTTTATAACAATAGGTGATGATTGCTTTATCGGGATGGCGTCTAATGTGGTAAAAAGTCTTCCTTCAAATATAAAAGTGTATGGTAACCCTGCAAAAGAGTTTTTTAAGGCTATAAAACCCTTGTAAAAGTAATGAAGCCGGTTGTTTCGATTATATGCCTGGCCTATAATCACGAAAAATATATTCGTCAGGCCTTGGAGGGTTTTGTTATGCAGCAAACCGATTTCCCTTTTGAAATAGTGGTGCATGACGATGCTTCTACGGATCAAACGGCTGCTATTATTAAGGAATATGCGTCAAAATACCCCAACCTGTTCAGGCCGATATACCAAACGGAAAATCAATACAGGCTGGAAAAAGGGCGGGTGACAAAAATTGTATATCATGCGGCTAAAGGTAAGTACATAGCCCTATGCGAAGGCGATGACTATTGGACCGATCCGCTGAAATTGCAAAAGCAGGTGGACTTTTTGGAGGAGCATCCTGATATTTCTTTATGTGGGACGTCAATTCAAACATTAAAAAACAGCGTGTTTAATCAAAAGCCGGTTTCAAATACTCCATTCTTCTTCAACCAGGTTACACTTATTAAATATAATCCGGTTTATACGCTGACGACCTTGTTTAGAAAATCTGCGAAACCTCTTCTGCCGGATCTTTCTCAATACCACTTTGGCGATAAGGCAATGTGGCGTACACTACTCTCACAGGGGAAAGGTGTCGTGTTGCCGTTTTCATCCGGGGTATATCGTGTTCACGGTGGCGGTTTGTATAGTTCTCAAAGCAACCTCATTAATCTGAAAAAGGGGGTGGAGGACACGCTATTGTTTTTGAGTAAGGAAAAAAAACCCGGTCTCCGGTTTGCAGCGTTTAAAATTTATACAGTTTATGTCATAAAAGCCTTTTTAAGGTTGCTTATAGCAAGAGGTAAGGATAATATCCGGCAGGTTTCCTTATATTCAAAAGCGGCGTGGTACAGCATTCTGGGTCGGACGTTTTAATGAGCGCTATCGGAGTACGGAATCGAAAGTAGAAAAATGAAATGACTTTGTTATTTTTGTTGTTCAATAACAACAAGCATACTATTTATTTACCCTTTGCTGTAGATGCGGTTTAAATAAAATAACAGGATGAATGGCATTTTTCAAACATACGATGTTTTCTACAATGTGTACGCCCTGTTCCTGATAAGCATTGTTATCATGCTGATACCTCTGTTTTATTATACGGATATGGAAAACAGGTATGGCAAAACTTATGATAACATTCTTTGTGCGTATATTATTATCGGGGCAACCGCTCTGTTTGGATTACGGGGCTGGGACATAGGAACGGATACCGCAGCATACCTGACTATGTTTGCTAAAATGGAAACAGTTTCTCATCTCCCCACCGCATTGAGTAAATCAAGCCCCGTACAGGTGAGAGACATCGGGTTTAGCACATTATTGTTTTATGCTACTCGTTTTATGAGTCCCCGTGCCTTTATAGTATTAATTGCCTTCTTGTTTGTCTTTCCATTATATCTTGCAGTAAACAGAGTAGCAACAATCAACAAGGCATTCATGCTTTTCGGCTTTGTATGTTTTTTTAATTTTACGTCATTGGGAGTCAATGTGATAAGGCAAGGAATAAGCCTTGCTTTTATTATATTATCGTTTACCTATACCCAAAAAGGCGGCATAAAAAACATCCTGCTTTTTCTGATTTTGGCCATTCTGGGCATTTCATTCCATTTGTCTGGTATTATCATTGTGGTGATGTTCTTAATAACAAAGATTGTTCGTGCAAACTTTTTATATTATGTAATTCTTGCCATTACCTTTATTCTTGCCTATATGGATCTCGGTCTGATTAATCTGCCGGTCATCGGGCCTTTAATTGAACTGGACGACCGGGTGGATGCCTATGCTTCAGGATTGGGTAGCCAGCCGCCTTCCGGGCTACAAATGTCTAAATTAGTATTTCATGGCGCCATAATACTATGGTCGTCCTATAATCTGAATATCCTGAACAATAAATTTTATTTACATATTTACCGTCTCTTTATTGCCCTTACCGCTTTTTATTTTCTGTGTCTCAATATGTCCTTCTCCGATCGGTTTGGTGTAATGAGCTGGTTGCTTTCACCTATCCTTGTCGGATATCCATTAGTAAATTACAAAAATATTGTAAAGTATTCCTCTTTGTTTCTGATGGGTCAGTATCTCATATTTATGCTTTATTCCTTTTACGTTTATATCCTGGCCAGGCCTTATGTAAAATGATAAAAAATGTAATTTGCTTTACAGCATCTTTTCCCTATTATAATCGGGAGGCTTTTTTTGAATCAGAATTGAAATATCTGACCAAAGAGTTCGAACACATATATATTGTTCCTATGTATAATCCGGGAATTAACAATAATGCCCGAAGCATACCGCCTAATGTAACCTATCTGGAACCGGCAAGCCCTCAGGGTTTTCGCAGGGTGATTAAAGGCGTGTTTAATTTAAGCCCGGTTATACCATATTTCAAAGATTTTGTTACTAACCGGGTCTATGTCAATAAGCATCATCTCAAAAACTGGATAAATAGTTTTTTGGTGTTCAGAGCACTATTTGCTGAAACAAAAAAAATAATTGCCGGCCTTAATCAGGAAGACACCCTTCTCTATTCTTATTGGGCAGAAGCCCCCTTGTTTACAACAAACTATTTTAGAAAATATAAAAAAGCTATACGCATGCACGGAGGTGATTTTTACCTGAATCGTAATCATAATTATTTGCCGCTCCGCCAGGAAATATATAATAATTGTGATGTGTTTTTACCCATATCTGACGATATCAGGAGCATATTGATACAGCATTACAACATAAACCCAGTAAAAATAAAGTTAAGTTATTTGGGTGTAAGTAATAAGGCACATAAAACTAATCCGTCTAATACAGATAATAACCGAACTTTGGTTTTGGTGTCCTGTAGTAATGCCGTTGCATTAAAAAGAATAGATAAATTAATGGCAGCACTTCATTTTTTTCCTGAAAACCGTAAGATCATATGGCATCATTTCGGAGACGGACCGCTATTACAAGACCTGAAACAACAAGCCCAATATTTACCAAAACATATTATATGTCATTTTCATGGCTGGGTTAAACCTCGGGAACTGTTGAGCTTCTATGAAAAAAATTCGGTTGACTGGCTGATTAATGTCAGTAAGTTTGAAGGAATTCCTGTTAGTATTATGGAAGCCATGTCTTATGGCATACCTGTTATTGCAACCGATGTGGGAGCCACCCGGGAAATAGTAAATGAGCAAAACGGATACCTGATTCCCGATGATTTTCAACCGGAACAAATATCAAGTCTGATTAATCAAACAAAACCTGCTGACTATGATTATAAAAGAAAAAATGCTCAAGAATCGTGGGCAGATAAATTTGATGCCGACAAAAATTACCGGAAGCTGATTGAAATTATGAAACAAATATAACGCGATACTGTTTATAATAATATTAACAATAATTATGGAATGAGTTTACATTAAAAAACAACAAGCATGATTCGACTTATTTTGATGATATGGATTTTGGAACTGTGCTCAGGGCCTGAATCTGTAGCTCAGAGCTTTAAAACACTTCCTGTACCGGAAAAATATCTTGCCGGATATGAAGTTACTGATCAGGAAAGGATAGCTGCCCGTGCTGCACTGACCAATCCCTATGATTTAACGAATGCATTACCCCCTGGATATGATACCACAGGAAATACCGACTATACCGACTATCTCAGAGCCGCTATTGAAAAACATACCGACATTATCATGCCTGATTTTCCGGTAAAAGTGAGTATGAAATCCAGTTATGGTATTGCCATGAAAAGCAATACAAAAATGTTGTTTCAGAAAAATTCCAAGCTAGTAATGGAACCGAACGCCCGAAGCGATTATGCTATTATATTACTGTGGAACCGCAAAAATATTACTGTATATTTTGCCAATATTGAAGGAGACAGAGCGCATCATAAAGGTAAGGAAGGAGAAAGAGGCATGGGTATTTCTATTGCTGGTTCGGATAATATCAAATTAATTAAACCTAAAATATCCGATTGCTGGGGAGACGGCATTTACCTCGGAAGCTATTTTACTAAAACAGACACAATTAATGCAGCTTCCAATGTGTATATTGAAAAAGCTTTTTTAAATAAAAACCGCAGGGCCGGACTGGGTGTGACCTCTGCAAAAAATTTGTTGGTTGACGGAATCGTTTGTTCCAATACCTATGGTACCGATCCACAATCGGGAATAGTTATAGAGCCGGGCGTAAATTTTCACCTGATAGAAAATATTATCATTAATGACCCCCTTACCTTTAATAATAAAGCCATAGGAATAGCTATCAACCTGATAAAATTAAGATGGGGTTTATTAACCCGTAAGGTCGGTATAACTATAAATAATTCGGTTGACGATAATTCTGCGCGGGGACTTCATGTGAGCCTCACCGGAAACAATCAGCAATCCCGCTTAGCCAAAAACCAATTAACGGGTTATATCAACATCAGCAATCCTGCGTTCCATAATCAACGGTATAAGAAAAATCTACGGATAAATGACTTTCAGCAAAGTAATGGGATCGACGTTCATATATTTTGGGATAAAAAAAATAACGAGGTGTATAGGAGATCATTGTCCGACTATAATGAACAATCTCAAAAAGCAAAAAATATCCGGTTCTCCATAAAAAAATAAACACATTAAAATTCTGTAAAATGCCCGATCGGATGTTTTGTAGTACGGCGCCGGGCAAATATCTTCCTCCGAATGTGGAAATCATTTTGATATGTTTATTTAACAATATTTCATTTAATTTTGTGCTTTTATGGCGTTTAAGAAACATTTCCCCCATACTCCTATTAGGTATGTTAAGCGGAGTGTGTAGTAAAGAAGCGTGTTATAAGCATGAGTAAAATAAAAACAGCAGCACTGTACCGAGTGGTTATGCATTACCGCTTACCATTATATATGCGACTGGCACAAGACCCGGATCTTGATTTTATACTGCTGTACGGAGCGGGTCAAAAAAATACGAAACAAACCAACTGCGACTTCCCCCAGGAAATCATTAAAAGTAAAAAGCATTTTACTATTCGATTTCCGTTTAAAACAAGCAGCAATTCCGGCGCTATGCCGTTTTACCCAAACCTCTTCTTTAATCTGATTAAACTTTCTCCGGATGTAATACTGACGGAAGGAACTTCTTCTATTATCAACGCAAGTATTACTTTCCTCTACGCAAAATTGTTCCGGAAGAAAATAATCTGGTGGAGTATGGGCATATTAAGAGGTAAAAAAAACAAAGGACTGAGAAAAGTTTTGGAATATTGGGAAAGGTTTATAGAAAAAAACAGCGACGCGATATTTACATATAGCAGTCAGGGGAAGGAATATTTCATTAGCCACAAGGTGCCGCCCTCAAACATTTTCGTAGGTATTAATGTATTAGATACGGAAAGGAAATTATTGGAAAATAAAAAGTTTGAACAGGCTGAAACGGATTTTGACTTTAATAATTATTTTAACCTGGCTTTTATTGGTTCTATAATTAAAGTAAAAAATATAGAAGTTCTTATAGATAGCCTGGATTTGTTTAATAAAAAATATGATAATAAAGGCAAACTTCATATTATCGGAGACGGTTCGTACATGAATACGGTCCAAAAATATGTGTCCGATAAAAACATGAAAAATGATGTGATCTTCTATGGGAGAATTAACGAAGGTGCCGGAAGAATTCTGAAAAAATGTGATGTTATGGTATTGCCTGGTCTTGGTGGTCTGGCTATATGCGAAGCTATGCTAAGCGCCCTCCCTGTAATTACAGGATATGCAGACGGAACAGAGCTGGATCTGGTAGATGAATCCTGTGGTTTCATCTTGCCCGAAATGAATAAAGAGCAATTGCTGGAAAAAATTTCTTTATTGTATTTAAACCCTGAATTAAGAAGCAAAATGTCCCAAAACGCATTTGAGAGAATTACCGGTGAATTTCATTTTGATAATTATTATAACCAATTAAAAAAGGCAATTCACCATAGTCTGAAATAAATAAAACATTCTGAAAAACCAATAAAATATTAAGCCTTATATATTTTTACCACCCCTAAATACAGAAAATATACAGGCAAAAAAATCAGGAATAGAGATTATAGTAAATTTGCCAAATACCATCAGCAAATATTTTTTGCACCGAAATACACAACTGGCAGAGCTGGGCCCAATAATATCTTCAATACATACAGACCATTAATGATCATATAATACACTACTTATGCTAATTACCATCATCGCCGGCGCCCGGCCTAATTTTATGAAAATTGCCCCTATCATCCACGCTGTACAAAAAGCCAAAGCCGGAGGAAAACATTTGGATTACCGCTTAATTCATACGGGACAGCACTACGATAAGAAAATGTCTGACGATTTTTTCGAACAGTTAGCTATCCCGGCTCCCCATGCCAATCTCGAAGCCGGTGGCGGCTCTCAGGCAGAACAGACTGCCGCTATCATGGTTCGCTTTGAAAAAGAACTCATAGAAAACCCAACCGACCTGGTACTTGTTGTGGGGGATGTTACCTCAACCATGGCCTGTGCTATCGTGGCGCAGAAATTACATACAAAGGTGGCGCATGTAGAGGCCGGAATCCGTTCTGGCGACTGGACGATGCCGGAAGAAATCAATAGAATGGTTACGGACAGCATTACCAATTACTTCTTTACCACTTCCGATCATGCCAATAACAATCTGATGAAAGCCGGTATTGAAAATGACCGTATCTTTTTTGTAGGCAATACCATGATCGATACGCTTTTAAAAAACAGGCCCCGTTTTCAAAAACCGGCAGTTTGGGACGAATTGGAGCTTAAAGAAAAAGAATATTTAGTGATGACCTTGCACCGGCCGGCTAATGTGGACGAAGGCTCAAAACTGAAAGCCTTAATGGATGAATTGATTCACCATTCGGAACAATTACCGCTCGTTTTTCCGGTACACCCCCGAACGGCAAAAATATTACAGGGAATGGGCATTAGCCATCCGCGCCTCCACATGATAGAACCGCTCAGCTATTTAGAATTTAATTATTTGGTAGAACGGGCAAAAGGCGTTGTTACAGATTCGGGAGGTATTACAGAAGAAACTACCGTTATGAGCGTACCCTGCATTACGCTTAGAGACAATACCGAACGACCGGAAACAATCGAAATCGGTACGAATGAACTAATCGGAACCAATCCCCATGCAATTGCACCGGCATTACACAAACTATTATCCGGCAACTGGAAAAAAGGCGCCATACCTGAAAAATGGGACGGCAAAACAGCTGAGCGGATCGTAAACCATATTGCCGAATTGTTCAATGCTCAATAAAAGCCGGTAAACTTTATTATGATTCAGCGGATAAAAAATGCTGTGGGGCTGGCTCGAAACATGGGGTTTCGATACATTGGCTTTAGGGCAAAGTTTGAGTTGTTAAGAAAATCAGGTTTGTTGAAAAAACATTTCCCGGTAAATGTTCCGGAAAAAACCTGGACATCGCTCGAACGATGGCGCTCAAACAAAGGCCGGTTTTTTTTTAACAGAGATACGCTGCATATTCCTAAAAATCCGAACCCTGAATTAAAGAAAAGATTTGATTTGTTTCAAGATGGAAAGCTTTGGTATTTCAACAGTGTTTTGCTCAAAATCGGAAAAGATTATGATTGGATAACCAATCCGGACAATGGCTTTCAGTACGACCTGTCCAAACACTGGACGGAAATTCAGGATTTTTCGGAAAAATCGGGAGATATCAAGTTCGTTTGGGAAAAATCCCGATTTTCCTTTATTTATGATATCATCCGTTATGACTATCATTTTGAAAAAGACTGCTCGCAAATCGTATTCGATGAAATAGCTTCATGGATTAATAACAACCCACTGAATTGCGGACCCAACTACAGATGTAGTCAGGAAATTTCATTACGGCTGCTCAACTGGATTTTTGCATTGTACTATTATGAAGGTGCTGCTGTACTTACCGAAGAATTGTTTCAAAAAATACAACATGCAATTTATTGGCAGTTACATCATGTATATCACAATATTGACTTTTCCAGAATAGCCGTAAGAAATAATCACGCGCTTACCGAAACCCTTACTTTATACCTGGCATCATTAATTTTCCCGGACCAGTCAGATTTTAAAAAATGGGGTGAAAAAGGAAAAAAATGGTTTGAGGAAGAAATAGCCTATCAGATATACAATGACGGTACGTTCTTACAGTTTTCCATGAATTACCATCGCGTTGCGGCACAGTTGATGACCATTGCCATCAGGCTTTCAGAATTGAACCATCAAAAGCTTAGCCCGGTAGTTTATGAACGCGCTCGCGCCTCCTTAAAATTCCTGAGAGTATGCATGGACGACCATAGCGGCATGTTGCCCAATTATGGTGCTAATGACGGTGCGTTGTTCTTTAAATGGAACGATGAACTTTACCGCGATTTTCGCCCTCAGTTGCAGGCTCTCGCAGGAGTATTAGGTATCAATGCCGATATTCCGCAATCGTTTGAAGACACTTTATGGGTAGGAGGCAAAAAGCCGGAACGTCAGTTGCAGCTCACAAAAATTTCTTACTCCTTTCCCGATGGCGGATATTATGTTTTCCGGGAAAAAGATACTTTAACTTTTATCCGTTGCGGCAGCCATAAAGACCGGCCTTCACAAGCGGATAACCTGCATCTGGATATCTGGTATAAAGGGGAAAATATCCTGCAGGATGCCGGTAGTTATAAATACAATACCGATGCTGATCTGCTGAAATATTTCATGGGTACCGAAAGCCATAATACCGTTATGATTGATGAATTTGATCAGATGAAAAAAGGAAGCCGCTTTATTTGGTATGAATGGTCGCAATGCCTTTTTGCAGCAATAGAAGAAAAAGAACAAACCGTTTCGTTTACAGGAACAATATCTGCCTTCAGACACCTCAATAAGCAGATGACACATACCCGCTATATAGAGAAGAAAAAAGGAGAACTGCAATGGACGGTTCGGGATGTTGTTCAACACCTCCCCGAAGGGCTTACGCTCCGGCAGTTGTGGCATACACCTGCTCAAATGAAAACGAATATTCAAATCACCGCAGAAACTTCCATACCTTTAAAGCCAAAAGAAAAGGCAGCATGGTTTTCAGGTCAGTACGGACAAAAAATCCCGGAACAACAAATTGAATTCGAAACAACAGCACCTCAATTGACCGCAGTAATTAAGATACTAAAGTAAATCAATGAACATCCTCATAATTCATCAGTATTTTCTGGAAGAAGACGATCCCGGAGGCTCCCGCTGGAACGAAATAACGAAAGTATGGGCGGACGCCGGCCACCAGGTTACGGTTGTAGCCGGAATGATACATGCCAACGGTTTGGAAAAAAGAAAGGAATATAAGGGCAGACGCTTCGTGAAAAAGCAGCAGGGACAAGCTACAGTATGGCGTTGTCATGTTTCGGAATCCTACAATAAAGGTTTTGCCGGCCGGTTATGGGGCTATTTTTCATTTATGTTTTCTTCCCTTTGGGCGGGAATCTTTAAAGTAAAAGGCAAGTTCGATGTCGTCATCGTAACCTCTCCTCCGTTGTTTGTAGCCTGTAGCGGCTATATAATTTCAAAGATTAAAAGACGGCCCTTTGTTTTTGAAGTTCGGGACCTATGGCCGGATTCGGTTACCGACACCGGAATGCTAACCAATAAATTGATTATTAAACTTGCTTTTTGGTTTGAACGCTTCATTTATAAAAAGGCAACCCTGATTAATGTATTAACTCCGGCATTTTATAAAGTACTTAAAGAGAAAAAAAATGTTCCGGAAAGTAAATTAATTTTAGTGCCAAATGCTTCCGATTTTACATTATCAGATCAACTGTTGAATAATTTTGATAAAGCCGAATTTCGCAGAAAGCACAATTTTGATAACAATTTTGTAATCACTTATGTGGGAGCGCATGGTATGGCAAATTATCTTGACCAGATACTGGATGCAGCTAAGGGCTTAGAAGATACCAATGTGCTGTTTTTGTTGGTAGGTCAGGGAATGGAAAAGGAAAGATTGAAACAAAAAGCCAATGAAATGAATATTGAAAATGTTCGCTTTGTTGACCCCGTTCCCAAAAAGGAAGTGTTTAAGTATATCTTAGCCTCCGAAATGGGTATTTCTGTTTTAAAAAAGGCAGATATTTATAAAACCATATATTCAAACAAGACATTTGATTATATGTCTTGTAAGAAGCCCATATTGATGGCTATTGATGGTATTTCCCGGGAACTTGTTGAAACTGCCCGTGCCGGAAGTTTTGTGGAACCCGAAAATGTCAACTCTTATAATACGGTAATCCGGGAATATCTTAATAATACCGACAGATTAATAACAGAAGGAGAAAATGGCTACCGGTATGCCAAAGAAAATTTTGACAGAATCAGGCTTGCAGAAAAATTTTTAACCCATATTCAAAAGGTCTCAGCCACCGCATCAAGATGATGACAGAAAGATTAACATTAAACATCGTATTAAATGTATTTTCGTTTTTTTAAACCTTTAATTGATATTGTAATTTCATCCGCAGTTTTATTGGTCTTTGTACCGATAATGATTATAGTGGCATTGCTCATCAAACTTGACTCAAACGGGCCTGTATTCTTTAAGCAGAACAGATTAGGAAAAGACGGAACTATATTTAAGCTGTATAAGTTCAGAACAATGGTTAATAAGCAAAATGCAGCTAAAGATATTTTCAAGGGAGACCCTGATGTAACAGGTGTAGGATATTGGTTAAGACGTTTTAAGATAGATGAAGTACCGCAACTATTTAATGTACTCTTCGGGCAAATGTCTATTATTGGTCCCCGGCCGTGTTTACCCGCCATTCAGGATAAATTTGATACTAATACGCCGTATAGATTTAATGTAAAACCCGGATTAACCAGCCTGGCTGCTATAAAAGGGGGTATTTACCTCACATGGAAAGAAAAGTGGATATATGATAGAATTTATGTAGAATCCCTCTCTTTTAAAAACGATATCATAATTGTAATGAAAACCGTGTTAGTCGTTCTGTTAGGGGAAAAGAGATTTTTAGAACACCCCAACAGATATGTCTGACAATAATTATCAATGTAAACAATAGAGAGATTATGATTATTAAAGATTATGAGCAGGGTGATGAAGTCGCAATTTTAAAGTTGTTTAATCAGGCCTTTCAAAAGGACATGTCTTTGGATTACTGGAAATGGAGGTTTGAACATAACCCTTCCGGAAAGCATTTTATTAAACTGATATGGCTTGATGGTCTTTTGATAGGACATTTTGCCGTTTCTCCTGTGAAAATGCATATTTTCGGAAAAACAGAGCGGGCTGCTTTAGCAATGACAGTAATGACACATCCCGATCATAGCGGAAAAGGCGTTTTTAACAAGATCGTTTTAAATATGCTCGAGGATTTGGAAAATAAAAGGAATTTTAAAGTTGTATGGGGCTTTCCTAATAAAAATTCACATTACAGATTTATAAAAAATATCGGATGGGAAAATGTAGGCGTTGTCCACAGCTTGTTTCTGCATATTAATGATATTGATCCGGCGGAGTCTCCTGATATAATTGCCGGAAAACAATTTTCTGAAAAACATGGAAATAAACTCTCGGGGCTGTCTTCCGATTTCGATATTTTTGTTTTAAAAGACGAAAAATATTTGAACTGGAGGTATATCATGAATCCCTCACAGGATTATACGGTATTTGATTATGATGACGGGAAACAGAATGGCTTTATTGTGACTAAAATATATCCGTCAAATATCAAACCCGGAGTTTATGATCTATATATCATGGAGTTAGGCCTGGGAAAAAATCAATTAGAATTATTAAATGTGATGATTAAACATGCAGCAACTTATTATAAAGTAAAGTTTGACCGGGTAAATATTTGGCTAAACCTCTGGGATAAAAGACATCTTGTACTCGAAAAAATGGGATTCATATTGGGAGACCGGTCAACTTTCTTGATTACTAAAAATAATACAGGGCATAAAAATACCCTTGAACTTAAAAGATGGAGTTATTCTTTTGGTGATTCGGACGTATATTGATAAACAAACAGAACGCTTATAAATTATGACACAAATAAAGAATATACTGTTCGTAGCCCCGCATGCAGATGATGAAGTGTTGGGCTGTGGCGGAACTATGGCAAAACATGCCCAAAACGGACACAAAGTGTATGTAGCCGTAATGACAAATGCACATAAAGGCGACCCCGATTTGTTTTCAGAAGACCTGATCCATACAATAAGAAGCGAAGCAAAAGACGCACACGAATTATTGGGGGTCGCAGAAACATTTTTTTACGAATTTCCGGCGCCCAGATTAGATACTTTTCCTGCCTATAAAATCTCAAACGAGCTGGGAAAACTGTATCAGAAATTAAATATTGAAGTACTTTATCTGCCACACAGAGGAGATATACATAAAGACCATACCGTAATTTTTCATGCCGGCCTGGTGGCGGCAAGACCCATAAACGACTGCCCCGTGAAAAAAATTCTTACTTATGAAACGCTGTCAGAAACAGAATGGGCTATGCCCTTCCCGGACGAAGTGTTTATCCCGAATGTTTATGAAGAAATAACTACTTTTATCACGAAAAAAACAGCAGCCATGCAATGTTTTAAATCACAGTTAAAAGAATTTCCTCATTCCAGATCTTTAGCATCTATTGAACATCTGGCTCAATACAGAGGCGCTACGATAGGTAAACATTTTGCGGAATCATTTGCATTGATAAGGGCTATACAATAGCAACACCCGATAATCGCTCTTAAATATTTAATAGCTTCACAAGAATAAAATGCACAATCAATTCGGAGTTTACGGAGCAAGCGGCCACACTAAAGTAATCCTTGAAATATTAGAAAATTCGGGAAATACCATAACCTGCCTTTACGATGATGATCCCGATAAAAAATCTCTGCTGGGCTATGCTATCTCTAATGATCAATCCGTTTTACAGACAAAAGATATGGAATGGATAATAGGAGTCGGTAACAATTCCACAAGAAAGAAAATTGCTGAAAATAATTTTTTAAATTATGGAAAAGCAATTGATGATAGTGCACAAATCTCTAAAAGAGCGCAAATCGGCCCAGGTACCGTAGTAATGCCCGGCGCTGTTATCAATTCCGATACCGTAATAGGCATACATACCATTATCAATAGCGGAGCCACTGTTGATCATGACTGCAATTTGAGTGATTATGTGCACATCTCCCCCCAGGCAGCATTAGCCGGAAACGTAAAAGTAGGCGAAGGTACCCATATTGGAATAGGTGCCTGTATCATACAGGGGATTACCATTGGAAAATGGGTAACTGTGGGCGCAGGCGCAGTAATCATAAAAGACATCCCGGATTATGCCGTTGTGGTCGGCAATCCAGGCAAAATCATTAAATACAACCGTCAATGAACGCAAAAATATGGCTCTCTTCCCCCCACATGGGCGGCAAGGAACAACATTACGTACAAGAGGCCTTCGACAACAACTGGGTGGCTCCGCTTGGCCCTAATGTAAATGGTTTTGAAGAAGACCTGCAACAATATCTGCATATCAATGCCGCCGCAGCATTGTCATCAGGCACGGCAGCACTGCATCTGGCGCTTATTTTATCCGGCGTTGGCTACGGTGATGAAGTAATCTGCCAAAGCTTTACCTTTTCGGCCAGCGCAAATCCTATTGTCTATTGCGGCGCTACGCCCGTTTTTGTGGACAGCGAACCGGGCACCTGGAATATGTGCCCGAACGCGCTCGAAGATGCCATAAAAGCAAGACTGGCTTTAAGAAAAAAAATAAAAGCTATTATACCGGTGCACCTGTACGGCATGCCTGCAAAAATGGATGCTATCTTAGAAATTGCCGGACGGTATAATATCCCGGTAATTGAAGATGCCGCCGAAGCCTTGGGTTCTGCAATTAACGGGAAAAAAGCAGGAACATTCGGCGCCGTCGGTGTTCTTTCTTTTAATGGCAATAAAATTATCACGACCAGCGGCGGCGGTGCATTGGTGTCCGAAAATGCAGCGCTTGTTGAAAAAGCACGTTTCCTGGCTACCCAGGCAAGAGATGCCGCACCGCATTACCAGCATTCCCATATCGGCTATAACTATCGCATGAGTAATATTTCTGCCGGTATTGGTCGCGGCCAGATGGAGGTGTTAGACGAACGGGTGGAGCAAAGAAGAAAAAACAACCGCCGCTATCGCGATTTCTTTAAAGATAAAAGCGGCATAAAATTCCAGAACGAACCAGATGAAAGTTATTTTTCCAATTACTGGTTGTCGGCTGTTACCGTCAACCCCGAAGATACAGGAGGAATAACCCGGGAAACTATCCGGCTGGAGCTGGAAAAACAACAGATCGAAAGCCGCCCTTTATGGAAGCCGATGCATCTGCAACCGGTTTTTGCCGATGCGCCTTATTATGGTGGAACATGCTGTGCACAATTGTTTCAAAATGGCCTTTGCCTGCCCTCCGGTTCCAACCTCGGAGATCAGGATTTTGAACGGATATTTAGTACTTTAGCGGCAATAAAACGAGACCATCCTCATTGTTGTCATAATCATAAATTTCATTAACTATCTTTATCATAACGGCATCCATTGTAGCTTACAACAGCGATCCGGCTGAGCTTCGCCGGGCAATGGATGCTTTCCTGTCTTTTCCGGGCAATGCGAAACTGTTTATCATTGATCATTCTCCTCAGGATCTCTTGCGGAAAGCTTGCCGTATGGAGCGGGTGGAATATGAACACCATCCCGAAAATAAGGGCTTCGGCGCCGGGCATAATATCGCGCTCCGGAAAATAATGGACTCCAGTCCTTTTCATGTAGTGCTCAATCCGGATGTTTCTTTTGGCCATGATGTGATTCCCGCTGTACTGAATTATTTTGAAAAACATCCCGATACCGGGCATATCATGCCTAAGGTAGTCAGTGAAAATAACGAATTGCAGTACCTGGCAAAATTGCTGCCCACACCTGCCGATCTTTTTTTAAAACGATTTCTGCCTTCCGCATTTTCCCGGAAAAGAAGTAACCGTTTTCAATTGAAATTTACCGGCTACGACCGAACCATGAATGTACCCTATCTTTCCGGCTGCTGTATGTTTTTAAGAACGGAAGCCCTGGAGAAAGCCGGGCTTTTTGACGAACGCTTTTTCATGTACCCCGACGATATTGACCTCACCAGGAGAATACACCGGCATTACCGGACTGTTTATTTTCCATACGTACAAATTACGCACCGCCATGAAGCGTCTTCCTATAAAAGCAAAAAAATGCTTGGAGTGCATTTGTGGAATCTCGTGAAATATTTCAATAAGTGGGGCTGGTTTTTTGACCGGGAAAGAAAAGAAATAAATAGGCGTACTTTGCAGGAGCTGAAATATTTTCGCGGATAAAAATACCGGCATTTTTTCATGAAAAAATTAGCGGTTTTACTGGTTGATTACATAGTGATTTTTGGCGCCATTATCCTGAGTTTTATGGTGCTGAAAAATGGTGTGCTGCTTGATTATTCCGATAACATCGGCGCCTTCTACTATGTGTCCCCGGCTATTGTGGTGATGTATATCGTGCTGGCTTACGTATTCGGTATGTACAACCTGCGCCGGCAGTCCGTGGGGGAAGTGGTTTATACCGTTTTTATCGTTGCTATAGCGCTCACCATTTGCATTATGGCGGCCTGTTTTTTTATCCGGGAAAGCGCCACCTCCTATCCCCGTAGTGTTATTTTACTAAGCGCGGCGCTTTATTTGCCCGGATTGATGATTTGGCGTACCATCTTAAGAAACCTCTATTTTAAGATGCATGCCAATCTCAGGGTGATGATTGTCGGCAGCCAGACTCAATTATTAGAACAAAGGCTGTCCGAAAAATTCAGCAAGCTGTACCAGGTAAAATTTGTCTGCAAAGAGGATGATCCGGAATTGATGCAAAAAGCCGTTTTGGTGGAAAATGTTTTTGTGGCGGAAGATGTATCGTCCGGAATACGGGAGAAAATATTTTTATTGCCGGTAGAACATCAGCATATCTCCGTATTTTTTGTTCCCAAAATTAATGATATCGGTGTGCTGCATGCACGCCTGCAGAATTTTGACGACATCCCTACCTATGTATTCAGCAAGATGTTCCTCACCCATGAAGAATGTTGGGTAAAACGCCTGATTGATATCCTGGTAGCCGCAGCACTGTTGATATTGTTCGCTCCTTTATTCCTCATACTTCCTTTTATTATTATGATGGATGGCGGTTCGGTATTTTACCGGCAGGAACGGCTGACAAGGGGGCATAAAGTTTTTCGCATTATCAAATTCCGGACAATGGTGCCTGATGCCGAAACGGATTCCGGGCCGGTTTTGTCTGACAAAAACGATCATCGCATCACAGCCATCGGGCGCTTGCTGCGTGCCGCACGATTCGATGAGCTGCCCCAGCTTTTTAATGTGCTTTCGGGAGAGATGTCTTTGGTGGGTCCCCGCCCCGAACGTCCCTTTTTTACCGAACAAATTGAGCAGGACATTCCGGAATTCAAATACCGGCTTAATGTCAAAGCCGGCCTTACAGGACTGGCTCAGGTGAACGGAAAATACAATACCGGTTATCGCCAAAAACTGCAATACGACCTGTACTATATCAATAACTACAGTATCTTCAGAGATGGCCTGATCCTGCTGAGAACCATCAAAATTCTTTTTCAAAAAGACAAAACGGAAGGGGTATTGTCAGCGGAGCATCTTCCGGAATCCCCAAAATATTCCAGCCAAACCTAAGCGGGAAAGGGCTGCCAGGAACAATACCTCATTGTCATTTTTTAGTCATATATCCTAAGAGCGCTTCTCTGTATTCTCTGAGGGGTCTAACTTTGCCCTCATAATTTTTAAAAAATAAACAAAATGAAACTGAAATGTATTCTTTGCCTTGGAAGCATGGCAATCGCAATTGCAGGTAATGCTCAAACATACGACTGGCGCCCGGATACCCTTGCTACCGGTATGGGTTATGCCGATGATGCCTATTTCAATTTAGATGAAGGACAGGTGGGAACCGCCCCTAATAATAACTGGGATTTAGCTTTCCCTGGAGCTTCCGGTTCTTTCCTGCGCCATACCGTAATCACCAATAATTACGGTAACGGATTAAGCGGTCAGTTGTTTGACTTAGAAGTTACTGATGCGTCTTTCGGCACGGATTTGACCGCAGATACCGCAGGAAAAACACCCTTGACTAATGTGCCCGAAACATGGGAAGAAGGCGCCTTTGGTGTTGCTCAGGGTATGGGCGGTGTTAACCCTTCTTCATGGGGCGAATATGACGAGGAAACGCATTTTATCAACGGCGATAAGGTTTATGCCTATATCAATACCAACGGAGCTTATCAAATCTGGTTAGAGCAGTTTCAGGCTAGTGCAACACCCGCTAACAGAAAATGGATTTTCCACGTAGCTAATCTGGATGGTACCGATACCGCAACAATCATTTTTGAACCGGCACCTGATTTTAATAACAAGCACCTGGCTTACTTTAATCTGCAAACCCGCGAATTTATCAATCGCGATCCGGATTACGGTACCTGGCATCTGCTGGCTACCAAATACGGTGACAGCGGCTATATGGGGCCATCTATCATGTCCACCACCGGCATTCTTACCGCACCTACAGTTGTGGTAGCCGTAGCGGAAAATGTAGTGCCCGATGATGCAGATGAAGCCGACTATGCTGATGCATACAGCGAAAACCGTAACGAGATAGGCGGTAAATACAAAGCGCTAAACGACGTTTATGAATGGGAGGTTAAGGATTCTTTAAGCTACTTCATAAAAAGTGTTTATGGTGAAGATACCGGAGATATCTGGCAGGTTTATTTCGATTATTTCCCTACGGCAACAAGCGGTACCGATGTGAAAATCGGTGCTCAGGTTCGCAAGGTGCTGGATTATGTGCCCAATAATGATGATACTACTTCCATCCAGTCTATAAACGAAGTGATTGGTAATATCGTACTGGCACCTAACCCTTCCAACGGAAGCAGCACTAACCTGCTGATTGATGCTAAAAAAGAACTGAAAAATATGCAGATTGTTATCAGCGATATCAGCGGAAGAGTAATGCAAACCGCTACGAAAAATATCAGCGCAGGATTCCATCAACTCCGCCTGGATGTGAGCGGTTATGCACCGGGTCTCTATATGATCACACTGAATGGTGAAGGATGGCGTACTACCCAAAAACTGATCATTAGTCGCTAAACCGGCATGAATTTCCATAAAAAACATACTTCGGCTTATTGATGCTGAAGTATGTTTTTATCGTTTAATTAAGCAAGATAAAAAAAGCTACACTCCATGCTTCAACGTATAGTATGTTTCAGCATTTTGCTGTTCATGGCTCATTGGGTTGCTGCGCAAAACAGCATTACGCTGCATTGCCAGGATTCGGCGGGCAATCCCGTTCAAAATGCATATATCAGTATCAGCAACTCTTTACAAGGAGCGCAACCGGCTGTTTATACTACAGATACTTTTACGGATAAGAATGGTGATGCCAAAATAATACTGCCCGGATACCCTGTTGGCGCTATGATTTATGCCACCGGTTATGCATCTCCCAAAATGATTAACCTGTCGTCCGGAAGTAACCAGCCTCTTGTTGTTATCTTACAAAAAGAAGAAAATAATTTAGAGGAAGTTGTGGTTACCGGACTTGGTCGCCCTACTGCTGTGGATAAAGCCGTTTCAAAATATAAAATTATCACAGCGGCAGATATCCGTAACCAGGGCGCCGTTACCCTGAATGATGCTTTGAGAAATCAGATCGGTATAAATATCGGCAACGATCCCATGCTGGGCGCCAACATTTCCATGCGCGGCCTGAGTGGTAATAATGTAAAAATATTAGTGGACGGCCTGCCCATAAACGGCCGGGAAGCCGGCAATATTGATCTGAGCCAACTTAACCTTAGCAATGTGGAACGTATTGAGATCGTACAAGGCCCCATGAGCATTATGTATGGTTCCGATGCCTTAGGCGGCGTTATTAACCTGATCACCAAAAAAAATAATTATAAAAAAGCCGCAGGCCTTAGCCTGTTTTATGAGGATATCGGGAAATACAATGTCAATGCTAACCTGGGAGCAACATTTAAACAACATAATATACAGTTGAACGGCGGCAGGAATTTTTTTGCCGGCTGGGATCCGGCTGACAGCAATGTGCGTAATCCCTTATGGCGACCCAAAGAGCAGTATTTCGGAAACCTGAAATATACTTTTACGCCCAATGATCACTATAACCTGACCTATAGCCTCGATTATGTCCACGAAAAACTGATCATCAAGGGCGATCCTTCCGGATATACGTATGACAACCGTACCGTAAAGGATATGTACTTTTTTACCCAACGCTTTATCCATCGCCTGCAGGCAAAATGGAAAACCGGGAAAAACGGCTACTGGGAAAGCAATAACAGCCTGGCCAATTACGCCCGCAACCGGGAAACCCGTGTCGTGGATCTGAGTACCATGGATCATATCCTCTCGCCGTATCCGGGTGACCAGACTTCGGTTGTTTTCAATGACGTTACTTCCCGTACTACTTACAATAACAAAGCCGGTATCTTTAATTATACTTTCGGTTATGACATCAACCTGCAATTTGCCCAAGGCGTTGACAATATCAGCATGGATAAGGAAATGATCGGAGACTATGCCCTGTTTCTGACCATGGATATTAAGCCCATTCCCGAACTGACTATCCAGCCGGCATTACGCGGCGGCTATAATACGGTTTACCGTGCGCCGCTGTCTCCTTCCTTAGGATTTTTATACAAGCCCAATCTTCGCTGCTCACTCCGCGGCTCCTATGCCCGCGGCTTCCGCGCTCCTTCTTTAAAGGAACTCTATCTTGATTTTAAAGATAATAATCATGATATCGTAGGAAATGAAAACCTCAAAGCAGAATATGGTCATCACTATCAGCTTTCGGCAGGCTATACCGCACTAAATAAAGATGATTACCGGAGTACCGTATCGCTTACTGCTTTTTATGATGATGTACGCAACCAGATCATCATGGCACAGACCGGCGTTACGCCGCTGCCGGGCACTCCGGAGCCTTATACTTATGCCAATATCGGCAGAATGCGCTTCTTTACCACACAGTTTAATACCGATACCCGTGTGCGTAATATTGACCTGAATACCGGCTTGAGTTACAACAAAAGCATTGGTACGCTTTCCGTTTCTGATGAAGGCATAACATACAGTACGCCCGATTTTCATTATTTTGAAGTAAATGCAAACGGCACTTATACGCTCAAAGCATGGAATGCGGGTATTTCCGTTTTTTATAAGTTTACCGGCAAACAACCGATGCTGGGTGCGGATATTACCGGCAATGCCATCTTCAGCGGCTTAACGGACAGCTATCATAATATTGACGCCTCGCTCAATAAATCATTCTGGAAAAACAGGCTGCAGCTTACGGCAGGCGTTAGAAACATTACCAATAACGTGATCATTAACTATGCCTCCGGAGGAGCTTCCGGTGGACACAGCGCCGGAAGCGGCGGCTTGTCGCTGACACCGGGACGAAGCCTCTTTGCCACATTGAATATTCAGATTGCGGAATAATTTTCGCAATTTTACCACCAATATGCGGATAACCTATGATGCCAAACGAGCATTTCAAAACAGCACCGGTCTGGGCAACTACAGCCGGATGCTTATCCGTGCTATGGCACAGCACTATCCCGGTAACCGGTATTTCCTTTATACGCCCGGAAAAAAGCATATTGACGCAGCCGCTTTTTTATTACAACATCCGGAACTGACGATACGAAGACCCGCATCATTTCTGCCCGCTGCGTATTGGCGGAGCAAAGGCATCCTGCGTGATTTGAAGCGGGACAGGATAGAGCTGTATCACGGGCTGAGTCATGAAATTCCCATAGGCATTGAACATACCGGCATCAAAGCCGTAGTAACGATACACGACCTTATTTTTTTGCATTACCCGAAACTTTATCCCGCCACCGATCGGTGGATTTATAAGGCAAAGGTGAAAAATGCCTGTATAAATGCGGATCATATCATCGCTATCAGCCAGAATACAAAAAAGGATATCCTGCATTATTTTGATGTGCCTTCTGAAAAAATATCGGTGATTTACCAGGATTGCCACCCTGCTTTTTATGAGCAGGACGATCCGGATACATTACGGCAAATAAAAATGGACTTGCACCTGCCGGAACAATTTCTGCTGTATGTAGGTACGCTGGAAGAACGTAAAAATGCTTTGTTGCTTTTAAAAGCGCTGGCGCTGTTGCCCCCGGAAATTAAACTGGTTTTGGTAGGAAAATCTACCGCTTATGTTGCTCAACTCCGGGATTTCATGGCGCGGTATCAGTTGAACGACCAGGTTGTTTTTTTGAAAAATATACAACAAAATCAGTTGCCGCTTTTATACCGGTTGGCCCGCATATTCCTTTATCCTTCCCGTTACGAAGGCTTCGGCATTCCCGTTTTGGAAGCGCTGAATTCCGGCACGCCCGTTATCGCTGCAAGCGGATCATCATTGGAAGAGGCCGGAGGGTCGGGCTCAGTATATGTGCATCCTGATGACGAAAAGGCATTAGCTGCGGCTGTCCGGGAGCTGTGGTTCAACAATGGTCGCCGTGCTGAAATGGCGGAACAGGGTCGTGCCTATGCGCTGCAGTTCCGGGAAGATGTTATCGCGGCTGATATCAACAGGCTTTATACGAAGCTGATAAAAGACGTATAGCATAACTATTCGACGAAGTATATGGCATAATGCCCAGCTGTTTTTCCTGAATGCTTTTCGTTCTCATTCCAATTTTTTTACAGGCATTTTAATGCCGTCCTTATACCGCAAGTCATGCTGTAAGCATCTTTAGCCTACTCATGAATAAAGCAAGTATAGATTCCTGCGGAATGACGTTGGGGTATAAAGCATGATGCCGGGCTGTTGTGCCTTGTTTTTTGCATTTTTACTTTTGCATTTTGCATTTTTACTTACTGACTAAACGGCAAAAAAAAATACAATTAGTTATACTATTTGTTACCTTTGCTGACATGGTGATAGACAGAATTTCTTTTAAAGAGCTGCTTCCGCATTTAAAAAACCGGCAGGTAACGGTAATAACCGGCATGAGGCGCGTGGGAAAAAGTACCGCTATGCATTTCCTGATGCAGCAGGTAAAGCACGACAATAAAATAGCGTTTGACTGTGAACGTATTGAAGTGAGAACCCTGTTTAACCAGCCCGATTACGAAAGCATTGTGGATGAATTGAAGCTATACGGCTTAAATTTTGCAAAGCCCGCAGTGATAGCGCTTGATGAAATACAGTTGATTGAAAACCTGCCGAGCTTTATAAAGTATGTTTATGATACCTACGGCGTTAAGTTTATCGTTACCGGCTCCAGCGCTTACTATATGAAAAACCGCTTTTCGGAGAGCCTCTCCGGCCGTAAACGGATATTTGAAATGTACCCGCTTTCCTTCCCGGAATTTCTTCAGTTTAAGAAAAGCCGCTATCCCGAATATGGACAATACGCACTGAAGCTATTCGATGCCGCATGGTATAATCGCTGTAAAAAACTGTATGAAGAATATATCCGCTTCGGTGGTTTTCCGGAAGTGGCGCTGCAAAGAAAAGTTAGCGATAAGAAAGAATTACTCCGGGATATTATCAACTCCTATATTGAGATGGATGTGAAGCTGCTTTCGGATTATTCGGTAAGTGACGAGCTGTATAAATTAGTAAAGCTGCTGGCGGCCAGAGCCGGCAGTAAGGTGGATTATACCAAATTAGGCAGGGTGGCGGGCCTGCACCGCCACAAGGTTAATAATTATCTGCAACTGATGGAGAATACCTTCCTGGTCTATCTTGTAAAGCCCTTTACAAAGAATATTGACCAAGAAGTTTCGCAACAGCCGAAAATTTATTTCTCCGACACCGGTATTATGAATGAACTGGCAGGCGAGCAATTATCCGGCGGACAGGTATTTGAAAATGCCATAGCAACACAGTTGAAATGCTTAGGCGAAATACAGTATTACCAGAAGAAATCCGGCCAGGAAATAGATTTTATTTTCAAAGGAAATATGGCAGTAGAGGTAAAGCAAACGGCTATTGAGCAGGACAGACAGACCTTAATGCAGCGGGCCGGTGCTATCGGCATAAAGAAAAAAATGCTGGTGAGCCGCTATCTTCCTGCGGACGGCTTCTCCGGCTTTGTATGGGGAGGAAATATTTTCTGATATCAGCAAAGCCGAACGGATGAAGAGGAAATGCAGGAAGGGTAAGTCAAATATAAAAACGGCACCACAAAAAAAACCCCGGCTACTAACCGGGGATTTTTTGCTGATGCTGCGTACGCTGCAAACACATCAGGATGCTATTTTTTAAGCATGGGCTTCTTTGAATTTTTTAACCGCAGCCGTAAGCTTCGGTACGATTTCGAAAGCATCACCTACTACACCATAGTCGGCAGCTTTAAAAAACGGCGCTTCGGGATCTTTATTGATCACCACTATGGTCTGGGAGCCGTTTACGCCGGCTAAGTGTTGGATAGCGCCGGAGATACCAACTGCTAAGTATAAGTTAGGCCGTATCGTTCCTCCGGTCTGACCTACGTGCTCATGGTGCGGGCGCCAGTGGGAGTCTGCTACCGGGCGGGAGCAGGCTAATGAAGCGCCCAGCGCTCCGGCCAGGTCTTCCAGGATGCCCCAGTTTTCCGGCCCTTTCAGTCCGCGTCCTCCGGAAACCACTAATTCGGCTTCGCTCAGCGGCACCTGTCCGGATACTTTGTTGACTTCCTTCATCTGGATACTGAAAACCGAATCGGGTATGGAAACCGTCAGCGCTTGCACTTCGGCATTTCCATCTGATTTCTTCACTGCAAAAGTATTGGGCACGATGCTGACTACTTTAATATCCGTATTGATCTTTACGAAAGCAAAAGCTTTTCCCGAAAAAACATTTTTCTTCACCACAAAACCATTATCGGTTTGGGGATAATCCACAACGCCGGCTGCCAGCCCGGCTTTCAGTTGGGCGGCAACGATGGGCGCTACCGCTTTCCCGGCCACGTCAAAGGAACATACGATTACTTTTGCTCCGCATTGTTGTGCGGCTGCGGCTACCGCTTTTCCGTAAGCATTTGCATTAAAAGTATTGAACCGCTCATCGGAGGCATGCAAAACGGTTTTGGCGCCATATTGACCTAACTGACCCAACGCTCCGGCATCTGCGCTGCCTAATACCACGGCGGTAACATCTCCACCGGTTTTTTGAGCTACTTCCGCAGCATAATTAATCGCCTCGAAAGCTTTCTTTTTGAAAACGCCCTGGTTATGATCTATAAAAACAAGAACTGACATATTATTGATGAATTGTAAGATTAGAGATAATTATTTTAAAAAATTAAGACACCACCGGGATTAAATTACTTTGGCTTCATTATGCAAAGCGGCCACCAATTCGTCCATTTGATCAGGCGTAAACAGTTTTACGCCGGATTTTGCCGGAGGCAATTCATATCCCACAATTTCGGTAGCGGCTGTGCCGGCCACCGGCTCATTCACCGCCAGCGGTTTGGTTCTGGCAGCCATGATACCGCGCATATTCGGTATTCTTGCTTCGGCCATTCCTTTCTGGCAGGAGATAACGGCAGGCAGGGAAAGCGTATCGGTTTCTTCACCGCCTTCTATCTCCCGCGTAACGGTAAGCGTATTGCCATCGGCAGCTAATTTGGTGGCTAATCCTACATAATGATAATCGGTCAGACCGGCTATCAGTGCGCCTACTGCGGCGTTGTTGTAGTCGATGGCTTCTTTTCCGGCCAGTACCAGGTCATAATTATTTTCTTTGGCATAAGCCGCAATTTGTTCTGCAACGGCATAAGGATCGTCGCTTTCCATATTGATGCGAACGGCATTGTCGCCGCCTAAGGCCAGCGCCTTGCGCATAATGGTTTCAGCAGATTTGTTGCCCACGGTAATCAGCCCGATTTCCGTGGCTTTGCCGGCCTCTTTAAGTTCTAAGGCACGTACCAAAGCATACCATTCATCGTATGGGTTGATGATATAGGTTACACCCTGCTCGTTGAATTTGGTATTATTATCCGTAAACCCGATTTTGGAAGTAGTATCCGGCGCCTGAGCTATACAAACGAGAATTTTCATTAAAATTTATTTTTCAAAATAAAAAAGAATATAATCCACAAGGATTTTTTGCGGGGCAAAGATAATTAAACTACATTAGTTTAGCGCAAAATTCACGGTAAAATGAGGGTTGAAAATGATAAAAGATCATTGCGGGATTGGGGGAAATTTTCGGTTCTTCGTTGTATTTTGTGGATTTAAAGATCGAATTACTTTGTTGAACAGCAGAAATTTTCCTCGGAAAAATTTTAAATAACCAACGGAATTCAGATGACACAGATTAAGCAGTTAATCGCAGAATAAATCAGTGTAAATCAGCACAATCAGCGTTATCAGCGTGCTATAAAAAGTATGAGCTATGAGTAAAAAAGCACAAATAACTCTTCGGAGTTCATCATTTTTAAAACCGAAGATGAAAAAATTTCGGTGGATGTGCGTATGAACGAACAGGATGTTTGGCTTACCCAAGACCAGTTGGCAATGCTCTATGGTGTAGAACGCCCCGGCATTACACAACACATCAAAAACATTTTTGCCGAAGGCGAATTGCAGGAAAATTCAGTTAGTAAGAAATTCTTACGAACTGCCGCAGACGGCAAAAACTACGATACCAAACACTACAACCTGGATATGATAATTTCTCTGGGTTATCGTGTAAACTCAAAAGTGGCTACACAATTAGGAAGCCCACGCTAAAACCCAAGCCTGACAAACTGGACATTTCGTACCTTAGCGCCATAACGGATATGCGCTCGTTTCTATAAATTTGCAATAATGAATCATTATATAAAAATACCGTTGATTGCTTTCGGCCTGCTGCTGCTGCTGCCTTCCTGTTCCCATAAAAAGCTGAAAGCGTTGGAGCGTTCCAACACTTCCCTGCGGCGTCAGAATACGGAGCTTCAAAATGATGTAACCGGTCTGAAAAGCCGGCTTCAACTTATGGAGGATGCGAATGAAAGCGCTGCCGACGAATTGGATGAAAAAGAAAGGTTGCTCAACGACAACCAGGAAACGCTGGCAGAACAACAAGCCCGGTTGCAGCAATTGCAGGATATGATTGATCGCCAGAGAGCGGCTACGGAAGCGCTTCGCCAAAAGATGGCCGGCGCTTTGGGTAATTTCAGTTCCGACCAATTGCAGGTAAGCAACAAAAACGGAAAAGTATATGTAAGTCTTGCCGAAAAGCTGTTGTTTCCCTCAGGTAGCGCCGACGTAAATGAAGATGGTAAAAAAGCTTTGGCACAATTAGCCGCTGCGCTCAATGAAAACAAAGATATCAGCGTAAATATTGAAGGGCATACCGATACCGTTCCCATACGCATTAAATTTCCGGACAACTGGGCATTGAGTGTTGCCCGTTCTACGGCTATCGTACGCATTCTTACCGAAGATTACCAGGTGGATCCGGTGCGGGTTACTGCTTCCGGGCGCAGTCAGTATGAGCCGGTTGCCGACAATGCTACCGAGGAAGGCCGGGCCGCCAACCGCCGTACGGAGATTATCCTCACGCCCAGGTTGGATGAGCTGATGAAGCTGATCGGGGAAAGCCGGTAAAAACAGGGTGTTTTTCTTGCGCGGATATGTTGATGCTCGGATAATACGCCGTTAAAAAATGGTATGCAATACAACTCTGCTAAAACAGACCTGCATAATTTTCCGTATTGGTGTATTATTGATTGTCCTTGTTTACTTTTGCAAACTATTGATTATGGAATCACTTAAGAAACGTATAGCCGCACTCAGCGAAGAGATACAACAAACTGCGCTTACCGATGCCGCTTCCTTAGAAAATTTTCGTATAAAATTTTTAGGCAGCAAGGGTATTGTGAAGGAAATGCTGGGTATGATGAAAGATATTCCTGCCGATCAGAAAAAAGAAGCCGGCAGCCTTTTAAATACTTTTAAAAAAACAGCGGAGGCGCACTATGCTCAATTTCAGCATCTCCAACAGGGTGCAAGTGTTCAGGAAGCCGGGGATGATTTTAGCCTTCCGGGTAAAAATTTTCCGGTTGGATCCCGGCATCCTTTGCGTAGTGTAGAGAATGCTATTATAGACATTTTCGGAAGAATAGGATTTCGCGTGGCGGAAGGCCCGGAGATTGAAGATGACTGGCATAATTTTACCGCTTTGAATATGCCTGCCGACCATACGGCAAGGGACATGCAGGATACTTTTTATATTGCACAAAATCCGGACTGGCTTTTACGAACCCATACTTCTTCAACGCAGGCACGTGTTTTGGAACAGGAAAAACCTCCGGTTCGCGTGATTTGTCCAGGAAGGGTATATCGTAACGAAACCATCAGTGCGCGTGCACACTGTTTTTTTCATCAATGCGAAGGATTGTATATAGATGAACAGGTTTCTTTTGCGGATTTAAAACAAACGCTGTATTATTTTGTAAAGGAAATGTTCGGTAGTGATATCCGGGTACGTTTTCGTCCTTCTTATTTTCCTTTTACAGAACCCAGCGCCGAAATGGACATCAGTTGTACGGTATGCGGCGGCAGCGGATGCAGCTTGTGTAAGCAAACGGGATGGGTGGAAATATTAGGCTGTGGCATGGTACATCCGGAGTTGTTACGCAATTTTAATATTGATCCGGAACAATATACCGGATTTGCATTCGGAATGGGGGTCGAGCGCATTACCCAGATCAAATACCAGGTAAATGATCTGCGGCTGTATTCGCAAAACGACATTCGATTCTTAAACCAGTTTACGGCAGTAACGTAATTCAAAATTTCTATTCCTTGATATTAATTACAGGAGCAAGTGGTTTTTTAGGCGGGCATCTTTTGGAAGCCCTGCAGGATCAGCCATTACCGGTTCGTGCGCTGTATCATTCCCATGTGCCGGCGACCCGTTATGCTTCCGTAACCTGGCAACAATGCAACCTGCTGGATATTTATGATGTGGCGGCCGCGATGAAAGGTATTACGCATATCTATCACTGTGCCGGCATCGTATCGTTTGATCCCAGGCGAAAGCATGCCGTTATACAGGAAAATACAACTATGACGGCACATGTTGTTAATGCCGCATTAGATCAGCAGGTAGAAAGAATGATCCATATCAGTTCTGTTGCCGCATTAGGTAGAGGTATTCCGTCCGGAGCAGACGGCATGCTTCATCTTGATGAAGATATGGAATATGAGGAGCATATACAGAACAGCAGCTATGCCCAGGGAAAATTCCGTGCCGAAATGGAAGTATGGCGCGGCATGGCAGAAGGGCTTTCGGCTGCCATCCTGAATCCTTCCGTCATCTTGGGCGAAGGCAACTGGGAAGAAGGCTCTGCCAACCTGATGAAGATCGTTTACAGCGAATTTCCCTGGTACACTACCGGCATTAACGGTTGGGTGGATGTTAAGGATTTGGTACGAGCCATGTTGCTGCTGATGCAAAGCCCGGTTAATGAAGAGCGATTTATTATAAACAACGGTAATTACGCTTACCTGGATATTTTCACTAAGATGGCCAAAGCACTTAACCGGAAACCGCCGCACCAAAAAGCCGGTTCATTTATAACCGAAATAGTCTGGCGGATGGAGTATTTAAAAAGTATGGTAGCCGGAAAAGCCATCACCATCAGCAAAGAAACGGCAAGAACGGCGCAGTTGAAATGTGAATATGATAATAAAAAATTTCTGAAATTATTCCCGGATTTCCAATATACTCCTATTGATCATACCATACAACGCATGGCAGCAGCTTTTTTAAAAGACAGGAAGCATTGAGTGTTTCTTTTTCTTTTTTAAAAATTTTTGGAAACTTTTTTTGTAATGTAAAAACAAATTCTAAACTTTGCGCAGCACAGCAGCAAGAAGGTATCAGACCGGATATCATTCATTTCATTTTTGTGTGCCTGCTTCCCCTTTCTATATTTTATATCAGAAACCTACAAGAAACTCATTTGATTCTTTATTAATCAGCCAACTCAATTAACACAGTTGTGGTCTTTTACCACAAATACCTCATTTAAAAACATACAGACTGAATGGCATACGACATTTTGCAATTAAGCGATTTATCCGTTGAAGAACTGGTTCAAATCGCCGATACTATGGGAATGAAGACTCCCAGGAAAATGGGTAAACAGGAATTAGTTTATGGAATTTTAGACCAACAGGCATTGCGGCCTTCCGAAAATCCCACTGAAGGTGAACCTGTTAAAAAACGACAACCCCGCACCCGGAAAACAAAAAAAGAAGAGACAGAAGAACCTGTTACGAAACAACCGGAAACCAAAGTTGTAGAAAAAACCACGCCTGTGCCAGACGATAGTCCGGCGGCTACCCCGGCGCCGGAACCCCGGATGACAGCAGAGAACAACGAAACGCCATCAACAGAAGCAGATGCTGCACCGGAAAAACCCCGCATAAAAAGAGCGCGCAAAACCCGCGAACCTATGAAAACCGGTATGCCGGAAACCAAACCGGTCGCTCCATTCCGGCAGGATGCTCCGGCAGCAAAAGAAATACAGGCAGAGCCTGTAGCCAAACCGGCGCATGCTGCAACAAATACATCTGTCTTAGCACCTGCTTCCAAAGCCGATAAAGTTCCCGGCGAATCCTTTTTTCCCCCGGAAACGCCTAAGGAAAAAGGACATCATCAGGGTAATAATCACAACACCGCTCAGAACAATCCGAATCAGCAACGCAGCTACCATAATAAACAGCAGCAGTCTGAACCGGCTTTCAATATCGAGTTTGACGGCATAATACCCGGTGAAGGTGTGCTGGAAATGATGCCGGACGGCTATGGCTTTTTGCGCAGCAGCGACTATAACTATTTAAGCTCTCCGGATGATATTTATGTGTCTCCTTCACAAATAAAATTATTCGGGCTGAAAACCGGTGATACGGTTACCGGAAATGTTCGCCCGCCTAAAGAAGGGGAAAAATATTTTGCCCTGCTGAAAGTGGAAACCATTAACGGACGCCTTCCTGAAGAAATCCGCGATCGCGTTCCTTTCGATTATCTTACGCCTTTATTTCCGGAGGAAAAACTTAACCTGACTTCTACTGCGAATAATTACAGCACTCGTATCATTGACTTGTTTACGCCTATCGGCAAAGGACAACGCGGCCTGATCGTAGCACAGCCGAAAACGGGAAAAACCATGCTGCTGAAAGAAGTGGCCAATGCCATTGCCGCCAATCATCCCGAATGCTATCTCATGATCGTATTGATTGACGAGCGTCCGGAAGAAGTTACCGATATGCAACGCAGCGTGAAAGCGGAAGTGATTGCTTCCACTTTTGATGAGCCTGCGGATAAGCACGTAAAAGTTTCCGGAATTGCGCTTCAAAAAGCAAAACGCTTGGTGGAAGTAGGACATGATGTGGTCATTCTGTTAGATTCCATCACCCGTCTGGCACGCGCACACAATACCGTAGCGCCGGCATCAGGCAAGGTGCTGAGCGGTGGTGTGGAAGCTAATGCCATGCAAAAGCCCAAGCAGTTTTTTGGCGCCGCAAGGAAGATCGAAAAAGGCGGATCGCTTACTATCCTGGCTACGGCTTTGATTGATACCGGATCAAGAATGGACGAAGTGATCTTTGAAGAATTTAAAGGTACCGGTAATATGGAATTGCAATTAGATCGCAAGCTCGCCAATAAACGCATTTTTCCGGCTATTGATATTACTTCATCATCCACCCGCCGGGACGACCTGCTGCTGGATAAGGATACCTTAGGAAAAATGTGGGTGCTGCGTAACCATATTTCCGGAATGAATACCGACGAGGCCATGAACTTCCTGTTGCAGCAAATGCGGGGAACCAAAAGCAATGCGGAATTTCTGGCTACCATGAACAAATAATATTGCCGGAAATGCCAGAGCCTTATGATTTGTGAGCACTTCTTACGGAAAAACTATTTGCACTAAAACTGCATAAGCTAACCATTCATGATGCCATCAGCAGTTACGGAAAGTAAGGGCAGCAGGCTGAAAGAAATAGCTTATTCCTGCTTAAAGCTGGGAACGATAGGCTTTGGAGGCATAGCCGGCATGGTGGCCACCATAGAACAGGAAATGGTGATTCGTCGAAAATGGATAGATCACCGTCATTTTATGGATGTGCTCAGTACTTCTTATATCATTCCGGGGCCTAATGCCGTTGAAATAGTGATGCATTGCGGTAAAGAGCGTGCAGGTCGTCTGGGATTAGTGGTCGCCGGAATTTGTTATATCCTTCCTGCTATGTTGATATGCCTGCTGTTCGGTTATTTGTATCAGCAATACAGCGAACTGCCCCATGTGCAGCGTTTTATTTGGGGTATTCGCCCGGCTATAGCGGCCTTAGTCATCGGTACGGTTTTCCGTCTGGCGGGAACAACCCTGAAAAACAAATACATCCTGATCGCATTATGCCTATTGGTTTTCATCGGGGCATGGTTGGGCATAAATGAAGTGTTACTGATTCTGGGAGCAGGGGCGGTTAACTATGCTGCCCATGCTGTAAAGGATCGTGCTTCGCTTTTTACCGGCTTGCTTTTTACTCCGCTGCTGTTACAAATAAGCAACCGTTTTTCAGAAGGAAAATTATTTCTGATTTTTCTCAAGATCGGTGCGGTTTTATACGGTAGCGGCTATGTGCTTTTTGCCTATATGGATGAATCATTAGTGCGCAACAACCATTGGCTGAGCCGGCAGCAATTGGCGGATGCTATTGCCGTAGGGCAAATTACACCCGGACCGATATTGTCGAGCGCAACTTTTGCGGGCTATCTTATCAATGGAGTAAGCGGAGGAATGTTGGCTACTCTGGCCATTTTTCTGCCTTCTTTTTTCATTTCCTTTTTTTTGCACAGCGTACTGACTGCCGCCAGGAAAAGTGCACAGCTCCGCTTATTTTTAGATGGTCTCAGTGCTGCTTCCGTTTCTATTATTGCCGTGGTGGGACTTCATTTACTACAGCAGTCTGTTCAGCAATGGCAGGGTGCAGTAATATTAGCGCTTTGTCTGAGCCTGACACTTTTTATAAAACGATTGAACACGGTGGTGATTATACTTACAGGGAGCATTGCCGGTTTTATACTGGCGGGCATTTGACTATGACAGGTAAAAAGTGTTTTTTGTTATAGAAAAATTTTTTTTCAGAACTATTCATCATGCAGGTGAATTTTTCAGACATCATAAAGGCCGTCGTTCAAGGAGAACGACGGCCTGTCATTTTTAACGGAAGGCAGGAATGCCTTCCGGGTTTTTATTTTTTATCCACTTTAATCGTCTTCATGGTGTTGTCATCCCGGAACTTCAGGATGTACATGCCCTGAGCCAGATGCTCCATCCGGAAGGTAGCCGTGCCGTTGCTTTCGATAAGCGCCCGGTCAAGCTCCCGACCGGACACGTCTGACAGGATTATAGTACCGGGGCCGTTTACGATACCTTTTACTTTTACGGTTAGTTCCTCCTTAACCGGGTTAGGATAGGCTATGATTTCTAATGTACCCGGGTTAAGGCTGGCCTGTACTACTTTGCTGTAAAAACGGCTGCCATCATTATTCAGCATGGCTATGCGATAATAATTGATACCATTTATGGGATTAGCATCCACGAAGCTATAACGGCTGCTGAAAATGCCTTTGGCATCGGCAGTACCGATTGCATCGAAGTACTTTCCTTCCGCACTACGCTCTACAATGAAGCGATCGCCAACGGCTTCTTCCGTTGTCCTCCAGTCCACACGGTTCGTAGCGCCCAGGTTTATGGCGCTGATATCAATCCGCTTCACCGGTAAAGGATTTGTGCTGTTGGTCGTACCGAAAAACCCGGAGAAGGCATCCACGGTAAAGCTTATGGCATAATAACCGTTGGGATGGTGAATGACGGATGACGGAATGATGAGTTCCGCAGTAGCGGTATCATAGTTCAGCGGACCGCTGCCGGATCCTGACACACTATGGAAGGCCGTAATCGTAATGTTGGAACCATCGCCGGCAACTTCAGGATAGTCGGATGTGGCGTTTCCTACAGCGGTATTATAGGCTGCAATTTCCGCATCGCTGAAATACAGCGTTACGGTTCCGCCTGTGTTATTTTCTGCGCTAAGATGATATACCCGTCCAATGTAAAACTCGTTGTTATAAGTTCCCGGTGCAGTCATCACATCTACCGCAGCCGTTACATTGCCTAAGCTGCCGTTAGTGGCGTTAATGGTTACAATTTTTTCACAGTCCGGATTATTGTAATGTACCGTACCCGATGACTGGAACTGGCTGTCAGTTGCATCCACCGGCGTGATGTCGTTGCTTGGCGTCGGGCCGCCTACCGTTACCGAGGCAATGGTATCTGAGCTGCACAGCGTTGTACCGTCATACATCCAGATATCGGTATAGCTGCCTGATCCTAAGCTATCCAATACGATGCTATGGGAAGCATCAGCTACTAAGGAACCTGTTTCCGTACCCATGTGCCAAACAAAGGATTGGCCGCTGCTCATTAAGGGCGAGGTGATGGTTATGGCGCCATTAGGGTTGGAGCAATCCGTATTGTCAGAAGGTGTAGCACTGATGGTAAATTGCGGATCAGTTAAAGTAGCTAACAAAGGCGTTGATGCAGAGCAGGTGTTTGCTATATCCGTTACGATAATATTGGAATAAGCGCTGCTGCTTAATGTGCTCCATACAATATTTCCTGATCCGTCGGCAATAAGGGTTTGCGGATTTTGAGGAATACCGTTTTGGTCAAAAGCAATGGAATAACCTGCACCGGCGGTAAGACTGTTAAGGGTAATGCTGCCTTCGTTTCCGCCACAGGTTGTGGGGTTTAAAGTTTCGGCAATTACAGGAGCCGGAGCCGGATTGACACTGAGCGTTAATGTAACCACACTATCACAACCGGATGCTGCGGTTAAAGTATCAGTATAAGTTCCTGCAACACTTAAATCATTTCCACCAAAGCTATACACCTCATTGCTACAAATTGTAGCAGCAATAGCCGGTTCTAAAACAGGATTGACGTTGAGCGTTAATGTTATTACACTATCACAACCTGATGCAGCCGTTAAGGTGTCGGAATAAACTCCTGCAACACTTAAATCATTTCCACCAAAGCTATAGCTATCATTGCTGCAAATCGTAGCGGCAATAGCGGTTTCTAAAACAGGATTGACAGAGAGCGTTAATGTAATTACACTATCACAACCGGAAGCAGCGGTTAAAGTATCAGTGTAAACTCCTGCAACACTTAAATCATTTCCACCAAAGCTATAGCTATCATTACTACAAATCGTAGCAGCGATGGCGGTTTCCAAAACGGGGTTGACATCGAGCGTTAATGTTATTACACTATCACAACCAGATGCAGCAGTTAAGGTATCGGAATAAATTCCTGCAACACTCAAATCATTTCCACCAAAACTATAACTATCATTACTACAAATCGTAGCAGCGATGGCGGTTTCCAAAACGGGATTTACGGAGAGCGTGAGTGTAACCACACTATCACAACCCGAAGCAGCAGTTAAGGTATCTGTGTAAATTCCTGCAACACTCAAACTACTTCCACCAAAGCTATATGCTTCATTACTGCAAATCGTAGCAGCAATGGCCGTTTCTAAAACAGGGCTTACAGAGAGCGTTAATGTTATTACACTATCACACCCGGAAGCGGCTGTTAGAGTATCAGTGTAAATTCCTGCAACACTCAAATCATTTCCACCAAAACTATAGACTTCATTACTACAAATTGTAGCAGCAAGAGCGGTTTCCAAAACGGGATTGACAGAAAGCGTTAATGTTATAATACTATCACAACCGGAAGCAGCAGTTAAAGTGTCAGAATAAATTCCTGCAACACTTAAATTACTTCCGCCAAAACTATACACTTCATTGCTACAAATTGTAGCGGCGATGGCGGTTTCTAAAACAGGATTGACATTGAGCGTTAATGTTACTACACTATCGCAACCGGAAGCAGCGGTTGAGGTATCAGTGTAAATTCCTGCAACACTCAAATCATTTCCACCAAAACTATAACTATCATTACTACAAATCGTGGCAGCAATGGCGGTTTCTAAAACAGGATTTACAGAAAGGGTTAAAGTAATTACACTATCACAACCCGAAGCGGCTGTTAAAGTATCAGTGTAAATTCCTGCTACACTTAAATTGCTTCCACCAAAACTATACACCTCATTGCTACAAATCATAGCAGCAATAGCGGTTTCTAAAACAGGATTTACAGAGAGGGTTAATGTAATTACACTATCGCAACCAGATGCCGCTGTTAAAGTATCGGTATAAACTCCTGCTACACTTAAATCATTTCCGCCAAAACTATACACTTCATTGCTGCAAATCGTAGCAGCGATAGTGGTTTCTAAAACAGGGTTTACGGAGAGCGTGAGTGTTATTACACTATCACAACCTGATGCTGCGGTTAAAGTATCAGTGTAAACTCCTGCAACGCTTAAATCATTTCCACCAAAACTATACACTTCATTGCTGCAAATTGTAGCAGCAATCGCAGTTTCCAAAACAGGATTGACATTGAGCGTTAATGTTATTACACTATCGCAACCCGAAGCCGCGGTTAAAGTATCAACGTAAGTTCCGGCAACACTTAAATCATTTCCGCCGAAGCTATACACTTCATTACTACAAATTGTGGCAGCAATAGCAGTTTCCAAAACAGGATTCACAAAGAGCGTTAATGTTATTACACTATCACAACCTGATGCAGCAATTAAAGTGTCAGTGTAAATTCCTGCAACACTTAAATCATTTCCACCAAAACTATACACTTCATTGCTACAAATTGTAGCGGCGATGGCAGTTTCCAAAACAGGGTTGACGTTGAGTGTTAATGTTACTACACTATCGCAACCCGAAGCGGCGGTTAAGGTGTCGGAGTAAGTTCCTGCTACACTTAAATCATTTCCAGCAAAACTATACGTCTCATTGCTACAAATCGTAGCAGCGATGGCAGTTTCTAAAACAGGATTCACAGAAAGGGTGAGCGTTATAATACTATCACAACCTGAAGCGGCTGTTAGAGTATCAGTGTAAATTCCTGCAACACTCAAATCATTTCCACCAAAACTATAGACTTCATTACTACAAATTGTAGCAGCAAGAGCGGTTTCAAAAACGGGATTGACAGAAAGCGTTAATGTTATAATACTATCACAACCGGAAGCAGCAGTTAAGGTGTCGGAATAAATTCCTGCTGTACTCAAACTACTTCCACCAAAACTATACACTTCATTGCTACAAATCGTAGCAGCAAGAGCGGTTTCTAAAACAGGGCTTACAGAGAGCGTTAATGTTATTACACTATCGCAACCTGATGCAGCGGTTAAAGTATCAACGTAAGTTCCTGCAACACTTAAATCATTTCCGCCAAAACTATACACTTCATTACTACAAATCGTAGCAGCAATAGCCGTTTCTAAAACAGGATTTACAGAAAGGGTGAGTGTTATAATACTATCACAACCTGAAGCAGCAGTTAGGGTGTCGGAATAAATTCCCGCAACACTCAAATTATTTCCGCCAAAACTATAGACATTATTGCTGCAAATTGTAGCAGCGATGGCAGTTTCCAACATCGGGTTGATGGTCAGATGAAGCATTATCGTGCTATCGCATCCGCCACTATTGCTGAGCGTATAGCTTGCCGTATCGTTGCTTGCCGTATAGGTTATCCCGTCAATCCAGCTAAAACTGTCGCAGGCTACAATGGTATCATGAACCGTAACAGGAATGCAGTTGTCAAATTCAAATGCTCCCATATCTATTATACCGTCGATAACTCTCGGATTTCCTGCTAAATCCTCATCAGGCAAATCAGGAGAGAAGATACCGTACAAGGCGCTGTTACCTGCATCAATAGCGAGAGAACCCTCTTTTAACCTGTAATCTCCGGCAGAGGGATTGACAAAAATATCTGAGATTGAAGCTACCTGAATATTTCCTGTATTATCGCCGGCATTGAGCGGAAACGGCAAACTCCCCGACTTAAAGAGATTGTTTTTCCTTATCAAATCGTTGTTGTAAAGAACAAAACTACCATCGATTATTGCCCAACCTCCGGTCGGGATTACATTCATCGTAGGCGCCAAATCATCATAAATAATACTGTTGTACATTTCCAATCTGGGTCCGTGATAGTTGGGGTCCCACCAAAGCTCTATCATATACAAAGTATCCGTTTCCATATTGATATCGCCCATTGCTTCATACACCGTGCTGGTGTTTTCATTATCCGCCATCGTTACGTTGTACAGATACACATCATTGGTTCGTATATATACAGCTCCTCTTTCCTCTGCCGTATTGCCTGTTATCAGTCCGTTGGTAATGGTAGTAGCACCGGTAAAGTTGCATATTGCCGCACCCCTAATGGCAGTATTATTTTGTATAACAATATCAGTAGCTCTGGTATTTGAAAATTCTCCCAAATTGCATATTCCTCCGCCATTTCCTGCGTATAAGCCGCCATAGCCACCCACTGCCGCATTACCTGTCATCGTACAGCGGAACAAGTCCACACTGGTATAAGCATTATTAAGCATAGCACCGCCACTATTTGCCGTATTGCCGATAAAGGTTACGTTGTAAAGGTCGGGGATGGCATAACCACTATAAGTACCCCCATTGTACATTCCTCCGCCGTAATAAGCCGTATTGTTCTTGAATACTACATTGGCTAAAACCTGTTGCGTATTATTGCCATTGTGCATACCACCGCCGTATCCCTCTCCGGCGTTGCCGTTGCGTATGGTAAATCCGTCCAACCGTGCATTTTGCAGAAAGTTACTCATCGGGAAATAATCGTGCTTAAAAACAGTTCTTTCATTTTTTCCGTCTATGATTGAGCCGATATTTCCAGTCGTATCGGGCATTATACGGCTGTGGCTCAAATCACTAATGCCATTGTCAGGGTCAAAACCGCCGTATATATCCACATTGGTTCTCATTCTGTAACTGTGCTGTCCTGTATAATAAATGCCTTTGGCTACCCATACTTGTTGCGTACCGTTGGCATCTATCGCATCTTGCAGCATATTGGTGGCATTTGCCCAGCTCGAACCATCGCCACTACCGGTAGCCGTATCTCTTACATACATTCTTGCACTTCCGTCGGGTGTAAGGCTGAACTCATAAGCTCCCATATCCACATTCAGCCCCATCAATCTGCGTTCGGTAGCCGTTACTCCTTGTGAAGTTGCCGGATTTAATCCGGGAAAAAGCTCATTGCTGCCTTTGTCCCAAACCGGAACATTGAACAGCAAATGATAATCGCCTTCGGTGGGATTTATAAATAAATTGGAGGGTAAAATACCGGTCGCGTCTATATTGCCATTGGTCAAATCGGTATTGCCCTCTACGAGCGAATATTGAGGTTCGTAATGGGTACCGTTTACATTATACACAATGCTGTTTTGCAATAGTGTAGTTCCACTCAGACAGCTCAATCCGAAGCCGGTATTTCCCGAAATAGTGCTGTTCAGTAAATGAAAAGTATCGCCCGAATTGTACAGACCGCCATTGGTATTATTGACAATAGCCGCGTTGAAAAATGAGCTTCGGGTATTGTTATTATAGATACCGCCCGTATTGGCTGCACTATTGTTTTTTGCCAATAAACCATAAATATTAACCGCGCCGTCATTGCTGTACATAGCACCGCCCGAGCCTGTGGCTACATTGCTGTCTGCCGTAACGAACGACAACACCAATGTATCATTATTGTAAATACCGCCACCATTGCCTTCGGCTGTATTACCTTGCATATCGAGTGTAGTAATGGTCATTTTTCCCGCTTGATTACAGATACCGGCACCGTTATTCAAGGCGGTGTTATCGTCCATATCCAAACCGGTAATGGTAAAAATTCCTGTCTGATTATAAATACCGCCACCGCTACCATTGGTAGCTGCATTTCCTTTGATGACAACAGGACTGTTTAAGGTATAAGTTGCGGCAGCGTTATTGCTGATACCGCCACCGCTAAAAACGGCTGTATTGTTCTGCATATCCAGATTGGTAATCGTGATATTGCCGGTTGATTGATTGTAGATAGCGCCGCCGTGACTCCAAGCCATATTATTGTGCATCGTCAATCCGTTGAAAATAGCCGAACCGTCAACAATATTGATAGCTCCACCTCTCACATTGGCTACGCAGCCTTTGATTTCTACATTGGTATAAGTGGGTGTTCCTGCATTTTGAAAGATTGCACCACCATTGTTGAGCGCTGCCACATTATTGTACATAGTGATATTGGTCAGCGAGGGCGAACCACCGTCAATATAGATACCGCCACCACTAAACGTAGCGGTATCTTTGACAAAAGCGATGTTCGTCATTTGTGGCGATGATGACTGATTGTAAATACCGGCACCATAAGAGGCTTTATTATTTTTGATAACCAAATTTCGTAGCGTGGGCGAGGCATACAGATTAAATATTCCTCCGCCATTGGCACCAATATTTCTACCATTAATTATCGTAAATCCGTCTAAAACCGCCGTGTTATTCATAGGACTGCCTGATGAATGATAATTCCAAATGACAGGTTTCAGCAACATTCCGCTGAGGATAGAGCCTGTAGTAGCGGAAGTGTCATTCATTATTCTCGTATGGCTAAGGTCGCTGATACCGCTTTCGGGGTCAAAACCGCCGTATATCGCCACATTATTTTTCATTACAAAGCTGGTGGCAACATCAGGAATATTATAATTTCCTATTTTGACAAAAACTTTCTGTGTACCATTGGCATCTATACCGTATTGGATTTTGTCGGTAGCATTTGCCCAGCTATTTCCAATTCCTGTTCCCGTAGCTGTGGTCTTAACATAGACGATACCCAAACTATCGGGACGGATTTTACATTCATAAGCTCCCATATCTATCGTTCCGTAAAATATTCGCGGGTCGCCTGCCAAATCTGTGGTAGCTACGCCCGAGGGAAACAAAGCATTGTTTCCTGCATTGTATGCCGGAGAGGTATATTGGATTCTATAATCTCCATTAGTAGGGTCAATAAATACATTAGCAGCAGCGTAACCCGTAGCATCAGCATTATTACTGCCCGAAATGGCATTGCCCTGTATCATAGAATAATGTGCGGTCAGATTGCCTCCTAAACTGCCGGTAATACTTCCATAAATGACAGAGTTATTTATGGAAACACTTCCTTGACCGGACATCGGATAAGTAAATGCTGCTATTGCATTGCTGCCGTTTCCGGCTATGGTTACATTATTCAGCACCGCGGTAGCATCGCCACTCTGATACAGACCTCTCGCACCCGTTGCCGTATTGTGGACAATGGCAGAATTATTAATCACGGGCGAAGACATCTCATCGTATATTCCGGTAATGTTATTGGCGGTAATCAACAGATTGTTGAGTGTAGGCGAAGCATATTTATTATAAATTGCACCATTAGCACCCCAAGCTCTCGTAATCGTAAATCCGTCTAAAACGGCTGTATTGTTCAAGGCTGTACCCGATGTAAAATCATTCCAGATAAGTGGTCTTGTAAGGTCGCCGTCCAATACCGAACCTGTCAGCTCCGAACCTAAGAGAGAGAAAATCCTTGTATGTGTAAGATTGGTAATGCCATTATCAGGGTCGAAACCACCGTAAATTTCCACATTGTTTTTCATTATAAAACTCTGGTCGCCTACGTGATACGTTCCTTTGGCTACAAATACTTTGGTTACGCCCAGAGCGTGTATGGCTTCGTGCAGCTTGTCAGTGGCGTTTGCCCAGCTATTGCCTGTCTCAAAACCACTACTCACGGGCTTGACATACACTATACCCGAATTATCGGGGAAAATTCCATATTCATAAGCACCCATATCCACATTACTTCCAACAAGACGAGTATTACCTTCAACGTCTTTCGCCCCTGCCAATCCTGAAAAGAAAGGATTGTGTCCAGCGTCGATAGCCGGAGAACCTGCTTTAAGACCGAGAAAATTATTGTCATAATCAGCAAAAATCTGCTCAGGTGTGTAGCTGACGAACATACTCGTACCACTCCAATTGAAGAAGCGAAGCCCTATTGATGTATTGACAATAGAAGCGTACATATCTACATAACTATTAATTGTGGTGTCGGTCAAAGCGGTTGCTTTTACAGGAAAATCTATTAGAATACTGTTGCGTAATGCTAATTCGGAAAAATTGATAATATTGATAGACAAATCATTGGGATAGGGTTCGGTAGCCGTATTTTTGGCAATGGTAACATTGGTCATCGTTACATTACAAACCTCATTTACCATTACAGCAATAGAGTTGAAAATAGCTCCATTTGTACTATTGACATTATTCCCGCTGATGACCGCGTTCTTGACTTCTACATTGCAGAATCCTTCAATATACATTGCCGCACCCGAAAACATACTTCCATTGTTGATAATATAGACATTGCTGATACTTACATTAGAGGTATCTTCCACAAACATACCTCCGCCACCAAAATAGGCGAAATTGTTACGGATTACTAAGTTATTGTACTTTACCGTAGAGTGATGATTGTAAATACCGGCACCAATAGTATGTGGTGCAAACGGAAGAGTGCCGCTTCCGGGATAGCCCGTATGTCCTCCTGTAAGCGTAAATCCGTCCAAAAGGCTCAGTCCCGAAGAACCCAAAGCCAACCCATATCCGACATTACTGTTATAGATAACGTGAGCCCCTCCGCTTCCGTTGATGATAGAACCAACAGAAAAATCCGTAGAGCTGGGCATAATGCGGCTGTGCGATAAATCGGTAATGCCGTTCGCAGGGTCGAAACCACCGTAGATTTCCACACCGTGCTTCATCGAAATATTATAGGCATTGTAAGTACCCACTGCTACGAAAACTTTGGAAACTCCGGGAGTATTAATCGCTGTCTGCAAATTACCGATTGCATTTGCCCAGCTACTGCCTGATTGCGTACCGGTGCCTGTGGGCTTGACATAAATAATACCCGAAGCATCGGGAGCTACTTGATATTCAAAAGCTCCAATATCTATCGTGCCACCGAGAACTCTTGGATTTCCTGCAAGGTCTGTACTGCCGGCACCTATTCCGAAATAAAACGCAGAACTTCCGCCATTGATAAGGGGCGACCCCATCTTGGGTGTGAAAATATGATTGGTCGTATCAGTAAAAATATCATTGTGTGTATAACTAACCAACGTTCCACTGCCACTTTCATCGTACTGATACAATCCTGTGGCTCTGTTCACAATAGATGAGAGATAATATATCTCTGTGATGGTACTTCCCGAACCGACTTCGTGTTTTTCCGACTTGGCTCCCAGCACTACGCTGTTTCGGATATAGACTTTGGCGAAGTTCACGGCAGAAATGGTTCTGTCATCAGAAGTGGTCGTAGTTACGGTATTATTGGTAACGGTGCTGTTGTCCACATATACATTACAAAATACTTCGGCAAGTATTCCCGTAGCGCGAAAACCGCCGTCTGCGTGTTCCGTATTATTACGGCTGATTTCTACATTTTTGAGCCAGACATCGCAGTATTGATTGACGTGCAATCCCGGAGCTCCATAGTAACCTCCGTTGTTGATAATATAAGAATTGCTCAGGCTTACATTCGAGCCGGAATCCACCGTCATACCTCCGCCTCCCCAGAAAGCATAATTATTCCGTATCACTAAATTATTGAACCTTGCATTGGAGCTGTGGTTGTAAATACCCGCACCAATGGTTAAGGGATGATAAGGCGGAAGTCCCATTCCGGAATAAATAATCCCTGTATTACCTCCGGTAATGGTAAATCCGTCTAACAAAGTAGCGACATTCAGTGCGGTATAATAATCCACGCTGTCGTTGTAAATAACGTGTCTGCCTCCTGTACCATTGATGATAGAGCCTACAGTAAGGTTGGTAGGACTGGGCATAATACGCTGGTGCGACAAATCAGTAATGCCACTCTCGGGAGCAAAACCACCGTAGATTTCCACACCGTCTTTCATCGAAATATTATAGGCATTGTATGTACCTGTGGCAACAAATACTTTAGAAACACCGGAAGCATTTATCGCTCCTTGTAAATTGGCGGTAGCATTACTCCAATCTGAACCGTTGCCACTTCCGGTAGCACCAGGCCGGACATATACAATGCCGGCAGAAGGGGTGATTTGGGCATAAGCAAAACTGCTGCATAACAACAGCAGAAGCGTAAGGCTTTTTCTGTTTGCAGATACATTACCTGTAGCATACAGGCGGATCAAGCGTAGGAATGTAGATTTCATAATTTATTCAGACTTTATCTTTAATTCGTTTTTATGACGTTCGATAGCATCCAGTTCCTTATCATAATGCCGCCAGATTATTCCGATAAGGATGGCAAACATTAATAAAAATATTATTAGTAAAAAATACTTTTTATCATAAAGGTCAGCTCGACGCATATCAACCGGCTTTGGAAGGTAAACTTAGTTCGCGAACAGGAAAAAATACCGAAATCAGGGCTTACAAAATGCTTACATTTAGAGGTGTAATTTGTAATATTTATATTAAGTGCAGTATAAAAATTATAAATATCATTATTTAATTAGCAAAATAAATGTTGATTTTGAGAGAACAGCATGCGGCAGGAGTATTAAAAATGGTAAAAAATCAGCCTGCGGCAATCAAAAAACAAAAAAGGAAGCCTGGCAAATCTGTGCTTACAGGTAAAAAATTCCGGGAAAGTTTTCAAAAAGGCGAAGAATATAGGAAGGAGAAAAGTTGTTTAATAACATTTGTGTTATTATTTTTGCTTTGTCAGAAATAACCAATGGGGTGAACAAAAAGGAAAAAGAACGGAAAAAGCTACTCAAAGAGCTGGAATATTTTACCCGGGTATTACAAAGAAGTAGCCACCCGTGGAAATCAGATAAAAGATTTTTATGACATTGAGATAGCAAGAATAATAGATGCGCTAAAGGAGTTAGGAAAGTAAAAATACAGCACACTCAAAAGGAGAAGGATTAAAACCAATATATTATGAAACAGCAATTGGAACAGCTAAAAGAAAGATATATCGCGGCCAAAAGCGAAAAGGAGAAAGAGCGCATTGACACGGAAATGCAGCAGCTTGTAGCGCAGGACGGCGATGGCTTCGCTGTATCTATGGTAGAAATGGCAAAGGCTACGGCAGACAGGGCTGAGCAATTTGTGCTAAGGGAGCAGATGGAGGAAGTATTGTCGGTATTGTCTGTATCTGCTTTAGTAAAACATTATTTTAAAAAATCCCCACAGTGGTTCTACCAAAGGCTCAACGGCAATTTGGTAAACGGTAAACCCGCAAAATTTACCGGAGAAGAGTTGGACACCCTGCGTTTTGCCCTCAAAGACATCAGCATTCGGATTAGTTCAGTATCTATTCCCTGATTTTAAAGTAAAGGGGTAAAAGTCGAGAAAAACATCAAATGGCCTGGTAATCAAATTTGTATAGTTTTAAAATGCCGTCGGAATACGCTTAATTTAATAATAGTTTGATAAGAAGGTGCATAAGGCAGGTTCCACAGATTATCTCAGGGCATAATATAAAATTATTCTTTATAACATGAAAAAAGTAAAAGCATTTATAGAACGAGGTGCAGACGGGACGTATGGTGTATATGTTGATTTGGCAGACAAGACTTTAAACTACGGTATTCATGGCAATGGAGCTACGGTAACAGAAGCCCTTGAAGATTTTAATGCTGCATATCATGACATGAAAGTATTTTATGAGCAAAAGGGCCGGCCTTTTACAGCAGCCAAATTCACCTATTCACCTTAGCCCTTACATCTCTTTTATTATTTCTTCCAAGTAAATATTATCCGGAAGATCTAATTTTTTGCGGATGCGGTGTCGCATTACCTGTATAGCATTGATAGATACGCCTAACATGCCGGCCATTTCTTTAGTGGAAAGATTTAAGCGGGAAAGCACAAAATACCGCAACTCGCCTACGGAAAGCTCCTGGTATTTTTCCCTGAACCGAAGAATCAATCCCGGATAGGCCTTGTCGAACAACAATTGGAAATCCTGCCAATCCTCTTCCGTCAGGATAGTACTTTGCTGCAATTGCTGAATGAGATCGGTTTTATCTTCTTCCGGGTTCCTGCTTTGCAGTTGCGCAATCAACTTGTTTTTTTCTAAGATGCTCTCGGTAAAGCTGTTCAGGTTAAGCCTGGCAATCTCTAAATCCTGAGTAGCGGCCTGTAATTTTAGATCTTTACTGAGTTGCCTTTTCTTTTGTATAAAATAAGTCAGGATCAATCCAACGAACAGTATTACGACTACCAAAATCAGCAGGTTGCGTTCGGCAAGCTTACGCTCTCTTTCTAATTTGAACGCTGCTAACTGCAGTTCCTCCTGCTGACGATCTACCTTTTGTTGCGCTCGCGATACCTGTAAGGCATTGAATTTTTCACTATACCGGTTTATTGCCAGAATGGTAGAGTCCACATATTGTTTCGACTTGCGCCAGTTGCCCGAAGCCGCATACCATTTGCTCATAACCGGGTATAATTGCCGAAGCCGGTCGGGTTGGTCTGCCTTTTGAATATATTCTTGCGCCAGGCTGATGTATATTCCCGCTTCTTTAATCTTTCCTTTTTCCAAATAAATATCGGCTAAGGTTATGGCAGATCCGGCAGCATCGCCGGGATCGTTTTCGGCAACAGCATCGTGAAAATCCGTTTCCAACAAAGGTGCCGCCTTGTCGAAATCCTGCTGCAGGTACCTGTTGTAGCCCAGATTGCCCGTAGCAACTCTTTTCCATGTTGCGGACTGGGGGAAAGAGGTTTTTAATATCTGATTAAAGTAAAAATCCGAGCTGTCCGGATTATTTTCCTGTTGGTAGCATAATCCCAGATTATTACGGGCGGCATTGATTACAGTAGTATTAAAATCGTTTTCGGGTATGGCAATAGCCTTTTTAAAATATTTTTTTGCCACCGGGTAATCCCGGAAAAAATAATAAGCTTCCCCGATCTGCATGAGGTCTCTTGCCATTTCGGGATAATTATCCGGATGGATACCGGTCAGTTCTTTGTCTAATAATAAGTATTGTTCAAAAGCCAGCTCATAGTTTTTTTCAATTTTCCAGTAAAATTCTGCCAAGGCTCTCAGGGAGCGTGCTCTTAAAAACTGGATGTTGTCTTCGGTGGATTGTTCTAATTGCTCTTCTAATTTCCGGAGTGATATGTCTTTCGGCTGATGCTGGTAGAAGGCATTCCAAAAAACCAGGAAAAAATCCACATTCCGTTCTAAGGCCTTATCCTGATGCTTTCGGGCAAAAGCCTTTATGACTTCGGCCTGTTCCGCACGGGATGCGGAATCGGGTATATTAATCAGATCGCTGTACATGGAATGAATGCCGTAAATATTTTCTCCGTAAGGCTTATGCAGCAAGGAATCATACTGCGCAGATGCGGAAAAAAAGCAACCCGGCAGTAATATACCGGCAATGTACAGGGCTTTGCGCAAGTGTACTTTTTTCAATGGGCTGGTAAAATTCAATATAAGCTGTGAAAACACGCTCCAAAGTTAACCGCCATCTTTAAAAAACCTGAAAAAATCACCTGAAGGAAAGAAGAAAATTTAAAAAGCTACAATATACCGGTTTCGTATTTGGAGTATTCATAATGCTTCACCCGTTACACATCCCAGGATCAACAAAGATGATGAGCTTAAAAAGGAATGCGGCAAATAAATTTACAAATCGTGTCAACTTTGTATATTTGGAGGATGACGGCTGTATTAACGAACATCACAACGGACAATGAAAGCAATCATTAGAAGAACCCAGTATCCGGCAAGAGCACGATTATGTATTTAACAACCTGGCTAAAGATCTGAATGAGCGATAGGACAAAAAATAAAAAAACGGCAAACAATAGTCCGGAGTTTATCATATTTAAAACCGAAGACGAACAGGTTTCGGTTGATGTGCGTATGAACGAACAAGGCATTTGGCTGACGCAAGACCAATTGGCTATGCTGTATGGCGTAGAGCGCCCCGGTATTACACAACATATTAAAAACATTTTTTCCGAAGGAGAATTAGAAGAAAATTCAGTTAGTAAGAAATTCTTACGAACTGCTACAGACGGCAAAAATTACGATACCAAGCATTACAATCTGGACATGATTATTTCGCTGGGTTATCGCGTAAATTCAAAAGTTGCCACACAGTTCCGTATTTGGGCAACCAAACGCCTGAACGAATACATACGCAAAGGGTTTACTATGGATGATGAACGCCTGAAAAACTTAGGCGGTGGCGGTTATTGGAAGGAACTCTTACAACGCATCAGAGACATTCGTTCATCGGAAAAAGTATTTTACCGCCAGGTGCTGGATATTTATGCTACCAGCATAGACTACGACCCCAAAGCTGATGTTTCCGTTGCATTTTTCAAAAAAGTGCAAAACAAAATTCACTATGCCGTTCACGGACAAACGGCAGCCGAAGTAATTTTTACCCGTGCCGATGCCGAAAAAGAATTTATGGGTTTGATGACTTTTAAAGGAAATCGTCCGCACCTGAAAGATGTAGTTATTGCAAAAAATTATTTGAATGAAAAGGAGTTGCGGGTATTGGGGCAAATTGTTTCGGGTTATTTAGATTTTGCTGAACGTCAGGTGGAACGGGAGCAAACAATGACCATGAAGGATTGGGCAGCACATTTGGACCGCATACTTACCATGAGCGGGGAAAATCTGTTGCAGGATGCAGGCAGCATAAACCATGATCTGGCCGTGGAAAAAGCCACCGCCGAATACAGGAAATACCAGGCAAAAACACTGAGCGAGGCCGAAAAAAACTATTTGGAAAGCCTGAAAACTATAGCACAACAGACGAAGAAATTAAAATAATGCCATAATTAATACCTCCGATTTCCTGCCAATTCCGTTTATCTTTGTGCTATGAATCTGAACGCTCCTGACACAATTCAAAATTTTATAGACGGGGAATTTTGTGCCCCCTTATCCGGCAAGTATATAGACAATGTCAACCCGGCTACCGGTCAGGTATATAGCAGCATCCCGGACAGCAATGCCGATGATGTGCAAGCGGCGGCTACTGCTGCAAAAAAAGCATTTGAAAGCTGGCGCCTCACTGCTCCGGAAACCCGGTTTAAGCTGCTCAACCGCATCGCAGAGCTGATTGATGAAAACATAGATGCCCTGGCCTTAGCGGAGACCAACGATAACGGCAAACCGCTCTGGCTGAGTAAAAAGGTGGACATCCCCCGTGCTTCGGACAACTTCCGCTTCTTTGCCACAGGACTGATGCATTTCGCTTCGGAAAGCCATAATATGGAAGGCCATGCTATCAACTATACATTGCGCCAGCCTGTTGGTGTAGTGGGCTGTATCTCCCCCTGGAACCTGCCTTTATATTTGTTTACCTGGAAGATCGCGCCGGTATTAGCGATGGGCAATTGCGTGGTAGCCAAGCCTTCGGAAGTTACTCCGATGACCGGATACCTGCTTTGCCGTATTGCACAGGAAGCGGGCTTACCCAAAGGTGTGTTGAATATCGTTCATGGCACGGGTCCGGATTGCGGCGCTCCTATCGTTTCCCATCCCGAAATAAAAGCCGTTTCCTTTACCGGAAGCACTAGGGCGGGTAAAGAAATTGCAGCCGTTGCAGCCCCGATGTTTAAGAAGATATCATTAGAATTAGGCGGAAAAAATCCCAATATCATCTTTGCAGATTGTGACTGGGAAAAAATGATGCGCACCACTTTGCAGTCTTCTTTTGCCAACCAGGGCCAGATATGCCTCTGCGGCAGCCGCATTTTAATCGAAGCTTCGGTTTATGAAAAATTCAAAACGGAATTGGTAGCCCGTACACAAAAGCTGAAAAACGGCGATCCTTTAGAAGCCGATTCCAAACAGGGCGCTATAGTCAGCAAAGTGCATTATGACAAAATACTGCATTGCATTGCGCGGGCAAAAGAAGAAGGCGGACACATACTGACCGGCGGACATGCGGTACAATTGGAAGGCCGTTGCCGGGAAGGTTATTTTATTGAGCCGACCATTATAGAAGGTCTGGGGCCGGATTGCCGCAGCAACCAGGAAGAAATCTTCGGGCCGGTAGTAACCCTGCAGCCTTTTCATACGGAAGAAGAAGCCCTGCAATTAGCCAACAGCAGCGATTATGGCTTAGCGGCCACCATCTGGACTCAGGATATCAGCAGAGCAAACCGCCTGGCGGCGCAGGTCAGGAGCGGTATCATTTGGGTAAACTGCTGGTTGTTGCGTGATTTGCGAACCCCCTTCGGCGGATTTAAAAATTCCGGTATCGGTCGTGAAGGGGGATGGGAAGCCATGCGCTTTTTTACCGAACCCAAAAATGTTTGCGTGGAATATTAAAACTCCGGCAGGCGAATCTTAAAAACTCACCGTTTCCTGAACTGGTTCAGGATAACATAGCCGGCTAAGCATAATAAGCCTAATGCCTCAGCAATCATTCCGATGGTGAGCAGCTTGCTGCCACCATCCCAATGCTGTATCTTGAACAGCGTTCCGATAAGTATGGCAATCGTTCCTGTGGTCAGGAATAAGATGAGCAGAACGAAAAATAAATTTTTTAAAGGCGGCCTTCCCGGATACATAGTACGAAGATAATGCATCCTGCTGCAAGTTTGTTATGTGGCATTTTAAGTTGTTCTAAAACATGCTCTTTTTAGTAACTTCGTGGCAGGTAAAAAATATAGCCACCAAAACATCTATCCACTCCTAAAAATGTCGATCCACTAAATAAATAAATGCCGCCATAGTCCAGGCGCCGAGCTTCAGCTCCCGATGGTTGACCGCTTCAAACACATCCTTCTCCGAGTGGTGCAACTCGAAATAGCGTTGGGAGTCGGGGATAAGACCTGCTACGGGGACACCCTGTTTTTGCAAAGGAGAAATATCCGCACCACCTTCTTCCTGCGAAAAATCATATACGCCATAGGGCAGAAACAGCGATACCCAACGCTGAATAATATGCTTTTGCGCTTCCGGCATCTTCAGTCCTATTCCGCGCGGGGAAAAACCACCGGCATCACTTTCCAATGCCATGATATGCGATTCGCCCCTTTGCATTGCCGAATCGGCATAAGCCTGACCGCCCTTCAGGCCGTTTTCTTCATTCATAAACAATACCACACGAATACTGTGACGGGGCTGAATACCCAAGGTTTTAAATGCACGGATAATTTCAATAGACTGCACACATCCGGCGCCGTCGTCATGCGCACCTTCACCTACATCCCAGGAGTCCAGGTGCCCGCCGGCCAGGATATATGCATCAGGCTTTTCACTTCCCCTGATTTCTCCGATCACATTATAAGACAAGACGGAACCTTTCATCGCACATTGAGAAGTGAGCTGTGCCTTTACCGTACCTTTTCCGCAGGCTTCCGCAAGAGCATCGGCCGTAACACTACCCACGGCTACCGCCGGAATATGCTTTACGCCTTCTTCATAACGGGAAGATCCGGTATGGGGCGTATCATCCACATTGGTGCCAACCGAGCGGATAATCACCCCCACAGCATTTTTTTTAGCCGCATCATTCAGCGCTACCCAGCGGTATTTTACCGCATCGCCGTAGCCCTCGAAAGTATTGATAATATCCTGCCGGAATTTGTAATTGAAAAACACGATCTTTCCGGCCACCGCTTCAATGGACAGTTTAGAGAAAGCTTCTAAATTTTCCACACAAATCACCGGAGCTTCCAGTACCTCACCATTGGTTCCTTCCGTATTACCCAAAGATACCATCGGCACATTGCTGAAGTTCTTGCTGCCGGGCCATTGAAAGCCCAGCTTTTCTTCTCCCCGCACCCATAAAGGCACCTCTACCGGCTGCAGCCATACGCTGTCGGCGCCGGCTTCTTCCATTGCGGTTTTTCCCCATTGTACGGCCCTGGCCGCTTCCGGAGAACCGCTGATCCGGTGTCCTATGGTTTTGGTGAGTGTCCGCAATTTTTCATAGCAGGGGCTGTTCCACATTATTTCAGTCGAAAGCTTGCGCAAGAGCACAGAATCTTCCTGCTGCGCAGTTGCTGCAAGCGGAAAGATGATACAGAGCAGGTAAATTATTTTTTTCATCCGGAATGATGTGTTCAGTTTTTTGTTTGAAATATTATTATAATGGAAAAAATAACAACCGCATGTAACAACGGTTGGAAAATTTATTCCATAAAAGTAATAAGCCTGTAATTTAAAAACGAATTTACTGCTGAATATGCCGGTAATTTTTCTTAAAAATTTTAGGCGGGCTACTTCATTATTTCAATTTAAAAAGGCCAACCCATATTCCTGCATTTTTAAAAGAGCGGAGCAAAGAACCATTGAAAGGAGAAAGCTATGTTGACATTTTATCCTAAGTTTGACCTTTCGCACCGAACATGCCGCATATTTATCCGCAATTAAGCATAGCAAAGATTATTGAAGAGACCGCCGCTGCAAAAACTTTTCTGTTAGAACCGGTTGACGGCAAACTGCCTCCCTATCGTTCAGGACAGTTTATCAACCTGGTATTCCCCGGCTTAAACGAAGAGCACCGGCGTTCCTATTCCTTTTCATCATCTTTTGAAAACGGTGAGCCGATGGCGATAACCGTAAAATATGTGCCGAATGGTATATACTCCCGGCGCTTAGTGGACTATGCGCAGACGGGCGACCGTTTATCCTATTCCGGCATCAGCGGACTATTCACCTTACCTCCGGACACCGCGCTATACAGCCAGTTATTTTTCTTTGCAGCCGGCAGCGGTATTACGCCGGTTTTTGCGCTGATCAAAACGGCGCTGAAGCAGCATCCGCATCTGAACATCCGGTTGGTCTATAGCAACCGGAGCTGGAAGGAAACCATCTTTTATGAGGCCTTATGCGATTTGCAAAAGCAGTATAAAGACCGGTTTGCTATAAAATTTTTGTTCAGCGTTTCAAAAGATCTTCTGAATGCCCGGTTGAATAATTTTATGATAACGGATATGATGCAGGATCTGGCGCACCGGCCTTTTTCGCAAACATTGTTTTATATCTGCGGGCCGTTTGAGTACATGGATACGGTCATCATTACCTTGCTTACAGAAGGCGTTCCGCGGGAGCATATTTATAAAGAAAACTTTGCCACTTTTATTCCGCAGATTAAAGCGGAACCACCGGACAGGGATGCTCATGAGGTTCGTATCGTATATCAAGACGAGTTGCTACGAATGCGTGTACAATATCCTACCACCATATTGCAGCAGGCTAAAGCGCAGGGCATCGTACTACCTTATAGTTGTGAGTCGGGGCAATGCGGCAGTTGCACGGCCCGTTGCACGAGCGGGAAAGTATGGATGTACTATAATGAAGTACTGACCGATCGCGAATTGAAACAGGGTATGGTACTGACCTGTACAGGTTTTCCGGTGGAGGGTGATGTGGAATTGCGGTATGACTGATTAAGCCGGTAGTACCGTATTACAGTTTCCATTATTATGGCTTTCCATATTCTGTCACGAATAAATATAAGCTTCATCAATTCCTGCTGCAAAACAAAACATAACGCCCGATAGCTTCCCGCTTTTATCAGCAATAGTGATTATGTGATTACCGCCCTTTGTACAATTTCTTATCATCTATACTTTCCACTGCATAAAAAAGTGCAATGGAAAAAGCTTATTTATTTTGTGTTTGGATGGACTTTGTTCCCTCTTACTCGCGTCATTTCGCAGCGCAGCGGAGTAATCTCCTCAATGGAAAACCGGCGCTACCTTCAGGAGATTTCTCGTTCGTGCCTTCACTCGAAATGATGAGCGTTTTGCACATTTTTATCCGGTACGCACTATAACTCTGTATTGTTGTTGGTGAAAAACACCAACAACGGCGACCCAACTTTATTTTTTACGTCATTTTACTACTAACATAACACTATGTTGGATTAACAATACCATAATTTTATAAAGGCTGCTCCGGCAAGAGGTCTTTAGGCGACAGATTTAAGACTTTTGCAATCCTGTTAATATGCTCAAGATTATACTTGGCTCTTTTACCAGAGCTCTCTACCTTCCCGATAAAGCCGCCTGATAGGTCTATCATGTCGGCAAGTTCTCTTTGGGATATATTCCTTGCTACCCTTAATTCTCTTACTCTGTCAATTACATATTGCTCTATTGTGGTAATAAAAACCTTTTCCATACCCGATTTTTTTATCAGGCATAGTAGGGTTTCTTAATAAATACTTTGCAACCACATGTGTAAGTATTATCTTTGACGTTTAAAAATTTTTATCAAATGAAAAACGGATTATGTTTAAAGGGTTGGCTACCTGTAAAAGCCCGTTTGTCGCTGGCATGTGCGACACTTGTACTCTTGTCTGCACGCGATGCTGTTGCGCAGAAAAAAGTCAATGTACAGTTTGAGAAAATCAAGGAGCAATGTAAAGATGTTCCGAGAGAACAACGGTTGACCGTAACAGTAGCACGGTTTAATGTAACCACCCCTAATGCAGGCGGAGAATTTGGAGGAAATATGGCCACCATGCTGAGCAATGCCTTACAGGAGGTGAATTGCTACCGTGTTTTGGCTACACTTGCCAATATTGACGATATCAATAAAGAAATTAATTATAGCAATAATAGTGGCTATACGGATAAAAACACTGCTGTGAGTAAAGGTAAGCAGCTATCGGCGCAGGTAGTTGTTACGGGAGAAGTTACGGAATTTAATAAGGCGCATTCCACCACAAGGGTTCCGGGGGTTAAATTCGGATCGGAAACAGTCAAGTTGGGATTTGTCATACAGCTTATTAATCCCGCCACTCGGGAGATCATAGATTCCCGATCGGTTAATGTAGAAGGGAAAAGTGGAAAAAATTTAGATTTTGGCATGAGTGTACCCTTTATTGGCAGATTAAGCGCCGGAGGAGGTTCTTCCTATAGCCCTGCCGAGGCCAATGCATTGGAACAGGGTATTATCAAAGCGGTAGAAGAAATAGCTTCTATGAAAGAAGCTAACAACATTGTACCTTTAGGCGACATGCCAGGCGGTAACAGCACCGTGATAACCGTTACCAATACAAGCTATGAGGCGGTTACTGAGCTGGAAAATATTCTGAAAGCCACTCCCGGTGTAAAACAAACCGACCCCAATTTTAATGAAGATACCGCAGAGATTACCGTAACTCATGAAGGGAGTACAAAAAACCTCCTGGAGGCTCTGAAACAAAAAACCGGAGCAAAATATAAAATTACCGGACTGAAAGAGGGGGAGATAAAGTTTCAAACTAACTGATATACCCATGCTTCATAATGCTAAACTATTTTCTAAACAATAAAAAACCATTTTAAACAATGAAAAAGCTGATACTCTTTATCGCAAGCCTGCTGATGGCTCAAATGGCGACATTTGCCCAATATGGTACACTTGACCCTACTTTTGGTAACGATGGGTATGCCTATATGGATATAGCTCCTTTTGGGGGAGGGTGTAAGATACATGCGCTACCGAATGGTAAAATATTAGTAGTCGCATACGCTGTTGATAACTCAACTGATGTTGAGACCATTTCCATTATCAGGTACAACAATGATGGTACTATTGATAATAGCTTCGGTACAAATGGTGTCAAGAACACGGGGATAATGCTTAACTATGATTACGGCTTTGGAGACGCGACATGGGCAGGTCTTGATTGGGTCACATTTTATCCGGACGGCAGTACAGTCTTAGCTGTTCCTGATGCTATTGACCCAAATACTTGTACCATATACAAGTTGGATACTTCCGGGAATATGGATAACAGTTTTAATGGTACGGGTAGGCTACCTATCTCTATTCCGGGTCATGATCTATTCCCCGATCAGTGGGCCATAGGCCTGCAATCTGACGGCAAGATCCTTTATGCAAGTGCAACATACAAAGTAGAAAATTCCGAAATGACATTTGGGCCTTTATTGGTACGATATAATAGTGATGGCAGCTTAGACCAAAGTTTCAATAATACAGGATATTGGGCATACAGTGACTTAGGGAATATGTTTTTTACTGGATTTGGTGTCATACAACAGTCTGACGGTAAGATATTATTTGCAGGAGCAGGAGATGATGACAGTTGTGTTGTTATCAGATTTAATGCCAATGGTTCAATTGATAATACATACGGGGAGAACGGTATAGCTGCTGTCAATGATCTTGTCAAAATGTACCATTGGGCAGATGGCAATCCGAAATTTGCTTATGATCCATACACCAATAAGGCCATAGTTGCTGGTTATGCAATTAACTATCAAGACATATCAGTTTGCCGCTTTCTCCCCAACGGCAGTTTAGATCCCGGTTTTAACGGAACAGGCAATGCCATTTATGATTATAATGATGAGCATTCAAGGCTATTTTCTATTCTTGTTCAACCTGATTCAAAGATTATATTGAGCGGTGTCGGAGGAGGTGAAGAAGAAGGAGGGTTACTTGTCATCAGGACAAACAGCGATGGTCAAAAAGATAATACATTTGGTACAAATGGTGTTGCGGTAGTTATTAATAATGCTTCTGGTGTCGGAAGCTCTTTTCAAAATGATAAACTACTCCTAACAGGTTCAATAATGCCAACAGATACTGCTTCTGATATATTTATATTTACTGCACGCCTTTCCCTTGGTGCGAGTATGTCTCTTGAGGAGTCTCCTTTATTACGTGCGATAAGCTTATCTCCCAACCCCAACAACGGCAGTTTTACGCTTAACACTTCCTATACGCATAACGAGCCTTTGAAAGTTACCGTAACCGATATATTCGGGCGTAAAATAAAAGAAACCAGCGCCGAGGCAAACGGTGAAACAGTTATACAACTTGATGCACCCGCCGGTGTTTATTTCGTAACTGTTGCTTCAGAAACGGCAAAGCAAACCGAAAAAATAGTTGTAGAGTAAGTCTGTACTAATAAAACCGATAAAGCTTTAAAAGCCTTGTCGGTTTTATTTTCTCATTTCGGCTGCCACAGAATATATTATTATAAGAAGGCAGTAAACATTGATTAATATGCGCAATATATAAAGAGGTTGTCCCCAAAGGTCAGTCTCTTTTGGTTGCATACCTTCCTGCAAACGTATCGGGCAGGCATTATATACTTTCCGCTGCATAAAAACTGCAATGGAAATAGCTTATTTATTTGTGTTTGGATGGGCTTTGTTCCCGCTCACTCGTGTCATTTCGCAGCGCAGCGGAGAAATTTCCTCAATAGAAAACCGGTGCTACCTTCAGGAAATTGCTTGTTCATGCCTCACCGCCAATGACAGATTTTTAAACAAATTAAACATCACACGCTTACTAATTGTAATTACTTTTAATTTATCGTCATTCCGACCGAGAAAATCCCCGTTTGCGCAGCAAGCGGATAAGGATTTTCGAGTGGAGGAATCTCCTAAGATTGGGAGGTTTCTCCACTCCATAATTTTTTTCTCCATTGCATTTCGAAAAAATTATTCCGGTCGTATGACGGCATGCTTGTTCCGTCATTCCAACTGATAAAATCCCGAATTACGTAGTAATTCACTTTTTACTTAATGCTTCCGCTTTCCCTATGTTCAGCCAGAACAAGGTAAAGAATAAATAAATCAATACGCCAAACTGCACTTCTAAAGAAGCTTCTGCCATCAATGCGCTGAGCATGCACAGTGTGGTGATGATCAGAAAAACCCTTCTTCGCACACGGATGAAAAGCGGGCTCAGCGTCATTGCTGCCAATGCCGATGACAACAGGATTCCCACAGCTAATATGGTGAATAAATACTGGTTGTGCGGAATCAGCATGTTTTCTTCCGGCACTGCGGGAAACTGCTTCCGGTAACCTTCAGCCATAACGTCGCGCACATCGCCAACGCCTACTCCCCACACGGGATTTTCCGCTATGTTCGTCGCACAAACCCGGTAAGAAATAATTCTGCCGATATCACTGTAATTATAATCACCTTTACCCTGCTGCACTAAGGAGATTTCTTCTCGTACATAATTGATCTTTTTTTGAAAAGTGGGTACGGTCAGATATGCCAGATAAATCAGCAACGGGAGCGCTACTAACAGCCCGGCGGCATATAGCTTTCGTATCCGGTACAGTTTTACCAAAGCATATACGCCTGCAACAATATACAGACAGAGCAAACCGGTCTTGGCCGCCAGCAAATGCAGATAACCGGCAAAGAGCAGGGCAAAAGCAGCAAATAACACCCGAAGACCGCGATGCAGCACATGGCTGTTTTTTTCGAAAAGAAAATAAAAACAAATCAATACATACAGCGCCAGCGACTGACTGAAACGGATATGATCGCCGTATATAGTGGTGGGAATAGTATGCGATACGGCATAACCATCAATATACTGATCACTGTTCAACAGAAAACTCCCGATGCTGTACAGCACGGCTGCTCCCAATAGTACCCCGATGCTGATACAGATAATCAGCAGAAATTTTTGTTTATGAAAAGGTACGGAAGCAAAAGCAAAAGGCAGTAAAGCAAAGGGCAGCTTCATCGTGGTGAAATTCTGCCAGTCCGCCTGGTTACTGCTCCAAAGTCCGGAAATTAAATATGTGCAGAAAAACAGGAGACAGAACAATCCGTAAGCATTCCTGCGCCAGCCCGCCCAGGCATCTTTCAGCACGGCAGGGTGCAGCGCGTTGGCCACCATCACGATCATGCCGATAGATACTAAAGCGCGGGAAGCTACAAATCCGGCGAACAAGGCAATGCAGCAAAGTGTCGCAATCCATTGCTGGGCTTGCTTTGTCCAGACCCGTTGCAGAAAAAAATGTTCGCTTAAGGCTGTTGCCATGCATTAAGATAAATTAAGTGGAATCAGCCCCGCAAGTTAGGTAAAATAAAGCCGTAAGCTGCAATAATATGGCAGGAAATGATTTTACTGCCTGCGGCAAATGCGCTATTTTTGAACCCGGAATGTCCGCAGTTCAGTCATTATTAATAAAAAGCCTGCATATACTCCTTGCCGGAGTTTTTGTCGCCTTGCTGTTGCAGGGCTGTGCCAATATTGTGCCGCCGGAAGGCGGAAAAAAAGATGAAACACCACCGGTACTCACCCAAATTGCACCTGCCGACTCCATGCTGAACAGCCGCATCCGCAAGATTACCCTGCACTTTAATAAATTTGTGGAAGTGCATGACCTGGATAAAAATATGCAGCTTTCTCCGCTGCTTTCCATAAAGCCAACGGTAACCTCCTATGGAAAAAGAGTGGAAATCAGAATTGCCGATACCCTTTTGAGGGACAGCACTACCTATATCATTTCATTAGGTAATGCCATCGTGGACAACCGGGAAAATACGCCTTTCGGCGATTTTAAATATACCTTCAGCACCGGCAGCTATTTCGATTCCCTGCAGCTTCAGGGGCAGGTCTTTGATGCCGCAACCGGTATGCCGGATTCGGGGGCTACCATTGTACTCTACCCCGAAGCGGATGGTGATTCTGCCATTGTCCGGAAGAAACCGATGTATGTAGGCCGATCCGGCAATCTGGGTTTATTTACCATCAGTTCCCTGCCTGATAAACCTTTCCGTGTTTATGCGCTTGAGGATAAGGATAATAATTTTTACTTCAACCCTGAAGATGACAAGGTCGCTTTTCTTGATCAGGTATTTACACCCGGCTCCGTAAATGATACGTCCCATATGGTGTTTTATCTCTTCAAACAGCCGGTTACTGATACCATTCCGGATAGCAATGACTCTACAGTAGCGGAGGCGCCCACCGGTCGTATCGGGAGTAAAAGAACGGATACCGATAAAAACAAGCCGGCCTACCGCGTTAATGCAGATACCTCCAATCAGTCGTTGCGTACCATGCCGATTAATGAACCCTTGGAAATTATTCTTTTGAAGCCCTTGTCCATGCTGGATCAGAATAAGGTTTATCTAAGTTATGATGAAAATGGTGTGGAGGTAGAAGCCGTAACTCAAATTACCCGGGATAGCAGCCGGATTCTCCTGCAGCCGGAATGGCAGCAGGATCGTCTCTATACTTTACGTTTGGTAAAAGGCTGGGCTAAAGACACCTCCGGTGCAGAGTTGCTTCCTGAAAAATATTTTTTCCGGACAAAGAGAAATGACGATTACGGCATTATGCGGATCAGGGTGATGAAAGAATATGTCAACGGATACAACCTGCTGGGGGTTTATTCCAATAACGATACCATATATATGCAGCCTTTAAAGGACAGCACGGTAACGCTGAATCTGCTGAATCCCGGCGAATATACCATGAACCTGATCATAGATGAAAACCATAACGGAAAATGGGATACCGGCGATTTGTTCGCAAAGTTACAACCGGAGCGGGTTATTCCTTTTACCACCACTACCCAGGTAAGATCCGGATGGGAACATGAGGTGGACTTTATCCCGCCGAAATTTGATCCGCCGCAACTGCCTGCCGCCGACAGCAGCAGGACTTCTGATGAACAAAAATAATAAGCTCAAATCGTTTTGATATGATTACTATTTACGGCATTCCAAATTGCAACACGATAAAAAAAACCAGGAGCTGGTTTGAACAGCATCACATTCCTTATAGCTTTCACGACTACCGGAAAGATGGTATTACCAGAGAAAAGCTCAGGGCCTGGTGCCGCGAAGTGAACTGGGAAAAACTGCTCAACAGGCAAAGCACCAGTTGGAGAAAGCTCGATCCGGAAACGCAGGCCGGTATCACTACCGCTGCAAAAGCCATTACAGTTTTATTGGAGCATCCAACACTCATCAAACGGCCGGTAATAGAAAAAGACGACAGCATTGTACAGGTCGGTTTTGATGAGGAGATGATGGAAAAAGTGTTCCTGTAAATACGAATGAGCGTTCAGGCATATTGCCATTTTGTTTTGTTGAACATTGCCAATCTTCAAAAGATTGGCAATGTTTTCCGTGCATAATTTGGCGGTGCTGCATGCAAACTCCTAGTACTAATAGCAGTTTGCCCCCAAGCCTCATCGAAGGGGAACTGATTAACATTCAGGCACATCCTCCTCCATTGCTCTTATAATTCACGGAAAAGACGTCTTTTTGGTGAATTCATTCACCAAAAAGCATTACTTATGGTGAATTGAAGCAAATTATGTTTACATGCATCATTCAAGATATTAATTTGAAAAAGGTTTCTAAAGGAAAAATCATTACCATGATTGGGGCGCGGCAAGTAATGGATAAAACGACTATATTCACCTGTTGGAACTTTCTTATATTATTTTTTCGCTAACTTCGTTCAGCCGTAATCTTCGTAATGAAATCAAGACGAATAGAAAGATTTATTTTTATGATAATGGTGTGCGCAATGCGATTATTCAAAATTTCAATCCGGTTGGATTGCGCAATGATACCGGAGCATTGTGGGAAAATTTCCTGATGTCCGAAAGGCTCAAGCGAAATCATTACCACAATTACTATTGTAACAGGTATTTTTGGAGGACAAAACAACAGCAGGAAATTGATTATGTAGAAGAAGCGGATGGAGCAATTACCGGTTTTAAATTCAAATGGAATCCGAAAGCCAAAGTGAACATTCCGGCTAATTTCGTCAAGACCTACCATGCAAAAGTTGAGGTTGTTACTAAAGCGAATTTCAGGGCATTTGTCGAAAAATGACAAACTATTTTTTCACCTAAAAATAAATTCCCAATGAAAAAAATACTACTGTTAGGCTTATGTTGCCTGTGCGCTTTTTCATCAAAAGCACAGAACGAATTTGCACCCATTGGCGCTACCTGGTTTTTTGATGCTGAGGTTTATCAGGTTCCTCCGGGAGGTTCTCCCTTTGCAATTATAAAAGTAGAGGTGGAGAAGGATACCATCTATGCAGGAAAGCCTTGTAAAAAGATTACCCAGAAAGTGATGGGTATGGAGGAAGATGGCAGCGATGCGGAAAATCTGATGGACTTGTTTTGGTACGAAGAGAATGATACGGTCTTCACCTATAATTACATCTTCGAACGATTCACGCCCTTATATATGTTCAATCTGGAGCCAGGGGACACCTTTCATGCACCGATAATCCAGACTTTTGGTAATTCCTTTTTAGGTTCCAGTAACGATGATTCCACATTTATGCTGATAGTTGATTCCGTTGCTCAAGTGCAATACGATACTACCTGGGCTACTTCCTATTATATGCATATCATCCACCCTGATACATGGGGCATTGAGCCTCCGGGCTATGCCTTCGCTTGGTCTTATGCAGGGCTTACGACACAAGACGTTGCGCTGCAGTATAATAAAAAAATGGGCTGTAATTCTGTTAGCGGATTATATCCTATCTGTCAGCTCGGTTGTTATTCGCTTACAAAACCTGCCGGGGAAGACCCAAATAGTGGTTGGGGAGATTTCAAATTGCGCTGTTACCATGACAGCTTCACGGAGATTAAATACGTGGAGAATTGCTTTGAACCGATGTCTGCCATCAATCAGATCGGCGGTGATAAAGCCGGCGGTATATATCCGAACCCGGTAAGTGATTTTCTGAATATCAGTCCTTCGCTTGCACAAGAAATGGAGGCCATAACGATATGCAATATTCAGGGAAAAATAATCAAAAATCTGCCGGATCATCAGTCCCGAATCAATACGGAAGACTTACCCTCGGGTATGTATATCATAAAATGGATCAGTAAAAAAGGGGTGGCGAATTATCGGAAAATAATGGTGGTACATTAATAAAGCCATACAACTTTTTAATTATCCTCTTCATCATTTTAGTTAAGGATTAATAAGCATATTGTAGAAAAATGACAAACTGTTTTTTCACCTAAAAATAAATTCCAATGAAAAAAACACTACTGATAGGCTTATGTTGCCTGTGCGCTTTTTCATCAAAAGCGCAAAACCAATTTGCACCCATTGGCGCTACCTGGTTTTTTGATGCAGAAGTGCTTGAGTCTGCCGCGCACGGCTTGGGTTATGATATTCCTTATGGTATCGTGAAAGTAGAAGTAGAAAAAGATACTGTTTTTGCCGGGCAACCTTGCAAAAAAATAACGCAAAAGCTGATGCAGATGGAAGAAGACGGCAGCGATGCGGAAAACATGCTGGATTTATTCTGGTACGAAGCAAACGATACGGTATTCGCCTATAATTACATCTTCGAACGATTCACGCCGTTGTATATTTTTAATTTAGAACCCGGAGACACTTTCCATATACCTATTCTTCAAACCTATGGAAATTATCTGTTAGAACCGGCTAATGATTCTACTTTCATGTTAGTGCTGGACTCGGTAGCCGAACTGCAATATGATACGACCTGGGCCACGTCCTACTATATGCATACGGTGGATGTGGGTATTGGGCTTAACCCTGCTCCCGGTTACATGTTTTCCTGGTCAACAATGAATAACGAAGAACTACAGTATAACAACAAAACGGGCTGTAACCCTCTTAGCGGATTATATCCCACTTGTATGTGGGGCTGTAATTCGCTTACAAAACCTGCCGGAGAAGATCCGCATAACGACTGGGGAGCATTTAAACTGCGCTGCTATCATGACAGCTTTACGGAGATTAAATACGTGGAGAATTGCTTTGAACCGATGTCTGCCATCAACCAGATCAGCGGTGATATAGCAGGTGGATTATATCCGAACCCGGTAAATGATTTCCTGAATATCAGTCCTTCGCTTGCGCGAGAAATGGAGGCCATAACGATATGTAATATTCAGGGAAAAATAATCAAAAATCTGCCGGGACACCAGTCCGGGATTAGTACGGAAGACCTGTCCTCGGGTATGTATATCATAAAATGGATCAATAAAAAAGGGCTGGCGAATTACCGGAAAATAATGGTAATGCATTAATAAACCTGTGCGGAGGTCTTGTTTTTCTTTTTTAATTTTTATTTTTATCGCTGCATTTTTTTATCATTCCGCTATAGCGGAACAAAAAGAAATCTTCCGGGCTTCAATGCCGGCCAATGTATTCAACTTCAACATTAAAATAAATTTTCAGTGAAAAAATCAGTAATCTTTCTCATCCTGTTTATGGCGCCCTGGCTCCTACAGGCACAACAGGTCATGACTCCCGAGCTGCTCTGGAGCTTAGGCAGAGTGTCTGCCCTGGGTCAAAGCCCCGATGGTAATACGGTATTATACCGTGTTGCCAAAACCGACCTGAAAACAGAGGCTACGGGTCTTACTTATTACTGGTTAAATGTCAATACCCGGCAAATACAGCCCGCTACGGTATTTGAGGGTAAAAATTTTATACAATGGGATGTCAACGGACTGTATGCCACTGAAGGGCAGGTACTCAAAATCAGCCGGGACATGGGCGCAACCTGGACTACGCTTACAGCTCAGTTAGAAGGCGCTGAAAATATCCGGGTTTCCCCGGACGGCCAATGGCTGCTGTTTTCTAAATCCATTCCTTTTTACTCCGTAATGGGAAAAGATATATATCCTCAGGCAACGAACAGCACGGCGCAGATTTATACCGACCTGAACTACCGGCACTGGGATGCCTGGAACGATGGTAAAGTATCTCATCTTTTTTTAGCCAACCTCAAGAATGCTACAACTCCCGTGAAAGATCTGTTGCAGGATGAACCTTATGAATGTCCCCAAAAGCCATTCGGCGGCGCCGAGGATTTTATCTTCAGTCCGGACAGCAAAAAGATTGTGTATGTATGTAAAAAGAAAACCGGGAAGGAATATGCCCAAAGTACCAATACGGATATTTATGCTTACGATATAGCAACGGGAAAAACCACCAACTGGAGCAATGGAATGATGGGTTATGATATGGCTCCCGCATTCTGTAATGACGGTAAAAAAATTGCCTGGCTCAGCATGAAGCAGGATGGTTTTGAAGCGGACAAAAACGATATTATAGTGATGGATATGGCTACCGGTACCAAAACAAATCTGACTTCGGGCTGGGACGAAACCATGGATGGCGGCTTTATATGGAATGATGCAGGCGATAAAATTTATTTCGATGCCAGCATTAAAGGTACACGGCAATTGTTCTCCGTAAACACAGCAGGAAATGCAACATCCGTACAACAAATTTCTTCCGGCGATTTTGATATTACCGGTATCCTGGGACAAAGCGGTCAAAACCTGACCGTAAGCAGAACCGATATGAATCATGCTACCGAATTGTTTACGGTCAGCACCGGCGATGGCACTATGCAGCCACTCACCCATACCAACGATTCCGTGTATAACAGCATCGGTTTAAGTAAAACCACGCTGCGTATGGTTACTACCACAGACGGCAGGCAAATGGGCGTTTGGGTAATCTATCCGCCGGATTTTAATCCTGGTAAAAAATACCCCACATTGTTATACTGCCAGGGCGGACCGCAGTCTTCCCTGACTCAGTTTTATAGCCTCCGCTGGAATTTCCAGTTGATGGCTGCCAACGGCTATATCGTTGTGGCGCCTAACCGCCGCGGTATGCCCGGCTGGGGTGTGCAGTGGAATGCCGACATCAGTAAAGACTGGGGCGGTCAGCCGATGCGCGACTATCTGTCTGCTATTGATGCCTTGGCTAAAGAACCTTATGTGGATAAAAACCGTTTAGGCTGTGTAGGCGCCAGCTACGGCGGCTACAGTGTATATATGCTTGCCGGCATTCACGAAAACCGTTTCAAATCGTTCATTGCGCATGACGGTCTGTTTGATATGAAAAGCTGGTACGGTACAACCGAAGAATTGTGGTTTGCCAACTGGGATTTGGGGGGCAGCTATTGGCAAAAACCGCAGCCCACTGCTTATGAAAAATTCAATCCTTCCAATTTTGTAGATCAATGGACGGCGCCGATTCTGATCATTCAGGGGGGGATTGATTTCCGGGTGCCTATTGAGCAGGGATTGGAAGCCTTTCAGGCAGCACAGTTGCGTCATATCAAAAGCAAACTGCTTTATTTCCCTAACGAAAATCACTGGGTATTACATGCCCATAACGGCTTAGTATGGCAGCATGAATTTTTCCAATGGCTGAAAGAAACGCTGTGAGGAAAATGAAATTTGGCTGTCGCCATTTTGAGCAACTAAGTAACAGGCATAGCGTGTAAGAAGGATGTCTTCTATCTCTTTTTCAGCGCCTTTGGGCATTGGTATCGTTTTCCTGACGTCAGGAAAATGATAAGCGATTTCCTCTCGCCCGCATTTATGCAGACATCTTTTGCTTTTTGGATTACTTTTTCAAAGTTTTCCCATTTGCTGTAGCCTAACAAGGATTGTAAATCGCGTGCACTCCAGCATTCTATGCCTTTTAATTCGGCAGCAACATGCTCAAACTGCTCAAATAATTGCTTTATTTCTTCTGATTTCATTTTCAGGGATTTTTAAGTGTATCAATAAAAACAAAAACTCATGCTTAGAAATGGGTATCAATACGGGACACCGGCATAAGACGTAACCTGGAAATTGACACACATTAGATGTACCAAATCCGGGCACCGATTCATCCTGATATAGGAATAATTTATTCCTGTAGTAAAAATATTTCCGTTTATGTAATTGTACCGGCTAAAGATATTGCGCGGTATAGCTTTCCTTTACTTTTTTCAGACCTTCGGGCTGGCCGCTGTACAACAGGTTTCCACCGCCTTCACCGCCCTCCGGGCCTATATCAATAATCCAATCTGCGTTTTTTATCACATCGGTATTATGCTCAATAACCAATATGGAATGCCCCTGCTCCAACAGTGCATTAAAAGATTGCAGCAGCTTGCCGATGTCATGAACATGCAGGCCGGTAGTGGGTTCGTCAAAGATAAACAATACCCTGCCCTTCGAATTGCCGTGGCTCAGGAAGGATGCTAATTTCACCCGCTGAGCCTCTCCGCCGCTCAGGGTATTGCTGGACTGCCCCAGTTTGACATAGCCCAACCCCACATCACTCAAAGGTTTTAGTTTATGGGCTATGCTTTTTTCATCCTTAAAAAACAAGATCGCTTCATCCACGCTCATGTCTAAAATGTCACTGATGCTTTTTTCCCGGTAGCTTACTTCTAACACTTCATCTTTAAAACGCTTGCCTTTGCAACTGTCGCACACTAAATGAACATCTGCCAGGAACTGCATTTCCACAACCACTTCCCCATCGCCTTTGCAGGTATCGCACCGTCCGCCATCTACATTGAAAGAAAAATGTTTAGCCTGGTAGCCGCGCATTTTGGCAAGCGGCTGAGCGGCAAATAAATTCCGGATGTCATCATAGGCCTTTATATAAGTAACGGGATTGCTGCGCGATGATTTTCCGATAGGGTTCTGATCTACCATTTCCACCTGTGTCAGCATTTTCAAATCTCCCGACAGCGATCGGAATACACCGGGCTTGTCCGTACCCATACCATAATATCTTTGCAGCGCAGGATACAGGGTTTGTTTGACTAATGTCGTTTTTCCCGACCCGCTCACACCGGTTACCACACATAGTACGTTTAAGGGAAATGTTACGTCAATATTCTTCAGATTATGCTGAGTACAGCCTTCTATATGGATGAAATTAACCGGCTTCCTTTTGGTTTGCCCCTCATTCAGCGTTACGCGCAACTGACCCGAAAGGTATTTCCCCGTAAGGCTGTCCGGGTTTTTCATGATTTCTTTATAATGACCGGTGGCCACCACTTCCCCGCCTAAATGTGCTGCCAGCGGACCCATGTCAATGATATAGTCGGCTTCCCGCATCATCATATCGTCATGTTCTACCACCACAACCGTATTGTGTAAATCCCTCAGATTTTTCAATACCTGAATCAGTCTGGCGGTATCCCGCGGATGCAGTCCGATGCTCGGCTCATCTAAGATGTATAACGAGTCGGTAAGATTGCTGCCCAGGAATTTTGTAAGCTGTATGCGCTGGCTTTCCCCACCTGAAAGAGAATTGGCTAATCGGTTCAGGATAAGGTAACCCAAACCCACATCTAACAAGGTTTTCAGACGGTGGTCTATTTCCGTCAATATCCGTTGCGCAATGGCTTTATCCCGCTCATTCAGCTTCAGCTTGTCAAACCATTGTGCAAGTTGTATTGTCGGCATATCCGACAAGGCGGCAATATCCACACCCTGTATTTTAACATACAAAGCGTCTTTGCGAAGCCGGGCGCCCTTGCATTCCGGGCAGCGCGTGCGACCGCGATAGCGTGCCTGCATGACCCGGTATTGCACCTTATACAGGTTTTCTTCCACCATCTTAAAAAATTCATCTATCCAGGTATCCAGAATATTTCGCTGAGCATCAGACAAACTATTTACGGGTTTATGGATAGGAAAATCTTTAGCACCTTCTTTCCGGATAAAAGCATGCTTCCATTCCTGCATCTTTTCACCCTTCCAGCATACTACTGCATCCTCATATACGCTAAGGGAACGGTCGGGTATTACCAGGTCTTTATCTATACCCAGCACCTGCCCGAAGCCTTCGCACACCGGGCATGCGCCGTAAGGATTATTAAAAGAAAAAAAATTGGGGCTGGGTTGCTCAAAAGCCATTCCGTCGGCTTCAAAACGATTATTGAATGCCTGAATATGCCCTTCCGATTCCACATGGCATTCGCCTTCACTTTCGTAAAAAGCCGTCTGCACACTATCGGCAATACGATGCAACTCGTCTTCTTCCACCGGATGCTTTACTACGATACGGTCAATGAGGATGAAGATTTTAGATTTTGGATTTTGGATGTTGGATGTTGAATTTTCATCCAGGATATCTTCTATTCTCAATACTGCTGTTTCGGGAAGATCTGCGATTTTTTGATGTTTACCTTTTGCCTGCACTACTATTCTCGAAAACCCTTTTTGCAGCAGGATGTTAAGTTCTTCCTGGAAGTTGCGTCCGTTATTTGTTTTAAAAGGAATAAGGATTTGCACCTTGCTGTCTTCGGGAAGATTGTTGATAAAATCCACCACATCACTTACATCATCTTTTTTCACTTCTTTACCTGATATGGGAGAATATGTTTTCCCGATTCTTGCAAACAGCAATCTTAAATAATCCTGCATTTCAGTCATGGAGCCTACGGTGGAGCGTGGCGTGCGACTGCTGACCTTTTGTTCGATGGCAATGGCCGGGCAAATCCCTTTGATAAAATCTACGTCCGGTTTGTCCATGCGCATCAGGAACTGACGGGCATAAGCGCTCAGGCTTTCCGCATAGCGGCGCTGCCCTTCGGCAAAAAGCGTATCCATAGTCAGGCTGCTTTTCCCTGAACCGGAAACGCCCGTAACCACTACGAATTTATTGCGAGGAATGGCTACAGTAACATTTTTAAGGTTGTGCATTCTGGCGCCCTGAATGAGAATTTCCTCCCCGGGAGCAGCGGCGGTTTTTTTCTTTTTTGCAGATATTACAGGCATATCAGCAAAGCTAAGGGCTTATCGCCATTTTTGATAACGGCACCGGTAATTCATCGGTATCTGATATTAAAACTTTACACCAACGCTTAAAATAATACTGGTTTCAGCTAAACTGATATCAAAATCAGCAATGGTATAGTTTTGTGCATCTGCGGGCAGGCTCGGATTAATGTTCCTAACCCTCTTTGTACCCATTCTCATAAAACTAAGCGGAAGACTTAACTGGAAAAAAACCTTTTTACTGCAATGATAAGTGAGATGAGGGCTAATGAAAACATGCGTCCCCAGTTCAAATGTACGCAGGGGAAATTGCGTTGAAACAACGGTAATAAGATTGTATCTATGTGCAAAGGGTATCAGCCCGGCGCCTATAGAGGGTATCCAGCGAGACGATGTGTGTTTTAGAAAATTCATGATGTACTCGTATCTTAAAGAAACACTCCAATTACTACCCGGAGACAGGCGTTCATACCTGAAACTGTTCAGGCCGATTTCCTGGGTATTGTACTGCTTATTCATCCACTGAAATGATGCACCATAAGCCGGAATAATCCTGTACGGTGTAAGCCCGGGAGGGGCAAAATCAGAGGACCATGTTGCACCGATATGAAAACGCATAGCTGCCGGGTAATTCAACCAGGGATTGATTTCCGTTCCTGGTTCTTCCTGTGCAGTAACGCTACATGCAAAAAATAACAGGCAAAGCGAGGCGCAATATTTCAATAATGCCATATTACATTTCAAGTATTAGAAAGAGATAACGGCTGCAATGTGGCGTTTCGTATTTGCCGGGTAGAATAAGATTAAGATAATAAAATCTTATGATTTTTATTTTACCGCTTTACTGTTTCGTAAACTTCCAGTTCGTTCGGTGTATTCCGCTGCTCAGTTGCGCAAAATATACGCCCGCTGCAAGATGAGACAGCGAAACACCCTGAGGTGTGCTCAACTCGTTAGCCTGGAAAGTCCGGCTGCGGATCACCCGGCCAAAAGCATCCGTAATGGTAAGCTGTAGCGCATCGTGTTTTTGATTTGCGGAAAAATATAAAACATCCTTTGCAGGATTAGGATACATTTTCAGTCCCCAAATGGCAGCCATATCTTCTATGCCCACATCCTGGTTACTGATGGTAACCAGCAGCGAGTCGGCACGTGTGGGGTCAATGGTTGAAACCGCTTTGGCATAAACCGTACCGTTGGCCACGGCAGTCATCACGCCTGCGTTAGTGATGGTAGCATCACCTGTTACCGGCACTACGCTCCAGGTTACACTCTGATCTGCCGTAAGAGGATATACGGTGGCCTCCAGGTCTAAAGAGCCGTCCGGAACGGTGATCTCCGGATTGATATTGCCGGCTGTGGACACTACTACGCTGTCCGCCTGTTGTTCCTGAGATGAAACAGCAAAAGAATACTGAGCAAAATTGGTAAAGCCGTTTTGGGATATCACGATAAAGCTCCCGGTGGAATTTTCCACAGCTCCGTTTATACTTGAGTAGCACTCATTTGCATCTGCTGCCCAGAAGTGAAGCGGGTTATTCTCTGCATTGAAGTCAGTAAGCACATCATGATTGACATTGGCTGTGTTAAATGATACCGATATATCCGCACCGGCAGGTACAGTGTTCACGGGAAAGCCGTCTTCCAGCGTAAGAGGTTGTACCTGGTATAGATTCTGTACGGCAGCGTTCACATCGAAACCGTTGCCGGTACAGGGTGTGCTCAGCACGTCACCCACGTGTACAGCCCAGGCATAATTTCCTGAGTTATCAGTTATGGTAACCGGATTGAATGAATAGGCTGACGCTCCTGTCGGTAATGTTATTGTGCCGTTCAATCCACCCTCTTCACTTTCTATATCTATTACAATAAGTCCGTTTGGGTTGTCAGCCGTCGCATCAGTTAGTCCGTTTGTAATAATATGAGGGGGGATCTGGGTGGATGGGTCAAAAGATTGTGTGTTATAAACTATTCCGGGTGTTAATATTGCAGCACCACTATTGAGGATAAGGTTGCCATGCACGGCCGTTCCGATATCCGCCACGTCAGACCATAGATTTATAGAAATAGTAGCCAATATAAATCCACCCTCACCGAGATACACATCGCCGCCGGTTTTATCAATATTGAGGTTGCTGATGTTTATTCCTGTCATGTAAATATACTGATCTCCGTTTCCGACAAAGTTGAGACCACAGTCCCATACGATTTCGCCGGTGTTGAAATCAGCATTGTAAAATTCCCCGTAAACAAGAGAATTGATGTCCTGCACATTGCCGTATATATTCAGATACCCGCCTTCTTCAAAATAAACGCTGTTTCCAAACCCTTCATCCTCCGAAAAATAGAAGTTGTTACAGGCCAGGCTACCGCTGGAAATAACCATGGGAAACATAGCCTCGTTAGTATAAATTACGTCGTTTCCGACGCCCGGCACCCCCGTGCTGCCATCATCCCATATCCAGTTATTGCTGTTGTTCCAGTCACTGCTCTCAATACCCGTCCAGGTGGCTGTTTGGGCATTCGTATCGGCTGTATAGGTCAGCATCGTGGCGGTCAGCGCTATTCCGCTTAAAAATAATTTCAGGTTCATATTTTATAGTTTTTTATTCATATTAAACGCTAATCTTTGTTTTATATTGCCTGATTAAACGCTTTGTATCTTTTTTTAGAACAAATTTTCCAATGTAGTTCAAATCCACTGCATTTGAACTACATTGGAAAACGTAATCAATACCGGAAACGCTATGTTTATGGCAGAACGCTGTACGTCAAACGGAATGCGTTTGACAAACTAAACGCACTGCCTTGTTTACCCCATCAAAAAAATAACGGTCTGCTTATGCAGATCAGGAGTTTGTTCTTTCCACTCCGCTAAGCTTTTTGTTTTGATCATCTCATGTGCCGCCGTAATATTCGCGGCAATACACAGGCGGGTTTGCGGATGACAATGCTTCAATATATCCTGAAGTAACTGATTGTTCCGGTAAGGTGTTTCGATAAAAATCTGGGTTTCGTTTTTTTGCCTGCATATCTGTTCCAGATCTTTTATAACCTTACTGCGCTGCGGTTCTTTTACCGGCAGATAACCGTTAAACCGGAAATGCTGACCGCTGAATCCGGATGCCATCAATGCCAGCAGTATGGAGCTGGGGCCGGTAAGCGGCTTTACTGTTGCGCCGAGGCGATGGGCTTCTGTTGCTAATATGCTGCCGGGATCTGCTATGCCCGGACAGCCGGCTTCGCTCATGACTCCGATGGCATGTTTTTCCCGAATCCATTCCCGGAGCAGGACAAGATCAGGCTCCTGGTGTTGATTGATTTCGGAAAATGATATGGCATCTATATCGGTGTCTTTATTTAAATGCTTGAGATACCGACGGGCCGTGCGAATATTTTCTACAAAAAAATACCGGATAGAACCGGTAAGTCTTTTTACCTCTTCCGGGATACAGGCCATGCCCTCTTCGGCAATAGGGACGGGAACGAGATAAAGCGTAGCGGTTTCCATATAGCGTTAAGTCAAAAGTAAAATGTAAAAATGCAAAACGATAAAAAGATGATAATCCAATATGGTAAAACCTTGAGCATACAAACAATATCTTCTTGACTTAGTAATAGTATATTGAATTGGAAAAAACGACAATCAGGCTGTGGCAGACTGTTGAATATCTTCCACCCATTGCAGCACTTTGGCAAGCTGCTCAGAGGGACTGAGATCGCTGTTGTCTAAGATGCGGGCATCATCCGCTTTTCTAAGCGGGCTTTCTTCCCGGTTGCTGTCAATATAATCGCGCATTTCCAGGTTGTGTTTTACATCTTCAATATTGACGGTTTCTCCCTTTTCATGCAGCTCTTGAAAACGGCGTTTAACCCGCACTTCCGTTGCGGCGGTCATGAATATCTTCAGATCGGCATCCGGAAATACCACCGTGCCGATATCACGGCCATCCATAACGATGCCGCGCTTCTTACCAAGAAGCTGCTGCTGGGCTACGGCAAATTCCCGCACTTCCTTAAGAGCGGCTACCTGGCTGACCTTTTCGGCTACTATCATATCCCGGATATAGCGTTCTACGTTTTCGTCATTCAAATAAATATCCGACTTGCCGGAGACTTCATTGTGTTCAAAGGATAAATGAATATTCCCGAGCGCTTCCTTTACCTGGTTCAGGTCTTCAAAATTAACCTGCTGACGCAGAAAATACAGCGTAACAGCCCGGTACATAGCGCCGCTGTCAATAAAGGTATAATGGAGCTGCCCTGCCAGTTGCCTGGCCAGCGTACTTTTTCCGCAGGAAGAATATCCGTCAATAGCTATAATCAGTTTCATGATTTCCCGGTTGAAATGTCCTGTGGGCTTATTTGCAAATATAAATGTATTGTAGCGCTTTTAAAGAAAATATTGCGCTTAATTTTGCAGCAATTAATACTTGCTGTCCATGATTTTTACCTTAGGATTCAGTCCCTGTCCGAACGATACTTTTATCTTTGACGCATTGGTCAACGGAAAGACCGATACGAAAGGTATCCGTTTTGATTATGTGATGGAAGATGTGGAAACCCTGAATGAATGGGCTTTACAGGGGCGATTGGATATCACGAAACTCAGCTTTAATGCCTTTATTCATTGTACGGATACTTATAGCCTTTTAGACAGCGGCAGTGCGCTCGGCAGAGGCGTAGGCCCTTTGCTGATTACCCGTGAAGCCGCTTGCTTTGATGATGAAGTACAGTTGAGGGATTATCTTAAAACAGCCCGCATTGCTATTCCCGGTCTGAATACTACGGCCAACCTGCTGCTTTCATTAGCCTTTCCGGATGCGCTCAACAAGACAGAAGTCCTTTTTTCCGAAATTGAAAATAAGGTATTGTCCGGTACATTCGACTGCGGTTTAGTTATTCACGAAAGCCGGTTTACCTACCAGCAAAAAGGACTGCATTTGTTGCGCGATATGGGTGCCTGGTGGGAAAGCACAACCGGCTCGGCTATTCCACTGGGTGGAATTTGTCTGCGAAAAAATATCAACCGCGATCTGGCACAACTTATTCAGGAACTGATCCGGGAAAGCATTGCCTATAGCTGGAAGCAGTATCCCGAATTATCTGCTTTTATAAAAGATCATGCCCAGGAAATGGACGAAACGGTAATGCGGAAGCATATAGAGCTGTATGTGAATGCCTATACCACATCATTGGGCATTGCCGGAAAACAGGCTGTTGATACTTTATTTGAACGAGTAGCCCATGCCGGTATTATTCCTGCTGTGCCGGATGACTTATATGTCTAAGCCGTCAGGCAATTCCGACAGAAATGTGTTGCGCCTGAATTTCCGCGCCGAAAAATAAAGTGCCGTGCCGTTCAAAGTCGCTGGGATCGCCGGTTGTAAAGAAAGTACGCTGTACATTTTTTGAAAGCTGCATAGCGATTTCTTCGTGCCGGCTGAGATAATCGGCTAAGCTGGAAGCTACAATATCGCCCTGGGCAATAAGCTGTACCTGTGGCGGCATAAATTTCCTGATTTTATCTGCCAGAAGAGGGTAATGCGTGCAAGCCATCAGTACCGTATCAATATTATTCGATTGAGCCAGCAGATGATCCAGGTCGTTTTTAATCGTCCGGTTCACTTCGTCTTCATCATAGTCGTTGCTTTCCACAAAAGGTACCCACAAAGGGCAGGCCTGTTGATATACTTTTATATCCGGAAAGAATTTTGCAATTTCTGTAGGGTAGGAAAAAGAGCTGACAGTACCTTGCGTACCGAGTATGCCAATTTCCCGCGAACGGGTATAGTCACCGATGGTTTCCGCAGTAGGCCGGATAACGCCTAATACCTTTTTATCGGGAGCTATGCGCGGCAGGTCTTTTTGCTGAATATTGCGCAATGCTTTGGCGGATGCGGTATTGCAGGCAAGGATCACTAAAGGACAGTTTTGCTGCAATAACCATTGCACACATTGCAGGGTAAATTCATGTACCGTTTCAAAAGACCGGTTGCCGTAGGGAGTGCGGGCATTATCACCTAAGTAAATATAATCGTATTGGGGTAATGCTGCGGCTATGGAGCGGAAAACCGTCAGCCCTCCGTATCCGGAATCAAAAATACCGATAGCCTGCTGCATTAAAGTAGTGTTAAGTAAAAATGCAAAATGCAAAAGTTAAAACAGGAACATGCCGATAACCGATTTAATAAAATTTTGATTACACAGACAATATCTTTTTGACTTAGCGATAATTATTTGTATTTAGAAAAATGACAACTCAGGAAAAATACCGCTGTTATTTTCCCGAAAAAAACAAAATATCCTAACCCGGAACAGGGTGAATTAAGGAATCAGTTTAGCTACCTGCGAATGGAAAACCCGCTTATCACTGCCGCCGGTTTGATGTACAAAGGCTACCACTTCCATATTTTCAGGCTTCCAGAATTTTTGCTGTTCATCATTCGGATCAATGGTAAGGGTGCTGCGCAGGATATACACCTGACCGGCAGGTTTCGTTCCCATTTCCGGCAGTATTTCCTGTCCATTATAGGGCGACAATGCCTTCCGGAAAACATGCTGGAAAGTATATAGCCGGTAATCATCCGGGAAAGACTGCGCATCTTCAATATCATTTTCCAAAAGCAGTATGGACAGCGCCTGTCTGCCTTCCACAGTCTCGGTATAAGCTACTTTAACTTCTACGGTAAACTGGTTTTCACCGGCCGGGCTACAAGAGATATTGATATTTACGGGAGTACCGGGATATTCCGTTAATGCTTCCTGCATCATGGAAGCCCATGAGGTGGAAATACCAAAATAATCCGATCCGCTGTTGCCGATTTTCAGGCGATCCACCGCTGCACAGGGCTTGAACATATCACCGCCAAAAATACCGTTAAGCATCTGATCGCCGTCTTTGGTGCGGAAATCCTGTACGCTGTTGTACGCCTGGCCGGAGATGGGATCCGTGAGTATGCCGGAATGCACCGATATGATGTGCAACCGCCCGGCAAATGCGCCTTCTTCATTCATGGTATGCAACAAATCTGATCCGGCAGGGCAGTTGGGGCAATGCACGCCGGTATATTCTTCTATCAACAAATCCTTGGTTTGAGCCTGTTCCGGAGAGGCTTCATAAGCAGTGTCCCAGGTACTTTGATCTAAGTTTACGGAAACCGGCTGCTCTTTACAGGATACAAATGCCAGAGCCATAAGGCCGGCAAAGAGGATGAAATTTCTCATTTTTTACAAGTAAATAATGATCAAAAATAACTTAATTATTTTACGCGGTCAAACGGCATGAGGAAAATAATGTTGTTTACCCCGCCGGATGAGGGTTATCTGATGTTTTGCTTTTTCCCCGGTGCACGATTTTTGGTATATAAAAAGTATTTTTGCTGTGTTTTTAAAATTATTATAATCCTTCATCGTCTTGTGTGGAAATGGAAATCTCATAAAATAATCAGGAGAAAATAAAATCGCGGCAATTATTTCCGCACTCTTTTGAGCCGGGTAAAGCGCCCGAAACGTGGAGAGCAGCGCTTCCGCTTTAATGATGCTTTTTCCCTATTTTTGCCCCGACATCATCTTAAAAAGAAGTATGCCCGTATATAAATTCAGGATTGCCTGGGAGGAGGACGATAATATTTTTCGTGATATAGAACTGACAACAGGACAAACCTTTTTCCAGTTTCACGAAGCCATTCTGCTTTCTTTTGACATGAAAACAAAAGGGGATGCCTCTTTTTTTGAAAGTAATGACAAATGGATCCGGCGAAGGGAGATTTCCGCCCAGGTACTCGTTAATAAAAAGGATGCTCCTGCATTAGCCATGATTAAAACTCCGGTTTCGGCATTGGTGGATAATCCTGATAAGAAATTTATTTATACCGTAAGCGATAAACGGGAATGGATATTTCAGATCAGCCTAATCGGTATTGAACGGGAAGAGCGGCATAAGCAGACCTACCCGGCTTGTGTGCGTTCCGAAGGCCTGCCTCCGGCACAAACCTTCATCAAAGATGTGGCACAGGATAAGATGATGGAGATTGAAGAAAAGTACGACCTGCAAAGAGATAATATGGAGGAACAGGGTTTTGCTGATGAAGGCGATGACGATGATTTTTCAGATACCGACGACGGCGGTAACGAAGAGGATTAATGACTGCTGCAAAAAATACGCTTATTGTAATAGCCGGACCAACCGGCGTGGGCAAAACGGATCTGTCGCTCCGGCTGGCGCAGCATTTTAATACGGCCATTATTTCCGCCGATTCCCGGCAATGTTACCGGGAAATGACCATAGGAACCGCTAAGCCCTCCGCTGAAATTTTACAACAGGTTCCGCATTATTTTATCAATTCGCATTCCATCACACAGGAGCTGAATGCCGCCGATTTTGAACGGCTCGGTTTGGAGTATCTTGATGAAATTTTTTCCAGCAATAATATTGCTCTGCTCTGCGGCGGCACGGGATTGTATATTCAGGCATTATTGGAAGGAATAGACAAAATGCCTCCTGTGGACGAAGCGATACAAAAGCAGGTAGAAACCTCTTTTCAGCAACACGGTATCGTGTGGCTACAGGAAACATTGCGCCGAAGTGATCCGGATTTTTTTGAAAATGCCGAACAGCAAAATCCGGCAAGGCTCATCCGGGCGCTGTCCTTTTTCCTCAGTCACCAACAGTCTGTTACCCGGTTTCGGACAGGCATCAAAAAACAAAGAGATTTCAAGACGATCAGGATAGCCCTGAACCTGCCGCGGGAAATGCTGTATCAGCGTATCAACCAAAGGGTATTAGAGATGATGGAAGAAGGTTTGTTGGCAGAAGTAAAAGCATTATGGCCGCAACGGCATCTGAAAAACCTGCAGACGGTAGGCTACCAGGAATTGTTCGGCTTTTTGGAAAGGAAATACGACCTGCAAACGGCAGTATTGCTTATTCAGCAACACAGCCGCAATTATGCCAAACGGCAACTGACCTGGTTTCGCAAATCCCCGGAATGGCAATGGTTTGCTCCCGATGAGGATCGGGCCATGCTGGAATTTATACGGAAACAATTGCCCGAATAGTTTCCCGGTAGGAACAACTGATTACATAAATCCCAATTCGAGCTTAGCCTCTTCCGACATCATCTCTTTAGTCCAGGGCGGATCAAAAGTGAGCTGAACATGCACGTCTTTTACGCCTTCCAGTGCTTCCACCTTTTGCTGAATTTCAAAGACAATATCTCCGGCCACCGGGCAACCGGGAGCGGTAAGGGTCATTACAATCTTTACGGAACCGCCGTCCTGTACGGCAATTTCATATACTAAGCCCAGTTCCAGGATATTCACCGGGATTTCGGGATCGTAAACGGTACGCAGGATATCTTCAATCTGATCTCTTAAATTTTCCATTGCTCTTAAATTAATGCTGTGTGGTTAATGCGGCTGCATAAAGTTTCATTTGCTTCAACATAGAAAGTAGTCCGTTGGAGCGGGTAGGCGACAAATGATTACGCAGCCCTATTTTGTCAATAAAATAAATATCGGTGGAGGCAATAGCTTCAGGGGAATGGCCGGATAATACTTCAATCATCAAGGCCACCAAACCTTTGGTAATAATGGCATCGCTGTCTGCGGTAAACAGCAATTTTCCGTCTTTATAATCAGCATGAAGCCATACCTGCGACTGGCAGCCTTTGATCAGGTATTGTTCGGTTTTGTATTGCGGATCAATCAGCGGAAGATCTTTACCCAACTGAATGATGTGTTCGTATTTTTCCATCCAGTCTTCAAAAAAGGCGAAGTCGGCAATAATTTCTTCCTGTTTTTCATTAATAGTCATGACAGGCACAAAGGTACAGGTTTCTTCCCATCGTATATTATAAAGGGATCAGGACAGTAAATTTTCAATAACCTCAAAACAGGCTTTCAGGGGTTTATTATCCCAAAGCGCTGCTTTAATTTCCTGAACGAGGGGCATATTGATCTGTAAATCTTCAGCAATTTTCTGCATACCCCGTACTGCAAAATACCCTTCTGCCACCATACGCATTTCCGTTGTGGCAGCTTGGATGGTATATCCTTTACCCAGCAGGGTTCCGAAAGCACGGTTGCGGCTGTGCAGGGAATAACAGGTTACTAACAAATCACCTAAGTAGGTGCTGGTGTGAAAATCCGGCTGCTCCGTTCCGGGATGCAGTTTGCAGAATTGCTGCAGGGAAAAAGTATAAAGCTCCCGGTAGCAGTTGGTGATATATACGCTTAGAAAATTATCGCCGTAGCCCATTCCGTGTGCCATACCCGCGCCTACTGCATAAATATTTTTCAGTACGGCGGCATATTGCGCACCCCAGAGATCGTGATTATTGCCGGTTTTGATATAGAAAGTGCGAAACATCTCCGAGACCTGTGTCGTCAGCTCCTGATCCAGCCCCGAAAAGGTGAGGTAGGAAAGCCGTTCCTGGCTGACTTCTTCAGCATGGCAAGGCCCTGTAATGGCCACATAGTCATGTTGCGGGAAATCGAATTTATCGGCCAGAAAATCGTTGAGCAGTTGGTTGCGTTGCGGAAGAATACCTTTTACCGCAGAGATGATTTTTTTTCCTTTAAAAATATCAGCAGGCAATTGTTCTAATAAAACCTGCAGATATGCGGAGGGTACCACAACAAGAAGCATATCGCAGTGGTGGATTAAAGCGCTCAGGTCATTAGTCGGTTGTATGAGCGCCGGGTTGAATACTACGGAAGAAAGATAATCTTTATTATGGGCAAATTGCCGGAGGTGGGCAGCCGATTCGACACTGCGCATCCACCATTGTACCGGTACACCGTTGTCGGTAAGCATTTTAGCCAATGCCGTTGCCCAACTGCCGTTACCAATAATTCCTGTCATGAACGCTGAAACCAGTTTTTTACCTGCGAAAGGTACTATCTTACCGGCTTAAATAAAAATTTTACTTTTGGTCAATGCTGTGGCCTGCCGTTATGGAAATGAGTTTTTCACGGTTCTGGAAGCAGCACGTAATACCGCCGGAGCGATGACTATAGATGCAATTACACTTCAGGATTTTTCCTTTTTTAAAGGAAACCGCAACATATTCAGCCTGATTAACCGCTGCACTACGCAAGCCGGGGCGCAGGTATTACGCCGGCATATCACCCGACCGCCCGACAGGTTTGAAGATGTACAGGAATATCAGTCGGGAGTGAAGTTCTGGATGCAGCATTTGGATGCCTGGCCGGAAATCATTTCCAACGGTACGCTGATCATGATAGAAAAATTTTATGAAACGCCCGAAGCCGGAAGTTTCAGGCCCAATACTATTGCTATTGCGATAAACAGCATGGTGCAAAAACTGTTTAACAAAAATGAATATTCTTTTATTCGCTTTTCGGTATCCCATCTTATAGACTTTCTGAAAGGCTGCCGGCTGCTTACCGGTCTTTTGGATCATGATCCGCCGGTACGCATCAGGCAGGAGCTGGAATATATGTATCAGACGCTGGAATTGCCGCTTTGCGCATCTTTGTTGTCATGTGATCAGCATACCGCACAAAAAGATATGCTGTTGTTCAGTTACCGTGCACGTCGGGAAATGAAGCATATCGTACAACAGATGATGGCGGCTTACGCGTGTCTTGATGCCATGCAATCGCTTGCCCGCGCTGCTGCGGAACATCGCTGGGTCATGCCGGAACTGTTACCTTCGACGGCCTTGCAATATAGTTGCCGGCAACTCTGTCATCCATTGCTCCCGAAGCCGGTTCCTTATGATATGGCCTTTTCGGAAGAACACAATTTCCTGTTTCTGACCGGCGCTAATATGTCGGGAAAAAGTACATTGCTCCGATCTTTAGGAATCGGTGCCGTACTGGCGCATATCGGCATGGCGGTACCTGCGCAGGAGATGACAATCAGTTTTCTTGAGGGTATTATTTCCAATATGCAGGTAGAGGATGATATCCTGAAGGGGGAAAGTTATTTCTTTGCCGAAGTGAGCAGGACGAAGCTGACTGCGGAAAAGCTATCTGAAAGTAGCTATCATTTGGTATTGATGGATGAATTGTTCAAAGGCACCAATGTGCATGATGCTTATGAATGCACCAATGCGGTTATTGAAGGCTTGCAGACACAAAAGCAAAATCTGTTAGCGCTTTCCACCCATCTTTATGAACTGGCTGATCAGTTACAGTCAAAGCCCGGCATGATTTTCCGGTATTTTCATACGGCAATTGATCCCGGGGGACATTATCATTTTACCTATCAGTTGAAGGAAGGCGTTTCCAATGACCGAATCGGTTTTTTAGTATTGAAGAAAGAAGGCATTTTGGATTTGCTACAGCGCAAATGAATACAACAAAGCCCTGCCGTTTAAGCAGGGCAAAATATAGATGTTTTATATACAATCTGAATTAATCGTTTTTGCTTTCGCGCAGCCAGCGGTTGTAGCCGGTGTCTTCGTAACTGGCCCATACGATGCAGGCATGGCCAATCACCCACAAGCCCCAGGCTGCATTAATCCATGCCGGCCAGGGATATACGAAGCCCACTTTACCGTGGAAACATACATACCAAAGAATTGCATTCACGATGAGGAAAACGATAAAATGCAGAATCCAGTAACTAACCTGTTTGCGTACTGTAGGTATTTTCTTGGGCATAATTTTCTTTTTAAAAACGATGCAAAGATACAGGACAGTTTACGGAAAACAAAACAGATTTACACTTTTTATAAGTGATGGGAGGGAGAATGCGGCTGTTTACCGAAACTAAGCCTGCATTCATCGAAACATCCTTTATAATAAGTGGCCAAAATGAATACTTTTGTAAAAAATATATTTACAGATGGAAAACGAGGAAAAAAAGATGATGCCTTATCCTAACCCTAAGCAGAAGAATAATATTGTAGCAGGGGTTATTTTGGTCATTATCGGCGTAGCGATTTTAATTAGAAATATGAGCTTTGGGGTATGGTTTCCCCACTGGATTTTTACATGGCCTATGCTGTTAGTGGTGATGGGGCTGATTTCCGGGGGGCGGCATAACTTCAGAGGAGCGGCATGGATTGTTCTGATGGGCTTGGGAATTTATTTTCTGATCGTGGAAAACAGGCTGTTGCCTTTTGATCTCAGACCTTTTACGCTGCCGATTGTTTTGATTGCCATAGGTCTTTTCATCATACTCAAACGCCGTAATAATCCGGCCTGCGACATCAGAAGCCGGGGCTGGCATCACAGGAATCGGGGCTGGCATCACAGAGACTCCGACTGGCGCCATTCCGGCGGCGGTCTTCAGGGCTTCCAGGGTACCCAGGAGCAGGGAACAACGGAAGATACTTCGGGAGGTGATTATTTAGATGTTAACAGCCTGTTGGGCAGCAATAACCGGCGTGTTATTTCCAAACAATTTAAAGGAGGCCGGGTGAGTTGCATTTTTGGCGGTGCCGAAATTGACCTTACCCAATGTGATATTGAAGAAACGGTCGTTATTGATATTGTTGCGGCTTTCGGTGGTGTGGATTTGACACTGCCGGCCAACTGGAATGTAAGAAATGAAATTTCCGTTTTCCTGGGCGGTGTGGATGACAAGCGCCGAAGCTATGCCCAGCCCGGCGGTACCACCAAAACCGTTATTTTAAAAGGCACTGTGATGTTTGGCGGTGTGGAAATCAAGAGCTATTAGCCATTATGTCCAAAGAACTGAGTGCTGTAAATGTAAAGGCATTATCTTCTGTATTTCTGCTGCTTGCGGCAGCGGCTCAGTTTTCCTGGTTATATTTTGACCGGCAGTTTTCGCTACCCGTTGCTTTGTTGGATTCCTTCGGGAGCTATGCTACGCTGTACGCGCTCTTTATTTTTATTGATTATGGGCTGCATTATTACCTGCCCACACCTATGCGTTTCCTGATTGTACTGCTGCAAAGCCTGATCATTGCTGTTATCTGGGTATTATTATGTGGCTGGTCGTTTTTATACATTTATATCCGCAATACCGGCTATATTGCTTTTTGGCATGAAACAGTATATATCCGCACCTTTATCGGCTGGATATTATTGTCCTATTTTACCATTATCACATATTTAGCCAAGCGTATTCAAAAGGAAGATGAGGAGCGCAGCCAGGTACAGCAAAATGAAAAGATGCGGAAAGAAGCGGAATTGTTTAAGCTCCGTCAGCAGTTGCATCCGCATTTCCTGTTCAACAGCCTTAACTCTATTAATGCCTTGATCGGAAAAGCGCCGCAGCAGGCACGCAACATGGTGCAGCAGTTAGCGGATTTGCTGCGACATACTTTAAAAAAGGAAGATGACGATGCCATTTTGTTTAAGGATGAGCTTGATGATTTACGTTTGTACCTGGGCATTGAGCAAGTACGTTTCGGGCATCGTTTGGTGATTGAAGAGGAAATTGATGAAAGCTGTTTTGAAAAATATATCCCGCCGTTTTTATTGCAGCCTTTAGTGGAAAATGCCATAAAATTCGGCTTGTACGGCACTACCGGGAAAGTGATTATTCATATTCAGGCGGATGTGCGGGCGGACGGCTTTCTGATGTTTCGTATTTCCAATCCTTATGATGCCACTGCCGTATCACCCAAGGGAACCGGTTTTGGCTTAGAGTCGGTGCGGCGCAGGCTGTACCTGTTGTTTGCAAGAAATGATTTGTTGCGTGTGGAAAAAATAAAATGCCCTGCCGGTGAAGATGATACGGATTATTTTACCGCTGACATCAGTATTCCGGTTTAAGATTTAATCCGGTTATTACCAACTGATCCGGAATATGGGGCATATCAATCAGCATAAATCTAAAAAGTAAAGCATGCGTGTAATTATCATTGACGATGAGCCTTTAGCCCGGTCGCTGCTGGCGGAATTATTATCGGATGAAAAAGATATAGAGATCGTAGCCGAATGCGGCGATGGCTTTGAAGGACTGAAAGCTATCCAGGAGTTTCAGCCCGATCTGATTTTTTTGGATATTCAAATGCCCAAGATCACCGGCTTTGAGCTGCTGGAACTGCTGAATGATCCTCCGGCTGTGATATTTACTACGGCTTATGATGAGTTTGCACTGAAGGCTTTTGAGGTGAATGCACTGGATTACCTGATGAAGCCCGTAAGCCCGGAGCGGATGTCGAAAGCTTTGGATAAGGTGCGCAGCAACGGGAATAAAAATATCCGGGAGCTCATGCAGCACGGGGCTGTTGCGGCGCAATTGCCCGAACAAACGCAGCGTGTGGTAGTGAAGGACAACGGCCAGATCAGGATAATTCCATTGGATGAATTGTTGTATCTTGAAGCTGCGGATGATTATGTAAAAATACATACCAAAGACCGCTATTACCTGAAGCACCAGACGATGGCCAATTTTGAAAACCAGTTGCCTGCCCATCGTTTCATCCGCATTCACCGCTCTTATTTAGTCAATGTGCAGCATATCAATAAAGTGGAATTGTACGAAAAGGAGCAGTATTGTGTGATACTGCGCAACAATGTAAAATTACCGGTCAGCCGTTCGGGATACGCCAAGCTGAAGGCCGGTTTGGGGATTTGATACAGGAGCAATTCGGGATAATGGTTAACGTTTAAATCGGATACATTTCCGAAGGCGTTTTTATCTTATTTCAGTTCCTGCTGCCACATCAAATTCCAATTGCTCCGCTTTTGTTTTGATAAACCGGATTGTTGAAATACAATATCCGGTTCATCATGTCAGTTGTTGTTGATGAGTTGGGTAATAAACTTTATCATCAATTCTTTTTCCGAAGGGTTACTTTATGCCACAAGCAATGCCAGTGCGACAAGGGCATTATCGTTTATTTTTAATTCTCCGCTTTTTTTAAAGCGATGCTTATTTTTCTCCAAAAACCAGATAAACAGAAAAGCGCCGATGCGTTTGTTGCCGTCGGAGAAGGGATGGTTTTTGATGATAGAAATACGGCAGATGTGCTGCCTGTTCTTCAATGCCTGGATACCTGGATAAAGATAAGTGCCGCCAAAGGTTTGCACTACACTTTGCAAGGTGCCTTCAAAGCTGTTATCTTTTTTATTGCCGAAAAGCCCGGTGGCTTCCTTTTGTGTTATGAATTGCTTTCAAACTTTCAACTAACTTTGGTCTTTGACAACGCCTCAAAACGACTTACGGCAAGGTCGATAGTTGTGAATTGCGTTCAAACTTTCAACTAACTTTGGTCTTTGACAACGTATGCGATAAGCCTTATATCTGGGATTGCGTTGTGAATTGCTTTCAAACTTTCAACTAACTTTGGTCTTTGACAACGCTACTATTATTATGATGACCCTACCTGTAGTTGTGAATTGCTTTCAAACTTTCAACTAACTTTGGTCTTTGACAACTTTTGGTCTTTGCTTTTGGCAGTGATTACAGTTGTGAATTGCTTTCAAACTTTCAACTAACTTTGGTCTTTGACAACATCTTCTTCACTTATATCTTGCAACCGCTGTTGTGAATTGCTTTCAAACTTTCAACTAACTTTGGTCTTTGACAACAAACGCAGCGCTACATCCCGCTCCAGTGTAGTTGTGAATTGCTTTCAAACTTTCAACTAACTTTGGTCTTTGACAACTTATTGGTATCTTGGAGGAACTGCTTATAAGTTGTGAATTGCTTTCAAACTTTCAACTAACTTTGGTCTTTGACAACTGGAGTTTATGAAACACAATACCAATAAGGATTATAGACGATTGCTGTCAATAAAAAAACCGGAATAAATGTTCCGGTTTTTTTATTGTAATGTCATTTTTTTAAAATAATTCTAACTGTCGTACAATTTCCGGCCGCTTCGCAGTTTCTTTTCCATGAAAAATTTCCATCATTCCGAATTGACGATCTGTAATCTGCATAATGCCAATATCGCCCTTCGAAGGCAGCATACTTCTGACTCTTTTTACATGCACCTCGGCGCTTTCTTTGCTGCTGCAATGCCGGACATACATACTGAATTGAAATTTTTGAAAACCATCTTTGAGTAAGGTTTTCCGGAAATGCGCATAGCGCCTTTTGTCTGCCTCGTTAACCATAGGCAGATCGTACATGACAAGTACCCACATAATTCGATAAGCATTTAAACGGCTAAGCATGTTAAACAAATATTGGGTAAACAATCTGGACTTTACGTTCTTCAAAACTACGGGCAAGACTGGCCGTTGTGCGTTGCATGGCTATCATCAAGGGGCTGGATTGCCCTTCTATCTGCACGTCCATTGCCGGAATACACAATAATTGTTGCTTGCCGGATGTACCCAAAAAATATTCCTGATGACCATCTTCTAATACCATCTTCCTCACCAGATTATCAATGTATGGACGGTAAGGCTCCATAATATCATCCGCTAAGCAATACGCATTGTATTGATTACGGTGAAATATGCCTAATGTAGGCAGCAGCCCTGAGCCAACCAGGCTCCGCGCAACACAGGCGCGTAATATGGCATATCCGTAGTTGAACAGATTATTGGGTGGTGCACCGAACCGCTCTCTGAAAAAAGCCATTTGCTTTGGAAAGAAATGACGCCAGTAATATACCGAAGCCGTAGCCTCAATATTGGTTGCATCTCCGCTCTTAACGGTCGCTGCAAGTTGCTGCATACGCTTACTTTCGATACCCGCTCGCTTTAGTAATGCTGCCTGATTACGAATCTTTGACTGAATAGTTTGTTGCCACAATTGTTTTTTAAGCGGAACAGGAGCGGAAACCTGATGTTGAAAACGTTGCGCCTGTAATGTATGCCCTTCAAGATTCAGCATTAACCCGGTTGGATGGTGTGTTTCGTTGCAGGTGATTAATGCGGCATTATGGTGCAATAGCTTAGCAATAACGGTATGGGTAATAGTTATCCGGGGATGATCAAGTATCACAATGCCAATATCCTCTAACGGAACTTGTTTTTGTTCTTTACGTTCTGGCAAATCAATAACCAATTGCTCCTCTTTTGTTTTAAGATAAGCGGGATTGCCGAAATACAAAGTCCGTTTAATCATGTCAGTTGTTATTGATGAGTTGGGTAATGAGCTTTATCATCAATTCTTTTTCCGAAGGGTTACTTTGTGCCACAAGCAATGCCAGTGCGACAAGAGCATTATCATTAATTTTTAATTCACCGCTTTTTTTAAAGCGATGCTTGTTTTTCTCCAAAAACCAGATAAACAGAAAAGCGCCGATGCGTTTGTTGCCATCGGAGAAGGGGTGGTTTTTGATGATGAAATACAGCAGGTGCGCCGCCTGTTCTTCAATGCTTGGATAAAGATAAGCGCCGCCAAAGGTCTGCACTACACTTTGCAGGGTTCCTGCAAAGCTGTTATCTTTTTCATTGCCGAAAAGCGCTGTTGCTTCTTTCCTGCCTATCAGTTCTTTTTTCAGCTCGGCAATAGCAGTTTTTGCTTCGGGATAGGAGATTTCATAAGTGATATTTTCATTCAGCTTATCGGGGGTAATGCTGTTGCTGTCATATTGATTGAGCAATATAAAGCTTTGGGTATATTGGCTGATGATGTCGAGCAGGCCTTTGGCTTCGGTTAAATTCGTTTCTTCACTAATAGATTTTTGGATGAGCTGAACGGTTTGCCGGAGTTCATCTAAGCGTTTTTGGTTGATAGTGTAGCCTTGTACAAGATGTTCTTTTAAGCGTTGAGTTGCCCATTGGCGAAATTGTGTGCCACGTTTAGAGTTTACACGATAACCAACGGATAAAATAGCATCAAGGTTATAAAGTTTTACTTTTCTATTGACCATTCGATTGCCCTCTTTTTGAACTAACGAGGAAAACTCGGTAGTTGCAATTTCGTCTAATTCTTCCTCTGCATAAATATTTTTTAGGTGTAAACTAATGGTGTCTGTATCCTTATAAAACAAATCCGCCATTTGTTTTTGCGTTAGCCAAATAGTATCTTTATCCAAACGTACTTGAATTTCGGAACCTTTTTCTGTTTTATATATCTCAATTTCATTCATGATGTGTAAAATTAAATAGTTGACTGTAATTCGTTCAAACATTTTTGGTTGATAGTGTGGCCTTGTACAAGATGCTCTTTTAATCGTTGCGTGGCCCAAATACGAAATTGAGTACCTTGTTTTGACTTTATTCGATAAACTACGGAAATAATTACGTCAAGGCTGTAATATCTGACATTTCTATTTTGGGTTTTCCCTGGAATAGCACCATGCTGAGTGGTTGTAAGGAAATCCCGTACAACCATTCTTTCATCAAGTTCTCCTTCTCTGAAAATATTGGAAATATGTTCAGAAATAGTCATTTTGTTTTTATCAAATAACAAAGCCATTTGTTCTTGCGTTAGCCAAACATTATCTTTTTCAAACGGTACCTCAATGTGAATACCTTTATCCCCACCTTGGTATACTTCTATTCCACTCATGTTTTGTTTGCTTTAAAGGAATCTGTAATTTTTTCTTCCCTTTCTTTTCCGACCTTAAAAATTATGCCTTGCATCAAACTCCTCGTCCGAGAGATAACGCATTTCTTTTTCATCCCAGTACATTTCATAATCATACATCTCTAAATGCCAGGTGCCGGTTGTACCGCGAAAAACAGGAACATGATCTTTCCATTTTTCTACTAATTTGGTATATTGCTGTCGCTTGTCAAATTCACCATTTCTGAAATCGGCTTCGTAGTGGAATGCATGCCACAGATCAAGAATACCTTCTGTCAGTTGATTGACCTGTTCATCTGTCAGGCGGTTCTCAGGGGGGAAATAGTTTTGCGGTACGCCTAATATATGCTCCAGGGTTTGTTCCTCTTCTTCAAGTGATTTTTCCATTGTTATCACATCGCGCAGACATTCCATGTCTTCGGGTAATTCTAAATAAAGAGGTGCCGGGCGGTTGTTGTGCGCCTCGCGCAGCAGTTCGAGCAGTTGTGTCAGGTATTGTTGCATGGCTTGGTTTTTACAGGGTTTTTGTGATAAATAATTTGGGGTCAATATTTGAAAAAGATCCTTTTACTATTAAAGGAACATCTTCATATTGTAGTGTTCAAATGTAGATATTTGTTTGTAAATATCTAACCACAATAAACATAATTTATGATTATTTTAGTGTAAGCCACAAACTCAAAGCTTTTATGAAATACAAATTGGTTCAGTCAGGCGGGAGTGTTTCTCCAATAAGGGGGTTAAACGCTATATGAAGGTTGTTACGTTTTTTAGCCGGATAGGTGTAGCGGGTATTATTTTGAGATGCTTTCGCCTGTTTGTTAACTTTGGTCTTTGACAACGAAGCAATTGTAAGGAAACTGTTCTGACGGTTTATAAAAACTTAATTGTAATGTAGTTATACATCGTGGACAAAACAGGGGGTCTTTAGGATTCTAAGTTTTAAAGTTCCAGAGTTCTTTAACATCGTGGACAAAAGCCCCTATAGGGGCGACTAATTTAATTATTAAATTTGCAAAAAAGAAACGCTCCCCGTAAATTGGAAAGCGTCAATCCTGAGATACTATCTCGGGAGCTGTTCTTGTATTGCAAATGTAAGCCTAAATCAGTTGTGAATTTCAATTAACTTTGGTCTTTGACAACTGATCGCTATCTACATAAGGCGGGTCAACAGTTGTGAATTGCTTTCAGTTATTTGTATCTTCGCGGTAAGAAATTTGGATCGGGGTATCCCTAATCGGAATGAAGTCGGAGCAATTTGACTTCATTTTTAGTTGTAGCATATTATAAACACCCTACACAAAAACATTTAGCGCCTCGCCTGTCTGCGGGGCTTTTTTGTGTTCCATCCCTGCACAATTTTTTCCATATTCTATAACTTCTTTTCCTAAACCCGAAAGTCTTTACATAAATATGACAATACCTTCGCCCATTCAAAAAACAGCAATTTATGCAAACGACAATGAGATTAGAAGCAGAGTACCTGCAACTGAAAACTACGCAGCCGAAAATCAGAATCCGGGATGCTGCCCGGCACTTAGGCGTTAGTGAAGCCGATTTAGTAGCGCTCCAGGCCGGTAAAAGTGTTATGAGGCTGCAACCGAAATGGCAGGAAATATTACAGGCCGTTGCTGCTTTGGGGTCGGTAATGGCGCTTACCCGCAACGACGATGCCGTACACGAACGTCATGGCGTATATAATAATGTCAGCTTCCAGGGGCCGGTAGGCTTGGTTGTAAACCGGGATATAGACCTGCGCTTGTTTATGATGCACTGGCAGTACGGATTTGCCGTGAATGAACATAATCGCCTCAGCCTGCAGTTCTTCGACAAAAGCGGTGAAGCGGTACATAAAATTTATTGCACCGAAGCCACCAATATGGAAGCATATCATGCTTTGGTGAATCAATATAAAGAGGAAGAACAAACGCCCGAAGTGGTAACGGTTTCCTATCCGCCCGAAGCGCCTGAAATAGCAGACGAACAGATAGATGTAGCCGGATTTCAGGCTGCCTGGAAGGCTATGAAAGATACGCATGATTTTTATATGCTGCTGAAACAGTTCCGGGTAAGTCGCCTGCAGGCCATGCGCCTGGCGCCGGAAGGCATGGCCATCCCGCTGAACAACCAGGTTCCCGTAAACCTGCTGCAACAGGCGGTGCAAAGAGCCGTCCCGATCATGGTGTTTGTAGGTAACCGCGGCTGCATTCAAATTCACAGCGGTAAGGTGAATAACCTGATGGAAACCGGCCCCTGGTTTAATGTGCTGGATCCGGAATTTAATCTGCATCTGCGGCATACAGCCATCAAATATACTTATGCAGTCACCAAACCTTCTGTTGACGGACTGATACATTCCATAGAGGCTTTTGATGAAAAAGGGGAAATGATCGTGCAGTTTTTCGGAGAGCGTAAGCCCGGTATTCCGGAATTAACCACATGGCAGGAGCTCGTACATGACATTGTTAACACTTCAACCCTCCGATAAGCTATGCTGATCTTTAGTTTTATTATTTTGAGCATCTTCGTTTCCGCCCCGGTCTGGAATCATAAGCTCAGCCGGATCATGGATCGTTAAATACTGCTGCGACAGCATGATATGTGCAGAACAAGCGGCTGCAAATGTTGCATAGTGGTCATCTCTTGTGCAGCATGCAAAAAATGCCGGCATATACGTTGTTAAATGATGGTGACCAGGCATAGTTATTTTAGAAAAGAAAAGAGGCGCTCCGTTCAGAACGCCTCTTTTCTTTCTTATAAGAAATGATCCTGTTACAGGTGAGCCTGTATTTTTTTATCAAATACGCTTCTGGGAGCAGCACCGACATGCTTGTCCACTACCTGTCCGTTTTTAATGAATAATACGCAGGGAATGCTGGTTACGCCGTAATTGATGGAAAGATTGGGATTCTCATCCACATTGACCTTACCTACATTTATTTTACCACTGTATTCATTGCTTAATGCATCAATGGTAGGTCCTAATGCGATACAGGGACCACACCAGGGCGCCCAAAAGTCCACAACGGTTAATTTATCGGATTGTAATACTTCGGCGTCAAAATTCGCATCGGTATAAACTGCTGCCATTTTTTTGGTTTTTTGTTTAATAAAAATGAAGGGCAAAAATACTACTAATCCGGCAGTCGGGCAATAAGCCCTGTAAATATTGCCATAAACAAAAACATTAAATATTATAAAAAAATATAAACAATGGGGTAAAATCCAGTAATGATGCATCCTGCGGCTAATATTTATAGGAGAAAAATGTTTTCCACAGGCTATTAACGCCCTTTACGGACTTTGATTCCCTTTTTGTATTTTTGGCCTCTTTCCTAAAACAGAATATGTGCAGTTAAAATCATTAGAGATAAAGGGTTTCAAATCCTTTGCAGATAAAACCCAGGTACTTTTGGATCACCCTGTAACGGGCATCGTAGGCCCTAACGGATGCGGAAAATCTAATATTATAGATGCTATCCGTTGGGTGATCGGTGAACATAAGATAAAATCATTGCGCAGCGACAGTCTCGAAGACCTGATCTTCAATGGCTCTAAAAGTCGTGCCGGCGCCGGCATGGCGGAAGTATCGCTGACCTTTGAAAATACCCGTAACCTCCTGCCCACGGAATTCAATACCGTTACCATCACCCGGAAATTCTACAAAAACGGCGAAAGCGAATACCGACTGAACGACGTGAGCTGCCGCCTGAAAGATATTCACAATCTTTTTCTTGATACCGGGGTCAGCAACGATTCCTATGCCATCATTGAGCTGGGCATGGTGGATGATATCATTAAGGATAAAGACGGTAGCCGCCGCAGAATGCTGGAACAGGCCGCCGGTATATCCATCTATAAAACCCGGAAAAAAGAAGCGAAGCAAAAATTAGAAGCCACACAGCAGGATATCGCAAGAATTGATGACCTCCTGTTTGAAATCAGCAATAACCTGCGCAGCTTAGAAAGCCAGGCAAGAAAAGCCGAACGCTATTTCCAGATCAGAAACGATTATAAACTGATCAGTATCGAACTGGCTAAAGCTTCATTGGAAGAATTTAACGAGCGTTATCACGGCCTGCAGCAACAATTTGAAACGGAGCAGGATCGTAAGCTGAAGATTGAAACGGAAATATCCGGCGATGAAGCCGAGATCGAAGCGGGAAAAACCAGGCTCGTTCAGATGGAGCAGGAGCTTAGCGGGCTGCAAAGACAATTCAATGAACTGTTGAACCGTATCCGGCAGTTGGAAAGTGATAAAAAACTGGCTGCTCAAAAATTGGATCACCTCCAGGAAAGAGAAAAAAGCCTGAATGCTTTTCTCTCTAATGCCGATATCCAGTTGAAACAATTGAAGGAAACTATCGGAAATGCAACACAACAAATAGATACGGAGTCCGCACGGCTCAGCGAGTTCAGTACCGGCTTGGAAGCATTGAGGAAGAGTTTGGATCAGATCCGGGAAGATTTCGACCAAAAACGCCGGACTTTGGAACAACAGCGCCAGGCGCTTCAGCAATCCCAACAACAGCGTTTTGAAGCAGAGAAAAAAGTTGCCGTAGGCGATAGTACTATAGCAAATCTGCAACGTTCGCTCCAACAGCAAACGGAGGAGCAAGGCCGGCGTACTACGCAAATTAAAAGTCTCCGGGAAGAACAAACTGTTACCGAACAGCAATATAAAGAGCAGGAACAATTATTGCAGAACCTGACGGAAAAACGGGAAACTGTGAAACAAAAGATTTTGCAAAGCCAGGAATCGCTGGAATCATTAAGAGCGCAATCAGTAGCGGAAAACCGAAAATTAGATGCCTGCCGTAACGAGCATAACCTGTTGAAATCTTTGGTGGACAGCTTGGAAGGCTATCCGGACAGTATTAAATTTTTAGAGAAAAATAAAAACTGGAACACCAACGCTCCCCTGCTTTCCGATATATTTGTCGTGCAGGATGCCTACCGAACTGCATTGGAAAATGTGTTGGACAATTACCTGAATTATTATGTGGTGCAAAATATGGAGGAGGCCGTGCAGGCCATACAGCTTTTAGAGCAGCACAAAAAAGGAAAGGCTAACTTTTTCCTGATGGATCAGTTTCCACATGCAGCAACGGACGGAAAAAATGACCATCCCGATATTGCCGGCGTGGTGCGGGCTATGGATGTAGTCAGTGCGGATGCCACATATTTACCATTGGCTACTGCGCTGTTGGGCAATATTTATATTGTACCGGATGCCGCTTCGTTGCAGCAAATACCACTACAGCCGGGAGCTGTTGTAGTGGAAAAAACCGGGAAAATGCTGCGCGGACAATTCAGCATCGGTGGCGGCAGCATCGGATCATTTGAAGGCAATAAAATCGGGCGTGCCAAAAACCTGGAACGACTGGCTAAGGAAATTGATACGCTCAGCCGCCGTACCGCGGAGCTGAAACAACAGATTCAGCAAACACAAACCGAAATCACGGGTTTCAACCAGGAGCTGAACGACAGGGCTATTGATCAGGCTAAAAATGACATGAGCCGCCTGAATAACTTAGTCATCAATTTACACCATAAAGCCGAAAACTTAGAGCAGCTTAACCAAAGCAGCGATCAGCGGATAGCGGAAACGGAGCAGCAGCTTGCCGGACTACAGTCCGGGTTAAGCGAAACCCGTACCGAGCTGTCTGCGATGCATACGAATATGGAGGCGATGCAGTCGGCCGTTACTACTGCTCAAAATGCTTTTAACGAAGCGGAGACCGCATTCAATGAACTATCCGGACAATATAATGCCAGGACGTTAGATCTTACCCGCCAGCAAAGCAAGGTGGAAAACCTGAACCAGGAGCTGAGCTTTCGCAAAAGTCAGTTGGCGGATATTGAGCAGCAACAAAAAGATAATGCCGGCCAGTTGCAGGAAACCCTGGCGCAAATCAGCGAAACCAGCGGCAAATTACATTTCGGCGATAATGAACTGTATGAACTGCTTCAAAGGAAAGATACGGATGAAAAGGTGCTGAATGAAAAAGATCGCCTTTTCCATGAATCCAGAAATGCCATTGCTGCGCATGAAAGTAAGATCAGCCGGCAACGCCGGGAAAAAGAACAGGCGGAAACCCTGCTGAACAGTATCAGGGAAAAGCTTACGGAAATGAAGCTCCAGGTGGCCGGTATGAAAGAGCGGCTAAGTGTGGAATTTAAGGTGGAGTTGGACACTATCCTGGAAGAAGCCAGGGAAAATGATATGAGCTTGGAAGAGCTGCAAACGGAAACCGAACGCCTGAAAAAACGTTTGGATAATATGGGTGAAATTAACCCTACCGCTATTGAAGCCTTCTCGGAAATAAAAGTGCGTCACGATTTTATCCTTACCCAGAAAAAGGACTTAGAAGATGCTAAGGACACCTTGCTGGCTACTATTGAAGAGGTGGAAAATACCGCCAATGCCAGGTTCCGGGAAACCTTTGATGCGGTAAGGGCAAATTTCGTTCAGGTATTTAAAGCGCTGTTTACGGAAGAAGATGCGGCAGACCTGCGCCTTACCGACCCGGATAATATTGCGGAAAGCGGCATTGAAATTTATGCACAGCCTAAAGGAAAGCGACCCAGTACGCTTACGCAATTGTCCGGAGGAGAAAAAACCCTTACCTCAACCGCTTTTCTTTTTGCTATTTACCTGATTAAGCCCGCCCCTTTTTGTATTTTGGATGAAGTGGATGCTCCTTTAGATGATGCCAATGTGGGTAAATTTACCCAGATGATCCGTAAGTTCAGTGATAATTCCCAGTTCATTATCGTTACCCATAATAAACAAACTATGGCATCCGTAGATGTGATTTATGGTGTAACGATGCAGGAAGCCGGTGTAAGCAAATTAGTGCCCGTAGATTTCCGAAGCCTGAACTGATGGCCTTTTTAGCGTTAGGGTAATGCGAACTATTTTAGGGATCATTTTTCCATGGCATTTTATGAATGCTCCCCGATCACTTAGACAGCTTGAGTATCTTATCAATATTCTTTTGTGCTAAGGGATGATAATTCGGTCTTGCTTTTACATAAATTTCCATAGCCATCTTCGAACCTTCTAAGGTGTTCATCATTTCTTCATACAAAGGTTCCAGGAATTTCTGGCGGCCTGTCACATACAGAAATGCCTTCATAGCCGGATAGGCCTCCGTATAATTATGTCTTAATGATTGCAGGAACCATACATCAGCAATCTCACTGTTTTGAGTTTGTGTAAAATGAAAGGCCTGATCCAGGTCTTTCATTTGCGCCCGGCTCATTTGCGCCGGCAGATTCCTTAAAAACTGCAACCACTCATAAGTACTCCAGTCGGTAGTGGTAAGCGCTGCTGCCTTAGTACCGTTTTCAAAAGCGGCAATTTGCCCGTTCACCCGCTGAAAACGCAATGCATCCGTATGCGGGCAGTTTGCGGGAATACCGGTACCATATACCCAGGCATCTATATCAATAGCTTTTTTCCAGTCTTCATGATCTTTCAGCAAATTTTCATCCAGATAGGTTAAAAACTTTTCGGTAGTCATGGACTGGAAAGCATGGCTGTCAAAATACTGTCGCAAAAAGGCATCAAACTTTTCCCGTCCGCATGTTTGTTCGATCAGCAGCAGCAAATGCGCTCCTTTTTCATAAGCAATATCGGTCAAGCCTTCATCGGCGCTTCGGCCTTCCAGGTTCAGTTTAAGGCGGGTATCCTGTTCCAGGCCGTCTTTTTTAAGATCATTCACCGCTTTTTCCATATCCTGGTAGCTCAGGTTCCAAAGCATATCCACATAGTCCTTACCATACATTGCCTCAGTGATTCTGCGTTCAAAATAAACCGTAAATCCTTCATTAAGCCAGAAATCATCCCATGTGGCATTGGTGACTAAATTGCCGCTCCAGTTATGCGCCAGTTCATGCGCAATCAAATTGACTAATGATTTATCTCCGGCCAGAATGGTGGGCGTAGCAAAAGTAAGCCTGGGGTTTTCCATACCACCTATCGGGAAACCGGAAGGCAGCACCAGCACGTCATAGCGCCCCCAGCGATAAGGGCCGTAAAGTTTTTCCGCAATAGCAATCATCTTCCCCATGTCTTCCAGCTCGGCATGAGCTTTATCCAGGATGGCCGGCTCGGCATAAACACCGCTTCGTTTATCTACGGCTTTGAAACCGATATCGCCCACAGCCAGGGCCATCAGGTAGGCCGGAACGGGAATTTCCATATTGAAATGATAGATACCTTCGGCGGCCGGTCGCTGCGGATTCGTAGCGCTCATCAATGCCATCAGCCCTTTGGGTACACTCACAATGGCATCATAAGTATAGCGTATGCCCGGCCCGTCCTGGCAGGGAATCCAGCTCCGGGCAAAGATGGATTCCGACTGGGTATAAAGGAAGGGATGTTTTTTTCCGAAGGTCTGCTCCGGGGTCAGCCATTGCAGCGCCAGCGCATCGCCGGTCTGGTAATAAATAGTCAGTGAACGGGTATGCGGCTTAACAGGAATATGCAAAGCGCTTCCGAGGTATGGCTGGGGAGCATCTAAACGGAATTCGGCCATACTGCCGTCGTCCAGCATCACACTGTCAATGCTGAGGTCGTAAGTGTCGAATATGATCTCATCGGCCGGCTGCAGGTGTTCAATCTGCCAGTGTGCGCTTCCTTTAATCTTCTTTTGATCAAAATCCACCCGGATATTAAGGCTGAGATGCTTTACCCGGATAGCATCGGCATTCGACAAGGTATGCTCGTCTTTAACGACCGTGTCTACCGTACGGTTATCTTTATTCGTCATAGTCTGATCTTCCGGGATATTGCCGCAGGCGGCCAACAGGAATAATCCTGCCAGGGCAAAAATAATTTTCGGCATAAATGAATAGTGCATAAGCTTCAAATGTAAAGCATTAAGCGCAATTTTTTCCGTAAAAAGATGTCAACAGCTTGTAAAAACGAAAGAAAAGTGTGGAGGATAACGGAGTCGAACCGATGACCTCTTGCATGCCATGCAAGCGCTCTAGCCAGCTGAGCTAATCCCCCGTATATTCAAAAAACTTAGACAACTTGCGGAGGAAAGTCCGCTGTAACAGTTGCACAGCCTGCGTTTCAGACTATTTCGCTTTTAAAAAAGAGCGCTTTGGTTAGCCACCAAAGCACTGCAAATGTAATTGAATTTCGATTTTCTGCAAACAACGGCGATTTTTTATTTTTATTCTTGTGCTTTAATGTTCTTTCTATCATCATTATACCATTTCTATCATCAAATGTACTGCTTTTAGTGAATATAATCCCCAAATAAGGCCTTATTTGGGGATTATATTCACTAAATAAGCGTTCATTATTATATAACTGACTAAAAAATAGAAATTAAGCTACTGTTAGGTTAGTAGTAAAATGCCGTAAAAAATAAAGTTGAGCCGATGTTGTTGTTTTTCACCAACAACAATACGATTAATTTAACACTACTGTTGTGTAAAAAACAAAAGTCAAAAATCGAAACAACAACCCAATAATCAATTGTTTACAATCTTTAAATGCTACACAGATTTAGCGCTTTTGGTTTTGCCCTGCGTTGGGCAAGACGTGCAAAATACCCCCGCCATATTACCCCAGGCCGGTTAAGCGTACTTCGACCCTATTTTCAATTTATACTAAAAATTGAGCACAAATCATCTGCTCCGATGTATGTGTTTATGCTGACGGAGCGCTACTTAGTATTCGGAGTATCTGTTTTTTTACGCTCTAAGTCTGCTAATTGTGCTTCCACTTCTTTTACTTTTGCACGACGATCCGGCAACTTTTGCGTGGTTTGTGCAATCAGGTTTTTCAGATGTTCCCGAAGCTGGTCTTCCTTAGCTCCTTCGCCGGTGGTATTGGCGAGAGATTGCTGAAAATCTTCCAACTTATCTTCTTCTTCTTTCAACTCGGCAGTGATTTTATTCAGAAAGTCCCGGGTTTGTTGCAACCGGCCTTGGAACTGACTTTGGAATCTTGCTTTTTTCTTTTCCCTGTCCGCATCTTTCCGGTCAAAGAAATGCTTGCGGGCGCCTATAAAGCGGGACCACAGCTCGTCGCCCTGTGCACGATTGACATAGCCGATTTTTCTCCATTCCGCCATCAGCTCATTCATCTCATCGGTCGTAGCTCTCCAGTCGGTGGAATTCATGATTTGTTCTGCCCGGTTGACCAAAGTGGTTTTCTGCGCCAGGTTATCTTCCATAGTTACCTTCACTTCAGCATTATGCTGGCGTTTATTTCCGAAGAATGTATCGCGGGCAGTCTGAAGTCTTGTCCATAATTCATCCGAGCGTTCCGCCGATACGCGTCCTGTTTTTTTCCATGCATCCATCAATTCTGCATAGGTATCGGTTGCAACTTTCCAGTCGGTACTGTCCTTTAGCGCTTCTGCTTTTTCAACAATTTCTAATTTGTGTTTATAATTGACTTCCTGCTCTTGCTGGATCAGTTCGTAATGTTGTTTTTTACGTTCAAAGAAAATATTGCGTGCCGCAATAAAGCGGTTCCATAAATCTTCATTTTTTTCGTGGGTGGCTACGCGTCCTATCTCTTTCCATTTTTCAAACAGCTCTTTCATCTTTTCGGAAGTTTTGCGCCATTCTTCCGAATTTGCCAGCGCCTCCGCCTGTTCACACAGCTCCATCTTCAAATCTAAGTTCTGCATGAATTCCTTTTCCAGGTCTTCATGATACAGCCGTTTACGTTCATAAAAATGATTACGCGCCGCTTCCAATTGTTGCCACAGTTGTTCGTTTTTTTCTTTCTCTACCTGAGGTGCGTTTTTCCATTCTTCTACCAGTTCCTTAAATCCATCGGTAGCAGCACGCCAGTCTTCAGAAGCTTTCAGCGCTTCCGCACGGGCTACAATTCCGGATTTAATTGTATGGTTGGCCTCATATTGCTCTCTGACAGTTTGCTCCATTTTTGCAACAGCGGCCAACAACGGGGTAAAGTCTCCCAGGGCATTAATCTGTTTCAGATAATCCTGCATACGGAAAAGCTTTCCGGACAATTTCAATACATCCTCCGCCTGGCTCCATTCCGTTTCCAGCTCGGTCAGTTTTTCCTTAGCTTCATTGAATTTGTCGGATAATGCCTGAGCCATTACTTCATAATTATCTAATGTAATGACCGACAAAATACGTTCTTCACTAAAGGGAGTGGCTTTTAAGGCAATTTCGCGATTGCCGGTCAGCAGGCAATATTCCTTTCCGGGAAAATCAATGTCTTCCCACCGTACAGGCTCTGATCCGGAAGTTGCCGGTGTTGCTTCCGGTTGCGGATTGCGCTGCTCGGTCAGCGAATCGGGTTCTGGCTCAGAAGTTGCCGGTGTTGCTTCCGGTTGCAGATTGCGCTGTTCGGTCAGCGAATCGGGTTCTGCCTCAGAAGCTGCCGGTGTTTCTCCCGGTTGCGGATTGTGCTGTTCGGTCAGCGAATCAGGCTGCATTGCAGGCGTGTGTTGATGTTCCTCGTCGTGGTGCTGTGTTAACATAATTAATACCGGTTACGTCATGAAAAATCTGTAATAGTTCGGAGTTGATTGCACAAATAAATGAAATATAAACAAATAAATCGCTTTTAGACTTCTAAATTAATAATAAAAATCACATTTTCTGCGGCACGTCAATTTTTAGTTGCGCCATAGCCAGCCGGAGCACTTTAGCCGTATTGGATGCAATACAGAGTCGCAGCAGTTTTTTCTCCTCGCTTTCCGCATGGGCGATGCTATGCTGATCATAAAAAGAATTGAAGGTTTGTGCCAGCCGGAATGTATAATTACAGATCATGGCAGGGTTCAAGTCCTTACCGGCCTGCTCCAGCATTTGCGGAAATTGTTCCATCTGAATCAGCAAAGATTTTTCTAATGGTAAAATTGTTTCCTGCAATGCCGTAAAGGCTCTTGCCGTTTCGGGTGTATAATCCTGTTTGCGCAATACAGAACAAATACGGGCATGTGCATACTGGATAAATGTAGCGGTAAAGCCATGCAGGTCTATAGATTCTTTGGGATTAAAGATCATTTTCTTTTTAGGCTCTACCCGCAGCAGATAAAATTTAAGCGCAGCTAATCCGATCATCTGATACAACTGATCCAGTTCCTCTTTTGTGAAGCCTTCCGTTTTTCCGGCCTGCTCCGATTGTTCCTGAGCCAGACGGAACATTTCATCCAACATATCATCGGCATCCACTACCGTTCCTTCCCTGCTTTTCATGCGCCCCTGAGGCAGCTCCACCATACCATAAGATAAATGGAAGATACCGTCTGCACAAGGCTCGCCAAGTTTTTTCAGAATCAACTGGAGCACCTGCATATGATAATTCTGTTCGTCCGCAATCACATAAACGGACTGATCCATCCGGTAGTCATTGTACTTGAGCTTAGCGGTACCCAAATCCTGGGTCATATATACGGATGTGCCGTCAGCACGCAATAATAATTTTTCATCCAGGCCATCAGCACGTAGATCAACCCAGACCGAGCCGTCTTCTTTTTTAAACAGTACCTTTTTCTGTAAGCCCTCCTGCACTAATGTTTTACCGGATAGATAGGTTTCGCTTTCATAATATTTCCTGTCAAAACTTACACCAAGGCGCTGATAGCTTTCATCAAAACCTTTATACACCCAGTCGTTCATCTTTTGCCACAATTCCCTCACCTCCGGATCGCCATCCTCCCATTTGCGCAGCAATTCCTGGGCCTCCAACATCAGCGGCGCCTGCTTTTCTGCATCAGCTTCCGTCATGCCTGTTGCCGTTAATCCGGCAATTTGTTTTTTATATACATCATTAAACAGCACATAATAATCACCTACTAAATGATCGCCTTTTATGCCGGTATTTTCGGGAGTAGCGCCATTCCCATAATGCATCCAGGCTACCATGGATTTGCAGATATGAATGCCGCGATCATTGATCAGGTTGGCTCCGATTACTTCATGTCCGTTTGTCTGTAGTATTTCGCATACGGCGCTACCCAGGAAAATATTGCGCAGATGTCCGAAATGCAGCGGCTTATTGGTATTGGGAGAAGAATATTCCACCATTATTTTCTTTCCCGAGGCGGCTTGCCGTCCATATTCAGGATCGGAGGTAATCTTGTTAAGAACAGGAATCCAGCAGGTATCGGCAAGGCTGAGATTAAGAAAGCCTTTAACGACTTCGAATGCAGTAAACAGGGTATTGCCCGCTAATAAATGTTCGCCTAAGCGATTGCCCAAAGCTTCCGGGTTTTGCCGGAGCAACTTGGCAAAGGGAAATAATACCACGGTATATTCTCCCTTAAATTCAGGTTTTGTTTCGTTAACTAAAATATCGGATTCCTGCACACCGGAATCCGGGAAAAGTTCCCGGAGCGATTGTGCGGCGGCTTGTTTAATCTGAAGTAGGAGCGACTGCATTGTTACTGTTTAATAAAAACGCAAATATACACTGGAAAAAGGAGCCGGTAAAGCCCGCAGTCATTATAGGGTGCATTTCAATTTTCCTTTGCCGGGTCACATGTGGTGGGTGGGGACACCCACCACGGCGGTTGAAATACGCCCGTCATTATACGGGCATTAGCAAACAAAACGAGTTGATACAGGCAGCTTAGGTAAGCTTGGGTTCTGTTATTTTTCTCAATAAAAAAAACAATAAAACACCTAAGAAGCCGCCTACCGTATCGGCTACGGCATCCATCGGTTCGCAGGAGCGCCCGCTTGTGATACCGCTACCCTGGAGCAATTCCACAGCAATGCCTAATAATACGGAAAGCATAAAAACGATAATGCCTGCACGGATTCCGGCACGGGGAACCGTACAAAGCCATAAAAAGGCAAAGCCGGCAAATATCAGGAAATGAACCCATTTGTCGGCAAAGGGAATATGAACATTCGGCACTTCATTTCCCGGTATCAGGCAGGCGGCGATTATAAGAACCGTCCAGAAAAGCGCCACACGAAATGCTAATTTCCTGTTTTGCAGATACCGGAGGAACAACTGCGTCATTTTAGCCAACCATTTCCTGATAAGCTGTTGCATCCATCAGGGCATCCACATCTGCGGCATCGTTAACTTTTACTTTGATCATCCAGCCTTTTCCATAAGGATCCTGGTTAACGGATTCGGGAGCGGAGGATAAATCCGGGTTAAGCTCCAGAACGGTGCCGGCTACCGGTAAATACAAATCGGATACGGTTTTCACCGCTTCTACGGTACCAAATATTTCCGCGGCATCCAGCGCTTTTCCTACGCTTTCTATATCTACAAAAACGATATCGCCCAGCTCATGCTGTGCAAAATCAGTTATGCCTATGGTAGCGGTATCGCCTTCAAGTAACACCCATTCGTGATCTTTGGTGTATTTCAGATTTTCCGGAAAGTTCATTGTTCAAAATATTTTATGGGGCGAAAATAGCTGAAAATAACGGAATAGGGAAATGTGGAGTTCAGTAAAAATGCAAAATGAAAAAGTCAACCCCCGAAGGATCGGGACAAGAATGAAAAATATGTACCTGTAATAAAAAACAGACAAAATCTGACTGTTCCATCAATATACACAGGATTTTCTTTTTCCTTAAAAAAACAATTACATACCAATTATACTATACCGGAGCCGGTATTTAAGCAGCAGGAATATATTTGTTCTCTTTTTTAGAAACTAACCCAAGCATACCGAAAGTGAATGCCGCATTGATGATCAGCAATTCCACTCCGATTTTATATTCTCCAAAAATGTTACCGGAGAGTGTTTTCAGGCTTTGTACCGTCGTCTCCGACATGTTCAGCTTTGCGACATACCACTGATAATTATTGACGACATCCAACAGCAGGGTAAGTACAAGCGCAAGCAGGCAGACAATCAAAGGAGCTTTTGCCAATACGCTTCTTTTGGTGAGTATGCCAAAAGCAAACAGACCTAACAGCGGGCCATAGGTATAGCCCGCCAGCTTCAGCAGGATATCAATCAACGAGCCGTTGTCCACCTCCCGGAAAAAAAACACGCATAATAAAAAGATCAGTGCAAAAACATTATGGACAACCAGGCGCGTACGGGTATTTTTACGTTCTCTTCCGGCTTCTTCAGCCTTTGAGTCGGCGGCCTGTTTACCGGTTTTCATGCCTAAGATATCTATGCAAAATGAAGAGGTGAGCGCGGTAAGCGCTCCATCCGCACTGGGGAACAGCGCCGATATCAAGCCGATGATGAAACAAACGGTTATGAAAAAAGGCAGTCCGCTGTTTATGGCGATATAGGGAAAGAGATCGTCGCCCTTAGTAACAGGAGTGCCTTGTGCGGTGGCATAAAGGGTAAGTATTCCGCCCAAAAACAGGAAGATAAAGACAACGATCATCTGGAGCGTACCCATAACGACCATATTTTTTTGCGAGTCTTTCAGGTTGCTCACACTGATATTTTTCTGCATCATTTCCTGATCCAGGCCGGTCATGGCAATGGTAATAAACATACCACCGAATATCTGTTTCAGAAAATAATTCCCCGGCGCCGGATCAAAAGAAAATATTTTGGTCATGCCCTGTTCCGACACCGCCTTCCATGCGCCGCCTATATCCACTCCCAACTGACCGGAAAGGTAAAACAGGCATACAATGAGCGCCAGCAGCATAAAGGTGGTTTGCAGCGTATCCGTCCATACAATGGTTTTCACACCGCCCCGGAACGTATAAAGCAGTATCAGTCCTAAGATGACGATGGCCGTTACTTCAAACGATACGCCCAATTCTTTCAGCACAAAAATTTCCAGCACTTTTATCACTAAATACAACCTTAAAGTAGCGCCGAGCGTGCGGGACAGTATAAAGAAAAAAGCCCCGGTTTTATGGGCATTGACACCGAGGCGTTTTTCAAGGTAAGTATAAATTGAAGTCAGTTTCATTTTGTAATACACCGGCAGCAATACATAGGCTACAATAAAATAACCGATCCAATAGCCGATCACAACCTGGAAATATGCAAAGCCATCCATGCCTACGGTACCCGGCACACTGATAAAGGTCATGCCGGAAAGGGAAGTACCGATCATGCCGAAGGCCACTAACCACCATTTACTGCTGCGGTTACCTACAAAAAAGGATTCATTATTTGATCCGCGCGAGGTATAATAGGCTACGCCCAACAACAGCAAAAAATAAGCAACGATAATTATAAGGAGGATCGTATTATGACTCATGATGCAAATGTGCGGAATAAATGTAAAAAATCATAGGCAGTAAAAGGGTATGTTGAAAACGGGATGAATGGTTTTGGGATGATTTAGGGGAAATTAATGTTTTAAGGATTAAACTGAACCTTTCAAAAGGAATTTATCTCAATGAAAAAACATAATAAAGTGTTCGTTATTTCAATCATAATTACTTCATTTGTATGAAATAACAATCATTTTAAATGAAAAAACAGATTGTTTTATCTAAATACGCCGCTCTTTTAGGAAAAATGGGAGAGTAAATTAAATCAGCCCGTAAGCGCAGAAAACTTACGGCCCTGCAAGTGGCGGAGCGGGCAAGCATTGCGCGCTCCACGTTATACCTGGTAGAAAAAGGAGCAGCCGGCGTAGCGATAGGAGCGTATTTCAATGTGCTTCGGGTATTGGGCTTGCAGGATGATTTTTTAAATTAGCCGCAGACGATGCGTTTGGCAGAAAATTACAGGATTTAGATTTATTGTAAATGGGAACAAACAAAACCGATATATATGTTTATGGGCACTGGTCAGGCATGCTGCAACCGGAGCTGATGGGTGTATTGTCTGCTCATCAGGCCAGGGGCAGGAAAGCTTTTAGTTTTGAATATGATAAGAACTGGCTGAAAACGAAAAAACAAAGGCTCATTGACCCTGATATCCGGTTTTATTCAGGGCAACAGTTTCCTGATAACAAGGAAAATTTTGGTGTTTTTTTAGATAGTATGCCGGATACCTGGGGGCGAACACTTATGAAGCGCAGGGCAAATTTCCTGTATGCTCAAATTGCTAAAACTCCGGAGCAATATTGCATTGTGCTCCGGAGTTAGTTATTACAAACTTATCACAATCACCTTTTCTACCCCGGCGTTGCAATACGGCTATATCCTTAAAATTTCAGGCTGTAGCTTAGTGAATAGGTGGTTCCGGGTTGATAGCGTTGCAGAATCCAGTCCTGGGCAGGATCTATCCGGCCATCTGCAAAACCAATGCTTCCGAGTCGCTGGTTGGCATCCTGATCAAAATAGAAAATCACGGGATTGTTCAGGACGTCTTTTACATTAAAACGCAATTCACTTTTCAACGACAATGCATAGCTCAACTGTACATCAAGCAGGTTACGCGGGCGTTCATATACAAAACCCAAACGGTCGCCGCCTACTAAATACAGCCTTTGAGCAATACGATTGTAAAGCACAGTGGCGCTCCATTTCCCGTTATTAGATACATAGGCCAGGCTGGAATTAATCACAAAAGGCGATTGTCCGCTCAAAGGACGATGCTTTACAGCAATACCGTTCACCCATATTTCCGCTCCGCCCATATCCACTTCAGAATGTACGTAAGCTAAGTTCAGGTAAGCGCTCAGGTTTTTGAAGAATGAGGTGGTGGAAATAAAATCCAGCTTTTTCCGCAGTTCAAATTCTACGCCCAAGTTAGTAGCGCCTTTATAATTGCGTGTGGTAATATCATAAGAGCTGTTTGCCGCATTGACATAATGCTCTAAGGTATTATTGAATTTTTTGAAGAATACTGATGCGGAGATTATTTCACCGGGAGCGGGATACCATTCATACCGAAAATCAATATTGTCAATACGGGAACGCTGCAATGCGGTATTGCCCAACATGGTTGCCGACAATTCATAATCATAATAACCTACATTACTGATCTCACGCATTTCCGGCCGGGCCACGCTCCGAAACCAGGCTAAGCGCAGGTTGGAAGCGCCATTGAGCGCCCAGGTCAGATTCACTGAAGGCATGATGTCAATCCAGTTGCGGCTCACCGTTTCCTCCGATACTAATGAAAGATTATACTGCTCCGCACGAAGCCCCCAGACCGCCCGTAATTTTTCCGTAAACCTGTTGTCCATCATCACATAACCGGCTAATGTGGTCGTATGCGCATGGTATTGATCTGCCGCACCGGTCTGATCCACTAATGTATAGGCTCCCTGAGCAAGGGCATCATTGGCAAACAGGCTTTCAATCGGCCTTGTACGAATGTCTTCAAAACCGGGCTCCAGTACAGCGCCAAGATAACGGTTGTTGAAATCACGGTAACGGTATTGTGCAAACAACCCTGCTTTAAAATTAGATGCATGCCACCAGTTCAATGGCGCTGTATAGTTGAGACCGCCATTGGTAATACTTTCATCCAGGTTACTGAATAAACGGTTGTTGGCTTTTCCCAGTGTGGTGATGCTGGCTGCAAAAGGATCATCCGAACCGATATTCCAGGCATATAAAACCTTCTTCTGGTCGGGTTGATTATTCGTTATCTTATTATAGGAAATAATCCAGTTCAGCTTGTTCTGACTTTTTCCCAAGCCATGTTCGCCACTCAGTGTGGTTTTAAACAGGCCTTTTTGAACCAGGTCGAATGCATAATAACGCACTTCGCTGCCCGAGCTTTCATTCGTACCGGTACGGTATAAAAAATTGTCGTCAAATATTTTATTGTACAGTGTTTTCAGCGTGATTTTACTGTTGCCGGAATAATATCCTAAGTTCAGTAATGCGCCTAAGTTAGAAGAATAGGTATATCGGTTATCGGTATAATCGTAGCTGTCGTATTTTCTTTCTATATCCTGTCCTATTGCTTCGCTGTGGTTATAAGTAAGCGCTGCCGAGAATCCGAAACGGCGGTCGCCGTTCAACCGGTAAACACGTCCCATTGCACCCTGAAAACTGATTGGCGGCAATGCCTTATGTTCTTTTATGGAAAAATTATTTTGAAGAGATTGCAAATAAGGTGCCGACTGTTCGGGGCTAAGGTTTACGGCCGTCAGTTCCGATGCCGCAGGGAATGTAGCCGGCAACTGGCGCATACCGTTATCAAAACCTAAAAAATCGGTAGCGCCACGCTGACCGGAGCGGAAGTTTTTAAAAGTAGAAACGGTATTGAATCCCGTACTTAAAGACAAGGTATTGAAATTTTGATCCGGCACTTCTTTGGTCAGAATATTGATGACCCCACCGGCAAAATCGCCCGGCAGATCCGGTGTGGCAGACTTGGACACGACAATATTGTCCACCATTCCCGAAGGGATAATATCAAAGGAAAATGCACGCCGGTTGGGTTCGGTGCTGGGCAGTGTGGCATTATCTATCAGGGCAATATTGTACCGGTCGCTCATGCCGCGTACCACTACAAATTTATTATCCTGAATGGTAGTGCCGCTCACCCGTTTGAGTACTTCCCCGGTACTGCGATCGGGTGATTTTTTTATAATATCCGCCGATATACCATCGCTTACGGTGGCGCTGCTGCGCTGTAATGTATATAAAGCGCTGATATTTTCCTTCCGCAGTGAAGCACGCACCACCACTTCATCCAATTCGTTTTTAGCAGGCTCGGTCAGGGTCAGTTGAATAGCATTGGTTTTTTTGTTGATGATTTCCACATCAGTGATGATCTTAGTCTGAAATCCGAAAGCGGATATATGAAGCTCATAAATGCCTTGCGGGGCAGTTAAACTAAATGTTCCGTCTATCTCGCTCATTGTGCCGGCCACCGGTTCTTCCGATCCTTCGGCTGTGAGACTCAACTCAGCCGTCATCACCGGCTCGCCTGTTTTCCCATCGGTTATAGTTCCGGAAAGTATGCCCTGTGCCCATACCGATACCGTACACAGCATGATTAAAAAAGTACAAATTGCTTTGCGCATAACAAATGATTTATTAGCGCAAAGGTGCTGTTGCAATATGAACAGATTGTTAGGAAGCGGTTACCTCATTATAAAGAAGCTGTTACCTCATTATAAACTTTACGTTTGCGGCATACGGCCGGTTTGTTGCAATTCTTTATGAAGCAGCCGGATCAAACCATCGGCCAGCCCGATTTTAGGCACATAAATATGATCGCAGCCTGACCAGCGCATAATGGAGGTATATATTTGTAACGCGGGAACAATCACATCGGCACGATCTTCCCGGAGACCATAAATATGCATACGTTCTTCTACCGTATATCGGCTGAACTCTTTAAGATAACTGCGAAGAGATTGAATCGGCAAAGCGCTGCCTTCCTTTCTTTTAGAAAGTGAAAACAGTTTATTGATATTTCCACCGGTACCGATGGCATGAATATTCCGACTGGGGCGAATCTGATCCTTCACGAAAAGTTTCAGATGTTCCCATTGTATTTCGCTTACTTTACCCTGAAGTAGCCGGATGGTACCGATATTGAACGATTCTTTAAATACTATCTTGTTTTTTACAAAGAGGGTAAGCTCGGTGCTGCCACCGCCCACATCAATATACAGGCAGGCGCTTCCGTTGTTGATCTTTTCCGCAATATGTGTTTCATAAATCACATTCGCTTCTTCGGCGCCGGAAAGAATCTGCAACTCAATTCCGGTAGCTTTTTGAATGGATGCTGCTATTTCCGCACTGTTTGCCGCATCGCGCATGGCTGAAGTAGCACAGGCTTTACAGGCATCTACACGATAAATCTTCATCAGCAACTGATAGGCCTTTAGCGTATCAATTAAATGCTGCTCTTTTTGCGGGGAAATGATTCCGCTGTCAAAAACATCAAAGCCTAAGCGAAGCGGTATGCGTATTAAATTCAGTTTAGTATAGTCCTCCCCGTCCTGATAAGGTTTTACCTGCACAATCAATAAACGTGCGGCATTAGATCCAATATCAATTGCAGCTAAAGTCAAAAGAGGGCATTTTTAATGTTTAATAAAGATGGATTTTTGCCCAATGTACAAAAAAAATATTATTTGCCTGTTTTTGACTGAAGATATTCATAAATTTTTTCCTGCGAACGAACCTGTGGTGCGCCCTCTTTTGCCTGAACATAATGGTTCTTTTGTTCATTATCCAGAATGCGCCCTTTTACATTTTCCGATAATTGAATCTGCAAAATATCAATTAATTCCCGGGCCAGTTGCGGATCTTTAACGGGGCAGGTTACTTCAATACGGTGATCAAGATTGCGCAACATCCAGTCGGCGGAGGAAATATACACCAATGGCATGCCTTCATTATGAAAAGCAAATATCCGGGCATGTTCCAGATATTCATCTACAATACTCAACGCTTGCACTGGCACCTTAAAATCCGGTTGATCGGTGAGCACACAACATATTCCGCGAATTATCAGCTTTACGGAAACGCCTGCTGTGGCCGCCTCATAAATTTTATTGATCAATTCCTCATCAACCAAACTATTGAGCTTGATGATCATGGAAGCCGGTTTATTGGCCATCGCAGCCTGTATTTCCCTGTCTATTAATTTTAAGAAAAAACTGCGGGTAGTAACCGGTGATACGGCTAAGTATTTTAATTTGGAGAGCCGGGACAGTTTTGGGGCAGCAGATTCCATCACGTTGAACACCTGGTCAACTTCTGCCAGTAAATTCTTATCCGCAGTAAGCAGGCACTGATCACAATAAAGCCGGGCAGTACTTTCATTGAAATTACCGGTGCTGATAAAGCCATACTGCCGGGTACGGTTAAATTCTTTTTTGGTGATCAGGCACAATTTGGCATGTATCTTCATATCCGGAAAACCCATCACTACTTTAACGCCTTCTTCTTCGAGCATGGTTTTCCATTTCAGGTTAGCTTCTTCGTCAAAGCGCGCCCTGATCTCCAATACCGCAGTAACCTGCTTGCCGTTGCGCACCGCATTGATCAATGCATTAATCACCCTGGAGTCTTTAGCCAGGCGATAGCAGGTTATCTTTATGCGCAACACATTCGGGTCTATAGCCGCTTCCCGCAACAGATCAATCAGCGAATCAAAAGAGTGGTAAGGGAAATGCAGCAGGATGTCTTTTTGCTCTAATACGGTCATGATCCGGCAGGGCTGCTTCAAATCAGGATGGGTAAAAGATTTCCGCTGTGTTTTAAGATCGCCGATCTGCTTAAATACCGAAACCGGGAAATGCATAAAATCCTTGAAATTATGAATTCTTCCGCCGGGAATCAGATTATCCTTCTTAGTAAGATTCAGCCGTTGTATGAGATATTCCAATAGCGTGGGGTCTATATTTTTCTCATAGACAAAACGGGTGGCTTTACCTTTTTTACGGTTTTTGATACCCTTCACCAATTCAGCTATCATATCGGTGCTGACATCACTATCTATGTCAATTTCCGCATCGCGGGTAAATTTAATAATATAGCTCAGAAAGCGATCGAAGCCGAAAGCGCCGAAGATATTGGGCAGGTTGAAACGGATAATATCTTCCAACAAAATAATATCCTGGCTGCCTCGTGCAGAAGGTAGTAAAACAAAACGATCCACATTACCGACAGGCACTTCAATAAGGGCATACCGCAGGAGCATACTGTTGGTACTGCTGCCTAATACACAGGCCAGATAGATGGACTTGTCGTGCAGCAAGGGCATTTGCGGAATGCTTTCTACCATGAGCGGAACGATTTCCGTCCGGATTTTTTCACTGAAATATTTTTGAACAAAACGTTCCTGGTTAGCATTAAGCTGCTTTTCATTTTTAAGAAAAATATTTTCCTGCGCCATCTCTTTCAGGATAGCAGTGAAGCTGCGGTCAAAATCGCGTTGTTGCTCCAGCACGGTAGCCTGAATACGGGCAAGAATTTTTTCCGGATGTTGTTCCAGATGCATCTTCGACGACTTACGCAAAAGCAGCATACGTTTCAGGGCAGCTACCCGCACCCGGAAAAACTCATCCTGGTTATTGGAAAATATACCCAGAAAGCGCAACCGGTCGTACAGGTGATTGCTTTCGTCTTTAGCTTCCTGCATCACTCTGCCGTTAAAGGACAGCCAGCTCAGGTCGCGGATAATCAATACCGGTTTTTTATGCCTCATAGTCAGTGGCAAAAATACCGGTTTATACGGGCCGGAATATTAAATTTACATCAATTTCCAACCGTGATGAGGCAGAAAAACTTGTTCGGATTTTTCCTGTTTTACACCGGCAGTATTCGCATGAAACGGGAAATGTATTTCCACACCATCGCCCGTTTTCATTTTTCCTTCGGAGACAATGAAAGCGGGCGATGGTCTTTTGATCAGCCTGTAAAGCCGTAGTTATTTTTGGAAAATCAGTAAGTATTCCACCAGCCGGTGCTGTTCCAGTTCCAGGCAAAGGGCATAATAATCAGGGATAATGAAACGGCCTGCTTACCGGTCAGGGAGCTGGCGCTTTTAAAATTAGTCCAGTCATAAATGCTGGTACCTTCTTTATAGAATGGAATATTGCCAAAAGAAATGTCTGCGCGTAGTTTAAAGCACAGGCCGGCCATAATGCCTACCTCTGCCTTTACAAAAGGCGTAACGCCAAAACCAAATCCGGCATTGCTGGCATCCACGGTAGCCGACATGGAAGGATATGCGCCCGCGCCAATCGTTCCGCAAAACCGGACGGTCTTATCGGTAATGGCATCACAGCCGAATTTAAAATCCGCACTTATCGGTAAACCCATCTGTACCGTAGCGCCTGTGAATGCGAAATCGGCAAGGTAGTCCAGTCCCTCAATATCACCGACCGAATCATAAATATAGCCGGAGAACATGGGTACCTTATAGTCCCATACATAAGCATTATACGTGAAATCAACACCGATGGCAAACATGCTTTTTTTACCTAATTTCCGGACAGGAATGGTAGAGCCTATGGAGCCGCCATAACCAAATTTGCTGGAGACTTTGGTAGTTACGTCTTTGGTATATACAGCGCCGGTATTTTCATCAACCAATTCATCCTTACTTTGATATTCTGCCCAGGCCATGGTATAGGAATACCCAAGCTGCATACGTTGAAAAAAACCAGGTAATTGCGCATGCGCCAAGCTGCCCGAAAAGATTATTACCAATACAATCAGGGCGCTTTTCAGATGTTGATGAAATACATTCATGTTATGAACATTTTATTTGCAAGGCAAAATACAAATTTTCACTAAACGATGTAAAATATCACTGTGTTTTTTAAATAAAATTTCCTGATTCCGGGAAATAAATTTGCACTATCCGGCACTCCCCGACATAATCGTTAACTTTGCGGCGCAATTTTAAGTTATGCAACAGTCTGCTGCCCCGCTCACGACATATCGCCGTCTGCCCACGTTAGAAGTTCATGCGGGTGATTTAGCTATCGGCAATTTTCATCCGATACGGCTCCAAACTATGACCACCCCCGACACTATGGATACGGAAGCTACTGTAGCCCAGTGTATTCGCTGTATTGAGGCCGGCGCGGAGCTGGTCAGGATTACCGCCCCAAGCCTCAAAGAGGCCGAAAATTTATTAAATATCAAAAATGCATTGCGGCAACAGGGCTTTCAAACGCCATTGGTGGCCGATATTCATTTCACGCCGAATGCCGCTGAAGTAGCCGCCCGAATCGTGGAGAAAGTACGCATCAATCCGGGCAATTATGTGGACAAGAAAAAGTTTAAGACCATTGATTATTCCGATGCAGCGTACCATGAAGAAATTGAACGCATCCGCAAACGCTTTCTCCCCTTAATTAACATCTGTAAAGAATACGGCACCGCCATGCGGATCGGCACCAACCACGGCTCGCTCAGCGACCGCATTATGAGCCGCTATGGCGATACGCCCGTGGGTATGGTTGAAAGTGCAATGGAATTTTTACGCATCGCAAGAGACGAGAACTATCACAATATCGTACTCAGTATGAAGGCCAGCAATCCTTTGGTTATGGTACAGGCATATCGTTTGTTAGTTGCCGTCATGATGGAGGAATTTGGCGTATGCTATCCGCTTCATCTCGGCGTTACCGAAGCCGGTGATGGTGAGGATGGCCGGATAAAAAGCGCTGTGGGCATGGGAACATTGCTGGAAGACGGATTGGGCGATACCGTTCGCGTAAGCCTGACGGAAGAGCCCGAACTGGAAATTCCGGTATGCCGGGATATGGTGAAAAGATATCCTGAACAAACCATCCGGAATGAAGATACCCGAAAGCTTCATATACCCGATACCGCTTCGGGCTATCAGCCGCGCAAAACATTTTCCATAGGCAATATCGGCGGCAAACAGGTGCCGGTAGTGGTTGCCGATCTCAGCAAACTGCCGGAGATACTCCCCATTCATCTGAAAAGTATTGGCTACAGCTATGATGCCGCTACGGATAAATGGACCATCGGCGATATGGCGGCTGACTATATTTATACCGGCAACCGGATATTGTCTTTTGCACTGCCCGGCACCCTGAATGTGATTGTACCATCCAACGCCTGGTCAGAGGCTACTGATAAAGAAAAATATTTCCCGCTTTTTACTTTAAAAGAATATCTTACCGCCACACAAAAAAGCCCTGTGCTGAACTTTGTTATGGCAGATTGCTATGCAACCGGAGATCCGCGTAATGATCTTTCCGGCTTAGTTACTTTAGGTCAGGATAAAACGGCTGTGTTTTGCCTGAGTAGCCCGGAGCAATATGCTGTGGCCTGTATCCGGAATATGTTCTTTCAGTTGAAGGAAGCGCAGGTCGAAAATCCGGTTATCATTATTAATGACAGTAACCGGCATGCTACGGATGAGCACCTGATCCATTACGCTACCGAATGCGGAGCGCTGCTGTTAGAGGGATTGGGTAATGGCATCTGCTTAGGCATGACTGCCGAAAGTTATCAGAATTTGCGTCAGCTTAATGCCACCGGCAGAAATTACCTGCACAACCAAACCGTAGAAGAATTTATCAATAATACGGCATTCGGCATCTTACAGGCCACCCGTACCCGTATTTCCAAAACGGAATATATCAGTTGTCCCAGTTGCGGGCGTACGCTTTTTGATTTGCAGGAAACCACGGCAAAGATACGGGCAAGAACCAACCACCTTAAAGGAGTGAAGATAGCCATCATGGGTTGTATTGTAAACGGGCCGGGAGAAATGGCCGATGCGGATTTCGGTTATGTAGGAAGCGGTGTAGGTAAGATCACGCTATACAAAGGCAAAGAAGTAGTGAAGCGCAATATTGACAGCGCAATAGCGGTTGATGAATTGATTCAGTTGCTGAAAGAAAATGATGCCTGGGTAGCGCCTTAATGTGTGCGTTTTTATAAATCAGACAATGGGCAGTCATGAAAACAGAACACAAGGACTGCATGTCAAATTGCATTGCCGGGCTGTATAGGAGTGGTGAATACAGCAGTACTGCTCAGGTGTAGCAGGCAGATTTTCTGAAAATTTATTCTTCGTATTTCTTAAAGACCACCGAGGCGTTATGTCCTCCGAACCCAAAGGTATTGCTGATGGCAGCATTTATCGTTCTGGGTTGCGCCTTATGGAATGTGAGATTGAGACGGGGATCGAATGCCGGATCATCCGTAAAATGGTTGATCGTTGGCGGAACGATATTATTTTTAACCGCCAGAATGGTGGCAACACCTTCCACGGCACCAGCGGCGCCCAACAGGTGGCCGGTCATGGATTTGGTAGAGCTGATATTCATCTTAAAGGCATGATCGCCAAACACCTTTTGAATAGCCGTAATCTCCGCAATATCCCCTATGGGTGTGGAAGTTCCGTGTACATTGATGTAGTCAATATCTTCAGCTTTAAGCTGGCTGTCTTCCAACGCAGCATTCATTACATTAATCACGCCCAGCCCTTCGGGATGCGGTGCGGTAAGATGATAGGCATCAGCGCTCATTCCGCCGCCGACTACTTCGCAAATGATATTGGCTCCGCGTTTTTTGGCAAATTCTAATTCCTCAATGATAATAGATGCGCTTCCTTCACCCAGTACAAAGCCGTCGCGATTCAGATCGAAGGGGCGGCTGGCAGTTTTGGGATCATCATTACGCTCGGACAAGGCTTTCATGGCATTAAAACCACCAACTCCCGCCTGGGTAACAACGGCTTCGGAGCCGCCGGTCACCATAATATCGGCTTTACCGAGGCGGATAAGATTCAGGGCATCAATTATACCATGCGTTGAAGAGGCGCAGGCGCTTACCGTGGCATAGTTGGGACCCCGGAAACCGAATTTCATCGAAATATGGCCGGAGGCAATATCCAGAATGAGTTTGGGAATGAAAAAGGGATTAAATCGCGGCGTGCCGTCACCATTATTGAAATTGGTCATTTCCTCAATAAAGGTAATCATACCACCGATTCCGGAAGCCCAAATAACACCGATACGGTCTTTGTTTAAAGCGGGGTCGTCAATGCCGGCATGAGCTACCGCTTCAGCGGCTGATACCATAGCGACCTGGGAGAAGCGGTCTAATTTCCGCGCTTCCTTGCGTTCCATGAAATCTTCAATATTGAAGTTTTTCAGTTCGCAGGCAAATTTTGTCTTGAATTTTTCCGCGTCAAACTGTTTAATGAAATCGGCGCCCGAAACACCGGCGAGCAATGCTTTCCAGTATTCATCTACGGTATTACCAATCGGTGTCAGGGCGCCGAGCCCCGTTACTACAACTCGTTTTAACGGAAAATTCATTCAAACAATTTAAGGGTCGTGGAAACGTTTTGCAGTCAGGCTTACTTAACGTGCTCTTCGAGATAAGCCACGGCCTGACCTACGGTGCCGATATTTTCGGCCTGATCATCAGGGATGGAGATATTGAACTCTTTTTCAAATTCCATCATTAATTCTACCGTATCCAAAGAATCTGCGCCCAGGTCATTTGTGAAGCTTGCTTCTGGATTAACTTCTGACTCGTCGACGCCTAATTTGTCCACGATGATTTTTTTAACGCGATTAGCAATTTCTGACATAGTTATTTTTTATTTGTTGCTGCAAAAATATACTTTTTCACTAAACAATAAAATGTTTTTTACTTCTGCTTTTTATTGTATGTCCGGCTGCTTTAAAACCAGTAAGATACACCGGTTATTCCCGGGATTTCCAGGATGATTTTACGGTGCAATTTTTATGAACACCCACCGTCTCCTTATTGAAGGAATAGAATAGCTCCTGGTGAAGTCAAAATTAAAAAGTCAAAAGTCAAAACAGCAATGATTTGATAATCAATTTCATAAACTTTTGATCATAATGCCAATCTCTTTTTGACTTAGCGCTAATATACAGGAGCAAAAAGCATCCTTTTTCTATTATATGCAAATAGCGGCATGAAGTACCGGTCTTAAAAGAGCAGCGATGAATTGTTTGGGGTAATTTTATTTGACTATTTACTATCAATAGTCAAATGTCAAATTTGTCATACGCCACCTAAACGCCGGATGCCTGTTCTCCAATGAAAAAGAAAACCCGGTTTAATCAGAAAAATAAAGAGTATATTACTATATTTGAATTGGCTAATGGGGAGTTGCGGCTTGTGGCTACTTATACAATTTGTTTGTCGCAGTTTTATAATACCACAGATTTACCCAAAATAATATCGGGAAGTATGCACAAAACATATTCAAAGGACATATTTGGTTTGATAAAAAACAGTAAAAAACAAAAACAATAAACAATATGCAAAAAATAATCCCCAACCTATGGTTTGACGGCAACGCCCAGGAGGCCGCAGCATACTACCTGTCGGTTTTCAAAGACGGCAAATTGATTAATACCACTTATTATCCTGAAACGGAAGCGGAAGGATTGGCAGACTTTCAGAAAGACTTTGCCGGTAAGGTACTGACCGTGGAGTTTGAAATTTTAGGAATGCGTTTTATTGGCATCAATGCCGGGCCATTATTCAGGTTTACCGAAGCCATTTCGCTCATGATACCCTGCAAAGACCAAGCGGAAATTGACTATTACTGGAATGCGCTCACAGCCGATGGCGGCGAAGAAAGTGTATGTGGCTGGCTAAAGGATAAGTACGGATTAAGCTGGCAGGTGTGCCCCGACAACTGGGACGAACTCAACCGGAAACCCGGAGCCTTCAAAAAAATGATGGGTATGAAAAAGCTGATCATTGCCGACTTTTAAACCGATGATGTTCGCAGTGAACAACACGGGCGAATTAATCGCACGATTAAACAGGCATAACACTGAATCGTTGAAGCAATTATCCGCTTTCCAGAATACGCACAGGCTTTGTTATATCCGCTATGTCGAAGGACTTTTAACCGGACTTGCTTAAGTCTCTCCACAAAGTAATTACCGAAACTTTCCCTGCTGACGTCAACCAAAAAACATTAAGAGCTATGACAAATAACTTTTTAGACAGCGCAAGAAAACAATTTGAGTATTACAAAATGCTTGGCGACAAAACATTTTCGCAAGTACAGGACGACAAGTTGTTTTGGCAATACAATGACGACAGCAACAGCATTGCGACAATCGTAAAACATCTTTGGGGAAATATGCTTTCCCGCTGGACAGACTTTATGACTTCGGACGGGGAAAAAGAATTTCGGGACAGGGACGCTGAATTTGAAAACGACATAAAAAGCAGAGCAGCGCTTTTAGACAAGTGGAACGAAGGCTGGACTTGTCTTTTCAACGCAATCAACGCATTGACGGCAGAGGACCTTGACAAAATGATATACATCCGAAACCAGGGGCACACCGTAACGGAAGCGATTAACAGGCAATTGGCTCATTACCCGTATCACGTTGGGCAGATTGTGTTTTTAGGGAAAATGCTTGCAGAAAACGGTTGGACTTCTTTGTCAATTCCCAAAGGAAATTCCCAAGCCTTCAACAAGGACACATTTTCAAAACCCAAACAAAGAGGACATTTCACAGACGAATTTTTAAATGACAAAAAAGAGCAATAGCCTAAATCAATAACTATCGAGCTTGTTTAAACTTTTATATTTTAACCACATAGAAACATAGGCTGTTATGAATAGATACACTATTATAGATATTGAATTGACAGGAAAGAATGAGGGGCATAAAGGATTTCATCGAAGATGAAATTGCTATGCTATTCTTTAATAAGCATCCATTTTCCTCTAATGCTACACAAATACACTATGTATCTATGTGGTTTTAAAATAAGTTTAAACACGTCCATCGTATTGGGAACGGGCGAGCTAAAAACAAGGTGGCAAAACCACAGTTCAAAACAAGAACAGCATGACAAGAAATATAACCATTGCAAACCGGCTTCGGGAAGTATTGCTCAACGGACGCTGGATTGCCAACACCAATTATAAGGAACAAATACAAAGCATCAACTGGCAGCAGGCCACTCAAAAAGTGGGTAGTTTAAATACCATTGCGGCATTGACTTATCACATAAACTATTATTTAGCGGGGCTGTTATATGCTTTTGAAAACGGGAAACTCGACATCAGCGACAAATACAGTTTTGACCTTCCTCAAATTACATCAGCCGCAGCCTGGAATAAATTGGTTGCGGACTTTCTGAACAATGCTGAACAATTCGCAGACCGCATTGAACAAATGGAAGACCGCATTTTTGACCAACCTTTTATTGACGAACAATACGGAACATTTTTACGAAATATTGAAGGGGTGATTGAGCATAGTTATTACCATTTGGGGCAAATTTCCTTAATCCGGAAAATGATCATGCAGCATCAACCCTAAAGCTTATTGACCCTAAAGCGGACAGTTGTACAACGGACAAATACGGTTAATCATGACAACAACCATAAGTAAATGCAGGACAGATCAAAGTGAAGTCATTTATGCCATAGTAGAACGCTGTAAAACCGCACTTCAGTCTGAAGGAATTTTTCAATGGACAGACCATTATCCTACGCTCCAAATTATTCAAAACGACATTGAGTCGGGACATCTTTATCAAATTCAGTCTGGCAGCAACATTGCAGGCATCATAAATATCAACACCATTCAGGATGAAGCATACAAAACTATTAGCTGGTCGTATCCTGACGAAACCTGCATGGTTATTCACAGACTGGCTATTGATCCTCAATATCAAAAACAAGGATTGGCTCAAAAGCTGATGACATTCGCAGAAAACTATGGAATGGAAAGTGGCTTTCATTCCATCCGATTAGATGCGTATAGTCAAAATACAAGAGTGTTGCAATTTTATGAAAAAAGAGGATATGCTAAAAAAGGATTGGTGTATTTTCCCATGAGAGCATTGCCGTTCTATTGCTACGAGAAACAACTATAGAAAATGCAGTAAATACAAATAGTAAAACACAATTGCATGGAAGCAATAAATATCAGACAAAAACTTTCGCTGTTCAACGATTATTGGAATCCAAGAATTGTTGGGGAGTTAAATGGACAACACGTTAAATTAGTAAAATTTCAGGGAGCGTTCGTGTGGCATAAGCACGATAATGAAGATGAAATGTTTTTTGTGGTTAGCGGCCGATTCAGGATGGAATTCCGTGATAAAACGGTTGAGCTAAGCGAAAACGATTTTATTATTGTTCCAAAAGGAGTTGAACACAGACCCGTTGCAGAAGAAGAAGTTTCTGTAATGTTATTTGAACCAATGACAACATTAAATACAGGTAACACAAAAAGTGACCTGACAAGACACGACTTGGAGAAGATATAAAAGTATTTAATCAACACAGATATTGTATGAAAATTTCACTTGCACAATTGAGGCCATTAAAAGGAAACATTTCCGTAAATATGGAACGGCATGCAGCGCTTATTGAAAGCGCAATCTCTCTACATGCAGATGCTGTATTTTTTCCGGAATTATCGCTGACAGGATATGAGCCTGAACTTGCCCAAGAATTAGCAAAAAATCAGGATGACAAAATATTTGACGACTTTCAAAAAATAAGTAACGGCAACAACATAACTATTGGAATTGGCGTACCGACAAAAGCAAATCCAGGAATACAAATCAGTATGTTGATTTTTCAACCGAACCTGCCAATACAGACTTATTCAAAACAACAACTGCACGAAGATGAGTTGCCCTATTTTGTAAGTGGAAACAAACAATTAATCCTGACGGTTGATAATAAAAAAATCGCACCTGCTATATGCTACGAAAGCTTACAACCTGATCATGTAGCGCATGCCTGCGGACTTGGGGCGGACATTTATCTGGCAAGTGTAGCGAAATCGCAAAATGGAATTAGTAAAGCATATACGCATTACCCGAAAATAGCCCGACAATATTCCATGCCTGTTTTAATGACAAATTCCGTTGGCTACTGTGACAATTTTTTGAGTGTTGGACAAAGCGCTGTCTGGTCAAAAAACGGACAGTTGCTTGCGCAATTAAATGACATTGACGAAGGCGTAATTGTATTTGACACAGTAACAGAAAAAGTTTCAATTTTAGATACAAAAATGTTTCTTTAAGTTTCTCTTTAGTGAAACTTTTATACTTTTGCATTGTGGATGAAAAACAGCGATACAGAACCATTATTTTTTACAAGGATTATTTCCAAACCTTTTTTGAAAAGCAAAACAAAAAAGTAAAAGCAAAAATTGTTTGGACGTTTGACCTGGTAGAAGATATGCAAAGAGTTTCCGAAACCTATTTGAAACACATTGAAAATACAGACGGACTTTACGAAATAAGGGTTCAGTCGGGAGGCGATATTTTTCGCATTTTCTGTTTTTTCGATAAGGGGCATTTAGTTGTCCTGGCAAATGGCTTTCAAAAGAAAACACAGAAAACACCCAAAAAAGAAATTGAATTAGCACTTAAAATAAAAGCAGCATATGAAAGCGAACAAAAAAAATAAAAACATAATGACACTCGAAGAGTTCAAAGAAAAGAACTACGGAAAACGCGGCACAAAGCAACGTGACGAATTAGAAGCAGGCTACGAAAATTTTAAAATTGGCATGCTGCTTCAACAGGCAAGGCTTGAAAAAGGAATGACACAGGAGGAACTTGCTGAAAAAGCAGGCACGACAAAATCTTATATTTCAAAAATTGAGAACAATATTAAAGAAGCCAGAATTTCGACACTTCAAAAAATAGTTGAGCTTGGGTTTGGCGGGCATTTGGACTTGTCAATAAGGTTATAATACAAAAAGAAAAGCCGATACCGTGTGCCGGCAACAGGCAAACTACTGCTAAGTCAAGAAGATATTGTCTGTGTGTTCAAGGCTTTGTTATATTGATTATCAGATTTTTATTGTTTCGCATTTTGACTTTTTACTTTTGACTTAACACTACATCACATCACTACAACCGAACGAGACAATGAGGAACGATAACATAACAATCAGAAAAGCCACACCGGATGATGTGCAGGAAGTATATAGACTGATATGTGCGCTTGAAAATGACAAATTTGACTACAACGCTTTTATGCGGATTTTTGAGGGCAACCTGAACAATCCGGGTTGCTTTTATCGTGTTGCGGAAATTGACAATAAAATTATCGGGTTTATCAGTCTGCATATTCAGCAATTATTACATCATTGCGGAGCCGTTGGCGAAATTCAGGAGTTTTACATAGACCATGATTACAGAGGAAAAGGCATCGGTAAATCGCTGATGAACGAGGCGAAAAAATATGCGGAAACAAAGGATGTAAAAAGCCTTGAAGTAACATCAAACAAGAAAAGAACGGAAAACGTACAGGTGTATGAACATCTTGGCTTCCAACTGACGCACAATAAATTTACCATCTGAAATATGACCAATGAACCTGATTTTGAGATAACATCTTCGGGACAAATTTCAAAGATGTTACGCTTTATTCCGTTATTTTTATTGCTGGTTTGCTCCGCCCGCTCTTTCGCTCAGCAGATCAGGATCAGTGACGGCATGGGGCATGACCGGTGGCTGTATCTGCCGGTGCAGCAGCCGGCAGCTATGACTACGGATTCTTTAATCATACTGATTACACATAATAAAGGGTTGCTGTTAAACAATTATTATCTTGACCCGGCCTATTATCTTCCATGTATTGACAAACTGCATAACCTTTCGAAGCTGCATTTGTATAACTCCAACGGCGACCGGGTGCTGATAATTCCGGAAGGCTCCTGTATCACACCTGTTTTTCTGAATACTTTCGACAGCAATTTAAGGCGGTACCCCACCGATCCGGAAGATAATATAGCAGCGGTAAAAAAAATGCTGATTCCTTTTTCGGCAGTGCATATTGATAAAAGCTACCCCACGGCGGTATTGTACTGGAATATCAGCATCGGACTCCCCGCGGAGGATAATGTCTTTAACCAGGAACAAAAACTGCTGGAGTTATTCGATCATAAAATCAATATCCTCAAGGTCAATACCGATGTCAATGCCAACTGGCCGGATGCAGTACAGGAGCAGTTGCTGTCCTTAATGCAAAAAATCAATAGCCGGGTATCGGCAGGTCAATAGCCAACATCAATTAAAATCTTCCGGGAAATTTTTATACGCGGAAATATATACGCTATCCGTTTAAGGAAGCGGTATGGTCGTCGGGCAACAATACGCGGGCGCTGAGCCAACTGTTTCTAAGCGGTTGCAGCCATTGACTCAACAGGGCTTTTTTATCAGCCACCAAATTATTGAACAGTAATGTGTCGCCATCAATAAATCCCTTGTCAATTGCATATTGCACCTGGTTCAACGGCAACATTTCAGGCTGGCCTTTTACTAAAAAAGTAATGGACAGACGATCGAAAAGCGTCACGTTATATTGTCGTTCCAAGCTTTTAAGTACTCTGACCGAGCTGTCGGTACTACAGCCGCCTACGCCCACTTCGGTTTCATCGGCCATCAGCACGATGAAGCGTTCAAACAGCAGGTCGGCCCATCCCTTTACCAGAGTGCCATGCGACTGCCATTGGGAATAAAACTGGTGCAATTGCTCCCTGATCTCCCGAACCTCCTGTTCGTTAAAGGGACGAGAGCTTTGATATATCCATACGCGGCTGTTATCTGCAAAGCCGGCGGGTACGATTTGTTGTAATGCGGACTGGTACATGAGGGCAAAAGTACGAAATAAGTATGGTGAGAATTGTGGATACCCAATGTTATACCTACGATGAAAAATAATGATGACACGCGGTTAAGACAAGCAAGGGATTATCCTGTTTTTCCTTGCCAACTAAACTCGAATAATATACTAATTCTATTCTCAAAAATGACAAAGTATCTTCTGTGATTATTATTATTACTATTTATCCTATTTGAGATGCTGTCAATAAATGAAAAAGTAAAAATTATTTCTCCTGAGCTTTTCTTTTCCAAAAGTCCAATTGGCTTTCTAAATCTTTTATACGAGCTTCATACTGCTCTATAATTTTATGCGAGAGAATTTGACTAATTTCTGCAAAATTTTTTGCAATGGTAATTCCAATTGAATTAGCATCATTGTTATGATTTGTAATAATTGATTCATCTTTCAAAATATCCTCTACTTTAATGTTGTACTCATTTGTTATTTTATCAAGCATTTCAATATCAGGTATAGATTTGTCATTTTCAAATCTTCGATAGGTAGATTCGGAAATATTTAACCGTTCTGCCACGTCTAATGGAGTAAACCCTTTTTCGACCCGTAACGCTTTCAATTTATTCCCAATTTTCATTGACTTTAATTTGTTTAAAATCCAAAAAAACAAGGTTTCCTAAAATCGCTCAAAATTAAAAAAAGTATTTCAAAAAATGACCAATAATATGTCAAATTTGATTTGCATTATTGAATGTCCATTAATACTTTTACAAAACATTTCGCGAATGTATTTTATCTATATTATTATTTAATCCTAAAAATCAAATTTATATTATGAAAAATTTAAAAGAATTATTTTTAGCTTTTATTGTTATGTGTACCCTTATAATAACGGCACTTACATACAAAAATACACCGTAAAACTAAGACCATTAATGGAGAAATTAGTAATTTTGAAAAAAAAACTAATTAAAAATGAAATCCTTTATAGAAATAGAAGATATATCTGATGAAGTTTATCTGATTAATACAGATAAAATTTTATATATCAAAAAACACGATGAATCACAAACTACACTTTGTATAATAAGTGGGAATAATCAAGAATCAAAATTAATTAAAGGAAGTTATCAATCGATTAAACAACTTATTGAATCTAAAAACACCTAATATAAATTGTTTTCCATATAGGAATAATAGAAAATAAATAATACGTTATTATACGCTTATTTCCTTTGGTTTTTGATACGATTTTAATCATAAAATTGAGTATTTAGTAGTTAAACAATAATTACTAAATCCCAATTTATTACTCATCATAAAACAATATAAACTCCCTTGATTTCTCGTTGAGTAATTCTATAACCAGATAGATTAGACATAAAGTGATTGAACTGTTCACAAGTTTTTAGCTTCATTGTATTACGTTTAAATACAAATTCATTTACGTAACGCTGGAGATGTTTCTTTGAAACAACTCTATAGATACCAATTATTCCTCTCTTCAAGTTTCCCCAGAAATTTTCAATAGAATTGGTCGTTGCTGTTCCATTGACATATTCTTTTCTACTGTGATTGACGATATAATGTTCATAGTATTTATGTAAGTCATTATACGCTCCCCATTCATCAGTATAAACTGTACTGAAAGCATTAATAGTACGTAATACAATCGGTACTAAGCAATCAGCATCAACCGATGATACAACTCTCGCTACTACTTTTCCGCCACGTTCAATCATACCCAATACAGGAGTTTTATCTTTATAGCTTCTGCCTTGTGCTCTTGGAACTTTTTTATCATGATGACGATTCTTGTTTTTACCACCGACATAAGTTTCATCAATTTCTACTTCATTATCCAGAATATGTTTGTTTTCAAATAAACAGTTGTGTTTAATCTTATGTAGTATATACCAAGTTGATTTTTGAGTTAATCCTAAGTCCCTTTGTAACTGCAATGATGATAAACCACCTTTGTGAGATACAAAGAACCAAATAACTACAAACCATTTTTGAAGACTAATTTTAGTACCCTCAAATATTGTATTCTTTTTTACATTGAAATATTTACCCGTATTCTTACAGCGATACTGATTATTAGCACATTTGTAAACCTTTGAATCCTTATCAAATGGTGATACAGGGTTACCATTCCAGATAATTTTTTCCAGATAGTCTATACATTTTTGTTCATTTGAAAATGTCATAAACAGTTCTGAAATCGAATTGAATTTGAACTCATTGAAAATATTCATTCTCTTATTGTTTTGTGAGAATTGATATTTCCAAAAACAGGAATATTTATAAGGAAACCCCGCAGAAACTGTGTTAATGATTCCAACAGTGATTTAATTATAGATTCCCTAAAAATATTAGCTATTATATAGCTTCAAAAAATAAAAAACCTATTATATTTGCATTTATAGAGTCTCGAGACTTTATTTTGTAAATTAAACATGAAAGTGTTTAGCTTATTTCTCTCTAACAAAATCTGGTAAATTTTAGAACGAGAATAAGTAAACCACTTCGCGCTACGGCGTGGGTGAGTTGCTTGTTTTAGTTCAAGGTCTTACCAGAGCCCGTTAGATAAGATAGGTTAACAGACCCCACGCTTTCTTATTCTAAAAACTTCTTTGGGGCTGAGAAGACAATTTCTCAAATACTTTATGAAAAAAGTAATTATGCCCATGCTGGCTTTATGTCTATTTCTAACAACTTTAAGTTGTAACACGCAAACAGATGAACAATTAATTGCAATTGAAAATCCAACTAAAAAGGATTTAGACAAATTATTAGACCGATATGAATCGTATTCTAATGACTATTTGAAAATTATGAAAAAGGTAAAATCAGGCAAAATTAGTGATGTATCAGAAAAAGAACTTAATTCAATATCTGAGAAAGCAGAAGCAATAGGCAACAAACTAAATAAATGTGATGAAAATTTTACCATAGAACAAGAAAAACGATTTAATAAAATAGAGGAAAGATTATTAAAGTCTATAAGTGATGAAAATGATAATATTGATGTTGAGGATAAAGATGAGGATGAAAGTATCAATATACTTGACATCGATAATGATAATGATGAACTAACTGAAGATATTTCTATAAATGATGGTAATAAAAATTGGGATAAACTCCTTAATGATTATGAATCCTTTATTAATAAATATCTTGTTCTACTGAAAAAAGCTAATAAAGGTGATGTATCTGCTGTACAAGAATATACATCATTATTTGAAAAAGCTGAAATATTAGGTGATGATTTTGACAAGAATGCAGATAATTTAACCCCTAAACAATTAAAGAAGTATATTGATTTACAAGCAAAAATATCCAAAGCCGCAGTAGATTTGATGCAATAGATATAATGAAAACAAAAAATCTCACTATTATGATAGTGAGATTTTTTGTTTTGTATCGAAATAATTTTTATCTTTGTAAAATCATAGTTTTTTCCTGAAAACTACTATACTTCAAGTGCTAATATAATTAACTTCCAACAGTTTTTTATACTTTCCACTTTCATACTTATATAATAATTATTAATTTTTTAAAATTTTTATTATATGAGCCGTAAAAAACATAACAACAAAAATTATAAAAATTTGTGGCTTGATTTAAAATCAATAATATTATTAATAAATATTATTTGGGATTGCATTAAGCACTTTACTTAAAAAGTAAAAACAACTAAAAACCGTCTGTTAATACGGACGGTTTTTATTATTTGATACATTTTATTATTCCAAATTAAAAACCGTTTATAAACTGTAGTTTGTCATGTTTTAATTCATTATATTTTTTATCGGTGTATTTTTGTATGTAAGTGCCATAATAACAACGTCATGTAATAAAGATAAAAATGGGTATAACGGCAATGTACTGGATCACTCTTTGATCTCAATGTCAGTAGGAGTTTCTGAATACCAGATAGCCGGGCAAATACACAATGCTTGTCTTGATTATTTAAATAATAATGTTACGACAAATTGGCAAACACCCAGAGATACTTATGCTTCGTCAATAACTGAAAAAATTTACACATGGTCAAATAATAATAACATTTCATTTACTTCCGCAGATTCGGCATTTAATGTGAATGTTATAAAGAGTGCTATGAGTGACAATTTATACGGAGATGCCGAGGCCACTTTTGCCTTTATTCTTAATAGCATTAATGATACCATTTTTGCAAAAGATAAAGACTATATTATTGAACTTAAAGAAGTGTTTGATGACGCAAAGGAGTTGTCAGGAGAAGAAAAATATTTATTTGCACAAAATAAATTACAGGATATAATTACAGAATATAATGAAGATAATTGGGGAGAAAACCAAGGGGAGTTAGCAGGAGGGATGTTATATATTGCTCAGTCATCTGTTAATTACTGGTATTCCCAAATAAGCAATCCAAATTTTCCACCAATTTATGTTAATCCACCATCTCAAACCATGGTTGCACCTGTTATAGCGGGATTGATTGCGGCTGGCCTGACCGTTGCACAGATTGACTCCGCCGGATATTTATATGGCTGGTGGAAGTCATATAATAGTGGTGAAAAAAACCCCAAGAAGCGGATTAAAGCCGGACTATCAACAGCTATTGATTTTTCGGCAGCGGCTACAGCATGGTTTATGGTATTTTCTTGACTTGCCCATTTAGTTACGGTATAGCATCATCAACTGTAGTAAGTCCCAAATATTTAATGCTCTGGAAGTCGTTTAGAATATTGAAAAATTTGTAGAAAAATTCTTTAACTTTACAAAAAAATGACTATGCTTAATATATTTCGAATGATTATTGAATTTTTCAAAATCCTGGCAATAGTTTCGATTACGTATATTGCTGTCCTGAAAATCCACGAAGATTTTTCAGCCGCTCCGGGGAATTCATTGAAAAATAACATTTGGGAAATATTGATCCCTGCAGTTATAATTGCTGCAATAATAATGATCAACAAAAAGCCTGTTTCCTATAAACGGTAAATTGCTGGTAACTGCTTCTATGTTAAGCAAGCCTAAGTGCATATCATTCCCTGATATGCGCTTAGGCTTGCTTATGGAGTGAATATTGATATAGCCACATTGCTTCACGATACTATCGCAAGGGCAAAATGTTCATTGCATTTTTAGAGAGGTAAGCAAAATCAATTCAGTCTTAAGGCTCCGTTATTCTTTTGGTGGTATCTGCAACTGTTGTAGCATCCACAGTAGCAGCCCCGCTCAACACCGACATCCTGTTCTCCTGTGCGGCTTTAATTTCCTCCATAAACGGCGCTATAATCTTTTCTAAATCGCTCCCGGAAATATCCAAAGCCTTACCGTTTTCGGCTAATGCATACCAGGGGCGTGGCTGTCCGAAAGGATATGTGCCATACACAATCACCGGTGTGCCTTTGGCAAGCAGCACTTTGCCCTGCAATTTCCATTGATCGGCCCAGTGATATAAAAATTCCGCCTGCTGATCCCAAAGGCGCAGGCAACTGTGAGAAGCAGGATAACCGGGCATGGCATACTGGTGAAAGCCTACGCCGCCATAATTGCTGATATTGAAATTCCATTTTAATATCCAGCTTTTGTCCACCGTGCTTCGGGTTTCTTTGGATTTCCAGTTACAGAAAAACAAACCTTCCGGGGTAGGAGTGGATTTCTTCCCCATGCTCACCGGGCCGGTTTGTATCAACACCCCATGCTCATAGGCGGCAAAAGCCTGTGTGGGATAAGAAAAAATAATGATTTTATTAATAGAAGAAAGCAATGGCGCTGCTTTGGGAAAGGGCAGATAATCGGCAATGCTGTCTGCATATTTATCCGGAACTAAAAAGCTGTCCAAGCGCTTCAGATGTATTTCATCCACACGGTTAATTGCCGAAAGCAGCTCTATATGCTTACTTCCTTCAAAGCTGTCCTTTGTTTTCCATACTGCCTTATACTCGAAATGATATTGTATCTCCGGCTTTTGAAGCAATGCTTTCAGGCTGTCCTCCTGCTGCTTTCGGATAGCAGCGGTATCCGGCGCCTTTGTTGCTGCGGATCTTGTTTCGGACGTTTTCGTATCATGTTCACAACCGGAGGCCAGCGCCACCATACAAAGGATGAGGATACTCCTGAAGATGTATTGCATAGTAACCGTTTTCCGCCAGAAAAAAATAACAGCCCTGCCGGAAACGGCTGCAAATATGATGCATTTCCGCGAATATTTTATTTTTAATAAAAAAAGTTTATACAACTGCCGGAATGGCTAAGCTGCGCCCTTCCGGTTGAATAAAAACATGGCTAAACAGAGCGCCAGGGTAATGATAATAATGAGCGCCGGTTTCAGCCTTGCCCAGCGATATTGCTGCCGGGATACTGCCTCCGCTTTCAGCAATATTTGTTTTGCCGCACCGATATCATCAAGGCAGCTTATACTGTTCAGTCGCTGAAAGATGGTCTTGGAATATTTATAGGGCAAAAGGCTTGCCGCCCGGACAGATTCCGTTATTATTTTTTGATTGACAGCAGGTTTGCCGGCTGTTTGCAAAATGGCAAGATGGGCATCACTCAGCACAAACAGGATATAGTCGGAGAGACTTTCGTGGCTCATCCGGTATATGTCAATACGATGAAGATGTTGGTTGAGTTTTTGCAATTCTTCTAAAAGAAATTGCGGTGTAACCGGCTTGGTGCATTTAGCGGAAAAAGCGCCGGATACTCTTCGCTCCTGGTCATATTCGGCACGGGTTTCAGGATCAGACAATACATTGTACGCCTCCTGTATTTCCATATAATAGGCTGCCGCAAGTGGCTGATCCTGATTTTTATCGGGATGAAAACGGTGCGCCAGTTTCCGGAAGGATTTCTTGATCGCTTCCGGATCGGCCTGGGGAGGCAGCTCTAATATCTGATAATAATCTTTGATCAAAATAATACTACGGTAAGTAAAAAGTCAAAAGTAAAAACAGCAAAAGCTCTGCTAAGCTTTCTTTTTGTTGCGCTGTCTTTCTTTCCACATCTGGTTAAAAGACTTTGGCGGGAAGCTGATGGCGGTGCGGCGATCGCCCCAGCCTCTGGCAAAAAACTTCTGGAAGATAAATGTTTTGGTTTTTCCGCCGGCGGCATTCATCAGGCTCCGGTGCAGCACACCCTGCCGGAACATGCGCCAGGCCATTTTTTCCTTTACGCCACCCAGCACTTCTTCCACATAAATATGGCGGTTTTCCAACAGCATGTGATGGATATTGATATTTACCGGACAAACCTCCGTACAGTTGCCGCAGAGGCTGGAAGCAAAGCTGAGATGGCCGAAATCCGACATGCTTTTCAGATGAGGCGTGATCACGGAACCAATCGGTCCGCTATAGGTAGTGGCATAAGAATGACCGCCAATATTTTTATATACCGGGCAGGCATTCAGACAGGCGCCGCATCGGATGCAATACATAGATTCGCGTACTGATTTTTTCAGCAGATTGGTTCGCCCGTTATCTAACAGAATCACATACATTTCCTGCGGACCGTCGGTTTCTCCGGCCTGCTTCGGCCCGGTGAATATGGAGTTATATACCGTCAGTTTTTGACCGGTACCAAAGGTGGATAAAAGCGGCCAGAAAAGCGCCAGATCCTGCATGGAAGGCAGTATCTTTTCAATACCGATAATGGCAATATGTACCTTAGGAAAAGCCGTGCTCAACCGGGCATTACCTTCATTCTCGCTGACACATACCGCACCGATATCCGCAATAAGGAAATTGCCACCGGTAATGCCGACTTCCGCACGGGTGTATTCCGGGCGAAGGCGGTCGCGGGCAATCAGCGTAAGTTCTTTAGGCAACAGGTTGGGTGCCACACCTAATTTTTCATGAAAGAGCTTTGCTATATCTTCCTTGCTTTTGTGCATGGCAGGCGTCACGATATGATAAGGCGGTTCGCCGTCTAATTGCTGAATATATTCGCCGAGATCGGTTTCTATAGCAGTGATCTGATGAGCGACAAGAAAATCGTTGAGGTGAATTTCCTCGGTAACCATAGATTTCGATTTCACCACAGTAGTAGCTTGATGAGCCTGGCAAATTTCCAATACAGCCTGTTGTGCATCCTGAAGATGCTCGGCCCATATTACTTTTCCGCCGTGCTCCATAAAGTTTTTTTCAAACAGCTCTAAGTTTTTGTCTAAATTTTCTATGGCACGCCATTTTGTATTTTTGGCTTTACGGCGTGCAGTTTCCAATGCGGCAAACTGCTGTTTACCCTTTACCACCGCCTGATTATACTTATCAATATTGAATGCAATTTTCCGTTTGTGTTCCGGATCATGCGCTTTGATCTCACTTTGATTCAGAAATTCCTGCTGTATTGTTGTGATCATAATAGTGTTAAGTAAAAAGTCAAAATTAAAAATGCAAAATGCAAAACAATAAAAAACTGATAATCAATGCGACAAAACCTTGAGCATACAGACAATATCTTCCTGGCTTATCAATAGTTTGGTGTCAAATCAAAAATAAAAAGTAGCAAAGCCGGTGTGTTTTAGCTGTACTCTTCCGGGTTGTGCAAATAAAAATCTTCCTGCATGCGGCTTTTTGTACTAATAAAGATTAAAGGTATAAAAACCTTTACAGATGCTGCCCTAAGTGATATCGAATTTTTTGGCAGGAATTATTCTTTTGTCAATAGTGTCGCATCTGCAACCCATAGCCCAAAATAAGGATGGGTTGCGTTGGTTCGTTTCAACATTTCTTTATCTCGACAATACAATTATCATCCAGCAACGATTCACTGTACTGTTTGCTCTTACTTCAGGTAGATAAGGGGCAGGAGCTTGGTGACACTGCAAAATATCGCACAAAAACTGCATGATGCAGAGCTGTTTGCCGCGATTGCACACCATATTGCTGAACTAGATACTGATACTGTTATAGTTGTGTATCAAGCGCCTTAATTGATTTTCTTTTTCTGTGGTTTTGTTTGTTGTTTGATTTCTTTCAAAGAACGGATGATGTTTTCTAAAGAATCAATTTGTTCTGCCTGTTTATTAAATTTCATCATCAGCGTACGTAAAGAATCTCTGTATAGATTTTCCTCCGCTTCGCAATTTTTTAAAGTTTGTTTGTTTATTGAACCTATCTTATTGACAAGTTCGGTTTGCTCTTCTTCTTTTTTTGTTTTGTTTTGCTGATAATTTTCTTGATTACCCTTGTGTAAAAAACAAATTCCGGTTATAAACAAAATAGGTATAAAAAAGACAATTGCAGGCTTCCAAACTTTAGGTAAAATTCCAAATATTTTGTATGACCTATATTGACTATCAGACCTGTTTATTTCTCTCCAAGCACTTTCTATTTTTTCATCAACTGTATTATTTGACGTATTTGCTACTACGTTATCTTCAATTTTGTTACAAATTGCAATCAAGATATATAACAGGAGCCCTATTATTACCCCCCAAACTAAAGCAAGCCAATGCCAATAAGTATTTTCAGGGTTAAGTGAAATGCCAACAACATATCCGCTTACAATTATTCCGGCAAGGAAAGAAGCGGAGTTCTTGACTAGACGTAATGTTTTATATTTAGGGATTTTGTTCTTGCAGGTCATTTTGCGCTATTATGTCATCTTCTAAATGATTTGCTGTACCTGATTTGGCTACGTTGAGAATCATTAGTCTAAAACCTTCAGTCAATTCTTCGTATGCTTTTCCAGTTTTTATCCGTTGTAATGCCTCTTTCACTCGACTTTGATCGCCAGTATAAGGGATTGATAATACGCAATTAAATGCTCTATTGAAATTTTGCTGCTTTGTATCACCCAACAGATCTATAATTTTTGGAATAACACGACTATCGAAATATTCTTTCTTCAAAATTTCATCACCAAAATACCCCTTATGAATCCATGCTGATGATGAAGCGTTAAAATGTGTTTTATAAGTTTCAAAGGCAGTAACTCTCTTTGCATCAGTATGTTCTGTTTTACTTAAAAAAACTATCGGTATTATTGAATCGTTTACAGTCACCTCTCCCTTTTCATTTACGTTACCATTTATATGTGTTGCCAAATCGATACCCGTACGACAATGGTGTGCTCCACCTAGTATATGATCCATAAGTATTAGTTCGACTCCCGTTGCTGTTATATCTTTAATATGTTTAATCGCCTTTTCTATGCGCTTATGGTCATATTCTGTATTTACCCATACTCTTACATGGTCTATAAAGTTTATGTATCGACTGTACTTGTCACTGTCACCATTGGGTGGGATAGTTGGAAGTATCTCAAACATCTTTTGGTCACTATTTTCAGGATGCTTTTTCAAGTACTCAAAAATTTTTTCAAACTGAAACTGCTGATTTTCTATTATTAGTATTTTTCTTTTACTCATGATTCATCAATGGGATAAAGTGTAATTGTTACAGTATTTTCATGTATTTCACAGCATGATTTATTTGTGTGAGATTTTATTGACAATTTATTCCTTTTATTTAATGTTTTAATCACTTTGAGAATAAGATCCAGCCCTGCAATTTCATTACCAGGTTTTATTGAGTGCCCCTCGTTTATTTTTGTTGGAACGTCGTTTGGAATTTTTGTACCTGTACCCGTTAAGGAAATAATTAGTTGGTTATCCTTATTCTTTTCGAATTTTATATTCAAATCATTCTTGTCCGTTTTACATTTTGGGCAAGTTTCTATAAAATGAAACCTGTTCTTTTTAGCATTTACAAATAACTCAAAACAAATAAAAGTAAGTATTTCCCCATTAAACTTAAAAGTAATACCATTTTCTGATGTGTTGTCTGTAGGAATTGGCGTAATAGAAACTTTATTTTCAATTATATTAGTTTCGTAAATTTTATTCCCCATATTTCTTATCTTCTTCAAAACATCTTTATCAATCGCATTACTTGAAAAAACCTTGGTAAGTAATTCTTTATCAGACTCTTTTTTTGTACTGTTTGTATTTGCTTTTGGGTCAATTAACTTGGTAGCAAACAGATATTGTAGTTTTTCCATAGTAGCCACCACATCCCCAAAAGTTTCATTATCTTTTTGTGCTAACTTCTGTATCATTTGCCTGCCATGTCCTGCAAGGTATGCAAAACGTTTCACGGCTTCTGCTTCACGCAGTGCGGAAAACTCATCGTTTTTGTGATGCTTTTTGATAAATAAACCTATATCAGTTCTCAAAAGCATGAGTAACTGTTTTGCCAGAAGCTCATTTTGTAATTCTTTATCACCATAAAATCCAATCAACCCTAATGTTTTAAAATCGGAATCACTGATTCGTATCAGTAGCACCCACTGGCATCCTGTTACAAATGATTTATATTCGGGCTTTGAATTTAGCGTATATAAATCTTTCCACTCATTTCCACTATTAACATATTCATATTCTATGATACTTTTTTTAATTTTTTCATCTTTGGAGCCTTTAGTATTGCTTTGTCTATTATGAGCTCCTTTTCCGGAAGATAAACTGCCGTCTTCTTTGGTTTCGCTACCATTTTCTGGCCCGTTACCATCCTCGCTTTTTGCATAAGATACTTCTTCTCCATCCATGAACTGAAATATCAATTTATGTTTTTCATTATTGAGTTCATGCAGGAACTGGCTACCTGATGGATCTTTGTCATATACCAAATGAGAACGTGGAGTATCTCTCCCGTCATTTACAACAAAGAATGCCCCTATCTTATCATTAGTGAAAAACCCTTTAAGTTTTTGAAAAATGGCTTCGGTTTTATCAGTCAATGAAAAATCAGAGGCTTGGGATCTCAGGTCGGTATTCAGGAATTGTTTTAACCATAGATAGTTTACGAACTGACTTTTTAAATTTTTAAGGTCATTTATTGGCTCTTTTTCAGGAGCATTCATTAGCTTTAATACCTTATTACTAAGGTCGAATTTATTGGTGTCAAGTATTTTTTGTTGTTCAAGAAACCCGGTTATTATATTATTGTTTGTGTCTATTTTTCTCTCGTTTCCGATGGATTTGTATAGTTTTCGCCATTCTTCTTTGTCATTTAAGAGCGCATAAAAATCGTTAAGTACAGCCGCTGCTTCTATTTTCAGCATCCTTATAAATTGTTCTCCCTGTAGAGTATTGAACTCATTTTCTATGCCTTTTATATTTTCAATTATCTTATTGGCGCACCAGCCGTTTTGATGAAATAATTCTACATATTTTTGAATTAAGAAAATATGAAAATCATCTAAGTTTATTTCTTCCCTTTTGGTAAGTGTTTGTCTTTCATATTCAACAGTAGTCGTATCATTAAATAAAGTTCCACTCTTCTTTTCTATCTCAATTGTTTTCTTAATCGGGTTAGTTGTTCTATTAGAGATTCTCGTGAATACTCGATGAATTAGGATAAAAAAGTCTTGTTCCAATATGCTGTAGTTACCGAGAAAGACAGCCCGCCTAATTAAAAATTTTAGCTCACAGAACTGGTTATAAGTAAAGGTGTTGTTTTCAGGTGGTTTTTTATGATCTTCTTTTATTTTATCAAGCCATTCTTTATGCCATTTAAAAGTTTTTTCACGAACAGGTTGATACAATAAAAACGGATACTGACTAAGAACTTTCAGCATAGTCATTTTATCTTCTATTTCCTTTTCATTAAAGCCACATTCTTTAAGTAAATCTTCAAAACTTATGTTGGCAATATTCCTATGATTTTGAAAATATTCATACACTTTATGTGTAGCTTTGAACATCTTAATATGCCTCTTGTCCTTTTCGGTTTTCTCAGCTTCTAAGTTCTGTTTCTTTTGTTGTAGGTCTTGTTTCGTTTTATTATAGTCATTTTTTTCTGCTTCATTGATAGCATTGTTAAGTTTCTTGGCTATTATACTTAATTCATCATTTACCTCTTCTAATTTCTCCTTTTTTTCTCCATTTACATCTTTAGATTTATCAATAAAATGCATTTTAATAGCATCATGTAAAGCCGTTTTAGACAATTCATCATATCTCCTGACTTCATGCTCCAATGGTTTCTTGTCAAATATTTTAGGATGTGTGGGTAGGTTAATATTTATGAAGGAATACACATGCTTTGAAGCCCTTGAAACCCGGGTATGTATGTCAGTAGAAGATTTGTTGCTCAAAAATATCGCCCCACTCAAATTTTCTTTGTAATCGGTCGTATATCTGTATAAATCATAAATACTAAAAAAGCTGTGACCAGAAATCAACGAATCATCTACGAAAAATATTTTAGTATTTTTTTGTTTCAAAAAAGTTTCATTCAATAGTTTGAAATTTGCGAGGTAGTCAACATCTGTTTGGTGATGTATGATAGTAGCTGAAGAATGAAATAATTTATCATTTACAAGGTTGATAAATTGACTGTTGGAATAATGGCATGGGGAAATGATTACTATTTTATCCGTTGGCTTAATATCGAGCTTTTTCCTTACGTCATCCAACCATTCATCTATTTTATCTCTATTGCTTTTGTTTTCTATTAGGATATCGGTATTGGTAGAAAATAAAAAATGTTCGTTATTCCTTTTTATCCTTCTGTAAATAAGCGCGTCTTCAAAATCAACCTTGTCAAAATCAACAGATGTATCAGCATCAACTTCTTTCGCCGATGGCAAATCAAAAATAAGGGTAGGTGTGAGTGATGACTTATCTGTTTCAAACAATGGCTTAGATTCATCATTATTAAAACACCACTTGCAATCAGACGGCTCTTGCCATTTAGTTTTTAATGTAATAAGTGCATCCTGTTTGATCTTAAGATTCTCGAATTTATCATCCTCGTCATAGGATTGCAAAACGGTGAATGAGATAAAAGGTTCCGTTGGTGTTTCGGGTCTTTTCTTCTTAATGTTTTCAATAATTTTACCGGTTGTGCTTCCTGTGCTTGTGATGGGAACAACTATTACTATTTTATCATTGAACAATACATCATTACCCGGCAGGTATTTTATTGCTCCGTCTATGTCAGTAGTTACATAATGGTTAATTTTAGTATACCTAAATTCATTTAAAAACTTTTTGATTAGGCTTAATAGCAATTCGCTATACATTTCATACCCTACTATGGTTATGGGTTGTTGTTCATCTTTTAATTGCTCTTTTATTTTAATCGCAAGCAACATCGCGATTCTTGCTGTATAATAGCTATTTTGGAATAATCGTTTAGCATAATAAAAATCAGTAGAATGTATCTTTGCCCCGATTTTGAAATGGGTGTTGCTGATTTTATATCCGTCTAAGGATTGAATATATTTTTCAAGTTCGTTAACCTTGCTCATGGGGCTATTTTAGGGATTTCAGTATTCAACAGTATTTCAAGATTTGACTGAAACAGCGTTTTGTTTTCTTCATGGCAGAGTAACAGGTCAAATGGGAGTAAAGAAGATTGATAAAAAAACGGTTTCAAACAATCAGGGATTTCAAACTTCTTGTTTTCTGATATTTCTTTGATTATTGACAGCGTATTTGGGAAAGTATGGCTGATAATATGGTTTGCCGATTCAAATTCCGTTTCAGTTTCTCCAAAAAGCACATCGGCAAAAGTGAAATCCATGTCCATGTCTTTTACCTTTTGTATAGAGAAAAGCAAAAGACCGCTATTCTCATACCAGTAAGGAATATTTTCCAAATCTTTTAATGTGTTATAAAATTGCTTGTTGTCTTCAATCATTTCGTCATACAATTTAAAATCCAAATTATAGAGGATTATTGATTGAGGATAGTTAGTAGAAAGATGTGCTAAAAAACGCAAGAGATTCGACGCAAACATCTCTATATCTTTCATATTTATGGCGAGATATTTTATTCCTTGATCTTTCAAACCTAAATCAGCAAATGACTTGAATAGTTTTGCTTCAGCTTGTCTGTCTTTCACATTTGTAATTTCCGGCTTATAATCAAATAATACATTTTTATCTCCTTTTTTGTAATTCGCAATATCTTTTATAACTTCTATTTTCATCAGTTCAGATAATCCACTAATCGTTTGAGAAGAACCTTGTAATCCATCTTGGAGTGCAATGGACTCTGTACTTTTAAAGAGTTCAGGTTTAAATGGTAGTTGAAAGAAATAGGAGGTTCCTATAGCGAGTGTTTTCGTATGATTATCTGGATAGGAATCTCTTTCTCCATTTTTTTTGGTTGATGATGATACTACTATACCTTCGTTTTTCTCAATAAGTTTATAGAATTTCGTCAAACCGTAGTGCGCTAAATCTCTATAAAGTTGCTGATTAAGTTTTTTAGTTACAGTAGGCTTTATGAAATCTTTCATATTAAAAGATTCACTAAGTGTTTCCACGTCTTCCTCATAAATGCGGTGTAGGCTTTTCTTTTTCTTGGTATCTTCTAATAATTTCTGAATTATTCCATTTCCCCCAAAATCAAAAACATGAGTTTCAAGAATTTTGTCTTTATTTTCTTTCTCCTGTTCTATTTCATCATAGGCTCTTATAGTTATTATTCCTTCCTCTGTGCTACTATGCTCCACAATATTTTTTGCCAATTCGTGTAAACCCTTAACATATTCTTTGGTAAACTCCCAAAGCTCCTCCGTCCTTTCTTCAGCCTCTTTTATTTCTTTAGTATTGCTGCTGCTTCTAATACCTTTGAACGGCTTTATCTTATTGTATAAAACCGTGAAAACAAAGGTGTGAATAGGTGGATAGCCGGTTAGTTGTTTTATTATTGATTCTTTGGAGTTCGGATATTTGCTCTCTACTTCGTTACCGCCTTGCCTCACTTTCGCAATATATTTCTCACGTAACTGCGACAATTCTGTTGTTTTTGTTGGTGTGATTGTTCTGAAAAAATTATCAATACTGTCCTTGTTTACGAGAATAATAGGAGCGAATGATTCTGATGCGATATAGTCAAGTTTATCAATTAGTTCATTTTCAATTGGCTGACCTTGTATTTCTATGGATAAAAACTTAATGTCAGTAAAAATATCTTGCCACTTTATGCCGAAGATTTTTTCATACTGCCGAAGATACTGTCGTACTTCAAATCTTCTATTCTTTCCATCCTTATCTAGCACAAAGTTTCCAGTTATACTAAACTTTATCTCATGTTTTTTATTGTATAAAATAAGACCTGCTATAAATGCAATGTCTATCTTTTGTATGGGTTTTTCAAACGTAATTTCAATATTGGAATGCTTTTTGTCTTTCTGTTTTAATAAAATGTAATTTAGTTCTTTAAATGAAATAATTTGGTCGTTAGGTATAGATATTAGCATAAGCATCTTGAGTTATTGACTTGTGAAAAACCGATTATCGGATCAAATATAATATAAAATAATTGATATTGCTTCCTTTTGATGTATGTTTTTGGCAGTTTATACCAAGCTGCATTGACCTCTTTAGGTTTCTGCCAACATGTAACGCACTCCCACCAAAGACCATATTAATTAAAAATTATTTATGTATATAGGAGAGGTAGCATCTTTTCAAAAAATATTTATGTCCTCCTCCAATTCTTTCAGACTTTCTTCTTGCTCTATTGCTTGTTGTGCCAGGCGAAATTGTGCTCCCTGAACGGATTTCACCCGATAACCTACGGATATAATGACGTCCAAATTATAGTAATTAGGCGCCTTTTGCTGAAATTCGGAAATTCCGAATTTCTTCATTGTAGCGTCTTCATTCAGTTCTTTTTCTTCATAAACATTTTTAATGTGTTCATTGATGGTAAATTTAGCTTTGCCAAAAAGCATAGCCATTTGCGCCTGCGTGAGCCGCACCGTTTCCTCCTCTAAGCGAACATCTATTTTGATATTGCCATGAGGGTTTTGGTAGATTAAGATTTCGCTGCTGCTCATAATTATTAATTGTAAATGGTTAATGATAAATGCTGTTTTTTCAGTCCGGCTTACAAAGTTTTTTTGCCCTGATATAAAAAATACAAAGCCACCCTTCACAGGAAAAACTGTAAAGACATAAATCAATGCGCGTTCATCAACCCCGCAACTCAACTGTTTTTAGACTGCGGGCTTCTTCTTTTTATAAGCAAAAAACAAACCGGTCAGAATGATTAAAGTGAGTAAAATACTGCCTGTTAATGCAATATTTTCTCCTTTTTCAAAATTAGGAAGCACAAAGGAAAATTTAATAGTATGCTGTCCCGCCGGCACCTGCAAACCTCTCAGTACATAGTCCACACAATATATAGGTACTTCTTTGCCATCAATTGTAGCCGTCCATCCTTCGGGGTAAAAGATATCAGAGAAAACCGCAAAACCATCCTGGCTGTTTTGAGCGGTAAACTCTAATTCACGGGGACTGTACTTCGTCAGTTTGATGTGGGCGGAACTGTCTTTACCGATATTAAAACCGCCAAACTGATCTTTATATTTTCCTCGGATTACTGCGGTTACCGCCGGCTGAAAATTGCCCTGGCTGGTATCCATCGGATTCCGGATCGAAGGGCCGTTAAGCGCCTGCATTTCCTCATCGGCAGTAGCCGCCCATTGTATCTCCGAAACAAACCAGGCATTTCCTAAAGCTGCCGGATTGGGCTGCACTATTGGTTGCCCGTCCCTGCCGCCCGGAACAATAAAATATTTGGTATTGAGCATATTCAAAACGGGGTAGTTGAGATTGCCCAACTGATGCTCAATCAGATCCTGGTAGATTTCCAATTTAGCCGGATGATAACCGCCTACCATCTTATGAAAGAGCGATGGTTTCGGATTATTAAAAGGCCCGTTCCCTCCGTCCGAAAGATCCATTACCCGGTAATAAGGATCGGTATCCTTCATGATCTGCTGATCAACGGGACGAGGTGCGAACTGCTGCTCATAAGTGATTTCATCAAGGAAACTGTCGCTGTTCAGATAGCGTTTGGCTACGGATACTTCATCGAAGGTAATAAGTGCACCTAAGGCCAGCACGGCAAACTGTGATTTGATTTTATTTTTCGCATAAGCCCATAATGCCAGTGCAGCAAGAACAATATACACTAAGCTGCGGAAGGTATCCTTCATGGCCATAGCGGAACGGTCTTCCCGGATAGCCCGCATGATCTGCTCCCCTGCCTGACCGTATTGCTGCTGCATAGCCTGATCGCGCGCTCCGGTAAAGTCCATAAACATCATAACGGATATCAGGATCAGCACACAAAGCCCTCCGGTGATAACTAAAGCCGTTCTTACTTTTTTCCAGATTGCATCTTTATCATAATGACCATTCAACAATTCCCATAAGCCCCAGGCGCCCATAGCCGGAAATATCAACAAGGGAATGGACAAGGCCATGCTTGGAGTCCGGAATTTATTGTACATGGGGAGGTGGTCAAACAGAAAATAATTCAGCGCTTTAAAATGACTGCCTAAGGACAATAAGATAAAAAATAAGGCTACACCCGCTGCCCACCATTTATGCTTGCTGCGAATAGCACATAAGGAAAGTACAAACAGGAAACAAATAACCGCTCCGAAATATACCGGGCCGGAAACGAAAGGTTGCGGCCCCCAATAGGTATTGGCATTTGCCGTCATTTGATCAATAACATAGGGCTGGGCGCCTAATTCTGACAAGGTCTGACCTAAATGAGAATCTTCACCGATATTTTCCGCAGTAGAACCTCCGTACAGATTGGGTACCAGGATACAGAATGTTTCTCCAATACCATTGCTCCAGCTAAAGGCATAGTCCTTATCCAAACCGCCGCTTTCTTCACTTTTGGCATGCAGCTCACTAGTGCCGCCGCGAATGCTGTGCGTGTTATAGGCATAGGCTGTGATTAATGGGGTAGCGCTGGTCAGTGCAGCAATGATCGCGGTTATGGCCAGGGTAAGCGATGCCAACAAAAATCGTTTAAGCTGTCCTTTTCGAAGGGCATTGACTAAAAGCGCTATAACCATCACCACAATTACGATCATGGCATAATAAATAATCTGGTAATGGCCGGCATACAGGAAGAGTGCCAGGAACAAGCCGGCAAGCGCTGCACCCTGAACATATTTTCCCCGGTATGTGACAAGAATACCTGCCAGAAGACCCGGCAGTAAGGCAATATCCAATAGCTTAGTATTATGTCCCGCAGCAGCGATAATGGGCATATAGGATGAAAATGCAAAGGCAATGGCCCCTGCAGCCCCAACCCATTTATTGACGCACAGGCTCAGCATCAACGCATAAAAGCTGATCATGGCGATGATAAAATAAAATACCGGGTTGGTTGGTTCACCGTCAGTATAATTTTGAATCAACGCACCTAACTTATGGTACCAGTTTGTTTCAGGATGAATATCCAGCATGGCGACCGGCATCCCACTAAACAGGCTGTTTGTCCAAAAAGCATTTTCACCGGTTTGCTGGTAATAATCCCGGCTTTCCTGCGAAATACAAATCCAGGAATAGGTATCATGCGGAAGAATCTTATTACCCTGAAAAGCAGGATAACAGAAAATACAGCTCAGGATAATAAATATTCCGATAATCAGCGCATGCGGTAAGTATTGACGAGTATTTGGAGTAGCTGCCATAATTGGTAAATTGATTTCAAACCAACAAAAATATAATTAAAGACGGTATTATTAATGATTTATTTTTGCAGGATGAATCACATTGAACGGCTAAAGGAATTTCTTCGCGAATCACCGCAGGACTGCTTCCTGAAACACGCTCTGGCATTGGAATATATTAAGTCGGGTGATGAAGAAAAAGCCCGGTTACTGTTTGAAGAAAATTTAGAATACGATAAAAAGTATATCGCTACCTATTACCACTTAGGCAGCTTATTAGCCCGTAACGAACAGTCGAAAGCCGCGGCAGCCCTGTACCGCCAGGGAATGGCTGTGGCGAAGACAGCAGGAGATATGCATAGCTTCGGCGAACTGAACAGCGCTTTGATACTGTTAGAAGACGAATAGTAGCCTGAATTGTTTTTCATGGAATTCATCCGGATTCCAAATGCTCTCTTTTTTCCTCCCCTCCGTGTCGGCTCTGGTATAAGGCATTGAAATTTCCCCCTTTTTCTACCCCCAAAAACCCGCTGCTGTAGCGCATTTCCCCCAATCGGGGGTATGGTGCGATCTATTCCAAAAGGTAGTTTTGAACTATACATTTATTGGTATAAAAACAAGTATTCTTTTTCAATAATCACAATCAAAGCAGCTAAAAATTACCGGTATGAAATACGCATTCTTATTACTCGCCACAGCGCTGCATTCGCTGCTATTCGCACAACAAAACACTTTTTCCCTCAGTGGCGCCCTGCATGACGGCGACACCGCTGTGGCATACGCCTATGTATCGGTTAAAAACAAAGCCACGCTGCTGGAATCCGTAACGCTAAGCGACGAACAGGGTCATTTCCTGTTCGAATCCCTGCCTGCCGGCGCTTATCAACTCAGCATATCCGCAACAGGGTACAAAGAGCTGCAACAGGATTTGCCTGCTTTGAATGCAGACATGGAAATCGCTGCCATTTCCCTAAACAAAAGCGATAACCAGTTGGAAGGTGTTACGGTCACGGCACAGAAGCCGATGATAGAAGTCAAGCCGGATAAGATCATAGCCCATATCGCAAGCAGCCCCTTAGCCGCCGGCAATTCCGTATTTGATCTGCTGGGGAAAATGCCGGGTGTACATATTGACTATAATGATGTGATCAACCTGAAAGGTAAAAGCGGCGTACAGATATGGATGGATGGAAGACCTATTCTGATTGCCGGAAGCGATCTTGCCAATATGCTGCGCGGCATGTCGTCCGGGCAAATTGAGCGGATAGAGATTATCTCCAACCCCGGCGCCCGTTACGATGCGGAAGGCATTGGCGGCATTATCAATATCATTACCAAAAAAGATAAGCGCAACGGTGTAAACGGCAGCGCCAATATCTCTTACGGTCAGGGGGTCTATCCCAAATATGGTGCAGGCGGAAATGTCAGCTTTCGTAAAAAGAAATGGACGGTGAATGCCGGCTATCAGTTCAACAAGCGCTACTGGTTCAACAATCTTATCCTCGACCGTAATTTTCTTGATGATCATAAGCAGCGTGTATTTCAATATTACCAGGACAATTATGCCCTGTTCAATTTCAAAAACCATTTAGCCAGCTTCTCCGCAGATTACAGCCTCAGTTCCAAAACGACTATTGGCATAGCATTTTCCGGCGCTACCAATTCTTTTCAGCCACAGGTAACCAACAATACGGACGCCAACAATGGCAACGGTGACCTGCTATATACCACGCGCACTACCGGCAATCATGACAACCTTTTTTACAATGCCGGCATCAATGCATCGCTACGTCATAATTTTGATTCCACAGGACGCAGCCTGTCAATAGACATGGACTATGCGCAATATGGCAGCCACAGCAATCAGCATTTTGTTTCTAACTACCGCACGCCGGACGGGCAGCCTTATCTTGAGGATTATTACCTGAAAAGTGATTTGCGCGGCGCTACCGATATCCGGTCGCTGAAGGCCGATTATGTGCATCCGGTCAACGATTCGCTGCGCATAGAAGCCGGCTTGAAATCGAGCTATGTGGTTTCCGACAGCAAACCGCTGTTTTATCAGAAAACCACCGGTGATTACGTGCTGGATACCACACGCAGCAATCATTTTATTTACCGGGAAAATATCAATGCCGGTTATATTAACCTCTATAAAGACTTTAAACGGTTCGGCGTTCAGTTGGGTCTGCGGATGGAAAATACCAATGCCAAAGGCATACAATACAGTACGCAGACGGCTTTCGACACCTCGTATGTGCAACTGTTTCCCAACCTTGCCTTTCAGTATCATTTGAATAAAAAAAACGACCTGGGGATAACACTGAGCCGCCGTATAGAGCGTCCGGATTACCAGCAGCTCAATCCCTTCAAATATTATATTGACAAAACCACCTACCGCGAAGGCTATCCCTATCTGAATCCGGCATCCTATTATTCGGCGGAGCTGACACATACCTACCGGCAGCGTTTTGTTACCACACTTTCCTATGGTGTCAACAGGGGCTTTATCATGGAAGTGATTCAGCCAAGCGAGACGGAAGATTCCGTTACCGTTCAGACGGTGAAGAATGCGCATCGTATGACCTTTGCGGGCTTATATACTTCTTATCCCTTCCGGCTGACTAAAAAGTGGACGGCCTATACCGGCCTCAACATTTATTATGCCCATTACAAAGCGGATGTGGCCAATACGGAATTAGACAAAGGCGCGGTCACGTTCAACGCGAATATCAACAATACTATCCTGCTGCCTTACAATATGACGGCGGAGGTGTCTTTATATTATCGCGCCAGTGAGCAATACGGCTATATGGTAGTGCGTCCCAACTGGATGTTGAATGCGGGTCTGCAAAAAAACTTTCTTGATAAGAAGCTCCATCTGAAACTGAATATTCAGGATATTTTCTTCACCGGCTATCCGAGGGCTACGTCAACTTATAACGGTTATGAGGAGCATTTTATAGCTAAGCGGGAAACCCGTGTGGGTACGCTGACCCTGTCTTACAACTTCGGCACGGAAAAGGTCAGCTCCATGCGCCGCCGCAGCGGAGCAGAAGAAGAAAAAAGCCGCGCGGGCAACAGTGGCGTGTAAAGAGGATAATCGCGCATTTTCGTGATTTGTTTTTTTCATACGAAGCTCCCGTTCCCGGGAGCTTTTTTGGGTCTTGTTACGGAGCATTTCAAGTGCCACATTTTTAGATAAAATGATTTTTTCAAAAAAACTGCCCGTCCATTAGTCAATGGGAGACTTAAAATTTTTGGAAATAATTTTTGATTCTCTGTCGAAAATAGTGGAATTTCCTCTGCACGGGGACGCCGACCTATGTAGAACAAGCTAAATTACAAATACAGTTTGCGCCCATAAAGTGGGTATAATTCGGTTTACAGGCATTTTTCTATTTTGTATTTTGACTTTTGCATTTTGGCTTACCCCACCTATTCTTTTATAAGCTTAAACACCGCCTTCCTGCCATCCGACATTCGGCTTACCTTGAAGATATATACCCCTGCCTGTAGCGACTCTAAATTGCCGAGCGATGCATTCAGGCGTTCGGTATTGCCACTGATACTCCGGCAGCTTCTTCCTGTGATATCATATAACTCTGCCTGCCAGCTTTCATGAGATGGTGCAAATACGGATATGCTGTTGTGGAAAGGATTGGGTGCAATCTGAAAAGGAAATATCTCCTCCGGGCCTTCAATGCCTGTATAGTTCCGGTCAATGATGAGCATGGTATCGCGCAGGTAGCCGGGTGTGCCGCAGGGCGGGTTGCTATACACGCTCAATACTAATGTTTGCGGGGGCTGCGGAGGTTCCACGTTCAGCGCCTCCACTGTAACTATTGCGGTATCCTGACCCGGTTCAAAACTGACACTACCATTCAGCATTGCATAGTCTGTGCCGTTTATGGCAGAGCCGCTAAGGGTATAACTGATATTTTGTGCAGCAGCGCTGCTCTCCCGCACAATGGTAAAGCTGCCGCTGCAGCCCCGGCATACCTGAGCCTGAGGAGTATCAGGCATGCCGGGAGCGCTTTGTGCCGAAAGACTTACCCCTGCCTGGGGCAGCGCATTGCTATAAACAGCCGGCGCTAAGAATAAGGTGGACCAATAGGTACTAGCGAAGCCGATCCCGATCTTTACATGATAGGTATCGCAGGGATTAAGGGCTGTACTGGGGTTCAGAGGCAGGGTATAACCCCGGTAACGCAACTGCGAATTGCCGGTATAGTTATCCACAAAATACTGGGTATAAGAACAGCCGTTACAGTAATTGCCGCAGTAGTTAAGATAATTTACATCCGGAGTAGCGCTGGCAATGCTATGAGAGGAAACAGCGATATCCGTACCGGGCACAAGGGCTGTATTGACCGGTTGAGGATAATCTCCTCCGGAAATAAAAATACCTACAATATCGGCTACATAATTCAACAAACATGGACACTGCTTGGCGCGTTCCGAGGCATATACGAAGGGAAAGGATACGGAATCTGCTAAAGGTATCATATCAAAGGACAGTTTGCAGGTTTTCATAGCTTGTAATTGCCCGCCATAATTCTGTGATAAGATGAGATTGTTGTAATCGGTATCCATAACGGTATTGGTAACAAAACTACCATTACCAAAGTCGTTTGGTCCTAATACCGGTGTACCTATGATGCTGTCTGTTTTGCCTGTTCCGAGCGTAATGCCGCCTGCGGGGTTTAACCCGATGCCGAGATCGCCGGTATAGATGCCGGTAGCCCGGGGGCTACAGTCTAATGTTTCATTCCAGGTTATGGCCTGAGCGCCCATAAGCGCCTGTACCATTGCTTCGGCGCTTGGGCTGTCCACAATGCTCTGCGCCTTTAAGGATAAGGGGCAGAGCAGGAAGAAGAATATGCCCGTAATATTATATACTGAAATATTCATGGTCTTATTCTTTTATAAGCTTGAAAAAATACTGTTGTGCTTTTGCCTGGTTTTGTGCCTGCAGGAAATAAAGCCCTGCCGGCAATGTCTCTAAACTGTTTAGCTCGCGGTTCAGGGCGGCGGCATCGCCGGTTGCGCTATGGCATATCCTGCCGGTAACATCCCGGAGGCTGATCTGCCAGGCATCTTGCTGCATATCGCCGGGCACGGACAGGCTGATGCTGCTCCGGAAAGGATTGGGTAAAACCTGCATAACGGCGCTGTTCTCCGGCGCTTCCGGATCATGACCCGGCCGGAAGCCCAATGTGGTAAAAGGCACGAACTTATAATTCATTACCTCGTTCGTACCGTTATCCACGGGGTAGCTGCACATGGTACTTTGGCTATGAAGCGTAAGCGAGCTGAGGGCAGGTATGGGTGAATTAGAAAGAGGGTCTTCGTAGGAAACAAGGGAGTAATTGGGCAACAGCGGGAAGGTAGGATTTACATAGTAATTATAGCCGACATAACTGACTACGCTTTTAGCATACCAGGTAGCAGTGAAATAATCTGCATTGTCAAAGGATACGGCTGGGAAATAGTTAGGATTGTCGTTAATAGGCTGCAGGGGGGGCGTGGTAACACCGGACAAGTCTGTCAGGTTGATGCCGCTGGTCGTAGCAGTACCGGTGTTGTACATGGCCATCAGATCTTTTTGATCCGCATCATCATCATCATCATTATATACTACAGCCTTTACTTTGTTCTTTAGTTGAAAAATAGTAAATTTCAAAAGGAAAGCAGAGGTGAACTACAGACTACGCTAAGTTTTTTGACTTATGTTGGGCATTAGTCCTCTGCCCTTCCTTTCGGGGTTGTAG